>Ga0180432_10011034_pt1 | contig 10702 bp, 10 predicted proteins | sample SS_ome_10_FD_132414 | JGI IMG/M metagenome (GOLD analysis project Ga0180432, IMG submission 132414) | Hypersaline lake sediment archaeal communities from the Salton Sea, California, USA - SS_1_MS_2 metaG | ecosystem: Environmental > Aquatic > Non-marine Saline and Alkaline > Hypersaline >...
CGCAGCGACCGAAAGGATAAGACCGTTTCATTGATCGAAAAGCTTCGATCCGCGATGGATGATGTTGTGCTAAGGACAACCGTTATCACCGGCTTGCCCGGCGAGACCGACGAAAGCTTTGAAGAGCTTCTCGAGTTCGTTAAGTGGGCCCGGTTCGATGCTCTGGGATGCTTTAGCTTTTACCCGGAACCCGGCACCGAAGCAGCCCAGATGGATAATCAGGTCCCTGAAGATGTCCGTAAACAGCGAGCAGATACGCTAATGCAGGTTCAGCAGGAAATAGCCTTTGAAAAGGCCTCCCAATGGACCGGCAAAACCCTGACCTGTCTGGTCGACGAAGGCCCCGATGCCGATGGTGTTGGAGTTGCACGATTCTTCGGTCAGGCCCCGCATGTAGACAGTATTTGCCTGGTCAAGGACTGCAAAGCTCAACAGGGTGACTTTATAAATACAAAGGTTCTCGGCACTAATGACTACGATTTGATCGTTGAGGAAATTTCTAGTTGATTTTCCAGGCTAAAGTTGTAAACTCTAGGCAGATCGGGATTATTGAACTTCTCATGGAGACAGCATGACAGAACAGAATAACAAAGGGATAATTAAACACGTGCCTAATGCACTGACTATTGGGCGGCTGTTTCTTACTGTTATCTTTCTGGCGATGATCCTTATGGCTCCTGGTCGGCCTGCCGAAGGGTTGTCAAGTTACCTGCTTATCGCGTTTATTCTATTCGTTGTCACCGGTCTTACTGATATAGTGGACGGCAAGGTCGCCAGAATGTACAACGTTACCAGCAAATTTGGCCGTATTGTCGATCCGCTTGCCGACAAGTTTCTTGTCTGTGGAGCGTTTATCTGTTTTGCCATCGTCGGTCGTCCGGTCTTTAACTACTTCGATTTCTCGCCCACCTTTATGGCTGTTTTCCACTGGGCAACTATCGCGATTATTATAACCCGCGAACTTTTGGTTACGATCATCCGTCAGGTAGCAGAGTCCCGCGGCGTTAACTTTGCCGCGACCGTCTCCGGCAAGCTTAAGATGTTCCTGCAGTCCTTTTCCATCGGTACGGTTCTGATCAAATGGGCATTTGTAACCAGAGAGTGGGGTGACTGGTTTGCTATTGCAACTTATGCGATAATGCTGATCACAACTGTCATCTCCGGCATATCAGCAGTAAGGCGACCTATAAAATAATCCCGGCGACAACCCTGTATGAAGATTCGAAACAAAATTGTAATACAGGGTCAGGTCCAGGGGGTAGGCTGCAGACCTTTCATTTACCGGCTAGCCAGTCAGTTTGATCTTACCGGTTTGGTTTTTAATGACAGCAAGGGCGTGGTCGTAGAGATTCAGGGTGTCGAGGCCAGCATTAAGGAGTTTCTTAAGACCCTGGAGCAGGGCAGTGACCGGCAATGGCCACCGCTGATGAACATCACTTCGATTAGATCGACGTTGATTACTGAAGTACCCGCCGAAAGAACCTTTGAGATCCGTAAGTCCCCAACCGCCGCCGACAAGGCAGCCCACGTAACAGCCGACACGGCTACTTGCAGTGAGTGTCTTTCAGAGATGAACGATCCTGGCGATTTCCGTTATCGCTATCCGTTTATCAACTGCACTAACTGCGGGCCAAGATATACAATAGTTAAGACCATCCCATACGACCGCTGCAACACAACGATGGCCGGTTTCCAGATGTGCGACAAATGTGCAGAGCAATACAACGACCCCAACGACAGAAGATTCCACGCACAGCCGGTAGCATGTCCTGAGTGCGGGCCAGTTATTCGGCAAGCTGACAGTAACGGTAAAGATATTGAAACCGACTCTGATAAGGTGATCTCTGGTGCTGCTGCAATGTTAAGAGACGGCAAGATACTTGCGATCAAAGGGCTTGGCGGTTTTCATCTTGCTGTTGACGCAAAGAATGAAACAGCTGTCCAGACTCTTCGCCAAAGAAAGCTAAGGGACCACAAGCCGTTTGCATTGATGGCGTCCAGTGTTGGTAGTGTCAGTCAATACGCAGAGGTTGACGACGTAGCGGCAAGACTGCTTCAAAGTCCGCAGTCGCCTATTGTTCTATTACCCGGTAAGGGGAATTCGGATATCGCTCCATCAGTTGGGCAGGGATTGGGTACGCTTGGGTTTATGCTTTGTTATACGCCATTGCATCAATTGCTTTTTGCTGAGGATGGGATTGACGTGTTGGTTATGACCAGTGCGAATCTTTCGGATGAACCTCTTATCTGCGACAACGACGAAGCGATTGAAAAGCTTGGCGGTATTGCCGATGCTTTTGTTATGCACGACCGTGATATCTATCGGCAGGTGGATGATTCTATAGTTCATGTAGTAGAAGGTGGGGCGGCTTTGATACGGCGTTCGAGGGGTTACAGTCCCAGGCCTGTTATCATGGAAACTGCTGCTGAAAAGCAAATTTTCGCGGCGGGTGCGGATATGAAGAACACGTTTTGTTTTGTCAAAGGTGATCAGCTTATCCTTAGTGAGCACATCGGCGACCTGGAAGATTCACGTGTGTATCGTCACTATGTTGAATCTATCAAACACCGTCAGTCTTTGTTCGATATACAGCCGGAAGTATTTGTAAGCGATCTGCATCCTTCGTATTTATCAACTCAATACGCTCAGTCGATAAGCGGTTCGGATGTAATTCAGGTTCAGCACCACTGGGCACATATTGCTTCTGTGTTGGCTGAGTATGACTACCACGACAAGGTGATCGGGCTAGTCGCAGATGGAACGGGCCTTGGCAGTGATGGTGCGGTATGGGGGTGTGAGTGTCTTATCGCTTCTCTTGGTGAGTTTGAGCGTTTTGGGCATTTGCGGTATTTCCCGCTTGCCGGTGGGGACTCAGCTTCAAAGCAGGCGTTGAGGCCATTGCTTGGGTTGTTGAGTAATATAGAGGCAGGATGTGATGATATTATAAATACGATAGAACCGGATGGCGAGCGTGTTCGGATGATTCAGGCTCAGATAAGCAAAAACATTAACACTGTTCAGACTTCCAGTATGGGTCGGCTGTTTGATGCGGTTGCGGCGATGCTTGGGTTGGGCAGCGAGAATCAGTTTGAGGCTCAATTGCCGATGAGACTTGAATCGGCTTTGCAGAAGGGTGTTGAAGAAGCTTACAGTGTAAGTTTTATGCCGGATGGTTCGGTGATGCAGCTTGATTATGTGCCAATGCTTAATGAGCTTCTTGAAGATAAGCAGAGTGGTGTGCCGGCAGGTGTGATATCGGCGAAGTTCCATAATTGGGCAGCTGGTGCGATGGTCGAGTTTGCAATGAAGGCACGTCAAGCGACGGGTATCGAGACGGTTGCTTTGTCCGGCGGGGTATTTTGTAATAACTATCTTGCAAACCGTACAATTCAATTGTTGAAAAAATCTGGATTCTTTGTATTATTTAAGAGAACAGTACCGGCAAACGATGGTGGTGTCGCTTTGGGGCAGGCCGCGATAGCTGCGGAGAGGTTTAAGGCTTAATTTATGTGAGGGATGATATGTGTTTGGCAGTTCCAGCAAGGATAGTTGAGATGGAAGGCGACAAGGCGGTAGTCGACGCGATGGGTAACCGCTGGAATATAAGAACAACCCTTATCCCGGATGCCAAGGTCGATGACATTGTCCTGGTGCACGCAGGGTTTGCGATCACGACTCTTGATGAAGAGGAAGCTAAAAAAACGTGGGAGCTTTTCGAGGAAATTGAGGAATACAGGGACAACCCCAACAAACTTTCAGGATAAAAAAGCGATCAGCAATAAGCAATTAGCGATTAGCTTTTTGAGCCGCCTTCGGCGGGACCATTATATTCAACAAAGCAAAGGTTATTAGTTACAATGCTAGAACGGATTAACGAAGCAAGGAAGCTGATGGACGCCGCTTGCGAGCAGCTTGGCAGGCAGATCAATATAATGGAGGTCTGCGGGACGCATACGGTTTCTATATTCAGGAATGGTATTCGTTCGGCATTGCCGGAGCAGCTTAAGCTGTTGTCGGGGCCGGGTTGTCCGGTTTGTGTGACCGATCAGGGATATATTGATGTGACGGTCGGTCTTGCAAAACGTGATGACTGTATACTGGCGACGTATGGTGATATGATACGTGTGCCGGGGAAAGAGGGTTCGCTCGAATCGCTTACAAGCGGAAATGTGAAGGTGGTTTTCAGCAGTGATGAGGCGGTAAAGCTTGCAAAGGAAAATCCTGATAAAACGGTTGTCTTCATTGCGGTTGGTTTTGAGACGACAACGCCGGCGTCGGCTGTGGCGGTTGCAGATGCTGAGCGGCTTGGGCTTGAGAATTTTTGTATACTTAGCGGGCACAAGCTTGTCGTGCCGGCGATGGATGTTTTGCTTAGTGAAAAGAATCACAAGATAGACGCGTTTCTGTGTCCGGGGCATGTCAGTGTTATAATCGGAACGGATGCTTATGATCCAATAGTAAAAAAATACGGACGTCCCTGTGTGGTTGCCGGTTTTGAACCTTTGCAGATCATCGAAGGCATTGGCGAGATATGTCGGCAGCTTATGGAAGGCAAGCCAGAAACGAAATCTATTTACAATGCCGCGGTAACGGCGGGCGGTAATCCTGCGGCGATGAAACTTATCGAAGAATATTTTGAGCCTTACGACGGGTACTGGCGGGGGCTTGGCAAGATATCGGGCGGTACGCTGAAGCTAAAAGAGAAATACAGCAAGTATGATGCGATGGTTCATTTCGGAATTGACGAGATCGCGGCTGAGGATCTTAGCGGCTGTCGTTGCGGAGAGGTTCTTTGCGGGCTTATCGATCCGCCGGAGTGTGCGATGTTCGGCGGGGCTTGTACGCCGGATGAACCTGTCGGTCCGTGCATGGTAAGCACCGAAGGTTCGTGTGCGGCGTGGTACAAATATGGTAGGAAGCAATAAGCAATAAGCAATAAGCGATTAGCGATTAGCAATAAGCAGGTTGATCCGCCTTCGGCGGGACTATTTTAATTGATACAGGGAGTTGAACTTGACTGAACAACCTAAGAAAATTTTGCTTGCCCACGGTGGCGGCGGGCGACTTACCAGTGCACTTATTGACAAGCACATTGTTCCGAGGTTCGGTAACGATAAGCTTTGTCAGTTAACCGATGCTGCTGAGATCAACCTTGATTCGAATACTATCTGTTTTACTACGGACAGTTTTGTTGTAAAGCCGCTTTTCTTTAGCGGCGGGGATATCGGAAAGCTGGCGATTTGCGGGACGGTAAACGACCTTGCTGTTGCGGGGGCGAAACCGGTTGCTCTTAGCTTGTCTTTGATAATTGAAGAAGGGCTTGAGTTTGATGTGTTTGAAAAGATATTGCAAAGTGCAGCGGATACTGCGAAAGCGGCAGGTGTCGAGATTGTGACCGGCGATACGAAGGTTGTAGAGACCGGGGCTGCTGACGGGATATTTATTAATACCGCCGGGATAGGCAGCAAGCCTCAAAGTGGCAACCTGTCTTTCGGTAAGATCAATCCGGGCGATAAGATAATCATAAACGGGACGCTGGGCGATCATGGTATGACGATCATTTCGCAGCGTGAGGGGATTAAATTTGATTCGCCATTGAAGAGCGACTGTGCGTGCCTTAACGGATTGGTCGCGGATGTGTTAGCTACTGGTGCGGATGTTAAATTCATGCGAGACCCGACCCGCGGCGGAGTTGCTGCAACGCTTAACGAAATTGCGACAGCTTGCGATTGCGGTATAGAAATGAAAGAAACCGATCTGCCGATCAATGGGACGGTTCGGGCGGCTGCGGAGATGCTTGGGTTCGATCTGCTTGATATTGCCAACGAAGGCAAGGTGGTTATCGTAGCAGACGCGGGGTCAGCGGATGCGGTGGTGGAAGTCTGCAAAAAACATCCGCTCGGTAAAGATGCGTGCGTGCTTGGTACGGTGGTAGAGGCCAGCGGCGATGCGATGGTAGAACTTATTACAAAGATTGGCGGGCGACGAATCGTCCAGATGCCGTATGGTCGTGAACTTCCGAGGATTTGCTGATGCACGAAACAATGGTAGCCCAGAGTATTTTTGAAACTATAGTTGGTCAGGCGAACGAGCACAAAGCCCGTGCTGTTGAAGCGATTATTTCCTGCGGTCAGTTCAACCCGATCAATGACGAGGTTCTGAATTTTGCGTTTGATCTTCTGGCTAAGGGGTCGGTGTGTGAAGGCATGAAGTTGCATATAAAACATATACCGCTTTCGGCGGTCTGTAAGGAGTGCGGGAAAAAGTTTGACTATGACGTTTATAAGCCGGGCTGTCCGGATTGCAATTCAATGGAATTCGATTTCAAAGAAGACGCGCCGTTACTACTTGAGGATATAGAACTGGAACTGATAGACAAATGAAAATATCACTGAACAAAAAGATACTGGATAAGAACGAAGAATGTGCATTGCAGAACAGCGAATTCTTTGCGGATAATAATATTGTTTGTTTGAACGTGATCTCTTCGCCGGGGTCGGGTAAGACTACTACTTTGTCGAGGACCATCCTTGATCTTAACGGAGAAGTTAAGATCGCGGTTATTGAAGGGGATATCCGGACGGACACGGATGCGCAGAAGATCCGTGCGACCGGGGCGAATGCTGTTCAGATAGAGACTAAGGGGTCGTGTCATCTTTCGGCTCAGCAGGTGAGCGGGGCGCTTACGGCGATACCGGCTGCCGAGATGGATGTTATATTTATAGAGAACGTTGGCAACCTGGTGTGTCCGTCGGACTTTGCGCTTGGTGAGGACCTGAGGGTTGTTGTTTTGTCTGTTCCTGAGGGCGATGATAAACCGATCAAGTACCCCGGGACTTTCGCCAAAGCGGATGTGATCCTGATCAACAAAATCGATCTGATCGATTATATAGATTTCGATCTTGAGAGGGTGATCGCGGATATTCGGGCGGTGAACGATAAGGCGGAGATGTTTCAGCTTTCGGCGACAACGGGACAGGGGATGGAAAACTGGTACGGCTGGCTGAAGTCGAAAATGAATCAGTCGTGATCGGTCGTTACGAATCCGGCGTCCCAGTCTTTCCAGACGGTTTCCATGCCGACAGTTTTTAGCATGTCGGCGATCTGTCCGGCGGTGCGGTCGTCATCGATCACAAATTGTTCTGTAGAATCGCCATCGCCGGAATAGCCTCCGGGATTTGTTTTGCTGCCGGCACTTATCCGGGTTACGCAGAGCTTGACGAGGTTGTCGCGGAAGGCAGTGCTTTCCCTTGTCGATAGAACGATGCCTGCGTCGGCGAAACATAATCGAAGGGCAAGCATCAACTGAACGAGTTGTTTGTCGTTTACGAGGTGCTGATAATCTTCGGCGACGTTGAGGGCGGGTCTTAGTCTTGGGAAGGAAAACGAAACCTGCGATCGCCAGTAGTTCTTCATGAGGTATGCGGCGTGTTCGGTCATGGCAAGCGTTTCAATCCGCCAGTCACTTAGTCCCAGCAGAAAACCTAAGCCAAGCCTGCGCATTCCTGCTGACGCTGTTCGGTCGTGTGACTGGATGCGGTAGTCATAATCGCTTTTTGGTCCGGACTTGTGGTACTGGGCGTAGGTGTCGCGGTTGTAAGTTTCCTGGTAGAGTGTGACGCCGTCAATTCCGCCGGTGAAAACCTTTGCGTATTCTTCTGTTTGCATCGGCTGGATCTCGATGGAGACGGAGCTGAACTTTGATCGGAGTTTTTCGGCTAGTTCGTTGAGGTAGTCGCATGTGACATATGAAGGGTCCTCGCCGCTTACGAGGAGGATGTGGCGGAAACCTTCGGTGGCGATGATGTCTGCTTCGGCGATGGCCTGGTCGATAGTTAATCGTGTGCGTTTGAATTTTGTGGATGTATTATAGCCGCAGTAAAGGCAGCCATTGCAGCAGTAATTGGAAACGTAGAGCGGTGCGTAAAGCTGGATGGTTTTGCCGAATCTTTGGGTGGTTAGTGCGGCGGCTTGCTGGGCCATCTGTTCGAGGTAGTCTTGTGCGGCTGGAGATATCAAGGTTAGCATTCGTTCCAGCGAATACTCGCCGGGAGTTTGGCGCAGGGCAGCTTTTACGTCATCGGTGCTAATGCTGTTTAGCTGTTCGATGAGCTGGTCATTATGACGGTCTAGTTTCTTATTGGAAAGTGTTTGTATGATTTCTGACAAGGTAATGTTCCGATGGATGTGTGATTAATTTTCGTCTCTTAAAAAGCCGGTTAGCGGGCTTGAAGCGTTTGCTTCTGATGAGATGGCTGCTTTGCCTGCGAGGTATCCGCGTCGGCCGGCCTTGACGGCTTGCTTGAAGGCTTTGGACATCAATATCGGATCGCCAGCTGCGGCGATAGCTGTGTTTACCAGAACTGCGTCGGCTCCCATTTCCATTGCATCGGCTGCGTGCGATGGCAGGCCTAGCCCGGCGTCGACGACGACTGGGACGGTTGCCTGTTTGATTATTATCTCGATAGATGCTCGCGTATTCAAGCCCTGGTTTGAACCGATAGGGCTGGCCAGGGGCATTACTGTTGCGGTTCCTACGTCCTGGAGTTTCTTTGCGAGGATAGGGTCGGCGTTGATATATGGCAGGACGATAAAGCCGTCTTTGACTAGTTCTTCGGCAGCCTTTAGTGTTTCGGTTCCATCCGGCAGCAGGTAGTAGGGGTCCGGTGTTACTTCGAGTTTTAACCAGTTGATGCCGCTGGCGGCTCGTGCTAGTTTTGCAAGTCGGACCGCTTCTTTGGCGTCACGTGCGCCGGAGGTGTTTGGCAGTAGTAAATGTTTTTCCTGGTCGATGGCGGCGAGCATGTCGTCGTTTTCGTTTTCGATGTCAACCCGGCGCAAGGCGACTGTGACCATCTCGCTTTTTGAAGCAGCGATGGATTCGGCCATTACCTGGTTGGAGGAATATTTGCCGGTGCCGATGAACAGCCGCGAATCAAACTCTTTGCCTGCGATAATAAGTTTGTCTTGCATCATCCACCTCCTACAAATCTTATGAGCTCGATCTTCTGGTCGGCGTTGATAGGTGTTTGCTCGAATGTGTCGCGTGGGATTATCTGGCCGTCGATCTCGGCGACTATCGTAGCGTGGTTGATCTTCATTTCGTCAAGAAGTTTGTCAAGCGTAGAAGGGAGCTTGTCAAATTCTTTTTCGGTACCATTGATTGTTAGTTTGTTCATTAAATAAAACTCGTATTATAATTTTGATTTCTAATATTTCTTTCTGAATCTTCCGGCTGGAATATCCAAAAGTTTTCTGTATTTGGCTACTGTTCTTCTAGCGATCTTCTTTACTCCCTGGTTCATGAGCTTTTCGCAGATCTGATCGTCGTTGAGGGGTTTGGATTTGTCTTCTTCGTCAACGATTGTCTGGAGTTTTGCTTTTACGGCGTCCCAGCTTTGTGTGGAGCCATCTTCGGTTTCTGTACCGCCGGTGAAGAAACCTCTCAGCGGGAGCATTCCCTGGGAGCACTGGATATATTTGCCGGCGACAGCCCTGGATACTGTTGCGATGTGGACACCTACTTTATCTGCGATGGTTGCCATGGGCAGTGGTTTGAGGGATAACTGTCCCTTTTCGAAAAACTCCTGCTGGTGTTCTACGATCGCGGTCGCCACTTTTAGCAGTGTCTGTTTTCTTTGGGCGATCGCGTCCATAAGCCACTGTGCGGAATGGATGTTTTGCTGGAGGAACTCTCGTGTTTTACCGTCGACCTTGCGGTCCTTGGCCATCTTGGAGTAGAAGTTGTTTACCCGAAGATCTGGAATGAACGCATCGGTTAGTGAGACGATATAGCCGGTTCCTTCTTCGTCTTTTTCGACGGTAACATCGGCGGTGATATTATAGTTTTCTGTCTTTCCGACCTGCAGTCCGGGTGAGCGGTCCAGTTTGCTTAGCCTTTCGATGGCCTTGTAAACGTCGTCGGTCGAGCAGTTCATTTTCTTTGCGATCTTTGGCAGGTGATTTTCGAGTAGTTCCTGCCAGTGGCTTGTGACGATATCTGTTTCAAAGGTCATGTCGCCGGGCATTTGCGAAATCTGTATTAGCATGCACTCACGAACGTCGCGGGCACCTACGCCGGCTGGTTCAAGGTTCTGTACCCGGTCGAGTGCTTTTTCCAGGTCCTCGAAATTAAAGCTGTGTCTGTCTTTGTTGTAAAGCTGTTCGAGCCGGACAGTGAGGTAGCCTTTTTCGTCGAGGAAGTCGATGATGACATTGCCTGCTTCTTTGACGTTTTCTTCGTCTTCGATGAGCCCCCACTGGTTTTGCAGATAGTCGTGGAGTGATATCTGCTCGGCGGCGGTGTTTTGCAGTGCTTCGAGCTTCTTGTCGCTGCCGGTCGGACGGGTACTTTTGAAGGGGGCGGTCTGATCGAAGTAGTCGTCGAAGCTTTCGCCTATTTCATCAAGCCGCTGGAAGTCCTCGGCGTTATCCGAATCTTCGTTTACGACGAGCTCTTTCTGGTCGATGGCTTCGGTGTCAGGGGATTCGGTTTCCTGGGTTTCGGTCTCGGTGGTGTCTTCGGCGACTTCCAGTACAGGGTTGCTGGAAAGTTCTGCGTCGATCTTTTCCTGCAGGGCCAGCAGTGGAAGCTGAAGCACTTCCATAGACTGGATCATGCGAGGGGCGAGCTTCATCCGCTGGTCCATTCGCATCTGGCCTGTAAGAGACATTTTCATTGTCGCAAAACCCTGTTTAAAG
>Ga0180432_10011035_pt1 | contig 10702 bp, 17 predicted proteins | sample SS_ome_10_FD_132414 | JGI IMG/M metagenome (GOLD analysis project Ga0180432, IMG submission 132414) | Hypersaline lake sediment archaeal communities from the Salton Sea, California, USA - SS_1_MS_2 metaG | ecosystem: Environmental > Aquatic > Non-marine Saline and Alkaline > Hypersaline >...
CTCCTGCCGGATCGCGTCCATGTTGGCTTCCTTCTGCGCCTTCAGTTGCAGCTCGCCCTGCAATTCGCGCAGACGAAGCTCATACTCGCGGTTGTCGGCCTTGGCCAGGGCTTCCTGGACGGCCTGCATTTGCGCCTGTTGCGCGGCCTGCTGCTGCTGCGACTGCCGGCGCACCTCGCCCTGGATCTGATTGTAGACCCGCACCAGGTCCTGATAGGCGTCCAGGAAAGCGCGATACTCGATTTCCCTGGAGCTGTCTCCGCGGGTGTAGTCCAGGTGCAGCGCGACATGCTGAAGAGCGGCGTCGAAGTAGGTGAACAGCGCGTTCAGGTCCATCTCCATCCGGCCGCGCGTGAAGCCTTCCGCCAACTGCATCAGGGGCGGGACATGAATACTCATGTGGACGATGTGCGGCTGGTCCACGCCGACGACGACCGAGTTGCCCTGCCGCATGTCGTTGTTCTCCAGGTTGGCCAGGGAATGCTCGGACGTGGGAACCTTGCTGCGATCGAAGGGCGGGAAGTACTGGTCGACCTGCCGCCATCCGAGTCGCGCGGCCGTCGCGGTCCGGAAGGCGCGGGCCTTGCCGATTTCATCCATGTGCGGGGCCATGCCCAGAAGCCAGTCGGAATCCATGCGCTTCATCGCGGCCGAGCCGTATCCGATGGAGCGCGCCGCGCATACCTCCAGGCGATCGATGTTGAGCAGGTCGGGCGGAACGCCGCGCGCCAGGCAACGCGCGAGAAACTCCTGCCGCAGCTCATACCCGCCGTCGTACCGCGTATATCCGGGATTCAACAGGCGGCGCGCGATCTCGCGGAGAAGCAGATCGACCTGGTGATAGTAGAACGAAATCAGCCCGCGCTCGAGCTTGCCCTCGCGCGTGAGTCGCAGCTTCTCGATGCCGAGCGCGACCCTGCCCTGGCCCTGCTCTTCGGGCATGGCCGACTCCAGCCCGGCGAACGCGGCCAGGTTCGCGCGCATGAGCGTCAGCACGCCGGTCAGGCCCTGCAGTTGCGGGTTGAAGTCCTGCTTCAGCATCTCCAGCCCGGGCGGAACGACGGTGAACGGGCCGACCCGCGCGACACGGAACTTGCTGGCCTCCATCCCGGTCGAACCCGGCTGAATCAGCAGCGTGCCGGCGGTGATGGCCGCGTCGACGACCTGGCTGGTCAGCCGGTCGTTCAGGTTGCAGTGCGCGTATGTTTCCTGGTCCAGGCCGCGCACCGAATGGTACTTCCCGTTCGTGCCGATCTCGGCCAGGAAAAGATGCAGCGCGTTCTGCCATGAAGCGAACCTTCCGATCTGGCGGAACAGGAACTTGCCGTTCTTCGCCTTGTCGCCGGTGTCCAGTATGATCGCGTGCGTGATCCGTCCGGAGAACTCGCGGTACAGCAGGTGGACCACGTAGACCGGGTGGAAATGGACATGGCCGGCGGTCAGGTCGGAATTCTTGATCCGCTTCTGGATCGTCTCCCAGTCGGAGGTCGTGCTGCCGGTCCCGCGCGTGCTCGCGTCGATGATCGCGGTCTTGATCTGGTCCGGGTCCCAACCCTTGACCTCCGCGGCCTCCTTCGCCTCCTTGTCCCGAATGTACCGGTACAGCTCGTGCGCCTTGTACTCGTACACGATCGCGCAGCAGTCCAGCGAGCCGGTATCCGACTTGCTGTCGCGCGGCACGTGGACCGCGCCCATCTCGACGGCTTCGAAGCGCCAATCAACGTCGTCGGGAAACAGAATCGGGCCGGCGCCGAACGATATGATCTGGTCCTGGTGCAGCTGCATGTTGTACAGGAACGAGTCCCACTTCCATGCGATGTTGTGCGCTTCCTCGGCGATGACCTGGCCGAAATCCATCAGCGGCTGGTCGGCGCCCTTCACCGTGACCTCAAACAGGCAGGGAACCTCCATGATCAGCTCGTAGTAGGTCGTGCGCCGCGCGTTGTGGTTGCTCTTCGCCTCGCGCGTGTTCAGGTTCGTGCGGTAACCCTGGCCGAGCCGTTCCAGCTCGTCGGCGTCGTAAGGCGGGTTACCGTCCAGTTGTCCCTGCACGGTCGCGCGCTTGATCGCGCGGCGGTTGTCTTCGCGGATCAGGGCCTGGGCCAGCGTATGCGCTTCTGTCGCGTCGGTTATGCGCGACTCCGGCGCGGCGCCGCCCTCGCTGAGTGTTTTGACTTCGTCGCCCATTTCAGAATGGATCCTTTTGCGGCGACTCGGCCGCCCGCGCCTTGAGCCGTTCGCGGTTGTCCAGGATGCAGCGCCGGATAACGTCCTTCGGCGTGTTGGCCTTGATCTGCGGCAGATCGGCCTGTTCGGCGATGGCAATCTCGATCAGGTCCTGCTGCTTCAGGTCGGAGGTCAGTTTCGGAAAAGTCGTGTCCGGCGGAGGAGCGGGGGGCAACCGGTCGGCCGGGCCGGCCTGCGCGGCGGTATCCGCGGGCCTGCCGGTAAGCTCGGCGATCTGCGGGCGATGTTCGCCGCGGAAGGCTTCGCCGCGCCTGTTCAGGCGGTGCACGCATTCTTCGATCATGTTGGCGAACACTCCCATGCGCGCGCGCGCTTCGCTCTCGAAGTCGACGAGCATCTCCTTCAGATCGCGGCCGCGGCCTGGAAGCACAGCGGCTTTCATGCGATCGTCGCGGTCCGGGTATTCGAAGCGCACCGCCAGCACAAACGAGCCGGCCTGGTTGGAACGCTCGCGAACATCGACGGTCATGCGGATGTCATCGATCATGGTTTGCCCTCCAGGTATTTCTTGCGATACGCCTCCGATTTCCAGCAGTGATCGGGATACGCCGCGCGTCCCGGGCCGGTCGGCGGCTGCTCCGGCGCCGGATCGGAAAAGACCTCGATCGCGACGAACGTTCCGGAGACGCGGCAGGCCTGCAGCCATTTCAGGTTCGGCAGCTCGAAGCCCTGCAACATGGAACGCAGTTGATCGTCAAGGCCGACACAGCCGGGACACCCGACCGCCGGAACGTGGTTCGGGCATCTCGCGCAGATCGCGGCGCGCGCCGGCGCGTTCCATGCGCCCTGGCCCCAACCCGGCGCGCGCTGCGCTTCGCGTGACCGGCGCAGAAGCTCGGTCACCGTGCGCCGGCCGGTGTTCATGTTCGCCGCGCCGGTGGCTGAGTCGATGCACCAGCCGTCCGGGAGACGCCGGCAGATCCAGTCGGCGATGATGTCGGAAAGATTGTCGGGTACCGGCCGGCCGTTGGCCTTGCGGTGCGCGGCAACCGACTCCACCAGCCCGTCATGTGTGGACTTGTAGAACTCCATGCCGGTCTCGGGATCCTTGTAGAAGAATTTGCCGCCCGGCGGCACGGCGCGCGGATCGCGATATCGGTACAAGCCGCTCATTGACGCGCAACCTACGCCCGGCTCATCGGAACCGTCAAGCGGTTTTTTTCAGAACGGCTCCGACACGTAAGCCGGCTTGGAGTCCACGTCCACGTCCCGGTAGAAGTCGTCCTCGTTCTGCGGAGAGAAGTCGACGCCTTCCCCGGGCAGTATGCCGTGACGGTGAATCAGATGGTCCAGTGCGGTGACCTGCGCGTCCGCGATGTCCGGAGAGATGCCCAGTCGCGCGCGCATGGCGCGTTTCGGCTCGATCTGCTGCGGCTGCTTATCCTCGACGACCAGGCGCTGCGTGAACTCGCGCGCGGAATCCAGGCACATGCCGCGCACCTGCCCGTATCGCGCGAACAGGGAGAAGTTGAACCACAGCTCCGTCACGCGGTTGGAGTACGCCTTCGACGCCGGCGTGGGGTCCTCGCGCGAGACAGGCCGGTTCGTGGCGGATCCCTGGAACTTGACGCGATGCACGCCCGGACCCCACTCGCGCTCTATGACGTCGGCCAGTGATCCCTGCGTGCCGGATACCTCGATGCCCAGGTCGCTCGGCCGGATCCCGAGCTCTTCGCATTCCTCCTGTACGCGCTCCTGGATGTGATAAGTGATCGGCTTGTCCTTGGCGATGGCGAGCTTGATGTGAATGTACGGCAGGAAGAGAATCGCCATCTCGCCGGTGATCAACTCGCCGAACTCGTAGGGCGCGAGGATGCACCGGTCGCCGCCGTTGGAGAATGAGGGATCCAGCCCGGCGCCGCGCTGCGGCGGATACTTCCACACGGCCGGATCGCGCATATGGAACTTCACCAGCATCGACTCGGTGATGATCGTATGCAGCAATCCTTCCGGCGGAGGAAACCCGATGCGGAACGTCCACATGTACGGCGAGTCTTCGCCGCGCCGCGCGATGGTTTCCTCGATCTGTTTCTGCTGCAGCAGAAACGAAAGCCGTTTCGGCTCCTGTATGCCGGGGGACTTGCGGCCGTCGAAAAAGAGGGTGACGCCATACTTTGTCGGCCATTCCGGCATGGCCGGCGAAACCGCCGCCCATCCGCCGCCGAGGTCCGGCTCGGAGTAGCGGCCCAGCGGGTCCAGGTGCGATTGCGGGTTGCCCATGGCCAGAAGCTTGAAGTCCGGATTCGCCGAAAGGTTCTCCGTGGCCTCGAACGCCGCCTCGCGCGTGGCCTGCGCCTCGTCGATGATCAGACGCACGCGATCGTTGTGCACGCCGATCAGGTCGCCCATGGCCTCCTCGACGGTCCCCTGTTGAATGGCGATGCCGTGGATCCCGTTCTTGAACTCGCCGTCCGGGTTGCTGAGGATCGCCAGGCTGGACTTCTGATAGGTTCCCGGCAGTTGCCCGCCGTAAAGCGTGTAGTAGCGCAGCACCTCGCCCCAGATGCGTTTCTTGAGCATCTTGATCGTCGTGGAGCAGACGATCGTAGTCGTGCAGTCGTAGCCGGCCAGCCAGTCCACCAGGGCGATGACGGCGGCGTCGGCGGTCTTCCCGGCCGAAGCGGGCCCAAACCAGCAGTACCAGTCCTCCGGAGCCTTGAGCCGGCGCGCGGTCACGTTGCACCAGCACTCGACGCGGCGCTCCAGCCAGGGATGCCAGACGCAACCACGCCGGCCGTTCGGCAATCGTTCCGGGAAGAGGGTCTTGATGGCGTTGGTCATGTGCCCGACCTGGCCGAGTCCGCCTTCGTCGACGTCGTGATCGTAGCGGTAGCAGTGCAGTTCGACGGAGAGATCGGTCGTTCCGTCCGCCCATTCCTTGTCGTACTTCCAGAAGGACACGCCGGCAGGATGTCACGAAAGCGCGGACCCGTCAACCATCAGAACGGCTCTTCCCAGTCCGGCTCGGGATCCGGCGCGACGGCCGGCGGCGCGGAGTCGCCGGGCATGGGCTTGCCGCACAGGCCGAGTTTCCGGGCCTCCAGTTCGGCCAGCCAGTCGGAGGCCGCGCGAAGACGATCGCCGGTGTCCGCCGACCACTTGAGCTCGTAGTGACCGCACAGCCTGGCGATGAAACCTTCATGCGCGGCGATGCGCATGCGAAGATCGCGTTCGTTTTCGGGTCGCTGTTTCTCGGGCACGAGTCGCCTCCCGGTAAAGGCGGGACCGCCTCCGAAGAGACGGCCCCGCGCATTGCATTGGACCTACCGTGCGTCCATGGCATTCAACGGTTCAGTGACGCGACCTCCAGGGCCTCCACCTTGCGCAGCACGGTCAGCAGCAGCTCGCACTGCAACAGAGCCACATGACGATCGCGCGTTTCGGGCTTTGATTTCGGATCCGCGCTCAACGAAGCCAGCCTGGCGGCGTAGGACGCACTGTCCGGCGGTTGTTTGGCCGGGATGACGTTGCCCGCCGGGCCGCCGCCCAAAGGCGCGTCCTCCGTCGGATTCACTCCGTCCCTACCCGCATCCGTTCCACTGCCTACCACCTCCGGGTTCTTCCGATCGTCCATGACGACCTCCTGATTGCGCCGGAATGGTTCCGGCCTGGTTGCGCCCGGCGGTCCGGGCAAAATGTCCGTTACTTCTCGCGGCTGGTTCGGACGACGATCGCGTCCTTCGCCACGTGTTTCAACGTCAGGGTCTTCCCGCCGATCGAGACGGACTGCCTCTCGGCGTCCATCATGGCCTGGATCAGTTCGCCGGCGGCCGCGTCAAGGCTCTCCTTGGCCTCCTGCAGCTGTTCGTGCTGGTCCAGGTACGCCTTGGCCGCCTGCCCGACCCTGTCCCGTTCCGGCATGCCGGCCAACTCCGGCTGCCCCGCCTTCGCCTTGCGCTTCGCCATGATTCAGTCCTCCTCCGGGTTCATGTTGCGTACCCACACTTCCGGCGCCGGCGCGTGCTGGTTGAGCTCGCTCCGGACGGCCTGCTCGATCGCCGCCGCCTGCAACGAGGTCTTGTACTGGCAGTAGCGGTATTTCTCTCCGTCCATGCCGAAACCGACGACTATGTACGCCTGGAAATGCTCCCTGAGCATCCCGGTGATCCGCTTGTGATCGGCCTCGTTCATTTCGGATTCATGCCTCACCCCCGCTTGCAGCAGTTCTTGAACAGCTTCCCGCTCCCGCACGGGCAGCGCTCATGCCCCTTCACCCTGGGCGGCACCCGCGCCATCTGTTCCGCCGTGGGGTACTCCGTCATCGGAACCAGACGCCCCACGTCCAGAGCCTCCTGTATCGTCCGCTGCGGAATCCCCTTCAGGTACTCCTTGATCCTGTCCCGATCCTTCAGGTCTACTATCGCACCGGTGTACGCATCCATCGCAACCCCTCCCGCGGGCTATACCAGCCCGTACCTCCAGCTACGACCATCTCTCCTCCGCCTGACCAGACCCCATCCCCGCAGCTTCTCCAGCCGGTTGTTAATCGCCGTGGCCCCTACCCCCTCCCCCAGGATCCCTGCTATCTCCACGGCTCCGCTCTCCCCGCCCCCCAGTACCTCCAGTACCTCCAGGTAGATCCCGGGCATCTCCACCGTCCCGCAACCCCCGCACTCCGGACATTTCACTCTTCTCGGATATCTCATGCCGCGCAACATATCCGCTCGCTCTCATGCCGTCAAGTGAGATTTTCCGCTTTTTTCAGGAAGGAATTTTCAGACCCCCGCGCACCCCCTCTCCACGCCCCCGCGCCGGGGAAACCCCGCTGGAACAGGCAGGGGATGTATGGGGGATATATATACACATTCGCGCGGTCCTGGCGTCGCGTTGGCTACCCCGGTGGGGGTGGGGGTGTCGGTCTTCTCCAAAGCAACCTTACCTCTTCTTCACCCTGGTCTCTGCTGCTATCTAGTCTTAGCTCTTCACACTGGACTCCTTTTGCGTTCGGCTGGGTTGCGACCATGTCGGTTGCAGGGCCGGGCGAAGGAGGACGTCATGTCCAATTCCACACGTTCCAAGGGTCAGGTTCGGGAGTCGGTGCCGGTGGCCGAGAACCCGGACGTTGTCGCGTATGCGTTCATCACGCAGCGCACCAGCAGGACCAGCGGCAAGACCTTCACGACGGTCGGGCCGTACATGGCCGGGCAGGCGGCGCCGGAGAACGCGGACACGCTGCTGGCGGACATCAACCAGGGCAAGCTGGCCGGCGAGTACATCGAGTTCCTGCACCTGAACGGGCAGGGCAACGGACTGCTGACCGTCATGCGCAGCACGAACGGTCGGAACGCGCAGGGCCAGGGCAAGGTCCTGTAGGCCGCGTCGCGGCTGAAACAAGGCGGGAGTCCATCCGGGCTCCCGCCTCTCTCTTTTTCCGGTGTCACCCACAATCGAGGACGTCCCACCATGAAGTACTCCGAAGTTCGCCGGCAGATGCAGCACATGAACGACCACGCCACGGAAGACCTGTTCCCAATGATCCGCGAAGAATGCAAGCTCGACGAGACGATCGCCGAAGCGTGCTCCGAACACGGATTGACGCTCCATGAAGCTCTCGACACCATCGTCTACGAGGCTAACCGACCCTGATCCGCCCTCGCGCGCGCGCGCGTTAGAGCTTAAAAATCTTTTAAGTAGTTTACCGGTAAGCGAGCGCGCGTTAGATAGTACTCTATCTTAATAACTGTCTACTAAGTTTACCTTCTATACCTAGGAGAGGTAAGAGGGAAAGATATACCAACTAATTTAAGGCGGAGGGTACGTTTCATGAAATCTACTCGGTACCGTACCGTCACGTTGCGGGTAGGGACGGCATGCGCCTGTTGCGGAGTATGGCTGGAGGCGGGACGGAAAGCGGTATACCGGATTCGGCGGAGGGGCCGGGGCCGGCGCGTGGAGAAGACGGTCTTCTGCCGCGGGCACGGCGGGGTGGCCGGGCGCCGCGAGAAAGGCGATTGACTCATTCTGCCGGCTGAGATAGTCTTGCCGGCGTTATCACGAAAGGAGGATGGGTATGGCTAGTCTGAATGCTGTGCATCTGCTTGGGAACCTGACCAGAGATCCCGAGCTCCGGACGCTTGCCAACGGTAGTGTTCTCGCCGACATGACGGTTGCCGTGAACCGGCAATACACCGACGGTGAAGGCGAGAAGCAGAAAGTGGTGACGTTCGTTCCGGTTACCGTCTGGAGCAAGACGGCGGAATACTGTAACAGGTATCTGTCGAAAGGCTCCCTCGTGCTGTGTGAAGGCCGGCTGGACCTGGACCAATGGGAAACGCAGGAAGGCGAAAAACGGTCCAGGCTCAAGGTCACGGCCTTCTCCGTTCAGAACTGCGGCGGCAGCCGCGGCGCGCGCGAACGGGCGGACGGACCCGATAACGACGCGCCACCGGCGGACGGCGGGTTTCCCATGGACGAAACGGGGGAAGATCTTCCCTTCTGAACGTTCCTCTCGAGCGTGTGAGGCAACCGGTTCGAACGACAAACGTTCCGGATAGGAGCGCGAAGCGCGGACAGGAGGTAACGTGAAAGCGATTGTTCGCAATTTGCGGTGTGATCGCCGTTGCGGTGCTCAGGCAGAGGGATATTGTCAGTCGGCCACCGATCAAACGAACTGTTTTGAGCGGTGGATCAAAGGCCAGCCGGTAAACCCGCCGGAAGGCAAACTTCCGTTGCCGCCACACCCGCACCCAGGACCGTGCGGGACCTGCGAGCACTTTGACCCGTGGGAATGGTGTGCCGCCCTGAACGTCGAGGTGACGGCCGAGTCGAAGGGGTGCCATAGGTATATTCGGGAGACGAAAAATGAAAGAGTACACGATCAAGCGGCAGAGCAAAGCGGGCGAGGGTTACGAGTCGATGGTCATCCGCAACCGCGAGACCGGCGAGGACATCGCCGAGTATCGGCTGACTCCAGGATGCGAGCGGTCAGAGATCGCCGCCATGCGGCGAACGATTGACCGCCACCTTGCCCAGCCCAACGCCACGCTTGGCAACTACCAGTGGTGAGAGGACACAGAAAACAGTGCGGGAAGAACCCGCAGAAAGGCAGGAGACAGATGAAGGCAGTCAAAGTGATGTGGATCAACGGGCAGACCCAGAATGGACAAGGCGAGGCTCCGGCAAAGCTGGCGATGCGAAAGGACGACGATGGTAGCTATCGCTGGTACTGCCAAGGATACGCCGCCGCCGGGCGGCCGAGCGGCGACTGCACCGAGGACACAGAGGTCAGCGGAGCGACCGTGTCCGAGGCGATGGACGCCGCGTGGGCATCGTGGGGGGGCAGCACCTGGAACCTTCGCGCGACGAGGACGGCGTAACCAATGAGACGCGCGATGCCCGCGCCGGGAAGGACGCATGAAATCACTCATCACGCTTTGGCGGCGCGGGCATCGCGTCGCTCTCCATTGGCTGGTTGGCCCTCCCTCGGTCGCCCCCGGCTACCGGATCGAGACGGACGGCAACCTGTATCGGCTCGTCCACGTCGAGACGAGCTGCTGGATCTACGCCAACAACCTGCGGCATGCTCGCCGTGAGTCATGGGCACAGTACGCCATGGATCGCCCGTGGAGAACTGTAGAGGCCAACGTCCCGGCTCAACGGACGCCGGGGAGAACAACCGAGGAGGATTGACCATGCCGAAGACCGATAGCACATCCCAGCGCGCCCCCGGCGGTACGTCTGAAGCCGATTGTTCGGTGCGTTTGCGCATCGGATCGGAAACATCGGTCTGCGTAAGGCGACTCAAAGCGGCTCCCGATAAGCCGATATGGGGCTTTCGGCGATACAGTAAGATGTACTGGTGTGGCGACAGAACGACGCTCCGGCGCAGTAGACGTGAAGCCTACATGGACGCTGGTGCGCTGCCGAACAAGTGATTGGCAATTCTGGAGGCAACGACGATGGATAGGATGTACAACGTGACGATTGAATACCTCGACACAAAACGGCAGCACAAGTTCCCGCTGTCCACCATCTGTCTCGGTAAGGATGGTTCATTTCTCGTGATGGACTCGGAAGGGCAGAACGTCCGGTTTGTCGCCAATGACTGCCGGGTTGAGCAGATCGCCGCGCATGTGATCATTTTGCGCGGGTACACCGACAAGCCGCAGCACGTCACGGCGTATTGTGTCTATTCCAACGTCAAGCATGACATTTCGGCGGAACGACGATAATTGTCCATGCTCTTGTTGGGCATGGACTGGAAGGAGAACGATGATCGAATGGAAATATGAAGAAGACTGGTCTGGCCACATAGAAATGTGGGTAGATGGGAAACCAAGGCTTTGTTTTGCTGATATTCGGCAATCATCAATGGGCATGGAAACCTCCTCGCGAGAGCTGGCAAAGCGTATTGTAGACTGGTTGAACAGCCAACCGCAGAGCGCGACGGTATTGCACCCGTTTGAAGACAGGGCAGAAGATGTGTCCAACGCCCGGCTTGACCGGCAGGAGGAAG
>Ga0180432_10011036_pt1 | contig 10702 bp, 3 predicted proteins | sample SS_ome_10_FD_132414 | JGI IMG/M metagenome (GOLD analysis project Ga0180432, IMG submission 132414) | Hypersaline lake sediment archaeal communities from the Salton Sea, California, USA - SS_1_MS_2 metaG | ecosystem: Environmental > Aquatic > Non-marine Saline and Alkaline > Hypersaline >...
AGGAAGCTGGCCGCCCCAGTCGCTTGCGGACGGGGCGCCGCGCGTGCTGCCCCGTCGTTCATCGTCCTGGCCAATCGCGTGCGAGGAAGACGCATGATGTAAGCTCAAGATCAACAGCCAGGCGCTAATCAGGGGCAAAAGCAGCTTCAGCCAACGTGCTTTTGCTCGTCTCATCTCTTCTACCCACCTCACCTATCACCCATCGCGCATCCGGTAGTGGTAGACGCTGACGTGTTTAAAAACTTGCTCCTCCGGTAGCGCCTTGGCATGAGCGTCGAGCCACGCTTTGACGAGCCCCTGTGGGTCCCACATCTCTGCCTCAGACAGCACCAACCACACCGTCTCGTGACCGCTCGTATGCGTGCGCATCAAGAAATCGAGATCACTCTCAGACATCCCCCCCGCCGGCGCTGGCGCCCCCCAGCCCGCATAGTCACCCTCGAAATAGAAATCAAAGTTGTGCTGCATATACGAGAGATGAAAGACCACCAAATCACCTGGCCTATGGCGCTCGTTCAGATAAGCCGCCGCCGCACGGAAATCAGGCTTGATGGGCTGAGTGGCCTGGTGCAACAACGCGCGTCCATCCCCCACCAGCACGACGGTCAACAGCCCTCCCGCGACCAGCGCGCCGCCACTTCCCAGGCGCGCCAGCGCCACGGCCCCGGCAGCGACCAACAGGTAAAAAGCCGGCGCCGCCCAGACCAGATAACGGTTGGTAAAGAGCGGCTGGCGCGCCGAGATCAACCACAGCCCCAGGAGAGGCAACGTCGCCCACAAGAACAGCGCCAACGGTTCGCGCCAACTCTTGGTCCCTCGCGTACGGTTAGTGCTTCCCACCTCGCCGCTCAGCCAGGCCCAGGCCAGGCCACACAGCGCCAGTGATACCAGGCCAACCAGGATGGCCGTGGCCCACGGCTCCCCGACAAAGTTGCCCGCCCACCCATTGAAAGTCGTCCTTAACATCCCACCAAGCCCGCGGGCGGCAAACAGCGTGGCCTGGCCCGCCGGCCGCAGCCAACTGCGCACCTGCCAAGCCAGCAGCGGCACGTAGGGCAGCGTGAGGCAAGCCAGGGCAGCGAGCGCGGCGCGCCAATGCCGTCGCGTGCGCGGCCACCAGACCAGACACAAAACGACCTCCAGGGGGATGAGCAGCGCCGTCAGGATGTGACTGTAAAGCGCCAGCGTCGTCGCGGCGACCACCACGATCCACCAACGTGCGCCGCCGCCATCACCCTCGAGGGCACGGCGCAAACCATAGACCGCCAGGAGCCCCAGCGCCAGGATAAGCGCGTACATCTTGGCTTCCTGGCTATACCAGACCAAGTGTGGCGACACGGCAACCAGCGTCACCCCCACCAGGCCGGCGGACGCGCCCAAGAGTCTACGGCCCAGGACGTAGGTCAACGGCACCGCCAGCAGGCCCAAACACAGCGAGCTGTAACGCAAGGCAAAAGGGCTGTGACCGGTCAAGCCGATCCAGGGGCGCATGGCGACGGTGTAGAGCGGGCCGTTCCAGCCGGGCAGCGTGAGCAGGGCGCGCAGCGTGGGCCACAGCCCGTCCGACGGGTCCACCTGCGATAGCCCAGGGGCTGGCTGGCAATGGGGATGCTCGCGCGATGGCAGGGACAACTCCACTGAGCCAAGATCGGCTTCCTGACCGGTCCCCACGGTCCGCTCCAACGCCCCCCAAAAGTCGAGCGCAAAGCAGAGTGTGTCGATCTCGTCACGCCACATGCTCTGGGCGTCCAGGGAAAGGACACGCAGACCAAAAGCCAGCAGCATCAGCGCAGTAAGCGTGAGCAGGGTATAGCGTTTGAACATGATCGGCATTGTAGCATCCAAAAGGGTCCGAGGCAAGGGAACTGGAGCGCTGAGAGGGGAGGCTAGACGGTCCTTTGTCACACCATGAGCACATCTATTGCATCCACCTGCCCTGCCCGAACCATCTCAGCGTATGGCGCGCACACAATGCCGTGAGAGAACTCGATTTTTCCCTGACCTGGGATATGCAAGACCACTTGCCTCGCCCTTCCTCCATCTATCTTCCATGTGTCCATTCGATCTGAATTATGGTAGGTGACTCTTGTATGACCCAGGAAGGTAAACGTGACCTTGCCCTCGGCGTCGAATAACCAGCCGGGCAGCGCAGGCTGGAACTTGAGGCACAGCTTGCCGTTCTGGAGGAAAAAGGGCTGCCGGCCGGCCATCATCACGCTCCACATGCTCAGGAACTCGGCCGTGGCGCCGCTCAGGCGAGCGACGAACCCCGCGCCGTGCAGTGACTCGTCTGGGTGGGCGCTGCTGACCAGGAACGACGAGTTCTCCAGTGGGCTGCGGCCATACACCGCCGGGTCCTGGAAGCAAATCAAGGCGCGCTTGAAATCCTCATAGAATTCCTCGTACAGCCCCGCTTTCAAGACCTCCAGCAGATACTTGTACTCCATGTGCAGCCAGATCGACTCGTTTTCCAGCCAGCCGGGCGTAAAAGCCCGCGCCCGACCGATTTCGTGGGACTGGTCTTCTAGCGGAGCGTTGACCTTGTACATGCCCAGCTTGCGGTCGTACAGGTCGCTCTCTCGGACCCTGGCATACAGGTCCCGGGCCGAGGCCGCGTCGGCCTGGACCTTCAGGGCATGGGTCGGGCCTTCGAGAAACAGGGGCAGCACCGTCGGCTCGAAGCGCTTGGCCCGGACGTAAGGACGACCTTGTCCATCGGCGCCGGCGGTGACCTCATAATTGGCGACGGTGAAGGTCAGGTAGGTGGGAGGAATGCCGTCGTTCATCTCGACGGCGCGTTGGATGCCGGTTTGCACTTTGACCCGAAAGGCATCCAGGATCGGCGTCAGTTGGTCAAAGGGCAGCACCTCTGTCTCCCCGCCAAAACCCAGGCGGACACGTTCGCGGTAGGTTTCGCGGGCGGTGGTAACGGCGTCCCAATACCGGAAATCCCGGTCAGGTTCGTTCGACGCTAGCCACGTTTCCAGGACGCACGACACCTCTTGCAGAAGGATGTGTTGTTCGACCGGCAGCTCAACCGTGCCCTCTCCCTTATCCGCCATCGCCTTCAGCAGAAAGGTCAGCAGTCGCTCTAGCTCATATGTCTCGCACAGCGACGAGCCAAACAGGCCCGGCAGTCCGTTGAGGGCATCATACCAGCCAGGCTTGCCCGCCTCCATCTCGACGCCCATGCCCTGTGGATCGAGGGTGGCAAATTTGATCAGCGCCAGGCCCAGCAACTTGGCGAAAACCGTCGTGCGGTACACCTCACCCCGGGCGCCTGTGGCCTTTAACGCGGTTCGCACCAGGTTGGGCGTATCGGCGCGGGAGGTGGTCAAGGCCGCCTTTTCCTCGTCTTCCAGCACGGCCTCGTATTGACGCACCCGGCCGTCGGCAGTCAGCACAGTTTTCCGGGCGCGGGGCTGCACCACGGCCGGGCTGTCAAAACAGGGCACCTGTCGGCCAAACAGTAGATCCTCTTTTTTGTCGGGATATACCGCCAGGTAGCTATCTATCAGGTCCAGATTATAGAACCAATGGTCAATCCAATACCCTTCGTGGAAGGTGGCCTCAAAGTGCTGCTCCGCGTGGGTGAGCGCTGCAGTGATGAACGATTCGGCCGGGATGGTCAACCCTATTTGCCGGTCGGCGATGGTTTTCAGCAACCCGCCAGGGGTAAAGGGTTGAGCAAGTAGAGGTTCCAACTCATCGGGGTGTCTCACCAGTGCCAGCACTGAAGCGCGGTGTTTGGCGGGGACGGTGAACCGGCTGCCCTCCACCACCAGAGGGTTGTAGCCGTCGGCCTGGACAAGACCCAAAAAGGCCAGTACGTTATAGTCCCCCACTTGAGGGTTCAGCAGCACGTCGCAACGCCGGTTCTGATTTACGTCACGATAGTTGGCGTTGCCCTGCGAGTACGGCTCAGCTGCCACGTAAAAGTAGTTATAGTCGCGCTCCAAGTCTCCGTGCTTGCGCGAGTAGACGTGATACACGAACGGCTTTTCCTTGTTGCCCAGAACCAGGGGCCAGCCACCCCGCAGCACGTTGTCGAGGAAGGTCTGGCGGACGTAGGCGTCGAACTGGGGCAAACAAGTCTGCGTAGCGACGACGTCGGCGAGTTGGTTGACCAACTGACTGGCTTCGTGCCGTTTCTGCCGCACGTAGGCCGGTTGGGCCAGGCGCGCCCCCTCGCGACGGATGCGTTCGACGTTGCCCACATGGCCGATGATGGCATACAGCGTCGTCGCCTCACCCGGCTCCAGAAACGCGCTCGCGCCAAAAAAGCCACAGGGCGTCCGGCCGGTGGTGATCTGTCGCCGCTGACTCAGAGCGGTCAGCGGTCCTTCGACGAAACCGTCGGGCTGGATCAGTGCTGTGTTTTGGCCGAACACGACGACCGGATCGACAAAGGGCGACAGCGGTCGTCCCGAGCCGTCGAAAGCCAGGTAAAAATGCCCGGCCTGGATCTCGCTCACCTCAGCCGTGTCGCCCGCGCTGGCCTGGAAACGGTAAAAGGGCACGCCCGCTTCCAGATTGAACACCGCCATCCAGGCTTCGATCGTGCGGCCAATCTCTTTCAGGCCACGATTGTCCACCCCATAGGGCATGACGCGGGCCATGCCATCCAGCATCTCCAGAGCCAGCGGCTCGTCCCCCACGTTGGTCACCGTCACCTGGCGCACCAACCCGGCAAAGGGTTCGCCGGGCAGGGTGAAGTAGAGGACGTTAGTCTGAACGCGGTGGGCTGCGCTGGTGGCTTGCAGCTCCAGTTCGTTCATGCCAATACACATCCGGGCGTCATCGCCTGCGTTCCACGGGGCGAACGGCTCATAGAGGGCCGCGTCCACGCCGCGCTTCAGCTTGAGAAAGGTGCGAAAGCCGGTGTACGGCGTGGTTTGATACGCCTTGTTGGCCGGTTCGAATTCCATGATGGGGTTGTCTTTGTTCTCAATCCCGAAACTGGCGATGGCCTGGCCGCGGTTGACGTAGAACACCCACATCGGGATGCCCAGCGTCCCGGCGATGCCCGGCAGGAAACTGGAAAACGGGCGAGCCGTGGCAAAATCCCTGACGACGAAGCGACCGTCTTGATCAAGTTGAACGTTGTCTATCATGGGGTTTCAAACCTCATTCTGTCCAGATATAACGAGCCGCTGCTGCCCGGCGATAACACAAGACCATAGCCCCAGATCTCGGTCAGGGTCAGGTCGTCGTCTGGAGCGCCAGCGGGCTGCGTGGCGCTCCGCACAAAGTCGGCAAAAGGCAGCCGGATTTGTTTCCAGCCGGTGAAGTCGTCGGCAAAGGCGTACTCGAAGCGTTCAGAGGCGTTCGACGCGCCGTAGACCCGCACGTAATCCACGTGCATCGTCTGGGGAAAGGTCGTCGTCGCGTCGGGCAAGCCGGGCCAGTTGCCGCCCACGGCCAGGTTCAGGATGATGAAAAAGGGATGGTTGTAGACCCACTCGGTCCCGGCGGGAACGTCGCCGGCCGTCACGGTGAAATAGTTAAAGTCATCTACGAACCAGCGGATCTGGTCGGACGTCCACTCGACGGCATAAACGTGGAAATCGTCAGAGACGGCGCCAGCGGGCAGGTCATATCCCGCGCCGATGCCCTGGCCCCCAGAGTAGCCCGGTCCGTGGATGGTACCGTGGACCGTCGCCGGCTCGCGGCCGACGTTCTCCACGATGTCGATCTCGCCCGACTGCGGCCAGCCGACCCGATCCAGGTCGGTGCCCAGCATCCAAAAAGCGGACCACGTGCCCTGGCCACGGGGCAGTTTGAGACGCGCTTCCACGCGACCGAATTCAAACTCGGCCCGGCCCCAGGTGGTCAGGCGGGCCGAGGTGTACGCGCACGGCCCATACCAGCAGCGCAGGTTCGAGATCGCCGTATTCACCTCGCGGGCAGTGATGACCAGGTTGCCCTGTCCGTCGGTCGCCGCGTTCTCCGGGCTGGCGGTATAGTACTCGAACTCGCCGTTGCCCCATCCGGGGATGCCGTTCAGCAGGCCGTCGCCGACCTCCGGTTGCCAGACGCCGGGATCGGGCGGCGTGCCCGCCGGGTCATCAAACTCATCGCTCCAGACGAGCGTCCAATCCCCAGGGCTGACATCCGCCGTGGTCGTGGCCTGGTTGTCGAACAGTTCCACGGTGATCGTGTCACCACTGCCGCCGCCGTAGAACCAGAAGCTGAGCCCATCGTAACCGCTCCAGTCCTGACCCTCGGCGAAGGTCTGACCAAAGCGGGCGGGCTCGCTGGCAGTCTCGTACTCGACCGCCAGCACGTTCTCAAAGTCAGGCTGTCCGGGCAGCGCCAGGTCCGACTCGGGCGCGACCTCTTCTGTCGAGAGCGTGACGCCGCCCATGGTCACAAACGGCGGGAACTGGTCAAAGTCGTAAAGCAGGTTGGGATCGGTCGGCTCGTCGTCGCGGATCGACAGAATGGCTCGCGCCTGGATACCCAGGACCGCGCCACTGGGCTCAGCCAACACCACGAGCGTTCTCTCTTGGCCCTCCGCAATCGTGTCGTCGATGGCGTTGATTGTGAACGACTGCTCCATCGTGCCCGGCTCAAAGGTCACCGCTTCGCCGGTCAGCGCGTAATCCCGGCCAAGCGTGGCATCCCCCTCGACGGTGGTATAATGGACGGTCACCGGCTCGTCGGCTGGCTTGTTGAGCTTCAGCCTGAGAGTCGTCTTGCCACCTTCCCTGACGCTGTACTCGGTCTTGGCAAAGGCAACCTCCAAGGGTCTTTCCGGTGCCCGTCCGTAGAGCGTCACCTGGTCGACGTAGTTGGTCTGCCGACCCATCTCCACCGAGCCAGAGGCGCCCACGGCGTAGCCGTGAACCTCGGTCAGGGTAAAACCGTCATTGGGCGCGCCGTTGCCGATGTCCTTGCGCCGGAACTTTTCAAAGGGCATCTGGATGTACTGCCAGCCCTCAAAGTCGTCCGGGATGTCGTAGCTCCAGCGTTCGGCATCGTCCGATTTAGAGTCAGGATTGCGGTTGTCCTGGACTTCGACGAACAGGGTGCCGCCTGTGCCATTGCCATACACCCACATGGCGATGCCCTCGTAGGTGCTCCAGTCTTGCGAGGTCCACTTGTCCAGCGATTCGCTGGCAAAGGCATGGCTAAAGCCAGCCCAACCGCCGCTCTTGATGTCGGTGTTGAGCTGCAAGATAGTGTTGGCCCCGGCTTGCTCCGGCACGGCCAGGGGATCACCCTCGGCGACTTGCGCGGTGGCAATGGAGACGGCGCTGCCGTCGCTCCAGGTGAAATAACCGATCTGGACACTGCCATCTCGCCCAACCAGGAGTTTCCCATCCTCAAAGTCGTCCAGGAGCGGCACCCGTTCGGGGTCGGCGGCCTCTGCGTCCCCTTCCTCGTCGACGCATTCCGGCAATTCTAGCGGACCGGTGCTTTCCTCATCCAGGCCGTAGCCAAAGGGGAACAGCGGCGCGTCGCAGCCCTCTGTGGGCAAGTTTTCAAAATCAAACGGGAGTTGCGCGACCGTGCGCGGCCAGGTGTAGGGCAGCTTGCCGGTGAAGGGGACGTCGCCAAAGATGACATCGGCAACCCCTTGCCCCTCCGTGCCCGGCAGCCACGCCGCCACCAACGCGTCCCAGCTGTCAATCAGATCGGTGACGATAACCGGGCGGCCGGAAAGCAGGACGGTGACCAGCTTGTCGCAACTGCTGTCCATATTCTCGAGCACCGCAAGGTCGCGGTCCGGGAGTGTCAGGTCGGCGCTGTCCCCCACGCCTTCCGTGTAGGGGCGCTCGCCCACGACGGCGATACAGATATCCGGCTCAATGGGGCTGCCATCCGACGTCGAAACACGGTCCACGCGCCCAAATTTGTCAAAGTAGACGGAAGCATCCTTTGATGCCGTGGCCTCGATAGCTTCCAGGATTGTTGTGCCCGCGGTGATATTGCCCTCCTTGCCCTGCCATTCAATCGTCCAGCCGCCGGACTGGATGCCGATGTCCTTGGCGGCTTGCCCGCCCACAAAGATGACCGGCGTATCGTTGGCGATAGGCAGGACACCGCCCTCGTTCTTGAGCAGGACAAGCGATTGGGCCACCGCTTCCCGAGCGAGTGCACGGTGCTCTTTGGACCCCACCAATTCGAGCAGCGACTCATCGGAGTAGGGATGCTCAAACAGGCCCAGCTCGAATTTGACGCTCAGGATGCGCCGCACGGCGTCGTTAACGCGCGCTAGCGGCACATCGCCGTTGTCCACGGCGCGTATCAGGGTCCGCATAAACTTGATATAGTCATAGGGGACCATGTTCATATCGACACCCGCGTTGACGGCGGTAACCACGGCCTCGTAGTAGTCGTCGGAGATCTGATCGATGGCCCCCCAGTCGGAGACCACAAATCCCTCAAAACCGAGCTCGCCTTTGAGCACGCCAGTGAGAAGGTATTGCTGGCCATGTACCTTGATGCCGTTCCAACTGCTGAACGACGGCATGATGCTCTTGGCGCCGGCATCGATGGCGGCGGTGTACGGCGGCAGGTGCACGGCTCTCAGCGTGGCTTCGTCGATCTGGGCGTCGCCTTGATCCAGCAGGTAGGGTTTGATGATTTCCTGGGTGGACGTCCCAAAGGCCGTGGCGCCGTCACCCAGGTAGTGCTTGGGCGTAGCCAGCACCGTGGTGCGGTCGCCAAGATGGTCGCCCTGAAGGCCACGCAGGTATGCTATCGCCAGCTCCGAGACCAGGTCTGTATTTTCGCTGTAGCCCTCGTACGTTCGGCCCCAGCGGATGTCCTGCGGCACGGCGACGCACGGCGCATAGTTCCAGTAGATGCCCGTGGCCGCCGTCTCGATGGCCGTCACACGCCCGATCTGTTCCATCAGCTCCGGACTGTTGGCCGCCCCAAGCCCGATGTTGTGGGGAAAGATGACGGCCCCTTTGACGTTATTGTGCCCATGCACAGCGTCCACGCCGTACAACAGAGGAATACGCAGCCTGGTGTTCAGGGCATACTCCTGGAAACCGTCCACCATATCGGCCCAGCCTTGGGGCGTGTTGGCTTCCGGATACCCCCCGCCACCACTGAGCAGCGCACCGATGTGCAGGTCTGTGATGTGTGCCGTGTTGATGCTATTCTTCTCCACTAGCGTCATCTGGCCGATCTTCTCGATCAGTGTCATGCGCTCCAGCAGGTCATCCACCCGCACCTCGACGGACAGGTCCGGATTGAGGAAAGCCGCGTCAGCCTCTACCGGCGGCAGTGGTGTGGGGGGAGCCAAGGCCTCCACGGCGGGCAGGAAGACCGCCTCATGTAGCCGATCGTACTCGCCGGTCTCTGCACCAAAGATCACCACGTAGACGCCATCGCCCGTTTCGGCCAGCGCCAGATCCACCGTCGTCTCTTGACCGCCCAAAGCCTCCGCTTTCGATTCGATGACGTACAAATCCCAGGTCAGGTTGACGGTCTCCAGGCCCGTGGGGTCGGTCGGGAGTTTCTCAAGCTCCAGTTGGGAGGCAACCTGGGTGATGACTGGGGTGAGGGTCGCTCCAGAGAGGAACTGTTGGACCAGAACTGTAGGGTCTCCGGCAAATGACGCTCGTGCAAACGTGCCGATGGCTACCTCAGTCCACCCCTCTGGCACCACACCTGTCGTACCGAACAGCGGGTCGGAATAGGGCACAAGTGAGATCTCCCCTGCGGTGACCTGCAAAACCGGTGTGGAGGTTGGCGCAGGCGGCATAGGCGTATCCGTGGGTGCAGCTTGGCTCTCGGGCGTCTCGGTTGGCGTTGCTGTGGTTTCCGGTGTCGGAGATGCATCGGACCGGCCGCAAGCCACTAGCAGTAGACTGAATGCCGCAAACCACAGAAGCAGTTTCTCGTGCATCTTGGCCTCCTCCAATGCTATTGCTCAAGCCCATACCCAAACGGGAACAGCGGTTTGCCACCCTCATGGACCAGTGCGCTCAGGGGAATTTGATCCATCGAGCGCGGCCAGGTGAAGGACAATTTGCCGGTGAAGGGATAGTCGCCAAACAGCACGTCGGCGACGCCCTGACCCTCAGTTCCTGGCAGCCAGGCGGCGACGAAAGCATCCCACTGAGGCAGATGGTCGGTGACAATGAGCGGCCGGCCGGAGATGAGGATGACGACGAGTTTCCGGCAGCGGGAGCGGACACGCTCCAGCAGGGCGACGTCAGTGTCCGGCAGAGTCAGGTCTGCGCGATCTCCTTCCCCCTCGGCGTAAGGGTCCTCGCTCACGACAACGATGCCGACGTCGGCGAGGGCCTCATCGTCGTCAAACTCGCCGGTGGGATTGTAGCAAACCGTCGTGTTTTCGGAAACAGCGTTCGCTATGCCTGCGAGCAACGTGGTGCCGGGCGTTATGTCTCCCCGCCCACCCTGCCAGGCGATGGTCCAGCCGCCGCATTGCAGGCCGACGTCGTCAGCAGCCTGTCCGGCGACGAGAATGAGGGGGACGTCTTTAGATAGAGGCAACGTGCCGCCGTCGTTCTTGAGCAGGACCAGCGACTTGCGCACCGCCTCGCGGGCCACGGCGCGATGGGCCTCCGAGCCGATGGAGGGCAACAGCGATTCGTCGCCAAAGGGTCGCTCGAACAGCCCTAGTTCAAATTTGACGGTCAGAATGCGGCGCACGGCGTCGTCGATACGGGCCAGGCGGACGTCGCCACTCTCCACGGCCCGCGTCAAATTGGTGATA
>Ga0180432_10011037_pt1 | contig 10702 bp, 8 predicted proteins | sample SS_ome_10_FD_132414 | JGI IMG/M metagenome (GOLD analysis project Ga0180432, IMG submission 132414) | Hypersaline lake sediment archaeal communities from the Salton Sea, California, USA - SS_1_MS_2 metaG | ecosystem: Environmental > Aquatic > Non-marine Saline and Alkaline > Hypersaline >...
AAAGGGGCCAGTCTTTTCGCCAACTTCTGGCCAAGAACGAGGCAAGATCGGCCGTAAAGGGTCTGTTCTGGCCTCGGTAGTTCCACGGTCCTGATGGCGACAGGTCATATTGAGAATTGCTGCGACGAACAAGCGCCGATTGACCAGCTTATAAGGATGTGCTAAAATAGGCCACAATATTGTCACAAAATTTGAGGTAAACCAGAGAATGCAAACAACTGAAATCGATCAACTTATGAGGGAACTGGCCGACCTAGAAACACCGCTGGCTGTGGCGCAACTTTACCGCCTGTCGGACCTCTCTGAAGAAAATCTGGCCCAATTCCGCCAGGGCTGGCCTCAGGCGACAGCCAAGCGGCGAAGGCAGATCGTGGGCTTTCTGCTTGAAATCGCCGAGAACAACTTTGAGGTAAACTTTGAGCCCGTCTTTCGCGCCTGCATAGACGATGCCGATAAAGAGGTGCGCGCCAAGTCAATCGAAGGGTTGTGGGCGAGCGAAGACATAGAGCTTGTCACACCGCTGTTGGAAATGGCCCAAAATGATCCTGCCGAGTGCGTGCGTGCCGCCGCCGCCAACGGATTAGGTCGATTTGTGCTCATGGGTGAACTGGACCAGCTTCCACTTCAGCGCCAAGAGGTCATCGAAGAGACCTTGCTAGACCTGATCCGTTCTCCCCAAGAAAGCCTGGAAGTGAAAAGGCGGGCAATAGAGGCATTGGCCTACTCTGGCCGTGAAGAGATACCCGGCGTCATTGAGAACGCCTATTACCACAAAGAACGTCTCATCCGTGTGGCCGCCATCTTTGCCATGGGCCGTAGTCTCGATCCCCAATGGGAGCCCTTGCTGCTAGACGAGTTGCGCAGCCACGATCCAGAGTTTCGATACGAAGCAGCCCGCGCCTGCGGTGAGTTAGAACTGGCGTCCGCCATCCCCACTCTCACCGAATTGTTGGCCGATCAGGATCGCGAGGTTCAAGATGCCAGCATCTGGGCATTGGGACAGATCGGTGGGCAGAAAGTGCGCCAGATATTAGAAGCCCATTACGAGACCATCGACCAGGACGACAAGGTATTGCGAGAAGCGATCGAAGAGGCTTTGAGTGAGTTGGTACTTGCGGCCAAAGCCATCCAGTTCCCCCTTTACGAATACGAAATAGACACTGACGATCAAGCCACCGGTTGGGCCAAGGAATGGGTCGACGGTGTGCTCGACAATGAGGTCGACAAGAACGGCCGAAACAACCATTAAAAGCTAAATAGGAACGCCATCCCATGGAAATCTTGCTCTCTATTTTTGTCGAAAACATCCTGCCAGTCTTTATCATTTTGGGATTGGGCTATCTTTTGGATAAAAAGTTCCATTTGGATGTCAAGACCATCTCGCGTACAGCTTTTTACGTATTGGGTCCATGCCTGATCTTTACCTCGTTGACCCGATCTTCGGTTAGCGGTGAGGAACTTGGACGAATTGTTCTCTTTGAAGTGACGGGCACGGCTATCCTGCTGCTCATCAGCTGGAGCCTGGCCCGGTTGACCCACCTGACTCGGAAGCAAGAAAGCGCATTCCTACTCTCCGTCCTGTTTGTCAACGCGGGTAACTATGGCCTGTCGGTCAACCTCTTTGCCTTTGGTGAAGAGGCGATGGCCCGGGCTATCATCTTTTTCGTTGGCAGCACCGTGCTCATAAACACGCTGGGCATTTTTCTGGCCTCCCGGGGACAGGCGAACGTGAAAACCGCCTTGTCCAACGTGTTCAAGGTGCCCGCTGTCTATGCCGTGATTCTGGCTTTTGTGGTGCGTTCGCTCTCCTGGTCGGTGACCGAGTTGTCGTGGTTCAGAGCTCTGGATACCATCGGGCGCGCTGCCGTGCCAGTGATGTTGCTGCTTCTGGGAATGCAACTCTCGCGCAACTCGCTGGGCCAGGATTTAAAGCGCGTTTCCGGGGCTACTTTTTTGCGCCTGGTTGTGGCTCCCTTGTTGAGCCTGGCCCTGGCCGCTGTCATGGGGTTGACCGGCAACACCTACCGTGCCTGCGTGCTGGAGGCCAGCATGCCCACAGCGGTGAATTCTGTCATCCTGTCTTTAGAGTTCGACGTGTTGCCCAACTTTGTCACGAGCGTCATTTTTCTATCCACCTTGTTAAGCCCATTGTCTCTGACGCTGCTCATCGCCTTGTTAAGCTGACCCAGAGTCATCCGGTTTCGAGGACATGGCCTTCTGAGGAGCAATAGGTCCGTTGAGATCGACCGATCGGGGCCAACGAACTGCCAGGATAAACCCGCGCAAGGTTTATCAAGAAAGTGTCACCATCATGCCAACCCAGCTAAAAACCTGGTTAGCACTCTGTCTAACATGCCTGTTGCTGCTGCTGGCAACGATTGCCATGGCCCAGGCACAAGAAGGATCGCTGGTTATCGAGACAAACCAGCACCAGGTTCGTTTTGGTGACTCGATTCAGTTTCAACTGACGGTATCCGGTCCGGCGGACATCACTTCTGCCGTCCTCACTTACCGCACGGCCGACAATCAAGGCATGACAGTTGAACGGCTAAACTTTTCTCCCGCTCCCCGCGTCGAGTTGATCCAAAAGATCGATATGAACCAACGTCCTCTCAAGCCCTTTGTCACGGTTGAATATTGGTGGACGGTAAATGACGCCGCAGGTCACCAACTCGCCACAGAACACCGGCAATTTTCCTACGAGGACAACCGCTTTGCCTGGCAATCGCTGCCCGGACGGCAGGTGGCCGTGCATTGGTACGATGGCGACATTGCCTTTGGCAGCCAGGCACTGGACGTGGCCGACCAGGCAGTAGATCGCATCCGTGAAATGATCGACCCATCGCTCTCCTTGTCCGCCCCCCTCCACGTGTATCTCTATGCCAACGAAACGGATCTCTTGCCTGCCCTGCCGGCGACGGGCCGGGAGTGGGTGATAGGCCAGGCCTATCCTGAACTGCGGCTCGCGGTGGTGTCCATCCCACCAGGTCCAGAGAGCACCTCGAACATGCGATGGCTCATCCCCCACGAACTGACGCACCTTCTCTTTTACGAGGCCATGGGCAGCAGCTACGGGCGACTGCCACCATGGCTCAACGAGGGTCTGGCCGTCGTCAGCGAACAGTCTCTTGATCCCGACGATGCGCTGGTCCTCGATCAGGCATTCCAGGATGGCCAACTGATCTCGCTAGATTTGTTATGCTACAACTTTTTCCGAGAGGACGATCGGGTACGCCTGGCCTACGCCCAGAGCGCAAGCGTCGCGAGGTTCATCCAGGAAAACTATGGCTATTCTGCCATTGGGAGACTAGTGGCAGCCTACCGCGATGGCCTTTCCTGCCAGGCAGGCGTGCGCCGGGCGCTGGGTATCAGCCTGGGCAGTCTGGAATCGCAATGGCAAGAATCGCTGGGGACACGCTCCCCAAACATGGCCTTTCTCAAAAAAGCGGCTCCCTGGTTGCTGCTGGTGTTGAGCAGTCTTCCTCTTCTCTTGCTGGTTGCGCACCCCCTGAGGGCCCGCCGGACGGAGCAACCGCGCGAACGGATTCTTTGAAAGTAGCCGCACCCATCGAAACCATTCTCCACCCTACGAGTACCTGACGCCACGGCTATCTGACCCGACGAGGCAAGCATGGCCAAAAGACGTATCTATATCATCGGACACAAAAGACCCGACACAGACTCGATCGTCTCGGCGGTAGCCTATGCCGAGCTGCTGCGCCGCCAGGGACAGGACAACGTCGTTGCCGGCCGCCAGGGCGATCCCTGGCCAGAGACAAAATACATCCTGGATCGATTTGACGTGCCCCCACCCGTGCTCGTCGAAGACGTGCGCCCTCGCGTGCGGGATGTCATGACCTCCAAAGTTATCACCGCCGATCCCAACGAATCGGTTTATCAGATAGGCCGCCGCATCCGGGAGCGGCGCATCCACGCCATCCCGTTAGTGGACGGAGAGAACTATGTCCAGGGGCTGATCACTGTCGACGATTTTTCTCGCATCTTTTTCGAAGAGATGGATCCCACCGTCCTGGACAAAATTCCCCTCAGCCTGGACAATCTGCTGGCGACGCTGGGGGCCAAGCTTGTGGTGCGCGCGCCGGCCGATCGACTGAGAGGCAAAGTGATGGTCGGCGCCATGTCAGCAGAGACGATGCGAGAACGGCTGGAACCGGACATCCTGCTGGTACTGGGCAACCGTCCCGACGCACAGCGCGTGGCCATCGAGCAGGGCGTGGCTGTGCTGGTGGTCACCGGCGGCTTGCCGGTGGACGAGGAGATCAAAGCCCTGGCCCGGGAAAAAAACGTCACCATCATCTCGTCGCCGCACCACACCTTTACGACCGTGCGCCTGCTCAACATGAGCATTCCAGCCTCTTCGGTGATGCAGACCGATGTGCTAAAAGCACATCCCGACGAACTGGTAGACGAAGTGCGGCCCAAGCTGGCCCAGCAGCGCACGCTGCCTGTCATCGGCAACGACGGACGGCTGACCGGCGTCGTTTCGCAAAGCGATCTATTGCGCCCGACGCGCCACGGCGTCATCCTGGTCGACCACAACGAACGCGCTCAATCGGTCAATGGCCTGGAAGAAGCCGATATCCTGGGCATCATAGACCACCATCGCATCGCCGATGTTTATACCCCCCATCCCATCTTTTTCCGCAATGAAGTCATTGGGGCCACATCGACCATCATCGCCAGCCTCTATTGGGAATCAGGTATCCCCATTCCTCAGCCGATAGCCGGCATTCTACTGGGCGGCATTCTCACCGACACGGTTGCCTTTCGCTCTCCCACCTGCACATCGCGCGACCAGGAGGTGGGGCGTCACCTGGCCGAACTGGCCAACGTAGACCTTGAAGAATTTGCCGAAGAGATCTTTGCCGTGGCCTCGGACCTGACCGGGCGCAGTCTTCGCGAAGTGCTGACTACCGATTTCAAAGAGTTTACCATAGAAGATGCGCGCTTTGGCATCGGCTACATGGAGACGACCGGCCGGAGCCAGGTGGGCGAGGTGCGGGACGAACTGGTGGCCGAGATGAAACGTCTGCGCGCCGACCGGAGCTACACGATCATGCTTTTTGTCGTCGTGGACATCCGGCGCGACGAGACGGAACTCTTTATCGCAGGACAAGAAGAGGCAGTGGCCGAGGCCTTTGAGCGGGAACTGGTTTCCCCTCATTCGATCATTCTGCCCGGCGTGGTCTCGCGCAAAAAGCAAGTGGTGCCGGTGCTGCCTCGCATTCGCCTCCGCAAGGCCTAACCCATGCGTAACCTATCCCCCAAACTCTTGGGCAACAGTTTTTTGTTCCTTGATCTAGACGCCGTTGAGCGATCTCGCCTCCTGAACCAGATGCGAAAAGAACACTTTGACGCCGGCACCTACCTCTTTATGGAGGGCGACTCTGCCGACCGGCTACACCTGGTCATCTCGGGGCAGGTGAAAATGATCAAACACTCGCCGGACGGCCACGAGACGATCCTGGCCCTGTTCGACACCGGCCAAATCATCGGCGAAGTCGGCGTCCTGGCAGGAGGACCCTATCCGGCCACGGCCCAGGCCATGGTACCAACCATCACCCTCAGTCTGGCTCGCCAGGTCTATGTCCAATGGGTGCGCCAGCATCCCAGGCTGGCCTGGTCGCTCATCGAAGAACTGGGCCGCCGCTTGCAGGCCGCGCACGAGACAATCCGCAGCCTGGCCGTCGAAAAGGTAGAACAACGCATCGCTCGCCTGCTGCTCCGCCTGGCGGCTGCCGCCGGTGAGAAGCGAGGGGACACGGTGGTCATCACGGTCACCCTCACCCGACAAGAGATCGCCGACATGGCCGGTACCACGGTAGAGACGGCCATCCGCGTCATGAGCAAACTACGCCGCCGGGGACTTTTGGACAGCAAAGGCGGATTGATCCACCTTTTGCAAGCGCACCAACTGGTCCTCTTTGCCGATGGCCTTGAATTGAACGCTAAAAATTGAACTGAAAATTGAAAACCGAGAACAAGGAGCGTGAACCATGATCCGTCAGCCTCGGCCCTCTACCTTTTCCATCGTCGGCTACGATCCCCAAGCCCCAGAATGGGGCGTCGCAGTACAATCAAAATTCCTGGCCGTGGGGGCAGTGGTACCCTGGGCACAGGCCGGCGCTGGAGCGGTGGCAACCCAATCCTATGCCAACACATCCTTCGGACCGGACGGTCTGGAACTGATGGCCCACGGTCTGAGCGCACAGGAGGCCCTCAACCAGCTTGTCGCCGGGGACGAGGGGCACGCGCGCCGGCAGGTTGGCCTGGTGGATGCAAAAGGCCAGGCCGCGACTTTTACCGGCAACGAGTGTCACGCCTGGGCCGGCGGGCTCACCGGGACGCATTATGCTGCCCAGGGCAACATCCTGGTCAGCAGCGCGACGGTGGAGGCAATGGCCAAAACCTTTGAAGAGGCCCAGGGCGAACTGGCCGACCGGCTGATGACTGCACTGGCTGCGGGCCAGGCCGCGGGCGGCGACCGTCGAGGAAAACAATCGGCGGCCGTACTGGTCGTCCGCTCCGAGGGTGGCTATGGCGGTTACAACGACCGTTACCTGGATCTGCGCGTGGACGACGACCCGGCCCCCATCGAACGGCTCAAAGCCCTGGTAGACCTGCATCATCTGTTTTTCAAACCACCCGCCCCCGGAGAAATGATCTCTATCGAAGGCGATCTGGCCCGCGAGGTCCAGCACATTCTCCAGTGGGCCAACTACTATGACGGCCCCATCACAGGCGAATACGACGCATCAACCCGGCAAGCGCTGCGCGCGCTCATCGGCAACGAAAACTTTGAGGAACGCTTTGACGAAGAAAAGGGACTCATCAGCCGCCAGGTGATGCAAGTGTTGCGACAAAAGTTCTCTCGCTGAATCGCGGTCAAGTCTTTTGCAAAGCTTGACTCCCAATCCGCCGTTTCACCGGGCGGGCGCCACGCCACAGCCAGGCACTCTCTACCAACTGCGAAACAGTCAGAGCCACAGCAGCCAGGGACGCGCCCGGCATCCACCCTCCGCTCGCTCCTGCCAGCAAGACCGTCACCAGCACAGCCAGGTTGATCGCCGTGGCCTGGGCAATAGCGCCTGTGGCCTTGCCGATAACAATGAGACCCCGCAGCCAGCTTTGGAACACAGTCAACACCGGAAGCAACACCCCCAGCTGCAATGCGGGAATGGCAAAGGCCGTCAACTCTTTGTCCAGGCCGGCGATCTGCTGCTGCCACCAGGGCGCCAGAGGGGTGAAAGCGACCACCGACAGCAAAGCCAGCGCTCCCACTGACAGCATCGTCCCAAAGCGCCGCAGCGTCTTTATGGCCGCCGGGCCATCCAGCAGAGCGACGACGACTTCTTGCAAGCTGAACCCAAAGCTGCGAACGATGAGCAACTGCCCGTTGACCACCGGCCAGGCAGCCAGCGACTCGACGGGATAGGGCGAGCGAGCCAGCCCAAAGTTGAGCAGCGGCGCGGTCGAGAGCGAGACGATGGACGTAAGAGCCAGGGATGAGTAAAATTGAAACAGTGCCCGCCAGGTCAACGGGGGCTCGCCAGCGGCAGGGGGTATCCCTTGCACGTTTCGCACTGCCGGCCGCGACAGCAAATGGACGAAAATGGCCTCGGCGATGACAGCCACCCCCAGCGCCAGCCCACCCACGGTCGCACCGTCCAACCGGCCCCAGATCAACCCACCTACGGCGACACCGACAGAGAGGAACAGCCGCAGGACAGTGCCATAGCTCACCTGGCGGGTGTAGCCGTACCGGATCATCACACCCTGATGAAAGCGACGGTAGGCAATAGCCGCCGGCCAGAGCGTCAGCGCCCAGAGCACCGGGCGCACCAGGCCCGCGACCTCGGCCGGCACGCCCATTAGCCGCAAGACGACCAGGTCGAACAGAGGAGTTGAATTCAAAAGCAACATGATCGCTGTCAAAAGGGCAGCCAGGCCCAGCACAAAACGGCGCAACAGACGAAAAGATGCCCGGTCGCGGGCCAACGCGTTGCCGACGGTGAGCAGCGAGATGACCGGACTTTCCACGGCATAGGCCAACGAAAGGGCAACGCCAAACGCCGCCAGTTGCAGCTTGGGCTCTGTCATGCGGGCCACAAAAGCGTTGACGATGGGCGTCTCGGTGAGCATGAGCAACCAACTGGCTGCCAGCGGCAGCCAGAAGCGCAAAACGGCGGACATGGTCAGCCCGGCGGCGCCGTCCTGCCGGGTTTCAGCGTCCATGGTAGATTGTGGCATCAGATTGTTTTTCCTCAAGTATGTTTTGACTCGGCTGATAAACCCGTGCAACTGAGAACAACTCGTTTCAGCCAGGCTGAACCCGCACGCTCCGATCCTCGCCAATGTCCACCCGGGCACTCAAAAATTGCCCGATCAGCCAGGCGTTGGTTCGCAGGTGGTCCGTCACCTTGCCGGTCGTAAAGTGTGATTCGCCGGACGCCAGTGCCAGGGGCAGGATCAATTGGTCGGCCAGGTAACGATCCACGGCGCCGCCGCTGCGCTGGTAGGCCAGGAAAGCGCGTGCCGCTTCCTCGGCCACCTTTTCGGCCGGCTTGCGCAGCCGCCCATAGCCGGTGAACCCCGCCACGGCCCCCTTGAACTCGGCCAGCAGAAAAACGCAGGTGCCGGGGCCCGGCGAGGGCGCATCCACGATCTCGATCTGGGGCGTAAAGCCATGTGAGCGAAGCAGCTTGACCGCCCGGTCACGCTGTCGCCGCCCAATGTGGGCCGGCAGGTTGGAGGTGGCCGAAAAACCGGTGATCTGCCGCAGCCCCCCTCGTTCTACAAGACGAAACGGATTCAATGGAAAAGCCATCGCCGGCGCGCCGAGGCCCTTGACATGACAGATCAGCCGTCCGCCGCCCTGGGGATACCAGCCCCACCGCTCCAGTTCGACAGCAGCCTGCACCCCCAGGCGGGCCAGGGTTGGCAGGTAGATCTGTTGCAAATAGTGAATCGGCGGGCTCCAGGCAACGTGGGTGCCACCTTCCAACATGACCGTCGAGTCCCCCTCAGCCAGGGCCAGCGGAAGGAGTATCGCCTGCAAGATGAGACTGACGGCGCCGGCGCTGCCCCCCTCTGCCACCTCCAGCACGTCAAAGTGATACAAGCCTGCCTGCGGGGAGCCGCGCGGGACAAAGGTCAGCGTGCGGGAGCCCAGCACATCGCCTTCCAACTCGGCGTCGCAGATCTGGGCCACGGCCCGGACAGCAGTGAGGTGTTGCGGGCGCAGGCCAGGCCGCCGCCGCCGGGCGCGAATCTTTTCCAGGCAAACAGACCGCCCCAGCAGCGCCGAGAGCGTCAGCGCCGAGCGGAGGATCTGGCCGCCACCTTCGCCGTGAGAACCGTCAATGGTGAGCAAAGAGTTAGAAAGAGATTGATCGGCCATTACCCCATTCTCCCTCCACAGAGCCGCCATAGCCCGTTCAACACCATGCCAGCAGTTCGAATATTTGACAAGCGCATCATCACCCCCAGCCCTCCTTGCCCCGGCTGCGTTTTCTTTGCCCTACGGTCAAAAGTGTATCACATAGCCATTCAATTGGCAAACAATCCAAGAAAAACACCGGCCTGCGACGAGTCTCATCAGAGACCCTGGCCTGACCGGATCCGGCTTGCCCGCTCCCCCGGCTTGTGTTACAATACCGCCCGAAAGACGGGGGCGAGTAAAGATGAGACATTTTCGGCAAGAGTCTTTCAGAGGCTCCCAGCCGGCACGGGAGAGACGCCGTACAAAAAAGGACACGCTCGATAGAGAGCCTCGTCCCCACTGAGCGGAGGAGATGAACGAATGAACGATCCACGATCTATGCCGGGCACCGAGCCCCGGCCGTCCGGTAACGGTCCCGCCAAGGACATCGTCGAGGCCGCCAGGCCGCTTATTGAACTGGCCATCGCCGAGGACATTGGGCCGGGCGACGCCACCTCCAAGGCAGTGCTGCCAGCCAGCGTGACCCTCCACGGGCGCATCACCGCCAAAGGCACGGGCATCATCGCCGGCCTGCCTGTGGCCGAGGCCGTCTTTTCGCGCGTGGACCCTGCTTTGCGCTTGACCCCTCACACCCACGACGGCGCAGGAGTAGAGCCAGGGGACCTTGTCGCCGAGGTCGTCGGCCCGGGAAGAGGGATGCTGTCCGCAGAACGGCTGGCACTCAACTTTTTGCAGCAGCTCTCTGGCATTGCTACCCTCACCCGGGCTTTTGTCCAGGCCGTTGCCGGCACCCGGGCCACTATTCTGGATACCCGCAAAACCCATCCCGGTTATCGCCTGCTGGAAAAATATGCCGTGCGGATGGGGGGTGGGCAAAACCATCGTCTCAGTCTCTATGACATGTTGCTGATCAAAGACAACCACATTGAAGCTGCCGGCTCGATCGCCGCTGCCGTGAAGCGAGCCCACGAGGCTTACCCCAACCTGCCCATCGAGGTCGAGGTCAAAAATCAGGACGAGTTACGCGAGACACTGGCGCTGGCCGTGGACCGCATCATGCTGGACAATATGGACCTGGACGAGATGCAGGCGGCGGTCCAATTGACAGCCGGACAGGTGCCGCTCGAAGCCTCCGGCGGCGTCAGCCTGGAACGGGTCGCTGCCATCGCCTCCACCGGCGTGGACTATATTTCTATCGGCGCGCTCACCCATTCTGCCCCCGTCCTCGATCTCAGCATG
>Ga0180432_10011038_pt1 | contig 10702 bp, 12 predicted proteins | sample SS_ome_10_FD_132414 | JGI IMG/M metagenome (GOLD analysis project Ga0180432, IMG submission 132414) | Hypersaline lake sediment archaeal communities from the Salton Sea, California, USA - SS_1_MS_2 metaG | ecosystem: Environmental > Aquatic > Non-marine Saline and Alkaline > Hypersaline >...
CACAAACAGCATCGCGGCCACTTCGTAGAGTTGTGTTGGATGAACGGCGAGTACTTCATGTGCTGGCAGATCTGCCGGCACGTCAATTCCCCACGCTCTGAGATTCCCAGCCGTTGACGGTGGAACTCCATTGGGGAAACGCAGACCCCATGGAAGCGACGTGGGCACGCCGTAATCATCCTGAACCACGAAACAACCCACTCGACCGACTGCGTGTCCTACTGCGACCGCGGGTGCGGCGAGTTCCATGGTCAGTCGTGTAGGGACGTGCAAACGCCATCCGTTGACCAAGATCGCCGCCGTACCGCCCACGAAGCCTCCGTACCAGACGAGGCCGCCGCGACTGAACAGGGCACCAGTGTTGGGATGGAGCGCCACGTACCAGAGCTTCGCGCCGAGAATTCCTCCGACCACTCCAGCTATGATTATGTACTCGGCATACGCCTCATTCAGACCTTTGTCAGCGAGAGCCTGTTGGATGACCCATCCGGCCGCAAAGAAACCGAGCATCATCATTATCCCAAACCCGGTCACTTCCATCGGGCCTAGGTTGAATACGAGCGGGTATACAGTCATCCAATGAATCTCCTCTTGGCCCGACCTGCGGGCAGGCGAACCAAGCCGGGCCACGGCATTCGAGCATCCGCGTCGAGATAGAGGTCACTCGACCGCCCCAAATCTATGTGAAACCACCCGGCGCGCGCGATCATAGCGGCATTGTCAGCGTTTAGGCGGGGCGACGCGATCGATACTCGTGACGAGTCGCCCAGCGTGGCTGATGCGGCCGCAGCAAGTGACTTGCTGCATGCAACACCGCCGCCGATTACAGCTGTGGAATATCCCGTTTCTTTCAAAGCAGCTGCCGTTTTGTCCAACAGCACATCGAAGACCGCTGCTTGAAATGAAGCAGCGAGATCGGCTCGGTCGGCGTCCAGGTCTCGTGATGCTTTGACCGCATACAGTACAGCGGTTTTCAGCCCGCTGAACGAAAAATCGAGACCGGCACCCAACATGGGCCTCGTGAATTCGAATCTGTCGGTGCCCTCTTCCGCTAGGCGCTCTATTTCCGGTCCCCCTGGATACGCGAGTCCCAGCATGCTTGCGACCTTGTCAAAAGCTTCGCCGGCCGCATCATCACGCGTCTCCCCGAGCAGGCGGTAGTGGCCCCATTCGGGAACGTCCAGGAGTAGTGTGTGGCCACCTGAGACAATCAACGCCACGAACGGTGGTTGCACCGAGGGATCTTCGAGCACGCTTGCAAATAGGTGGCCCTCCAGGTGGTGAACACCAATGAGAGTCCGCCCACCAATCGCAGCGAGGGCCTTTGCGTAGCACACGCCGACCATCAAAGATCCCACCAGTCCCGGCCCAGCCGTCACCGCAATGGCGTCAACATCTCCTAGCGAGACTTCGGCCGTATCTAGTGCTTGCCGCACGACTGGGTCGATTGCAGTCAGGTGTGTTCGGCTTGCGAGTTCCGGTACGACACCGCCGTAGATCCTGTGAACATCTTGCGAGAGAATGACCAGGCTAGCTAATCTCGGCCCTTTCCCATCGAACTGGCGTACCAGCACTGCAGCGGATGTTTCGTCACACGATGTCTCGATGCCGAGTAGGACATCAGCCACCTGGCGGCCTCCGGATGACGACGCTATCCGGGGTCGCCGTTCCGGTGATTCCTGCAGGAGGGATAACCTCGAGCGGAACGTGTTGTTCTTCGCTGTTGCCGGTAGGGCGGGCAATCACCCTGACACTGTCGCGTGTGAATCTCCTAACGCGTGCCGCCGGTCCCCTCACGGTCACGGACACGGCTGACGTAGCACTCTGCCAGGGACCGCCGGCTCCTTCAACACGTACCGCCACTCCCATGAGCACGTGAGTAGATACGGGACCTATGTCAGCCATTACTCTCACTTGCTCAGGGCTCACGGTCACGAGGCCGAACCCGGTGGTGTCTATCGGTACGGTGTAGTCAGCGTCATCCGTTAGTCCGGTCCTCATCATTACCGTCGTCGAGACGCTTCTGATGGGTTCCACCAGAGCCTCTGGACCTTGAACCGTAACTGTGCTGGGAGAGATCCTTATGCTCCCGAATACCTCGTGACCCGAATCAGGGCGAAGTGCGACGCGCGATACGACCGGCACCGACTTTCGGTGGATGTCATCCAGGACCACCACAATCGAGTCAGGTAAGACTTCGAGGGCCATCACGTCTGCATCTGGCACTCCCTCGAGATCTTCGGGCGCGAGTCTGATCTCCAACGTCGAGCCCGTGGTAGCGGGCACGTCTTTCCGGATCACAGGCGGACTTGGCAGGAGCTTGAGCAACTCGCGCTGCGTCCCGCGGTATCGCGCCTGTACGGCGGGTAGATCCCCAACCACCGCACGTCCCTCAGGGGGTTGTACCACGAGCGTGACGTCCACTAGCTGGGTCGTCGTTTCCTCAGCCGTGACCACGGCCCAGAGGACGACCGCTAGCACCAACGCCGTGAGTTTGATCGGCCAGTTGGCCAATACCAGTCTTCCTGCCTTCAGGAAGATCGCCACGTGGGAGTCAGGACGTGCCATTACCCCTCGCCGGCAGTTTCCGGAAGTCCTAGCAGACGTCTGAACACTGCCACTTCAGCTGGATCGTCCCACTCGGCGGGACCCCAAATCTTCCTAACGATCACTCCATCTTTGTCGACAATGAAACTCTCAGGCCATCCTGTCGCCTGGTAGTCGGTCATTATCTTCCCGCTTCTGTCGTGCAGAACATCAAAGGTGAGCCCTCGCTGGTTCACCCACTGTGCCACGAGAGCCGATTTCTGGGTGTCGACACTCACCGCCACAATCTTCAAACCGCTGGGTCCGAGTTGTTCGTGAAGTCGTTGCATCGAGGGCATCTCAACCTCACACGGCGCGCACCATGTGGCCCAGAGGTTGAGTAGGATCACATGTCCTTCATAACGTTGCAGCGACACGGTATCACCATCAGCCAGGTCCACCGCCGAGAACCCGGGTGCCTCACTGCCCGGGCGTACCGGCCTCACGTCGTCCGTGAGCGCCATTCCAGCCACTATTGCACCCACGATCGCCACGGAACCTCCAACTGTGGCTAACAACTTCACTCGTGTCTTGGGGCTCATCATGCGGCTCCTACACAAACCTCCCTGAGTTCCTGTACTGCTCGACCTGGATCATCCGACTTGAATATCGCTGAGCCGGCAACGAACGTGTCAGCGCCGGCTTCATATGCCATTGTTATAGTATCGCGGTTGATGCCGCCGTCGACCTCGAGACGTGCCGCTGATCCTGCTGCGTCGAGCACGCGTCGAGCACGCGCGATCTTCGAAGTTGCTGCAGGTATGTAACGCTGAGCAGGGAATCCTGGGTTCACCGTCATTATCAACAATAAGTCGATGTCGTCGATTACTTCATCGACATAGCCCATTGGTGTTCCCGGGTTCAGAGCGAGTCCTGCCCGCATTCCGCACGCCCGTACCTGTTCGAGCTGCCGTTGAGCATGGTGCGTCGCCTCAGGGTGAAATGTAAACAGGGAAGTGCCGGCATCGGCGAAGGGGGCGATGTAGAATTCCGGTCGGTCGACCATCAGGTGCACGTCCACGGGAAGGCTTGTCGAGCGCCTCACCGCGGAGATAATGTCCGCCCCGTACGTCAAGTTCGGCACAAAGTGCCCGTCCATCACGTCAACGTGAATCCAATCTGCCCCGCCCGCCTCCACCGCCGCGACTTCCTCCGCCAACCTCCCGAAATCCGCGCTCAATACGCTGGGAGCGATGCACACATCCTGACTCACAATCAGCCTCCTCGTGCCACTGTGACGTTCACTGCTGCCCCGGGAGCGCTCAGTGTTCCCTCCGCGGGGGATTGCTCGAATATCAATTCAGGTTCGTGGTTGTTTGTCGTTCTGGTTCGTGCCGTGCCCAGTATCAGGCCCGCTTCCTCGAAAACAACGCTGGCTTCATCCACCGTCAGTCCGATCACGTTTGGAATTCTAATCGTCGCGGTTCCGACGCTCACGAACAGGCCAACACCTGAGCCCGGATTGAGACTACCACCGGCAGTTGGGTTTGAGCTCACCACAACGCCACGGTCAGCCGGTGCGAGGCCGGTATCCACACGAGACACGGTGAGACCGGCGGCGATGATCAGTTGGATAGCGACGTCCCGCTCGTAGCCTGTCACGTCGGGTACCTGAACGGGGTGAGGTCCTCTGCTCACCGATAGAGTGACTCGCGCTCCCTCTGGTACGGCCACCGCCGGTGGAGGATCCTGCCACACGACGCGGCCCTGCTCGTATTCGGGATGACTTACGAACTCCGTGTCCGCAACGGCGAGTCCAAGCCTGTCGAGCTCTTCTCGAGCCTCCGATAGGGACATACCGAGCAGCCGCGGCACATCTTGAGAACGCGGAAAGATCGGAGCCGGAAAGAGCATGGTTGCGGCCACGACGTATCCCACGAGGAAGGAGGTAATGAGAGCGGCTGCGGTCACAACGCGCGACCGCCGTTTTCCGCCTACCGGACCTACCCACTCTCCCACAATTCTAGTCAGCCTGGAAAGGTTGAGTCGAGCGGGAATGCCACCGATCCAGCCAAGGACCGAATCCAAGCGAAATCCACGAGAGCCGTGTCTTCGAAATTTCATGAGTCGTGTCTCAAGCGAGCGACGTATCCACCGTCAGTCCCTGCGTCAGGCGGAAACAGAAAAAAGTCGTCCCCATCTCGTTTGAAGTTGGAATGTTCATCGAGGAACGAGTCTATCAACTCTCTGTTCTCCTCTGGCTCCAGTGAACAGGTCATATACACCAACAAACCTCCCTTGTGCACTACCTGCGCAGCACCCCTCAACAGTTGCGCCTGAAATCGTGCCGCCGCAATGATCTTCTTCTCCGACAGTCGCCACCGGCCATCCGGGTGTCTCTGCAATGTCCCTGTGGCTGAACAAGGTGCATCGATCAATGTTACAGGCACGCTCTCTCTCGCAAACGGTGGGCGCAGCGCATCTGCTCGGAGCACCGATACACTGGAAGCAACGCGATTCAACGTTTCGCGCAAGCGCGCCATTCGTTCGGCACGAAGGTCCGACGCCACCACGGGGCCCCGAAGACTGAGTATAGCCGCTTTGCCGCCAGGAGATGCGCATGCGTCCCAGACCAATGCTCCTTTTGGAATTTGCGCATGCTTCAACAGTTTACGCTGAGCGGCGTCCTGTACAATAAACGAGCCTTCATTGTACCCAGGTAGCTCATCCACTCTTTCGTGCTCAACTACGAATCCCGCGCCAAACGGTGCCTCCGACCAACTGGTCCCTCGTTCGGACAACTGCTGTCGAAGTCGCTCAGGGCTCCACATCACAGGTTGAACTACCAGGGCAGGCTTGCGGTTGTTGTGCTGGAGCAATGCCAGCGTGCTCTCAGTTCCTAGATGCCGCACCCAACGCTTCACTAGCCAATCAGGGTGTGAGTAGACCTCGGCGAGTTGCTTTGGCTCTTCAACGGGCTCAGTGCGCTCTGTGGTCAAATCTCCCCTGGCTGCACGCCTGAGCACCGCGTTCACGAGACCGGCACCACCTTTACCCACGACACTTTTTGCGACCTCCACGGTGGCTTGAACGGCGGCGAAATCGGGCACCCGATCGAGGAACTTCATTTGGTAGAGCCCAATCCGTAGCAGATCTTGGAGGTCTGGGGCTGTTTTTTCCCATTTGCCCGATACCAACTCACACAGGCGAGTGTCGAGGTCGGAGCGGCTTCGCAGCACGCCGGCGGAGATTTCGTGCGCTAGGCGCCGGTCGTGATCTTCGATTTCTCGTGTCGCAGTAGTAAGGGCCAGCTCAAATGTCGCGCCGGCACGTAAGCGGCGGAGTATCTCCAGGGCCGCTCGTCGAGCGATCGCACCTTGAACCACCTAGCCGAGTGTGCCGGTTATGGGAGAAAACGGCACTATGGTTCTGGTGTTGAAAGGGTTGATCAAGCCGGAGCCGCGGGCGGACCCTCGTTCCCCGCCATTGTCATTGATCGTCACATTGTCGTTCATCATACGAAGCATTCGCCCTTTACCGCACCTCTACCACGTATCCATGCCGTTGCGGCCATTCGCTGGCGGCCTTCTGGCTGCACGTCGAGGAATTGAAGAGCGCCGGATCCGGTTGCCACAACCAGCGCCGGGTCGGCTTCGATTATCTCGCCTGGTGTGTTGTCCTTTGCCCAAACATCTGCCGGCCGAGGGCCAAACAACTTCACCATTCGCCCCCTGTGCGACGTTCGGGCTCCCACTCTCGGATCGAGCGCGCGAACCTGCCGTGATATCGTCTGGGCGGAATCCGTCCAATCGATTTTGGCCATCTCGATCGTGAGTTTGGGTGCGTAGGAAGCCGCAGATTCATCTTGCGGCTCACTATCGGCTGCGCCGGATGCTATCAGAGAGAGTGCTTCAATTAGGGCCAGTGCTCCTAGCTCGGCAAGACGGGTAGTGAGTTCACCAGCGTTCTCGTCAGGCGCGATCGGCGTGGTTACGCGCAGGTACACCGGACCCGTGTCCATTCCCGCGTCGAGCTGCATGATGGAAACACCTGTCTCGTCTGCACCGTTCAAGATCGCGTGTTCGATCGGTGCAGCACCGCGGAACTTCGGAAGCAGCGAGGCGTGCACGTTGATCAAGCCTAGCGCCGGCACCTCGAGCAACGTTGGCTTCAAGATATGCCCGTATCCCACGACGATGCCGAGATCAGGCGCGAGTTCCCGCAGCTGGTTGAGGAAATCCCGCTCATTGGGACGCACCGGCTGGAGGACAGGGAGCTTTTCCTCCAACGCCTGGACCTTCACCGGTGATGGTATGAGCTCTGTGCGATGTCGGCCTTTCGGCCGATCTGGTTGGGTAACTACTGCTGCTACATCAAATCCTTCTTCTCCTAGCGCCCTAAGCGATGGTACAGCGAATTCGGGAGTCCCGAAGAAGACCAGGCGCATGCTCAACTACGGGCTTCTGCCGGAGTGAGATGTTTGAGGTATCCCTCTTTCCCCTTGCGGAGTTTCTTCCACTTGCCGAGCAGCATGCGTCGTTTGAGCGGGCTCAGGTGGTCGATGAACAGAACACCGTTCAGGTGGTCCATTTCGTGGAGTATCGCGCGCGCCTTGATACCCTCCGCCTCTACTGTGACGGTATTGCCCTCCAGGTCCAACGTCTCGATCACGACTCGAGCCGGTCGAGGTACTTCGGCGAAGATATCGGGTATCGAAAGGCATCCCTCGTCCTCTTTTGCTTTGCCGTCGCTCTCGAGCAGCCGCGGGTTGATAAGATTGAGTGGTGGCTCGTCACCATGCACCACCACAGCCACCTGTCTGGCAACGCCGATTTGGTTTGCGGCGAGCCCGAGTCCGTCATCGGCGAACGTCGTATCAAGTAGGTCTTGGAGCAACTCCTTGACGCTGTCGTCGACCTCCGTAACGTCTGTGGACTTCTCTCGAAGTACAGGCGATCCAAGTAGGTGGATCGACCGGATAGTCATTTTTTCTTTTCCTCTGTCTTTTCACCGGGTGAACGCACGACCGCAACGCGGTCACGCTGAACGATCAAACGAGACTCCCCGCTCTTGACGGTCAGTTGATCGTCCTTCACGTGCACCACCTCACCCACAATACCACCGGCCGTGATGATCTGATCCTTTGCCTTGATCGTCTCCAGCCGTGCCCTGTGTTTCTTCTCCTGCTGCATCTTAGGCCGGATGATCAAGAAGTAAAAAATCGCGACAATGACGATCATCTGAATGAAGACGATACTCATGCCGCCACCCGCAGACCCGCCTGAAGTTGCACCCAACGCTATCGATGCAGTTATCACGAAGACCCTCGTTTGTTATAGCGATCCATCCAATCGCCGCTCCAGCTCTCGAACTGGTCGGCTTCAATATGCCTGCGTGCTTCTTCCATCAACCGAGTCAGGAACCGAACGTTGTGCAGCGACAATGCTCTGAGTCCCAGCAGCTCATCGGCTGCGAAAAGGTGCCTGAGGTAGCCTCGGCTGAACGTCGTACATGTCTCACAGTCACACGATTCATCGAGCGGGTTGGAGTCGCGCCTCAGGGCTGCGTTCCTGATCTGCAGCGGCCCGTCCGGCGTATACGCACTTCCGTTACGTCCAATTCGGGTCGGTGCGACGCAGTCGAACAGATCCATTCCCCGCGCGATTGTTTTCAACAAATCCACCGGAAACCCTACACCCATAAGATAATGGGGAATCTCTGTGGGTAGGGATGCGGCGAGGCCGTCCAGTACACCGAACATGGCCTCCTTCGGTTCCCCAACCGCCAATCCTCCGACGGCTATCCCCGTCCACTGGCCGATCGACAAGACCTGGCGCAGTGATCTCTCCCGTAGATCGGGAAAGGTCGCTCCTTGGAGTATAGGCCAGAGTGCTTGTCTGCCATCGGTTTCTGCCGTGAGCGATTTATGGTGGGCCGCGCACCGTTCGAGCCAACGCAGGGTGCGCTCGAGCGCATCCTCCGCTGTCGCCCTTTCAGCCTGACCGGGCACGACGTGGTCCAGCGCCATTGCGACATCCGCTCCCAGAGTCCATTGGATATCGACGGCCTTCTCGGGCGTGAGCTTGCGGCGGCTTCCGTCTACGTGCGACTGGAACTCAACACCATCTTCGTCCACTCTCCGGAAGCCCTCGAGCGAGAATACCTGAAAGCCTCCCGAATCGGTCAGCAGCGGATGCGGCCACGCCATGAAAGCGTGGAGGCCGCCGAGTTCCGCGACCACCTCTTCACCGGGACGAACGTGCAAGTGATAGGTGTTCGACAGAACGATTCTGGCGCCGGCTGCCTCCAAGTCATGCGGCGAGAGGGTGCGCACCGACGCCTGTGTGCCGACGGGCATGAAGGTAGGTGTCTCCACCTCTCCGTGCGGCAGAGTCAACACTCCGGACCGCGCATGTCCGTCTGTTTTGGTCAGTCGAAAGTCGAACATCGTCAGATAATCGCCATAGCGTCTCCGTAGCTGTAGAGCCGATAACCCCGGCCTACTGCTTCCCGGTACGCGTTCATGGTCAATTCGTGTCCGCTGAATGCCGCCACCAGCATCAGCAATGTCGACCTCGGTAGGTGAAAATTGGTGAGCATTGCATCCACTATCTTGAACTCGTACGGCGGAAGAATGAAGAGTTCGGTCCATCCGGACTCCTCCCGAAGCTCGCCGCCTGAACCCACCGATTCCAGAACTCGCGCCGATGTGGTTCCGATAGCCCATACCCGCCGCCCATCGGCCTTGGCCGCGTTTACCACGTCTGCGGTCCGACGCGATACAGAATACCATTCGGCGTGCATCTTGTGCTGCGAAGGATCGTCGTCGCGCACAGGCTTGAAGGTGCCTGGGCCAACATGGAGCACGACTTCGGCTAATTCGACTCCCCGCTCTCTGAGACGGGACAGCGTATCGTGCGTGAAGTGCAGGCCTGCTGTGGGTGCGGCTACACTCCCATCCTCCGTTGCGTACACCGTCTGGTAACGGTCGGTGTCGCTCGACTCCGGCGGACGCGTGATGTAGGGCGGCAGCGGAACCGCTCCGAACCTCTCCATCAATTCGGCGGGGTCGAGCACGCCGGAAAACCGTATTCGCCTCAGACCACCACCCAGAACTCCGGTGATTTCCGCCGTAGTATCAGTGCCAAAGAAGACTTTTCGGCCCACTTTGAGTTTTCCACCAGGGTGGGCGAGACATATCCAGCATCCATCCTCCTCGGGGTGAACCAGAAGAATCTCGGCGTCGCGACCGTTTTCTCGCCGTCCCGTCAACCGCGCCGGAACCACACGGCTTACGTTGATGACGAGCACGTCCCCCGGATCTGTAAGGTCGGCGAAAGACCGAAAAGTCGTATGGTCTATCTGCCCCGATTGACGGTCCAACACGAGTAGTTGACTGGCACTGCGGTCAGCGAGTGGTCGCTGCGCGATGGCCTCCTGCGGATACTCGTAGTCGAAGTCGTCAGTTTGGTAGCGTTTAGGTTCCTGCGCCATTGTCGAAGAGGTTCTCCTGCGGCCCGGGCTCGGAACGCGGAGTGTAGCCGAAATGCCGGTATGCCGCCGGCGTGGCAGCGCGACCACGAGGTGTGCGCTGCAGGTATCCCTGCTGAATCAAGTACGGTTCGTACACTTCCTCGAGCGTGCCCGCATCTTCGCCCACCGCCACGGCGATCGTGTTGAGGCCGACAGGGCCACCGTCGAACTTCTCGATGATCATCTTGAGGATCTGTGCATCCATGTCATCGAGCCCGTACTCGTCGACATTCAGTCGCTGGAGCGCGGCCTCTGCGACCTGCTGAGTGATCTTGCCATCTGCCCGAACCTGAGCATAGTCCCTGACGCGCCGCAACAGGCGGTTTGCCACCCGCGGCGTTCCCCGACTGCGTTTTGCTATCTCGGATGCGCCATCGACGTCGATACCGATTTCGAGTATCCCCGCCGAACGAGTGACAATGATCTGAAGGTCTTCGGTCGGGTAGTAGCCCAGGCGCTCTATCAACCCGAAGCGAGCACGCATCGGCGGGGTCAGCATGCCGAATCGTGTTGAAGCACCGATGAGGGTAAATGGCTCGATCGTCATCGGGATGGTTTGCGCGTTGGGGCCATCCGCGATGCGAACGTCTACCCTGTAGTCTTCCATCGCAGGATAGAGAAATTCCTCTAGCGTCGGTTTGAG
>Ga0180432_10011040_pt1 | contig 10699 bp, 8 predicted proteins | sample SS_ome_10_FD_132414 | JGI IMG/M metagenome (GOLD analysis project Ga0180432, IMG submission 132414) | Hypersaline lake sediment archaeal communities from the Salton Sea, California, USA - SS_1_MS_2 metaG | ecosystem: Environmental > Aquatic > Non-marine Saline and Alkaline > Hypersaline >...
AATACTCATCGGCGGCGACGGCCACGACTGTGCCATCGACCCCGAGGACCCGAACATCATTTACTGCGAAGCCCAGGAGGGATACCTGCGGCGATACGACCGGGGCACGGGCGAGTCGATCGACATCCGCCCCCAACCGGCCTTGGGCGAGGACAGCCTGCGATTCAACTGGGATTCACCGATTCTGATCAGCCCCCACAAGCACACGCGAGTGTACTACGGCTCGAAGAAGCTTCACCGCAGCGACGACCGGGGCGACTCGTGGACCGCGATCAGCCCCGATCTTTCCCGGCAGCGGGACCGACTGAAACTGCCGGTGATGGGACGCGTCTGGAGTATCGACGCGATTTGGGACCTGTTGGCCATGTCGGAGTACGGGAACATAACGTCGATCGACGAATCTCCGCTTAAGGAAGGTTTGATATACGTGGGCACCGACGACGGTCTGATTCAAGTCACCGAGGACGGCGGCCGTAATTGGCGAAAGATCGAATCTATAGACGGCGTACCGGAGTTCGCCTTCATAAATGACATCAAAGCCGACCTGCACGATGTCGACACCGTGTATGCCGTGTTGGACCACCACAAGACGGGCGACTATCGGCCCTTCGTGATGAAAAGCACCGACCGGGGCCAAACGTGGTCGCCGATGACCGGAGACTTGCCCGATCGGCACATCGTCTGGCGAATCGTCCAGGACCACGTCGATCCCGATCTGTTCTTCCTGGGAACTGAATTCGGACTATTCTTCACCGTCGACGGGGGCCGGATATGGGTGAAGCTAAAGGGCGACGTGCCCACCATTCCCTTCCGCGACCTGGAGATACAAAAGCGAGAAAACGATCTGGTGGGCGCGACCTTCGGGCGAGGGTTCTTCGTGCTGGACGATTACTCGTCGCTGCGAGGTCTCAGCAACGAACTGCTTGAAAACAGCGAGTTCCTGCTGTTTCCCGCCAGAAAAGCTCCGCTTTACGTGCCGGCCAGGGCCCTGGGACGCGAAAAGGGGACCCAAGGCGACGCCTTCTACACGGCCTCCAACCCTCCGCTGGGTGCCGTTTTAACCTATTACCTTCGCGACGAACTGAAGACCAAACGCAAGCTGCGCCACGAAAAGGAAGCCGAGGTTAAGAAGACCGGCGGCAACAACGTCTATCCCGGCTTCGACGCGATTAAGACAGAAGAACGCGAAGAGGAGCCGGAGATCGTTTTCACGATTTCCAATGACCAGGGCCAAGTCGTGCGGCGCATCAAGGGCGAGACCGCGGCCGGATTCCATCGTCTGGCGTGGGACCTGCGACATGCGCCGCCAACAAGCGACGAGGACAGTCGCGGCCCGCTGGTGACGCCTGGAACATATACCGTCAAAGCCGCCCGTCGGGTCGCCGATCAGTCGACCCCCTTGGGCGAAGCGCGAACTTTCGAAGTCGTCGCCGTCGGCAATCCGAGCCTGCCGCCCCAGAATCGCCGGGAAGTGGAGCAGTTCCAACTGCAAGCCGGCAAGCTGCTGAACGAAGCGACCGGTATCGTCGGGAGACTTCGAGAAACACTCGACCAACTAAAAGCGGCCAAGGCGGCAATTCGCGCGGCCGCGCTGCCGAACAGCGACTTGCTCGACGAGACTCGCCGACTTGAGTTGAAACTTCTCGATGCTCAAGACGTGCTGACCGGCAACAAGACCAAGACCAAACGCCAGCACCCGACGACGCCGTCGATTTTGCAAAGGGCGGAAAACGCGTTGGACGGCTCGCTTAACAGCACCTACGGCCCCACTAAAACGCATCGCGAGGAGTTTGAAATTGCCCAACGGCAAATGAAGTCCTTGATGCCGGAGCTGAGGAAGATGCTGGAAGACGATCTGCCCCAATTGCAGAAGAAGCTTTCCCGGGCCGGCGTGCCTTGGACCTCGGGGCGTCCTATTCCCGGGCCGCGACAGTAGGAACAATCACGATTGCCTTCTTCGGAGCGGTTGGGCAGGCGGTCTGGCAGGCGCCGCAGCCGGGGCATTTAGCGGCGTCGATCCGCGGCGTGAGCGTGTACTCCTCCTCGCAGAACTCCAGGGTGATCGCTTCGTAAGGACACATGCTGCGGCACAGGAAGCAATCGCGATCATCGCCCAACAGGCACAAGTCCATGTCGACTTGCGGCAAGCCGATCGAAACCGTCGCCTTCTCTTCGCGGGAAATCGTTTCGATAGCGCCGCTGGGGCAGACTTGCGAACAGCGGACGCAATCTTCGCGGCAGTAATCGTCGGTGAAATCGAGCTCGGGCGTCAGCAAGCCGGATATGCCGTGCTCCGCGGTGGCCGGCCGGATGATGTTCGCCGGGCATGCGCGGAGGCAATTGCCGCAACGGGTGCATAGCCCGGTGAAACGCTCCTCGTCGACGGCCCCGGGTGGGCGTAGAACGCGACCAGCGGCGGACCGAACTCCTCGCGCCATGGCCGCCAGTGCGACCCCCGCTAGCGAGGCCAACACCACGCGCCGCGACAGCCCGACGGTTGCCCGCTTCTTGGATCGCTTGCGCTTGCCGAACATGACTCGTCGTATGGCCAGGTTCAGACGGAAGAGCAAGTCCTGAAACGCGCCCAATGGACATAAGCTGGAACACCACAGGCCGGGCCAGACGACGCTTAAGACCAAAACGGTAGCCAGCCCCAACGCATACCACGCGGCTCTCGGGCTCGTCGCCGAGTGGAGGACGCCGAAAGAGCCACTGAAAATCGCCAGCGGATCGAGCCACGCAACCACCGGATAACCGATCGCGGCGCCGCCGAGCGTCAACAGTGCGACCCATTGCCCCACTCTCGGCAACTTCGGTCGCCAGAGCCGACGGCGGTTGAGCATTGAACAGCACTCGGCGCACGTACCCGTGGGGCATGCCCAGCGGCAGAACAAGCGGTGGCGAATCAAGGTGATCGCAGCGACCGACAGCCCGACAAGACTCGCCAACTGAAACATTCGCGTCGCCAACAGCGAGGTCACCGTCGTCAACGGGCTTGCCGCTGGAACGATCACGGCCAGCCGCCACTCGCCCGAGGCCGAAAGCAGCAATGCCGCCGCGACAAGCATCGCCGCGCGGACCGCGTTTCGCGCGTATTTGCGTCGTCGCTCGCGGCCGGTTTTCCCGTCAATCTGGGTATCCGTCGGCTTGTTCACCCCAGATAGGCCTCCTGCCGACGGAGTATCTTGCGAACCTTGTCGATGTCGACGTCTCGCACTCGGCAACCGTCGTTGACCGCAACCGCGCCGGCCACTCCGGCGGCCTGACCTGTCACGAAACAGTTGGGAATCAGCCGCACCAGATCACCCATCCGCATCTCGGCGCTGATGCACCGCCCGGCTGCCAACAGGTTGTCGACCTTCTCGGGCACGAGCGTGCCGTAGGGGATTTGCCACTGCTGATGATCGCCGGCCGAGGACCCGCCCACACCGATCGAGTCGGGGAAGGTCGTCTTCTTCCGCAGATCATCGAGCGTCACCGTCTTCACGCCCTTTAGCACGCGCGTCATCCGCACGCCCAACTGCGGCGCCGTCTCGACCAGATACACCTTCTCGTAGCCGGGCGTGCTGCGCGTCTTCTGCATGTTTCGCCAGATGAACTTGCGGTGGTTCATCTCCATTCGTGTAAGGACCTCGACGTCCAGGCCGTCGACCTCGGGCCCGTGCATGTTCACCCAATTGACGCCCGGCACCGGCGTGTGGCGACCGAGGTGTTTCGGCTTGCGTGCCCCTTTGGCTCTCTTGTGGTCAACCCGATCGAGGTTGCCGATTCGGCTGACGAGTCCCACGTTGTGAGAACGGCGTTGGTACTCGGCCCCCGCGGCGGCCAGCAGGTCTCCGTCGCCGGTGGCGTCGATAACGTTTTTGGCCAACACTACCTGGCGACCGGACTTGCTCTCGAAGACGGCGCCCTTGACGTCGTTGCCGTTGACTACCGCGTCGACTCCCCAACAGTGCAGGAAGACCTTTACGCCGGCCTCTTCGATCATTTCGACCATCAGGTATTTGACCGCCTCGGCGTCGACGGTTGGGGCGACGCCCGCTCGGCGGTCGACGATCGCACCGTCGAGTTTGTCGAGCCGCCGCATCATCTCCTCGCCGATCCCCTGGCAGACTTGCTTCTTGCCTTCGACGATATGGCCGATGATCAGCAGCACGAGCCCTCCGGTCCACAGACCGCCGAAATGTCCGTAGCGTTCCACTAGAGTAACGTCCGCCCCGGCTCTCTTAGCGGCAATGGCGGCACAAATACCGGCCGGCCCACCGCCGACGACCAGCACGTCGGTCTCGTGCAGAACGGACAACTCGCGGGCGGGTTGGATCACCTTTCCGTCGACAATCGAAGGGCTTGCCCGGTTCGCCATGACCTCGCTTTCGGCGATGATCGAGCTTTGGAAACTGCTCGGCTTGGTCAAGGGGTTTGCCGCCGCGCTGTCGGCACCGGCCAACGCCAGCCCGCCCGCCACGCCCGAGGTTCCCATTCGAGTAAGCCATTGCCGCCGGTTGATCGGTTTGTCCATCGTGTCGTTCCTTAACATGGGGGGCGAGTATCGAGGAATCTGTATTATAGTCTCGCCGCGAGGGCTAATGCCATACGGGGGCGGAAACGTTCGTTGCAGTGCATGAATAAGACGTATTGCCACCGTGGGCGGGTGTTGCTACTATTCGCCCCCGCTGAGAGTTTTTTACCAATCACGCCCCCTTGTAGCCTGCCTAGCTTTACTTTTCTTCCTGCCTTATTCCGCTCAAGTGCCGCCGATCGTTAGGGTCGGCGGCCTTGAGTCTTGTCATTTAACTCCGCGGCGGCCGGTCGCGAAACATCCTGGGACGGCCGATGACAGTTGATCGGTACGTGAAATATCCGCTTATCCACGGCTGGACGCGCCGCGCTCTGTTGCTTGCCGCGCTGGCGTCGATGTGTGGTTGCAGGTCGGCCCAGGTAGCCAACAACACCGACCCCTTCGGGCGGACCGTGATGTCGATGGTCGAGATGCCCGAGAACATGGGCAAGGCGGTCAAGCCGTCGAACGACCGCGTTTGGGCTCCGGAGCAAGCCGTCTTGCCGTATGCCGAGTTCGACGACGGCACCGTCACGGTACGCAACATCCGCAACTGCACTTACCGCAGCGCCGAGGATTTCGACGTACACCATTACGACAAGACGTTCGATCTGGGAAAGATCGAGTCGGTCGATTTCATCATGGTGCCCTTCCCGGACAATCCCAGCATCGGCCACACGATGCTAAGTTTCGGTTTCGAGGGCGACGACCATCTGGTCCTCTCCGTCGAGATCCGCAAGGAAGAGGGCGAGGCCTACAGCGCCGTCAAAGGGTTCTTCCGCCAGTACGAAATCATGTACGTACTGGGAGACGAGCGGGATCTGATCGGCCTAAGAGCGAACCACTGGCTCAACGATGTCTACGTATACCGCGCTCGGGCAACGCAACCACAAGTCAGACAGTTGTTCCTCGACGTGCTCAACCGCGCCAACAAACTGGCCGAGGAGCCCGAGTTCTACGACACGCTGGCCAACAACTGCACCACGAACATTGTAAGCCACATCAACAAACTCTCGCCGGACCGCGTGCCGCTGGATTATCGCGCGCTTCTGCCGGGCTATTCCGATGAATTAGCCTACGAACTGGGGCTCTTGGACACTGATCTGTCGTTCGAGCAAACGAAGCTCCGCGCGCGGGTGAACCGCCTGGCATACATACACCGCGACAGCGAGGATTTCTCGCGTCTGATTCGGCAGTAGAAGCGAGGCTCAACCGGCACCGACCGTCTCCAACAGTTCGCGATGGGCCGCATCCACCAAGGGGCTGGGCGTCTCTTCCGGCTCTTCGTGGCGGCGGCCAAGTTCTTCGCTTACGGCTCGACTAACGATGGCCAATTCTTCGTCGGACAACCTTCGCAGTTTTTTTGCAACCTTACTCATTGTTACTCCCACACAATCTCGGGTTCTGCTGAAGTCAGCTACTCGTTTATCAGGCCCCTGCAATAGTCGTTACTCTGGTGCCCCCATCTCCGATCCGGCCGGTACTTGGCGGCGTGTCGCGGCGGTGTGCAACTGTCGAACGCACTGCTTCAACCAGGAAGCGTCCGGCGACTCGCACGCGTAAAAGGTGGCCCCGCGACGATAGGAGGCCGCTTCGTCGGCCGCGTCGTACTGGCCGGCCACCATGCAAATCGCCGGTCGGTTCAACTTCTGGCGAAGCATGTGGCAAAGGTCCAACCCGCTCATGTCCGCCAACTCAACGCCGATCAGCCACACCGCTCGTTCCCCGCGACGAGCCAATCGCAAGGCCTCGCGCCCGCTTTGGGCGAACCTTACGACCGCGCCTTCATCGCGGGCCAAACCGGCCAGCGATATGCAGTCCGACCGGCTGCTCTGTACAATCACGATATTTCGGCCTGCCTGCCGCAAATTAACCATCAAGCACCTCCCGTGTGCCGGTTACACAATTACGCTAAGAAGAGAAGAGTTTGCCCCCGCGGTTATGCACACGGCATGCCGAACGAGGAGAGAGATTCAGCCGATTCGCCATAAGTGGCTGGCTGGGTGTGGCTTAAGCAAAACAACGCGGGCGCGAACCGATAGTCCATACATCCAGACGGCGGTTAATTGGGCGAATGCGACCAATAAAACCGCTGAATCAAAGAAGCCGTGCGACTAATTGTTCGCCGGCGAACAATTATTGTTTCCCCAACTGGCACTCTGTAACATGATAGGCGACGCGCGTTGCGTGCCCGTTCGTCGATGACCACCATCATTGCTGATTCGCCGGAGAGAGAAGATGCGACTAGTTTCACTGTTTGCCGCCGTTCTCATAACCATCCTTCTGACGCTTCCGCTTTCGGCGGCCCAGCGGCCCAACGTTCTCTTCATTATTTGCGACGATCTGAACGATTCGACCGACGGCATGGGCGGTCATCCCCAAGCTCGAACACCGAACATCGACCGGCTGGCCAAGCAGGGCATACGCTTCACCAACGCGCACACCAACGACCCGCTGTGTGCTCCTTCGCGGGCCAGCCTTTGGAGCGGGCTGTATCCGCACAACAGCCGCAGCTTCACCTTCGCTCATTGGAAGAAGAATGAGGTTCTCGCGAAATCGGTCATGTGCATGCAACACTTCCGCGACAACGGCTACGGAGTCTACGGAACGGGCAAGGTATTCCACAACGGACAAGAGGCCTACGATGCATACACCGAATACGGCCACGAGGCCAGCTTCGGGCCGTTTCCTTGGGACGGCGTAAAACGGGCAAAGCGGCGCCGGCCCGGCAAAGAGTACGCACCGAACTGGAAGGCCCACCCCGCGTCCGCCGCATTGTACGAAAACGCCCAGGACATAGAAAACCGCTGGGAGCACAGCTTCGGCCCTCTTTCCGAAATTCCCAATTGGAAGCCCGATCCGAACAACGGCATTCCCGGCTATCGCGGTTGGCGGCTTTACAACGAGCCGTTTCGTTACGTAAACGACGATGATCGCGACCTGATGCCGGACGAGCTGTCGGCGAATTGGGCCGTCGAAGTTCTAAAGAGGAAGCACAAGAAGCCGTTCTTCCTGGTAGTCGGCTTCGCCCGACCTCACACGCCGCTGTACGCCCCGAAGAAATACTTCGATCGTTTTCCGCTGGAGAAGATCGAGTTGCCGCCCTACTTGAAAGACGACATAAGGGACTGTGCCACGTCGATAGTTGCCCATCAGCCGTACGGTTTCCAGCGATACAAAATGCTACAGGACGCCGGCGGAAAGGCCATGTGGAAACGCTGGATTCAGGCCTATCTGGCATGCGTCAGTCTGGTCGACGATCAGGTGGGCGAGATCGTGGATGAATTGAACGACGGTGCTTACGCCGACAACACGATCGTTATTTTCACCAGCGACCACGGCTACCACATGGGCGAGAAGGATTACCTCTTCAAGGACTCAACCTGGGAAGAGTCCACGCGGGTGCCGCTGTTGGTGGCGGCCCCGGGCATCGGCCCCGGCGGCGGTACCGAGTGTGGGCATCCCGTCTCCCTGATAGATTTGTACCCAACACTCGTCGATCTTTGCGATTTGTCGAAGAACCCCAATGCCAAGACGAACGGTCGCCCGCTAGACGGTCACAGCCTGCGTCCGTTTCTTAAGAATCCGCGGGGAGAAACCTGGGACGGCCCGGCGGTCGCGCTGAGCATGGTCGGCGGCGGTCCGCGGCAGTTGCACTTCACCGTCCGCGACGGCCGTTGGCGATATACGCTATCGAGCACGGGCGAAGAAGAACTCTACGACCACCGGACCGATCCCCACGAGTGGCACAATCTGGCCGAGCGATCCGACATGTCGGCCACAAAGACCCGGCTTCGCAAGCAACTTCTGCGTTTGTCGGAGCAGGAAGAGAAGTAAGCAGATAGCCTCTGTTTCTCCAAAATGCCAATGGGTGCCATGCTCCACGCTTGCGTGGACATGAGTAGCAGTTTTCGCCTTGCTTCAGGGATGCCCCCGCTTTTTCGTGGGGCATGGCAGCTTCGTGTGCGGCAGGAACTTCGAAACAGCGGCAGTGCAATCGTCAACGTCTTCACTCCTCGCTTGCGCTTCGGGTTAGTGTGAATAGTACGCGACCAGAAGTTTCCCATCGCCACCCCGCGACATAGGGGGCTCGGCCGAAAATCAGATCCGCTTTTCAACCTGTCGCCGGTTATGCCGGTTTACACATCGGGGGCAATAGGGCATACTGGCGCCCGGAAATGCGAAAATGGGACTGGCACCTCACGCAATGGTCTTCCGAGGGGTCTTGTCGTACACGGTTCGGAGCCAGTCCGAGTTTTCAAATAGGCTCTTACCATCATTGCAGGGCTTTTGCCGGCGTGCCAATTTCCATTCCAGATTGGCTGCCGCCGCGAAGGAGTTGGCGCGGATGGCTGAACTCTCGATGAACGAAACGACCACTTTCCGGTGGTCCTTCGACGAAGACGTAACCAACTACGCGGCTGCCGAAATCCGTGCCATGGGGGCCTGGCGGCAGAAGATCTCCGACTTCGGCCAGCAGAAAGCCGTCGAACTTCTCGACGATTCCGGCATGAAGGTCTCCCACGTGCTCTGGGCCGGCGGGTTCACCGGCAGCGACGGCCGGTCTTATCGCGAAAGCGTCGAGGACGCTCGCGAGGCCCTGCACGCCGCCGCCGAGCTAAAGGCCGAAAGCCTTGTGGTCTACAGCGGAGCCCGGGCGGGACATACTTTCAACCACGCCAGAAGGCTGTTCCAAGGTGCTTTGAAAGAACTCGTGCCCGTGGCGGAGAAACTGGGGGTCAACATGGCGGTCGAGCCGATGCACCCGGGCTGCGCTACCGATTGGACCTTTCTAACTTCGGTGGACGACGCCTTGGAACTGCTCGCCTCGGTGGATAGTCCGGTGGTGAAGATGGTTCTGGACACCTACCACCTTGGCCAGGACGAAGACTTCGCCGAGCGAATCGGCGAGATAACCCCCCACCTGGCGCTGGTTCAACTTGGCGACGCCCTGGGGCCGCCGACCGGTGAGCAAAACCGATGCCGTTTGGGCGACGGCGTAGTGCCGCTGAGCGAGATTGTCGCCGCGCTGAAATCGTCTGGATACGACGGCTACTACGATGTAGAATTGTTAGGGGAAGAGGTCGAAACGTTCGATTACCAATCGCTCCTGGAGCATGCCAAGGACGCCTTTGCAAAGCTGTTGGGCGAGTAACGGTACCGTCACATTCGGAGATGTCTTGGGATTGCAGCTTCCACTGAGAACGCTCGGGCACATCGTCGCCGAGCTCGGGAGGACGATCATGTCTATGTGGTTCCGTAGAAAAGGCAAGAGCGGAGTCATCCATGTCTTGTCGGCCACCGACCCCTGGACCATCTGCATGATTTTGATCATCATGGCCGCCATAATCGTGGGCGTGGTTTTGTACTGAAGTCCTGGTTGAGTGGACCGTTGGGGTTCGACTCAAACTAGAATTCTCTAACCACCCTCACCCGCCGTTTCTCGTTCAACTCGTCAACCTTGGCGTCGAGATCGGTCCACAGTGCCAGCACGCCTTCTTGGTAGACATTGGCGGCCGCCACGTAAGCCGCCTGGTGGTCGGTGCCGAAACTCATCCGCTCGACCCGCGTGCGGCTGTCGGTCAACTCGATTGTGTCGGTTACCCGAAGAGTCGGGCTGAATGCCGCCTTCTCACGCGGCAGAAACTCCAGCGATCTTGTCATTTGCACCGGGCACCGCTCGCGGCCGGTTATCAAGCGGCGCTGAAGCATGCGGCGCACCAACGTGCGGCACCAACGACCGACGGTGGACATTCCCGCGTGAAAGACGGCCTGCTTCATGGGCGTGGCCGTCTCGAACTTCGCCCAGCATAGAGGGCAGGTGATCTCGATCGAGCGCAGATCGTCTTCTTCCGATGAGACCTCGACCGGCAACTCGCGGTCGTGCATTTGCGAGACGGCCAGCCGCCCGCCGCTTAGCTCGATGATCAAGCCCGCGTCGGTAACGGGCAACTCTTCGTCGGTCGGGGAGCCGATCTGGTTGCCGAAGTGTTTGAATATTCCGCCGCGGGCCGCCGAAACCACCGTATGCGTATCGGCCGTTCGCCGCACGGCCAGGCGGGCCTGGTCGAAGTACTTCGTGCCCGATTGGTACTCATCATCTTCCGATGCCGATTCTTGCCGCGTGGGGAACCAATCGAC
>Ga0180432_10011042_pt1 | contig 10698 bp, 5 predicted proteins | sample SS_ome_10_FD_132414 | JGI IMG/M metagenome (GOLD analysis project Ga0180432, IMG submission 132414) | Hypersaline lake sediment archaeal communities from the Salton Sea, California, USA - SS_1_MS_2 metaG | ecosystem: Environmental > Aquatic > Non-marine Saline and Alkaline > Hypersaline >...
ATAACCAGAACAGGAGAATAAGCAAGAAAGAGGTCTTTGAGGCGATTGATGATGCCATGGACTGCAAGGGTCCGGTGTCTGAGGGCGCTGTGGGTGCAGGTACTCCGATGACTGGTTACGGATTCAAGGGGGGGATAGGTACCTCATCAAGAAAAGTTGGTAAAGCAACGGTAGGTGTACTTGTTCAGCTCAACTGTGGTAGAAAAGAAGACCTCATGGTGCTAGGAGCTCCTGTTGGAAGAGAGTTAGAGCTGCCAGTAGAGCCTGAGACGAGCCCGGGGAATAGTATTATGATGATTGTTGCTACTGATGTGGAGTTGGAGTCTAGGCATCTCTGGAAACTTGCCAAGCGTACAATGCTTGGATTAGCTAGGACAGGCTCTTTCAGCAGTAATGGGAGCGGAGACTATAGCATAGCCTTCTCGACTGGAAATTTGAATCGAATAGATTTCATTGAATCAGTTGAGGCTGCCTCAAAGGGGGATGGATTTCTAAGTCATCTCTACAAGGGAGTCGTGGAAGCAACAGAGGAAGCTGTGCTCAACGCGTTGTTCAAGGCGGAGACTACGCAGGGATATCAGGGCAACATTAGGTATGCTCTGCCATTGGATGAGACCCTAGCGGTCCTTGAGAGGCATGGTTTAGGCAAATAGCCCCTATGCTTCAAATACCCTAAACCCGATCCAGAGAGTATAATGGGTATCAGGGTCAAGGGAGCCCGGGAAAACAACCTCAAATCAGTTGACCTAGAGATAGGTCCCGGTCTCACAGTTGTAACGGGTGTATCAGGCAGTGGAAAGACTAGCTTGGTATTCGAGACCCTGTACCATGAGGCTCGTAGGAGATTCGAGGAAGTCTTCCAGTTTGGTTCTGTGGGTCAGCGTCTTGCCCCTGCTCAGGTTGATAGTATAACGGGTATTGGTCCTGCTGTGGCTGTGGGTCAGAACCTGCTTAATAGAAACCCGAACAGTACTTTGGCGACCGCATCTGGGCTGCATCCTTTTCTTAGGTTATTGTTTGCTCGTTTTGGGACAAGGGTTTGCCCGAGGTGTGGTGCGTCTATCAGTGTGTTATCTGAGGATGAGATCGTATCCCAGATAGTTCATACCAACAGGGATAGCGCTGTAAGGATCAGCATCCCCCTTGTTAGAGACGCTGTTGGGAGCCATAACAGTCTCTTGACGTTATTAGAGAAAGAGTTCGGAGACACACTGATAGTAGATAATCTAGACTATACAGGAGGCAGACTCGATCCAAAGCAGAAGCACAATATTACCCTCGTATTAGGAGAACTGGAAAAAGAGAGCCCCAGACATCATATCAGGGAAAAAGTACAACAAGCAAGGGCACTGGGAAGCACAGTAATCACCATCAAAACAGAGAAAGACACCCAGAGCTTCTCAACCGCAATGGTCTGCAGCAACTGTGGGGAATGGTTTAAAGAGCTAGAGCCAAAGGACTTCCACAACCCAATGAGCCAGATAGCTGCAAGCGTCACATGGATGGATTACAATATCGATGATATCCAGAGACTGGATGTTGACACTACCCATGAGGTTTTCAAGGAGAGCCCACTCAAAGTACAGTCAGAGCGATTATATCAAGAGATACTCAAACGCCTAGAAGCTCTGAGAAAAGTAGGGTTAGGATACATCAACCTAAATAGACCCAGTCCAAGCCTCTCAAGGGGCGAGAGTCAACGAGTAAGATTAGCGGTCTCCCTCACAAGCAGCCTCGAAGATGTGTTGCATGTCTTGGATGAGCCCACTATTGGGCAGCACCCTAATGATGTTACCAAGCTTGTACCTGCCTTCAGGGAGTTGAAGGGTCCAGTTGTATTTGTTGAGCATGATAGGGTTGCCGCAGCGTTGGCTGATCAAGCCGTGGATATTGGACCGGGGGCTGGAGCTAATGGTGGGGAGATAATATTCACGGGGACACCGAGTCAACTCTGGGAGACAGATACCGCGACTGGTAGATATTTCAGTCTCAGAGAAAGGGTCCAGACTGGTAAAAAGCGGTCAATTCCACTGGAATTTATCAGGATCAAGGGGGCAAATGCTCATAATTTGCGGGATATTGATGTGGATATCCCGGTTGGACGCTTGACCACGGTTACTGGTGTGAGTGGGAGCGGTAAGAGTACTCTAGTTGAGGATGTTTTGGTTGAGTCTCTGAGATCAGGAGAGTTAGTAGGATGCAGGGAAATAAAGTGCAATTTGAAGCCTGTCTTGGTGGATCAGAGCCCCATAGGTAGAAACCCCAGAAGCACCCCGGCAACATACACGAAGCTCAGTGATATCATCAGAGACCATTACGCAGCAGAAACAGGATTATCAGCAAGCCATTTCAGCTTCAATAGACCAGAAGGCGCGTGCCCCACATGCAAAGGAATGGGGGCACTGGAGGTCAAGATGCGTTATCTTCCCAGTACATGGATCACATGCAGCGATTGTGGAGGACGAAGATACAGCGACGAGGTGCTAGAAGCAAAAATCCAGATAGGGGATAAGAGCCTCAGCGTCGCTGATTTCTATGACCTGAGCATCGAGGAAGCCCATAGATTGCTCAGAGAAACCAAACTGGCAAAGAACCACAGAACAAAAGCCCTTAGACTCATCAAAGCTCTTGATGACATTGGGCTCGGATATCTTTCACTGGGGCAGCCAAGTCCTACATTATCGGGGGGCGAGGCGCAGCGCATCAAACTCGCCAAGTATCTTGGAGGGGGAAAGCTGGATGATCGCCTGATTGTTCTCGATGAGCCCTCAACGGGCCTCCATCCACAGGATATCAACGGATTATTGAAGGTATTAGACAATCTTGTGACACGTGGCGCTACTGCATTAATCGTTGAGCATAATACGGACATAATACGCGCATCGGACTGGGTTATCGATCTAGGTCCCGGAGCAGGACCCAAGGGGGGTAGAGTGATCTATATGGGGTCTGAGGGGGGGCTCGTGGATTGCTTGAACTCGTTCACAGCGAGAGCCCTCCTAGAAGAGGATGAGATCAAACCTTCAAGTCACCAAGAGGTCCAAGAGTCAACCCACCAAAAAATCACTGTAAAGGGAGCCAGAGCCCATAACCTCAAAAACATTGACGCAGAGTTCCCCAAAGCCAAGATAACAGTCGTAACAGGGGTCTCGGGAAGCGGAAAGAGCAGCCTAGTAACGGACACCTTGGAAGCAGAGGCGAGACGTAGATACCTTGAGACTCTGAGCATGTATGAACGGCAGGGCACAAGGGAAGGTCCAGAGGCACCTGTAGATGAGGTGTCTGGGCTGGGGGTAACCGTAACTATAACCCCTGATAGGAAGCTCTATAGTAGACGAAATACTGTTGGTGCGGCCACAGAGATAGAGTTCCACCTCGCAGCACTACTATCCACATTGGGCACCAGAACCTGCACCAACTGCGGTTCAGAGATGACAAGGGAAAACACTTGGAGATGCCCCAGCTGCGAAACAACAGCAACGATAGCACCATCAAACAGGTTCGACCCGAACACATACAGGGCTGCCTGCCCCACATGCAACGGGGTTGGAAGCTTGGTAAGACCAAACCCGGATAAGCTCATCACTGATCCAGTGAAACCCCTCTGTGGGGGAGCGATGCACAGCCCCGGCTTCTTCCCCAAAGGATACCTCTGTCAACCCGGAAACAATGGCTATTATATTGTGCAGGCTTTTGCAGCGCGTCACGGGTTTGATCCATCGACTACTCCATGGAAAGATGTGCCCGAGGTGGTCAGGCAGATGTTCTACACTGGTGACCCGGAGCCCTTGGAGGTTACATTCCATAGCAGAACAGGGAGAATCAGCACCAGAACAGTTGATTTCCCCGGGTTCTATGGATGGGTAAGAGACTGGGATGTAGGAGGCACCTACACCGACACCATCCAGTGTCCAACCTGTAAAGGCGCAAGACTGAAACCTGAATATCTTGCAGTAAAGCTCCAAGGCTACAATATCCATGAATTCAACAACATGCCACTCAGCAAGCTCTATGACATCATAAACCAAGTCGAAGCCCCTGTGAACCACCCAGCTGAATCAAACCTAAAAACATGCCAGCGTCGCCTAGAGTTCCTTAACAAGGTAGGACTAGGCTATCTCCACCTGGGCAGGGTGGCTGCTTCTCTCAGCGCAGGTGAGGCTCAGAGGGTTAAACTCGCTGGACTACTGGGGAGCGAGATAACCAACCTCACCGTATTGCTTGATGAGCCCAGCAGGGGGCTACACCCAAGGGAGGTAAACGCCATGTTTGATGCTTTGGCTGAGCTGCGGAATGAGGGTAATACGGTAATCGTTGTTGAACATGATTTGGAGATCATCGAGAGGGCTGATCATATCATCGATATGGGTCCCGGTCCCGGAGCCATGGGTGGGGAGATTGTTGCAGAAGGCTCACCGGATGAGATAAAGAAAACAGATTCTATCACTGGGCTTTGGCTGAGAGAACATAACAAGAAAGTAGCCCCCAGAAACAGAAAACCAAGAAAATGGATGACCATTCAAGGAGCAAAAGAGAACAACCTCAAAGGAGAATTAGTAAAAATACCGCTTGGAGTCCTCGTTGGGGTCTGCGGGGTCTCAGGAAGCGGAAAAAGCACACTGATAATTGACACCCTCGGCAGGGTGCTTGATCCTGTTAAACACACTACCAGCGTAGCCAAGGAGCCACTGGACCCCGGAGAACATGACTCCATAACGAACAAGCCCAATAAAACCCAGATAATAGACCAGACGAGAAAAGGCATACGGAGCCCAGCAAGGTTCCTTAGAGTAGATACAAAACTTGTAAGACTATTTGCAGAGAGCCCTGATGCCTATAGTCTCGGCTTAGATGAGAAAAAGCTGAGCAGGAAATGCAACGTATGCAGGGGCTCAGGGACAACCCGAATAGATATGGGGTTCCTCCCAGATATCTACACGGAGTGCGAGACATGCCATGGAACAGGATACAGCCCTGAGGCGTGGAATGTAAGGCTCCACGGCTACTCCTTACCTGAGCTTAATCAACTCACCATCCAAGAGGTCTACGAGCTATTCAAAGACGAGCCAGCTGTCGCTGAGCCCCTCAAAGCAGCCATGGATGTTGGACTCGGATACCTAGTACTCCATCAACCCGGATACAGCCTATCAGGGGGAGAAGCCCAGAGACTAAGGATAGCCACAGAGCTATCCAAGAAAAGCAGCAAAGATACACTCTACATACTTGATGAACCCACACTAGGACAACACCTGGATGACGTAGCTCGTCTCTCTGAGGTCCTTCAAAGACTCGTGGACGAGGGAAACTCGGTTCTAGTTGTCGAGCATCACCCCAGCTTGTTGGCTCAGTGCGACTGGTTGATAGAACTGGGCCCAGAAGGAGGGGAAAACGGTGGACATGTAATTGCCTCGGGTCCACCAAGTGAACTGCATGATACCCCTACTGGACCCTATGTTGAGAGGCTTCTGGAGGAATCAATATGAGCTGGACACCCTTGTTGTTATCGGATCCATCGCCTAATCTGCGATATCTTGTACTCAAACACCTGCTAGATGAACCAGATGAGACTGAAGAGCTGGAAAACATAAGACACCAAGACCCCATTATCAAGCAACTACTAACCTCACAGAACCCTGATGGGTCATGGAGTCCAGAAAGCATAACAGGAAACGCACCACAAGGCAAGATACAGACCACAGCCCAAGCCCTCACACGCCTAGGATACATGGAACTCGATCACCCAGCAGTCGCCAAGGCAGCAGAATACCTCTACAGTCAACAAGAGAATGACGGCTCATGGCCACTTGGCAACTATAAGGTGGATTCCGATGGAGCAGATGGCTATGATGTGATGAGTCTCCAGACCAGTTTACCCCTCAGAGGACTGGCCACGGCAGGTTATGCAGAAGACCCACGAAGTGAACAGGCGTTTGATTGGCTTCTAGAGCAGAAGCTTCCAGATGGTGCTTGGCCCACAGGGGTAGCGGGAGAGGTATATGGTTATGTGGCTGGCTACAGGAGGCTACCCCATAGTAGATGGGGATGCAGGAGCAACACAACAGCAGCAGTTACATGTCTCAGCATGCACCCAGAGCGAAGAACGAGCAAGGAGGCTCGAAGAGGTATGGATCACTTGCTTGGTCGGGAGACCCGTGAAAGGTATTATCTTGGGTTTGAGATAGCGCGTATTGTTGGAGCTGAACCATCTACAGGGTTTATCACATATTACGCGAGGTTTGATGTCGCCCATATTTTGAAGCTCCTAACCCATGTAGGGGCATCAACCAGCGACCAACGGGTAAACGACCTAGTTGATTTCATAAAGGATCAGCAAAACCAGTACGGGTTTTGGGAGTACACCCAGCCACAGGCTTCAAGGTGGATCACTTACGATGTTCTGAGAACCCTCAAAGGGGTGCTCTCGGATTCAGATTGGGTGAACCTTGAGCCACGTACACCGTTCCAGCCATACCCCAAAAAACGCAAGCGTTTCTAGCACGTGTTTTTTATCTGGTTAGGAAATACTCATCTTGGACAGGATATGCCTGAAAAAAATAAAGTGGAGATAAGAGACCTTGGGGAAATCAAGATAGTAGGCGCCCCGAGGATATCACCTGACGGTGGAAAGATTGTTTTCGTCAATACTGAGATGGATTTTGAGGAGGACACATATCTAAACAACCTCTGGATGGTTGAAACTGAGAAGGGTAAACCATACCAGTTTACCAGCGGCAGGGGAAAAGACAAGAACCCCAGCTGGAGCCCAGATGGGAAACACATTATGTTCACATCAACCCCACCAAACAAGGATGGGGAGAAAAAGAAGACCCAGATCTACATAATTCCAGTGGATGGCGGAGAAGCCAGACAATTAACCGATATGGAAGAGGGAGTTGAGAGCCCTGAATGGGGACCCAAAGGAAAAAACATCCTATTCCTCAGCAACGTCAAAAGAACCGACCGTGGGGAAAGCGATGTCAAGGTAATTGACAGACTCAGCTACAAATTCAACGGCATAGGCTTCTATGAGAATACTAGGAAACACCTATTTACAGTGAAAACGAGTGGAGGGAAACCAAAACAAGTCACGGAGGGAGAGTTCGATGTCTCTATTCCCAAGTGGACCAAAGAGTGTAAATCAATAGTATTCAGCAGCAACTTGGAGCCTGATGCCGATATTGTGCGGAGAAGCTACCTGTACAGAGTAGACGCCAAGGGTGGAGAACCTGAGAAACTCACTGATACCTTGATGAGCATAAGCGGAATAGCCCCCAATCCTAAAGGTGAAGAGATCGCCTTCACTGGACATGATTACAGAAATGGTTCAGGGAGCAACAGCGAGGTCTGGATCTACAAGGACGGCGAAGCCAAGCCCCTTACCTCTGATTTCGACCAAGACCTTGGCACCAAGCTAAGCTGTGACATACGGTCTAGAGGAGCATCAACCACACCTTCATGGAGCGGTGACTACCTGTACTTCACATCAACCTACACTGGAGTCGCTGGGCTATACAGGGTACATAAAGAGGGTGGAGATGTTGAGAAGCTTATTGGTGAGGTTGATCACAGTGTAGAGGAGTACAATATCAACAAGGATGGTATGATTGCGTACACCACGTTGAGCACTACAGAGCCCATTGAGCTATGGGTCATGAAGAATGACAAGCCCAAGCAACTCACGGACCTAAACAAGAACTACAAGAAAAAGACCCAGATAATGCCCCACATGCGCTTTGCATTCAAGAGTAATGCAGGTCACGAGGTAGAAGGATGGCTCATGAAGCCACCGGAATTCGATGAATCCAAGAAATACCCCCTGATACTCCACATACACGGTGGGCCAAGAGGCGCCTATGGGAACAGCTTCTTACACGAGTTCCAAGTATTGGCTGCACAAGGCTGGGCAGTGATGTATATCAACCCATGGGGCAGTGGAGGATACTACGAGGAATACCAAGCAGCATTACCGGGCAACTACTTTGAGCAGGACTATGATGACCTGATGAAAGCCGTGGACGTTGTCCTGAAGAAGAACAAATGGATAGATAAGGAAAAACTGGGAGTGACTGGGGGTAGCTATGGAGGTGTCATGAGCAACTGGATCATCACACATACCGACAGGTTCGCCGCTGCATCAACACTAAGGAGCATAACCAACTGGATAAGCTTCTACGGCTGCAGCGACATCGGATGGACCTTCGGCAAGACAGAGATAGGCGGAAACTTCTGGGAGATGGAGGAGGAGTTCATGAAACGTAGCCCCATCAGATATGTGGGCAACGTCAAGACACCCACACAGATAATCCACAGCGAAGAAGACTATAGGTGCCCCATAGAGCAAGGAGAACAATTATTCACAGCCCTCAAGATGCTTGGAGTTGACACGGAGTTCATCCGTTTCCCAGGGGAAAGCCACGAGCTCAGCAGAGGAGGGAAACCGAAACATCGAGAGGAAAGGCTGCAGCATATGGTGCGCTGGTTCAAAAAGTACCTCGATTAACTCTTTTTCGTATTCTTTTTACCATTTTTTATCCCATTTGGAACCTTATCGCTTTCAGATACCTCATCAGGCTCTTCTTTTTCCGATTCTGGTTTCGCTGTAACCTGAATATTAGCCATAAGAGGGGCGAGGATAGAAGAAAATATGATGGAAAACAATACGATAGGAATAACCAAGTTGGTGAACACCTGAGGATGAGCGAAATACATCCCCGAGGGATCATACTTGGAGATAAATTGAGTCAATACCAAGCTACTAATGCCTCCAATAAAGATAAACCGCGAATAAACAACCTGTTTGAGAGGAAGCCCTTGGGCAGCTCCAAGAATTGATGCGATAAGATAGCGAACCACAATGATTAGGACGGTTAGAATCAAACTGGTCGTGATGAATCTTAGCTCAAACTGCATGATCAATCCAAGGTAGACAAAAAACATGGCCTTGATCAAGAAGGTTATCTCATCATGATACTCCTTGATCTTTCTTCTATCGATCCTTGATCTGCGATTCATGTGAAGACGCTTGGTAACATAACCATAATTCATCAAGACCGCCCCAAAGAGGAAGACAGAGATAGGACCACCACCAGCCCCAGTGATGAAATCAGACAAGACATAGATCGGGAAAAGAACCGCAATAGTCATCATATAGTTGAGGGGTCTATCCCTAAGCCGGGAGATTATCGTTCCCCAAATCAACCCAGAAACGAGACCAATCAACGCAGACACTATCAAAGTAAATATGATGTCCCTAGCTGCTGTTTTCGGGCTAGCCCCAGTGAGGAGTACCATCTTGATTATTGTCAAGACTCCGACCACTTTGATGGGGTCAGCGAGGGTTGATTCAAGCTGTAAAAACGCCCCTGATTCACCAAGCCCCTTATTTTCTCTTCCCAGACTGCTGATTAAACTACTAATGGAGACCCCGTCGATGCCGCCAACCATGGCACCTAAAAGGAAACCAGAGACCAAGGTGAAAGAGTCCGGAAGAAGAAGATTCAGAGCTACCCCAACAGAGGCAGTTACACATAGAAAACTGGTCAGTGCCATGTTGAACGCCTGTGCCGTTTTTCCCAGAATCTGCTGAATGTTAAAGCTAATTCCTGTGCTAAACGCAAAAAGGACTACGGTCACTAGAATCATCAAATCAAACACAGAGAGGAAGAGTTCTGCGTCATAGAAGCCGAGTATTGGGCCAAGGACAATCCCAAAGCCCAAAAGCCAGACTAGGTCTGGTATTCTTGTTTTATTGTAGATGATCCCGCTAAGATAACTGAGGAATAGCGTTGAGGAGATTAGGAGTAGAATTTGTTCAGCGTTTGTCAATGTTCTAACCTTTCTCGTGGTTATGAATGGATTTTACTGCTCGAATGATTGTATTCTTAGATAAAAGTTCTTCTCAAGCTTTATTTCCAAATGGTAACTATGATTAAATTTGGATATTTCATGGTTTTTATCTAAATTTTTTTTAATTTTTTTAGTTATTTATTACTTAAAGTTTAAAAAAACATCGAAAGTGTCGACCAAGTGACAGTTAAATTAACAAGTCAAGCTTTAAATAATATAAAACTTCAGAAACAAGTCGTTGGTGACAAGACTGGCATTAACAATTGATTTATCAAGTAAAGGACTCGCCATGGTACTCAAGGACTACCAAGAAGTAGCCATGCATTATCTATGGCGGCTAGACGGCGGAGGCGCAAGCAGCCGAGACGTCTGGATGCAGGTCAACGAGGATCTTAAAGGCAAAAAGACAATAAGCAGAGCTTCAATCATCAACTTCCTAAACTCCATGGTAGACGAGGGTGTGCTCCACTACACGGAGATAACAGGGAAGGGAGGCCATAGACGCATCTACTCAGCCAAATACAATGAGGCTGGGTTCAAAGAATACGTTGCGAAAGTCGTTCTAGAGAACCTGCTCCGAGACTTCCCAGAAGAGACAAAACGGGCTCTTAAGGCAGTCAAGTAAACACACCCCTTTCAATACTTTTTTTACTATTATTGAGAAACAAGCCTAGCTCTAATTGTTTTATACAAGAATTGTTCCGTAGATACTCGTGAACACGTTTTGAGCAAGCTAACAGAGGCAAAGAAGACTGCTTTCAAATGGATAGACGAGAACGCAGAAAGAATATCTGATTTTCACCAACGTATATGGAATTACGCCGAGACAAGCTTCCGCGAATATAAATCAGC
>Ga0180432_10011043_pt1 | contig 10696 bp, 7 predicted proteins | sample SS_ome_10_FD_132414 | JGI IMG/M metagenome (GOLD analysis project Ga0180432, IMG submission 132414) | Hypersaline lake sediment archaeal communities from the Salton Sea, California, USA - SS_1_MS_2 metaG | ecosystem: Environmental > Aquatic > Non-marine Saline and Alkaline > Hypersaline >...
GAGGACCTCCTTTCGCGCTATCGTTTCGTGCAGCACGGCGAGTCCGGGCACGAAGCCTGCACGAACCTGGGTACGACCGAGGGAGGCACGGAGATATGGGTCAACACCGAGGTCGTCGAAGCGTCGCTGGTTGTGGGTGTTGGGCACATCGTTCCGCACAGGGTGGCGGGGTACAGCGGCGGCTCGAAGATCATTCAGCCGGGCGTGTGCAATAACGTCACCACTGGGCAGACGCATTTCCTGAGCTGTCTCCAGCCGGGAGTGAAGATGAGCGGCGTTCGCGACAACCCGGTCAGGCGCGAAATGGACGCCGTGGGGAAGGCGGTGGGGCTGGCCTTCGTGGCGAACGTGATTCACGATCTGCGGGAGCGCCTGGTGCGGGTAGTCTGCGGGGATCCGGTCGAGGCGCACGTGGAGGGTTGCGCGCTGTCGCGGAGCATCACGGAGGCGCGGATGCCGCACTACGCGGACATAGTGATAACGGATTCCTACCCCATGGACTCCATGCTCTGGCAGGCGGCGAAAGGGCTGTACGCGGCGGAATTGGCGGTGAGGGAGGGAGGCGTGATAATCCTGGTTTCGCCATGCCCGGAATGTGTTGCGGATCATCACCCTGATATTGTAAGATTCGGCTATCGGCCCGTTGCAGAGACGCAAAGGCTGGTGAAGGAAGGGAAGATCAAGGACCTGACGGCGGCGGCTCACATAGCACACCTGGGGCGGATAGTGATCGAACGGGCGAGAGGAATTCTGGTGTCTCCCGGCGTCCCGAAAGATGTTACGGAGAAGCTGGGAATGATATATGCAAAAACGCCTGAGGAGGCGTTGTCTGTTGCCTACGGAATCGTCGGAGAAGACGCCAAAGTGGCTGTCTTGCGAAGAGGCTCGGAGGTGCTGCCGGTCGTAGCCGGAGACACCGGGTCGGCACAGAGAGGAGGCAAAGATGTGTAAGGTGTGGAAGGCGGCGGCAGTGACGGCGGTGCTGTTGCTGCTGAGCATGCCGGCGGCTTGGGCGCAACGCGGCGAAATGGAGGCGGCACCCGCCGCCGAGGCCGGTTCTTCGTTGAAGCCGCTGGCTCTCTTCGAAATCCGGGACCTCGACGAGTTCATTCTCGCCTTCGAAGGTGAACTGGGCATGATGTTGCCCATGTACACCCCGGGCACTCTCTGGAAAGGGATCGTCGCGCTTTCGGGGTCAAGCACGCTTCCGGGGGTGGACAGATCGAGCAGGCTTACCATCGCCCTGTACAGTCCTGGGGCGACGCAGATTCCAGTCGGCATCGCGCTGACGGCCTCTAATGTCGACACGCTGCTGCAAGGATTCGAGACGGGGCTGAGCAAGGGCGAAGTCGAAGGAGACCTGCGCGTTTTCTACAGGGAGAAGAGCACCTTTGACTTCGAGGCGTATCAGGCCGCGTCGGAAGAGGAACGAAAAGATGTGAAGAAGTTCCAGAAGGTTGAGCGGGAGCCCGTGTACGTCATCGTCAAGGGGCAGTTGGCAATGATTTCCCGCAGCAGGGAGATAGCGGTCTCGCTGGGCGGGATGGAGAGGGAGCTGGAGCGAGGGTTGACGGTTTCCGACTGGGTCAAGGACTGCGACGTGCTGGGTAGCCTGGACATGCAAGAAATCATGGCGGTGATCCAGCCGAAGATCGATGAGATGATGATGCTGATGGGGATGGCGGCCATGCAGGGTGGGCAGGCAGCCATGGGCATGCCTTCGCCGCAATCCATGATGGGGATATTGAAGGCTGAAGTTGAAGCATTCCTGTCTTTGGCGAACTCGGTGGATGAGGTGAACCTGGGACTCAAGCTTGAAGAAGGCGGGGAGATTGTGTTCCGCAAGTCGGTTTCTGCGGAGGAGGGTGGAATCCTCGCCGGGCTGATAGCCAACCAGCAGATGCACAAGCCTACGCTGCTCAAGTATGCACCGGAGAATTCGGCCATGGTGGGTTGGATGGCGATGGACGACTGGGCTCCGTTTATGGATTTTGCGAACGCGCTGATGGAGAAGATCGCTGCCGCGACGGGGGGGGAGCAGGTGGAGTTGGCGCAGATGATGGAGCAGAGCAAAGCGATGCTGGGCATAATGGGCCGGGAGGCGATGTTCGCGATGTATCCCGGCTCGACGGGCGGGATGGGCATTTTCGAAGTGGTGCAGGTGAAGGATTCCGCCAAGGCAGAAGGTATGTTGGCGGAATCGATGAAGCTTGCCGGCGGCATGTACGGGCAGATGGGGGTGGACATGAGTTTCGTGGAGCTCGAAGCACAGGAGCATCAAGGGGTAAAGATTCAGGGTTTCAAACTCGAGCTTGGTGGGGAAGGGATGCCGCCTGAGGCGTCGGCCATGATGAACCAGATGTATGGCGGAGCGCCGACGATGTATGCCGGTGTGAAGGGTGAGGCGATGATAATTGCCTTCGGGGCCGGTGCCGAGGAGATGATCCGGCGCGGCATAGACGCCGTGGCTGCCGGCCGTTCGCTCGGATTCGAGGGAACGTCGGCGTATCGCTCGGCTCGGAAGAAACTCCCGAACGACGGGGAAGGTGTGGGGATTCTTGTCGTGTCATTGGCGGGTTTCGGGCAGTTCATGAAGTCGATGGCTCCGCCGCAGGCAATGATCCCGCCGCTTCCAAACGAACCGGTGTACGTGTATGTCGGGAAGGAGGACGATCTTCTCAATGCGGAGCTTTCCGTGCCGCTGGGGAACATAGTAAAAGGGGTGATGGCGGGGATGATGCAAATGGGCGGACCAGCGGGAGGCGGAGCACCAGGCGGGCAATAACCGTCTCAAGGGTTTCGTAGACAAGCGGGCACGGCAGACAGCCGTGCCCGCTTCGCTTATTCGTGTTAAGGTGAACTTCGACTGAATCTCCCTTCCTTGAGAAAGGCAATGGCCTGCGCAATCACCTCCGGGACGGCGGGCATGGAGGTATGCCGGCAGGGAAGGACGATGAAGTCTTCGGCGCACGGGAGCTTTGTCGAGGCGACCGTGACCCTTCCGTCGTTGTCCTCGTTCAGCAGTGGAAGAAAGCCTTCGCTTGTGCCGAGGCCCCCGGCTATTATGCCGACCTCGGCGGGAATCTCCTCCGGCAGCTTGCGATAGACGGCCTCAGCGCCGACCCCTATCTCCCTCCCGACTCCATGTTTCAGGAGAATGCCTCGGAAGGGATGGGGCCGGACCATGTCCGCCAGAATTGCGCCTTGGTTCGGCGGGGCGATTGTTACGATCCTTCGGAGGTTCGGCGGGCGGAAGGCGGTTGCGTAGGCTCGTGCGATCAGCCCGCCGCAGCTATGGGTGACCAGCGAGAGGTCGGCGTCCGATTGGTAACATCCCTTCGCGCGCGCGAACCTGTCGACGGTACTGGCCAGTTTCATCACGCTTTGCCAGCCGGTGGGATAGGAGCGGTTAAGCGGCAGAAACCCAGACTCCTTGAGCGCTCTCGCCATCCGGCGCATCGAGACGGAAGTCTTCCACAGCCCGTGGATGACAACGACGAAGTGCCTGCGCGGGGGCTCAGCTCGCGGCCGGCCGGGCTCTTCGCTACTCGACTTCGGCGACATACTCCACCCGATCGCCGGGGAGGACCAACGTCGGTTCGCCGCTCTGGGGTGCGGCGAGTTCCGCAACCACGGTGGCTCCTTCAGACAGGACTACCTTGGAGGTACCGATCCGCTCGTTGCTGCGCAGGATGGTGAGCGTGGAGCCGACGGGGATGGCCCGTTCCGCCTTGAATTCGGCCATGATCAGCGGCGCTATTTTGTCCACGGATGTGATTGTTCCGTGGACGATGGTGAGCTTGGCGGGCGCGGGCTGAACTTCCCCTCCGAACCTGGCCAGTTCGGCCCGGAGCCTGTCTCGCTCGTTGACCACCGCCTTGTGGAAAAGCCTGAGCGTCGCCAGTTCGTTGCGGAGTTCCTGCAATTCGAGGTTGCACTGCTGCAACTCCATGAGCAAGCCCGCAACCAGCTCTCTTTCCTCCGGGTCGAGCTTTGAAAGCATAGCCTCCATTGCGGCCCGGTCGTCGTCCGTCGGCTGAAGAGAGGCGGGGTCCGCCCCGGACTCTTCAGTCTGCGCGGGCATGGACAGAAAGAGGACCAACGGAAGGATCATGACGCCCAACGTCGGCAGCCGGAAGAATTTCCTCACTTTCCCACCTCCTACTTGGAGACCTTGTGCATGTCCGCGTATTTTACCACTATCGTCTTGGGCTTTCCCGCGCCAAAATCGATCACGAGCTTTTCCCCGCCCTCGTGCACACGGACGACTCTGCCCATCCCGAAGTGTGAGTGGTGAATGACGTCGCCGGAAGCCATACGAGTCTGGGGCGTTTCCGGCGCGGTTTCTTCCGGGTCCGCCAGTACAATGAGATTGCCGGGGAGTTCCGAAATGAATGGTGAGGGGTACCGCGGCGAGGATGTGCCGTAGAGGGTCCTGTTTCGGGCGTACGTGAGCGTGAGGTGGCGCTTAGCCCTGGTGATTCCAACATAAAGGAGGCGTCTTTCCTCCTCAAGTTCGTCTGGTGAGTTTGAGGAATGCTGGTGTGGCAACAGCCCGTCTTCGAGGCCGACGACGAACACGGCGTCGAACTCCAGCCCCTTGGCCGTGTGAAGAGTCATGAGAGAAAGCGCGCCGACGGAGGGGTCGAATTTGTCTGCGTCGGAGACGAGGGCGATTCGTTCGAGAAATCCGGTCAAGGTCGGCTCGTCCGCGGCTGCGTCGTACGAGGCGGCGGCGGAAACCAGCTCCTTCACATTCTCTCGCTTTTCCTCGCTCGCGGCGGGGAAGACTTCCTGCAGGTACTCGAAGTAGTTGGTGCGTCCGATCACAAGCCGCAATGCGGGTTCAGCCCGGCCGTGTCGGAGATCGTGGACGGCGTCGATCAGCTCGATGAATTCCGCCAAGGCTTTCCTTCGCGAGGAGGGGGACGAGTCGTCCTCCGCCAGATGTCTCGATGCATCGAGGAGAGTTATCCTTTGGGTTTGCGCGAGGTTGTCGATTGTGGCCATCGCGGCCTTGCCGATTCCTCGCCGCGGGACGTTGACGATCCTGCGGAAATCGATCTCGTCGGCGGGATTCAGCCCAAGCCGAAGGAAAGCAAGGAGGTCCTTCACCTCGGCCCTCTGGTAGAAGGACACGGACTCGACGAGGCGGTAGGGTATCCTCGCGTCGGCGAGGGCCGCTTCGAGAGAGCGAGACTGGGCGTTGGTTCGGTAAAGAACGCCGATTTGGGAATGCGTGAGACCTTGCTGGTTGAGAGATTGTATAGCCTCCCCTACGAACCGCGCCTCGCCGTTCTCGTCGGAGCAACCTACGAGACGGATGGGCGGGCCGTCGGGGTTACCGGTTTTAAGCCGCCGGTCGAGGCGCTGGGAGTTGTTTTCGATCAAGGCATCGGCGGCGCGGACGATGGTTCGCGTGGAACGAAAGTTTTCTTCGAGGGCGATGACCTTGATCCCGCCGCTTTGTCCCATGAAGTCGAAGACGTTGCGGGGATGAGCGCCCCGCCATGTGTAGATTGACTGGTCGATGTCCCCCACGACGCATATGTTCCCATCGGTCCCGCTCAGGGCTTTGGCGAGTTCGAACTGCGCGAGGTTGGTGTCCTGGAATTCGTCGACGAGGATGTGGCGGAGACGATTGCGGAGTCTTTTCAAAGCGGCCGGATGCTCTCGCAAGAGCAGTAGTGCGTTGTTCAGGAGGTCGTCGAAATCCATTGCGCCGGCGTCCTTGAGCGACCGCTGGTAGGCCTCGTATGCCTTCGAAATCGTTTGTCTGCGGTAGTCGAGAGCTTGCGCAGCGTAGTCTTCCGGGGTGAGAAGGCGGTTCTTCGCCCTGCTTATCTCCTGGGCGACAGCGGCCGGTGAGAAGGTGGTTGAATCGATCTCCAGGAGCTTCAGGGCTCGCTTGAGGGCCGCCTTTGAGTCGGCGGCATCGTAGATGGTGAACTCAGTCGGATATCCGATGAGGGGTGCCTCGGTTCTGAGGACGCGAGCGCAGAAGGAGTGAAAAGTGGATATCCACGAGCGCGTCTCGGCGCAAAGCGCCCTGACCCGCTGCTTCATTTCGTCCGCGGCCTTGTTCGTAAAGGTGACCGCCAGGATGGCCCATGCCGGCACGCCCGATGCTATCAGGTACGCGATGCGGTGGGCGATTACACGTGTCTTGCCGCTTCCGGGGCCGGCCGAGACGAGGAGCGGCCCTTCACCGTGGGTGACAGCTTGTTGCTGCGCTTGGGTGAGGCCGGCGAGTATTCTATCGAGTGATCCTCGCGGAGGGGTCATTGTGGCAATATTACCCTGTCCGCAGCGTCGCCGCAACCGCTCGCGATGCTTGCGGATGTTTTCGGGTGCGACTAGAATACTGCCCGTGGCCTGACGAGATGACCGGAGGCGGGCGGATGATACTCGGCATAGGGGTCGACGTGGTCGAGATCGCTAGGATAGAGCGCGCGGTTGAGCGATACGGGGAGAGGTTCCTGGAGAGGGTTTTCTCGCCCGGGGAAAGAGATTACTCTTGGTCGAACGAATTCCCTGCACCGCATTTGGCGGCGAGGTTTGCGGCCAAGGAGGCGGCGATGAAGGTTCTGGGCACGGGGTGGGCGAGAGGCGTGCGGTGGCGGGATATCGAACTCGTGCGCTTCGAGGCGCAAGCGCCTCGGCTTGTGCTTTCGGGGCGAGCCCTCGCGCTGTCGCAGGCTAGGGGCATCACCCGGTGGCATGTTTCCGTTTCGCATTCGGGAGGGGTGGCTTTGGCCTTTGTCGTCGGAGAGGGGTGCCGGGCCGGAGCGCATGAGCGGGGGAGGGGCGCGGGTGAAGAATAGCGCGGTTGTTCCTTCACTGGCAGCGGGAGCGGGCATTCTCGTGTCGGTGTTGGTCGCCGGCGGCGTGGCAGCGATCGGGGTCGAAGGGGAGTGGGTATGGCGGCGCGTGATGCCGGTCGCGTGGCTTGCCGCGGTGCCGACGGTGGGTTTGGGGCTGGCGCTGGCGGGTGGAGTTGCGGCGCTTTGCGCGCGTCGACCGAGGGTCGCCGCCACGCTTTGCCTTTTGGCGGTCGGGGGATTCGTGCTGCAGGCGGCGGTTGGGTACGTCAGCGTCCTGCCGGTAAGCGGCGAGGCGGCGATCGTGACTATCGCTCCTTACGTGGGCGGCTACTTCCACCAGGCGACGAGGGTCACGGACACCTGGGAGTTTGTGCGCGGATACGGCGAATGGATGAGGGGAATAAACCTGGCCGACAGGGTGCTTGGACACCTCGGCGACCATCCACCGGGGCTGGTCTTGTTCTATGTGGCGCAACTCCGGCTGATGGAGGCGGCTCCCTGGGCCGCGAGGTCGGTTAATTCCGTCGCGTCTGCCGTTGTGCCGGGGGGCGGCGATGTGGCGCATGCAGTTGCAGGGACGGACCTTACGGAGGCGCAGCTTGCTGCGGTCTGGCTTTCGGGCTGGCTTCTGCGTCTTCTGATGGCGCTGACGGTGATACCCTTTTACGCCGTAGCGAAACGGATTTGCGAGCAGGAGGCGGCCCTCAAGTGTGCGGTCATCTTCTCCTTCGTTCCGGCCATGCACCTCTTCAGCCCGTCTCCAGACCAGCTCTTCGTGCTCTCGTCAGTCCTGATGGCCTATTTGGTGGTGAAGGAGTGGCAAGAAAGAGAGGTTTGGCCGGGGGCTCTGGCAGGCGTGCTCATGTTCGTTGCGTTGAATCTGACGGTGGGCCTGGTCGTGCTTGTCGTGCTGGGCGTGATTGCGGGGGCGTTGTCAGGGTTTGCGCGAGTTCGGGCTGGGGAGGGCCGAGCGGCCCTGTCGGCAAGAATATGCGGAACGGTGGGGGCGGGGGCCGGCGCATTCCTGATCTGCCTTGCGGCCTGCGGGGTCGCGGGCTACAGTGCAGTAGAGGTTTGGCTGATCGCGTTGCGGAAGCACGCTGAGTTCGGTGGGCTGTTTGAACGGACGTACTGGAAGTGGGTGCTGATGAACCCGCTGGAGTTCTGGGCGTTTCTAGGGGTTCCTGCCGGGGCCATGGTTCTCTGGCGCGTTGCGCTTGGCGTGAGTAGAGCAAGAGTGAAGAGCCTTGGCCTGGACGTACCGCTGCTGAGCATAGTCATTCTGCTGCTCCTGCTGAACCTGTCAGGGAAGAACCCCGGCGAGGTCGCAAGATTATGGATGTTCCTAATGCCGTTCGTGGTTCTGGGCGGGTGCAAGGCGCTTGAGCAGGTGGAGATGAAAATGGTGGCGGCAATGGCCGGATCTCAGGTCATCCAGATAGTTGCCTTCAAGCTGGCTCTCGACATATTCTCGATACGAATGCTGGGCGGGCTCATGCCCGGTTGAGTTTCTTCCTTCTCTGATTTGCGAGGATTCGCCGCCCGGAGGTCGTTCTTCGTCTCGTCAGGAAGCCCGAAGTCCTTGCCTTCCTTATCTTGGATTTGCTGCGGTTGAGTACTCTGGTGCTCTTGGTTCCCATGCTTTGTTTCCTTTCCGGATCAGGATGATTTCAGAACGCCCTCATCGGCCATGCTGACGTATGAGTTCGCCCCCACGATTATATGGTCGAGTACGTCGATTCCAAGGAGTCTTCCCGCTTCGGCGAGTCTGCGCGTGATGCTCACATCCTCGGGGCTGGGAGCGGGGTCGCCGCTTGGATGGTTGTGGCCGAAGATTACTGCCGCGGCCGATTCCCGAAGCGCCGGACTGAAGGCTTCCCGGGGGTGGACCAGGCTCTGCGTCAGGGACCCCTGGGAGATCAACACGTCCTTGATGGGCTTGTTCTTCGCGTCGAGAAGGATGGCCACGAAGGTCTCCTTCTTGTACCCGTCGAGCCTGCTGCGAAGGAACTCGTAGGCTTTCCTGGGATTCGTCAGGCCCTCCTGAGCGGAGGTCCGTCGGGTCCAGAGCCTTTTCGAAACGCTGAGAGAGGCGAGTATCTGGGCCGCCTTCGCCGGGCCGACACCCTCGATGCTGCAGAGTTCGGCGGGGGTAGCTTGGCTGAGGGAGTCGAGGCTTCCAAAGGTTGCGAGGAGCCGTTCGCCAAGCTGGAGGGCGGTTTCTCTAGACGAGCCGCTGCGGAGGACTATGGCCAGAAGCTCGGCGTTGGAGAGGGCGTCGGCCCCCTGGCGGAGAAGGCGTTCGCGGGGCCTCTCGTCCTCCGGGATGTCGCGCATCGTCAGCTTCGTCTTGCGGAAGCCGCACTGGTCTGCCAAGAGGCATGCTTCGCAACGGGGCTGCTCGAGACAGATGCCCTCGAGCTGAAGGCCGGCATCACCGTCAGCGTAGATCGTAAGCGCTCTTGTCGCCGCAGTATCAGCGTATCCGAAGGAAGTCTTCATCTGCTTGACGATTCGCTTCAGCAATCGCTCGCTTCCTTTGCCGGTTCGAGCGGCGGGCACAAGCCGGTGCAGCAGCCTGCAGACAGACGGGTGCCGGAGGACATCGGCCTCGGCCCCGGGAGCATCTGCCCGCTCGGCTGCCTTGGGGGATTTCAGGATGGCCGGCGGATATGCCGCTGCAACCGCCTCGGCTACCTTTGCCGCCACGTATCCTTCTGCGCGCATCGTGTCCCTGAAAACTGAGAGGCGGTGCATGCCCGACCCGGCGTGGGGAAGCAGCATGTCTCACCCCGGCCAAGAAGTGTTGTTCCAAGCGGCGCGGCGAATCTCCATTATACCGGACGACCCGCAAAAATCAACGACGGCGACGCCGGCGGGCCACCTCGGGACGTTACGGGATCGGGGGCCGCTGAGGCAGCGGCACACTAGCTGAGGGCTCGAAGGGCTTTTTGCGAAAGGTCGAGGTAGCGCCTTGTCACAGCTTCCCAGCTTAGATTGCGGAGCGCGGATTCTCGTGCCGCCGCACCGAGACGGTGACGGAGTGCTTGTGAATCGATGAGGCGCACAAGCGCTCGCTCGAGCGCCGGGACGTCCCGCGGAGGGATCAGCAGGCCGTTCTTGCCGTCCGCGATAAGCTCTTCACTGCCCGCGACATCGGTGGCGATTACCGCCAGCCCGGTCGCCATGGCTTCGAGAAGCGAGTTCGACATTCCTTCTCCAAGAGAGGGAAGCACGAACACGTCCGAAGAGCGGAGAACGGCAGGCACCTTGTTTCTAGGTATCCATCCTCTGAAGGTGACTTTTTCTGTGAGGGCCAGCCGCTCGGCCTGGCGAAGGAGCGACTTTCGTTCGGGGCCGTCGCCGTAGACGTCCAAATGGAAAGCTCGCGACGGCCCGGGAGCCATTCGCGAAAGCGCATCGAGAAGGTAGGACACGCCCTTTTGCGGTGAAAGCCTCCCCAGGAACGTCACGCGCACGGAGCGGCCCGGTTTCCGCCGGCCCGATGGGCTGAATCTCTCGGTGTCGACAGCGTTGGGAATAACGTCGATCTCGAGTTCGGGAGTTGTCTTGAGCGCCAGTTCTTTGAGCCCTTGGCTGTTCGTGGTTACTGCTGCGGCGTTTAGCCATATGGCTCGGGTAAGCGGCATACTAAGACGGTGATAGATGGCGAGTTTTTCGCTGAGAAAGCCCGGCACTTCCGCTGCGCGCAAGAGAACGATATAGCGGATTCCTCGCAGCCTATTCAACGCCAGGGCGACGGGTCCTGACGGGATGCCGTTGACGGCCCACACGAGGTCGGGTCTGAACGAACCGGCAAGACGAACGGCCGATGGTACGGCGCTGATGATGAAGGTGATCATCTCCGGCAC
>Ga0180432_10011044_pt1 | contig 10695 bp, 11 predicted proteins | sample SS_ome_10_FD_132414 | JGI IMG/M metagenome (GOLD analysis project Ga0180432, IMG submission 132414) | Hypersaline lake sediment archaeal communities from the Salton Sea, California, USA - SS_1_MS_2 metaG | ecosystem: Environmental > Aquatic > Non-marine Saline and Alkaline > Hypersaline >...
AGCGGGATCGTCGCGGGTTGCGCGGCCCTGCTGGGGCTGGCGGCCGACTGGGCCGTCTGCAATGCCTACGCGGGCAGCCCGCGGACGGCCATGCGGGTCAACCTGGGCGTCTGGGCGGGCGTGTTCGTGGTCGCCTTCACCGCCGTCTGCCTGATCACCCGCCTCCGCGAGCGGGCGCAGGGCATGCCCTTCTGGTCGCCGGTGAAGATGCGGATCCTGCGGGCGATCGCCCCGCCCTTCCTCGCCGGGGCGGGCCTGACGGGGGCCGTCATGTACCGGTGGTATCACGGGATCGGCCCGAACGAGTGGGGGCTGATCCCGTCGATCTGGATGGCCTTCTACGGGGTGGCCCTGTGGCAGGTGGGCGAGTTCTCGGCGATCGAGACGCGGCTGCTGGGCGTGGCGTTCATCGCGGCGGCCCTGCCGGTGGCGGCGTTCTGGCAATACAGCATCCCCGGCACCGAGCCGGGAACGGCGCCCTACTGGACCCTGGGCGCGACCTTCGGCGGCTTCCACCTGATCTACGGGGCGATCGTGTGGGTCCGGCACGGAGGCTGACCCGGCGGCGCGGGCCCCGGCGGCCCGCGGGCGGGAAGGAGCAGGCAGAGCGGATGTCGCGGCGTGAGGCGATCGACGAGGTGATCCACCAGCGGACGCGGCTGGCGATCATGGCGACGCTGGCGGGCGTGGAGGCGCTGGAGTTCGGCCGGCTCCGCGACGAGCTGGGGCTGACCGACGGGAACCTCTCCACGCACGCCGCCGCCCTGGAGCGGGCCGGGTACGTCGCCATCGACAAGGACTTCGTCGGCCGCAAGCCCCGGACCACCCTGGCCATGACCGCACGCGGGCGGAAGGCCCTCGACCGCTACGTCCGATCCCTGGAGCGGATCCTGGAGAAGGCCCGATGAGACCGACATCGCAAGGGCAAGGTCGGCAAAGGCTTACGGCGGCCCGCCCGCGGCGCCGCCCCGGAGGGCGCCGGCCATGATCCACGCCATCTTCGCGTTCCTGACGCTGTACCACGTGGTGGAGATGGGCGCGTGCGCGTCGATCATCGCGCGGATGGCCCGCCCGGGCCGTCGGCTGCGGGCGCCCGAGCGGTGGCTGTACGGCGCGGCCCTGGCGGTCTTCCCGACGGTCATGCTGGTGCTGGCGACGCTGCTGTTCACCACGCAGTGGAAGGGCGACAAGCCGTACGGGTGGTTCGGGGTGGTCAACATCGGCTACCCGGGCGCGACCATCCTGCCGATCTGGACGATCGCGGCGGTCTCGCTGGTCGTCGGCCTCGTCAGCCCGCGCCGGCTGCTGACGAGCAAGCCCAACTTCATCATGACCGCCACCCTCGCCGTCGTCTGCTTCTGGTACGCCGGGACCTACCCCATCTACAGCAACATCGGCCTGTCGGACGTGACGGTCAGCCCCCGCGCGGCGGCGCTGGGTCTGGCGCTGGTGCTGGTGCCGGGGTGGGCGTGCGTGAACCTCTCGCTGCTGCTGGCGTACGTCTGGCGCCAGCGCCAGCTTGCGGGCCGCTGTTGGCCGTTCGCGCTGCCCTGGGCGGGCGGTCTGGCGGCGACGGTGTGGGCCAAGTGCGCGGCCGCCGTCAGCTACTGGAACTCCCTGCCGGATGAGCCCCCGAGCTGCTTCGTGGTCTCGGCGGCGGCGCGTGGCCACCCGTGGCTGACGGGCAGCCGGGCGAACCCGCGCACCGGGCGGATGGAGAACCTTCAACTGCGCAGGCTGCGGGCCTTCGAGGCGCTGGTGGCGGCGGCGGAGCCGTCGCTGCACCGCCTCCTGCGGCGCGTGTACAACGCGATCGGCCCGGCCGTCGCCGCGGGCGTCCGCCGGCGCCTGGCCGCCGACGCGGCGTACCTGCTGCTGAAGCCGCTGGAGCTGACGGCCCTCTGCTGCCTGCGAGGCGCCGCCTTCGGCAGACAAGGGGACGGGGGCGCCCGCGGGCCGACGCCCGGTCGGGCGAGGACCAACGGACGCCGGGGACATGCCGGCGGGAAAGGAGCAACGGGATGAGCGTGCTGAGATTCTTCGCGGTGGTGCTGATCTTCGTGGTGTCCAGCGCGGCGTGGTGCCTGCTGGGGCAGGTGACGGGCCGTCGGACGGCGGAGCTGGACACCCGCCTCAGCCGGGAGATGGAGAGCCTCTGGGGCCCGGAGGTGCTCGCCCAGCCGAGCCCCTACTGGGCGACGTCGGCGGAGGCGGCGCGGACCAACGCGGGCTCGACGGCGCCGTCGGCCAGCGCCGTGACGGCCGACATCACCCACCGGTTCCGCTACAAGGGGCTGCTGTGGTACACGACGTTCAAGGTGGCCTTCGCCGCCGAGTACACCTTCGCCCCCGCGCCCCGGGCGGGCGAGGGGGCCGGCGCGGGCGAGGCGGGAGCCGCCCCGACCGCCGGGGCGTTCGTCCTGCCCCTGCCGGCGGGAGTGAGCCGCTACGACGAGATGCGCCTGACCGTGGACGGGGAGGAGCTGAAGGTCCCGGCCTCCCACGTCGCCGCCGGTCGGATCGTCGTGGCCCTGGATCGCGCGGCCGAGCACGTCGTCAGCGTCGGGTACCGGACGTACGGTCGGAACGTGTGGCTGTACGCCCCCGGGTCGGTGCCGGACTGGAGCGTCCGCGACGGCAAGCGCGTCTTCGCCAGCGGCGGGCCGCTGGTGGAGATGAACAACTTCTCCCTCGCCGTCACCACCGACTTCGACGACATCGACTATCCCTCCGGCACGTGCAGCCCCAACACGCCCGCCGCCGCCGGCGCCGACAACGGCCGCAAGGCCGTCTGGCAGTTCAAGGAGAACGCCCTCACCAGCCAGGCCATGGGGGTGGTCGTGCCCACCCGGCCCAACGCCGGGCCCATCGTCTCGCGGATGAGCCTGTTCGCGCCGGTGAGCCTGCTGTTCTTCCTGACGACGCTGTTCACGGTGGTGGTGCTCAAGCGCGTGGCGCTGCACCCGATGCACTACCTGTTCATCTCGGCGGGGTTCTTCGCGTTCCACATTCTGCTGGCGTACCTGGCGGACGTGTTCGTTCGGGTGCAGTTGGCGTTCTGGCTTTGCGCGGCGGTGAGCGTGCTGCTGGTGGTCAGCTACATGCGTCTGGTGGCGGGGGTGAAGTTCGCGGTGGCGTACGTGGGGCTGGCGCAGCTCGTGTTCCTGGTGGGGTTCTCCTACGCGTTCTTCTGGGAAGGCCACACGGGCCGGGCGATCGTCGTGGGGGCGATCCTGACCCTGTTCGTGCTGATGCAGGCGACGGGGAGAGTGAAATGGTCGGAGATCTTCAAGGGCCGCCCGCCCCGGCCGGGGCCGGTCCTGGCCGCGCCCGCGCCGGCGCCGCGCCCGGCGCCGGAGGCGGCGCCGCCGACGGGCGGCGGGCCGCCGCCCCCGCCGAAGCCGCCGGAGCAGGTTTGACCGACGAGCCCGAATGGCCCCGGCGGCGGCGCGTGTCCTTCAGCCCGCGCCGGCCGGCGGCGTACGTGGCGGCGGTCTCGGCGATCGTCGGCGGCTATGCCCTGCTCCGCGCCGATCAGCACCCGGCGGCGTTGGTGCTGGACGTGCCGGTCTCGCTGGCGGCGGCGCTGGTGTGGTGGCAGGCGCGGCCGGGGCCGATCGCGGCCGCAGCCCTGCCCGTCCTGCTCGACGCCGCCTACTGGGGCGTGCTGCTGCTGAAGGCGCTGCTGGTCCGCCCTCGCGGGGTCGTCGAATGCCTGCAGGACTGGCTGGCCTGGCCGCTGGCCCTGCACGGGCTGGCCAGCACCGCCTGGCTGTATGCCGCGATGCTGGCGGGTAGATCGTCCGCCGACGACCGGGCGGACCCGACGGAGGTGACCGCATGTACGACATCGCCATCATCGGCGCCGGCCCGGCCGGTGCGACGCTGGCCCGGCTGATCGCCCGCCGGTACAGGGTCCTGCTGGTGGACCGGCGCGACCTGTCCTCGCCGGCGGGCGCCCGGGGGGCGGAGAAGTGCTGCGGCGGGCTGCTGGCGCCCGACGCGCAGCAGATGCTGGGGCGGCTCGGGCTGGGGCTGCCGGGGCGCGTCCTGGTCGCGCCCCAGCTCTTCGTGGTCCGCGCCGTCGACGTGCGCGGTGGGCTGCAACGCTTCTATCAGCGTCACTATATCAATATGGATCGCGGGAGGTTCGACCGGTGGCTGTTCTCGCTGGTGCCGCCGGGGGTGGACTGCCGGGCCGGCTGGCGGCTGGAGTCCTGCCGACGCGCCAGAAGGGGATTCGCGCTGGGCCTGCGGCGGGGGCGGCGGGAGTTCACCGAGCGGGCGCGGGTGCTGGTCGGGGCGGACGGGGCCGGCTCGCAGGTGCGGCGGCTGCTGGGCGCCCGCCGGCGATGCGCGCCCCTGCTCGCCGTGCAGCAGTGGCACGAGACGCCCCACGCCCCGGCGCACTTCGCCGCGATCTTCGACCCCGACGTGACGGACTTCTATGCCTGGGCCATCCCCAAGGGCGACGCGCTGGTGGTGGGCTCGGCGGTGACGACGGGACGGGAGGCGCGCGCGAAGCTGTCCCGGCTGGCGGAGCGCCTGCGCCTGCTGGGCTTCGCCCTCGGGCGGTGCATCCGGCGCGAGGCCGCCGGGCTGGTCCGCCCGCGCCTGTCGTCCCTGCCCGACCCCGTTGCCGGCGACGACGCCGCACTCATCGGAGAGGCCGCCGGGTTCGTCAGCCCCAGCTCGGCCGAGGGCATCAGCTACGCCCTGCGCTCGGCGGTGATGCTGGCCGAGGCCCTGTCCGACGGACCGGACGGGGCCTTGCGCCGATATCGCCGCCGGGCCTCCGCCCTTCGGCGGAACATCGCCGCCAAGTGCGTCAAGGCCCGCCTGCTGGGGTGCGGCGCCGCCCGCCGACTGGTCATGGCCTCCGGCCTGGCCAGCGTAGACATCGGCGGACGGCGGCGGCCCGTCGGGCGCGTGCGGGGGTCCGGGCTCCGGCCGGGGGAGGTCCTCTGATGCCCGACCGGGCCACGGGCACGACCCCGGTGCGCGGGACGGCCCTCTGCGCGTTTTTTTGTCTTGGTTGCGGTCTTGCCCTTTGCCCGGAGATGGAGTAGGCTGACGGTCAAGGAACCACGTCCCCGGCAGCCCCTGAACCTGTCGGGAAGATCAGCGCAATTGGTGCTTCGATGCGAAAACGCGACGGCTTCACACTCATCGAACTCCTGGTGGTCGTGACGATCCTGGGCCTGCTGCTGGCGATGCTGATGCCGGTGCTGGGACGGGCGAAGGACCTGGCGGAGAAGGCGGTGTGCGCGGCCCAGATCAACGCGTACGGCAAGCAGATGATGCTGTACGTGAAGGAATACAACAGCTACCCGCCGATGGGCGACAACCGCTTCCCCGCCGGTTGGCCGAAGTTCTACGGCGTCCTCCACCAGATCCCCATCGCCATGGACACCCGCCGGCGGGGCATGTACGACTACAGCGTTTGGGAGGCCGACGAGGTCTGGGAGAAGTGCTTCTGCCCCTCGATGAACGAGGTGAAGATCCTCAAGGCGGCCGACGACGCCCTCACCGCCGGGGAGAACCCCGTGTACAAGCCGGCCCTGCATCGCGCCGCGGCCGGGTATCAGTGGAACGTGACCCTCCGGGCCGCCGGGCCGGGCACCCAGGCCTATCCCTCCGGCCGCTGGCCGCGCGCCTGCACCCATCCCCCCGGAGGCTTCGACAACACCCTGTGGATCGACTACTTCCTGTATCCACCCGGCACGTGGTGCATCTGCCAGGCCGTCCATCCCGACGAGCTCCACCAGCCCGCCAAGACCGCCGAGGCCTGGGATTCCTTCGACTTCGAGACGCTGCCCAACTTCAGCGTGGCGCAGGGGGTGTGGGACGTGGAGAACCTGATCCCCGGCTGGCACGTGGGTCCGCAGTCGAAGTACGGGAACGGCTACGCCCTGCTCAACGGCGCCCGTCACCCGGAGAGCCCGAACATCCTGTACGCGGACGGGCACGTCTCCGCCAATGCCACCAAGGAGCTGACCGCGAGCGACCTGGGCAATCCGCCCGCGAGCTGCGGGACCTTCCAGGACTGCCTGCTGAACAGTTGGGACGACTGGGACGACGACTTCGGCACGATGCACTACATCGTGCCGGACCCGACGGCCGGCCTGCCCTGACGACCCGCTTGGGAGCCTTACCATGCGAAGAACGCTGTCGCTGCTGTTGACGATCGCGCTGGCCGGCGCCGTCGGCGGGTGCGGGGAGGACCGCGAGGACATCAGCAGCGCCGAGTATCTGCTCAGCCGGCAGCATCAGGCCTGGCGCAACGCCCGCGAGACCCTCAAGACCGACAGCCCCAACATGCAGCAGCTCTACGCCCTGCACCAACTGCTGTGCCGGCGCACGCCGCGCATCATCGAGAAGAAATACGCCGGAGACGACAGGGAGGCCGTGCTGGCCAAGATCCGCGCGATCGCCGATCGGTACGAGGCCGAGATCGCCGCCAAGCTGACGCTCACCCCGCGCGAGGTCGTCCTGGCCCCCGGGGCGTCCCTGGACGACATCCGACGGGTCTTCGAGGAGTTGGACAAGGACTACCGCGAGCTGGAGGCGATGACCAGCCCGGAGGAGTAGCCGGGAGACGGGGGTGCGGCCCGGGCTGCCCGGCACGCGGGCGCGGGCGCGGAGAGGAAAAGATTCGCTGGCCCGTCCGGGCGGTCCCCAGATATGCTGCACGCGGCCGGCGGTCGAGGGCCGATATAGGGCAGGTGACGATGACGCAGACCGACACACCGGGTCCGTCGCAGGCCGAGGGCGCGCCGGACGGCGCCGAGGCCGAGCTGGCCGCCGCCGTCGAGGCGGTGCTGTTCGCGGCCGATCGGCCGCTGCCGGCGGCGAAGGTCTCCGAGATCGGCGAGCTGGGCGGGGTCCGCAACGTCCGCCGGGCGGTGGAGGCGCTCAACCGCCAGTACGAGCGGTCGGGGCGGACGTTCCGCATCGTGGAGATCGCCGGGGGCTATCAGTACCAGACGCTGCCGGAGTACGCCGACGTGCTGGGACGGCTGCGGAGGAGCCGGACCGACGCCCGCCTGTCGCAGGCGGCGCTGGAGACGCTGGCCATCGTGGCCTACCGCCAGCCCGTGCTGCGGGCCGACGTCGAGGCCATCCGCGGGGTCGCCTGCGGGGAGGTCCTGCGCGGGCTGATGGAGAAGGACCTGGTGCGGATCGCCGGGCGGGCCGAGGAGATCGGCCGGCCCATGCTGTACGGGACGACGCGGCGTTTCCTGGAGGTCTTCGGCCTCGGCAGCCTGGACGACCTGCCCAGCGCCGAGCAGCTCCGACAGCCCCCGGGCGCCGACGCCGAGGGGCCCGCCGCGGCCGACGGGACGGACGCTGAGGAGGACGAGGGAGAGGAAGAGGAGGGGGAGATCGACGAGGCGGAAGAGCAGGACGACGAAGACGAAGACGACGAGGACGACGAGGACGCCTAGCCGGCCGCCCGGCCGCGTCGGGCGGTCGAGGTCGGGCGCCGAGGCCGTGGGGGCGGGGAGCTATTCGGCCCGTTTCATGCGGAAGGCGGCGACGTTGGCGGGGTTGATCAGCCAGGTCTCCGCCTCGCCCCTTTTCATATAGATGTATTTTTCCTTTACGACCTCCTTGACCCCCTGGTACTTCAGTCCGGCGACGGAGGGCCGGTCCTCACTGGCCGGCGAGCCGGCGAAGTAGACGTCCACGCTCCCGCGGAATAGCAGGTACAGCTCGCGGTCGCCGCGGATGCCGTTGAAGGTCTGCCCGCGGGCGTCGGGCCCGCCGGCCGTCAGCCACGCCGCCGCCCCGGCCGCGAGCAGCGCCAGCACGCCCGCGCCGATCAGGCGGCGCCTGCCGATGGGACTGATCATGGTCGATCTCCTTGCAGCGAGGTCGCCCCGATTATAGCCGATCGGCGCGCCCCCGTCGCGGGCTATCCGCCCGACGGGCCGAACAGGCGGGCGAAGGTGCCCGGCAGGTCGTCGGCGCGCATGAGGGTCTCGCCGACGAGGACGGTGTTGACCCCGGCGGCGGCGAGGCGTTCGACGTCCGAGCGGTCTTGGATGCCCGATTCGCTGACCAGCGTGCGCCGGTCCGGCGCGAGGTCGGCCAGCCGGCAGGTCGTCCCGACGTCCACCTCGAACGTCGTCAGGTCGCGATTGTTCACCCCCAGCAGGCTGTAGGAGGCGTGAGGAAACCCGATCATCGAGCGGACGCGCATGAAGGCCTCCGCGCCGTGGACCTCCACCAGGGCGGTCAGCTTGAGGCCCGCGGCGAGTATCATCAGGTCCAGCAGCGCCCCGGGCGGCAGGCACTCGGCGATGAGCAGGACGGCGTCGGCGCCGGCGGCGCGGCTCTCGTAGACCTGGTAGGGATCGATGATGAAGTCCTTCCGCAGGACGGGCAGCTCGATCGCCGCCCGCGCGGCGCGAAGGTCCTCCAGCGAGCCCTGGAAATACTCCCGGTCGGTCAGGACGCTGACGGCGGCGGCGCCGGCGCCGGCGTAGGCGGCGGCGACGGCCGCCGGGTCGAAGTCCTCCCGGATGACCCCCGCCGAGGGCGAGGCCTTCTTGACCTCGGCGATGACGTTGACCGCCCCCCGCGGGCGGGACGTGCACGACGTGAAGAAGTTCCGCACCGGCGGCGCGCCCGCCAGGTCCGCCCGCAGGCGCTCCAGCGGCCGCTCGCGCTTCGCCCGGGCGACTTCTTTGCGCTTGGTGTCAACGATCGCATTCAATATATTCGGGGCCACGATGCCATGACGGTACTCCCGATCGCGACAATGTCAAAGGCTTTGTGGGCGGCGGCGGGGCCGGCGGCGGCGACCCGGCCGGGCACGACCGCGCCGTCGGAGCGGCCGTTCTTCGACGCGCCGGCCGTGACGCTGCTGGCGCTGGGGGTGTGCGTGCTGGTCGGATGGACGGCGTTCCGCCTGGCCCGACCGCGGAAGTTCCTCCTGCGGCGCGTTCCCGCCCGGCGCAACGAGGTGAGCGTCCTGCACGCGGCGGCGGTGTTCCTGGCCTACCTGCTGGCCACGAGCCTGGTCTACTCGGGGCTGTCGGGGCTGCTGGGGGTCGAGGCGCCCGACGCCCCGGGGTGGGTGACGCTGGTCGCCGGCGCCTTCGGTCAACTGCTGCTGATCGCCGGCTCGCTGGCCGTGGCCGAGCTGACCTTCGCCCGCGGGCTGCGCCGGGGCCTGGGGCTGACGGTGCGCCGATTCGGCTGGGACGCCGGGCGGGCCGTGATCGGCTTTCTCGCCCTGCTGCCGGTGGTGCTCGCCCTGTCCGTGCTGTCGGCGATGGTGATGGAGTCGCTGCGCCGGGAATGGGTCCGCACGCACCCCGTCCTGGTGCTGCTGCTGACGGGCGAGGCCTCCCCCGCCCTCAAGGCCGGGGCCATCTTCGGCGCGGTCGTCATGGCGGCGGCGGCGGAGGAGATCTTCTATCGCGGGCTGCTGCAGTCGATGCTGAAGCGTTACCTGGGGGGGCGTGCGTGGCCGGCGTTGCTGATCGCGTCGGCGGCGTTCGCCGCCTCGCACCTGAACCAGCCGCAGGCGGTCCCCGCGCTGTTCGTGCTGGCGCTGGGGCTGGGGTACAACTACGAGCGGACGGGCCGTCTGACCGCGCCGATCCTCATGCACGCGATCTTCAACGCGGCGATGATCTGGGCGGCCCTGTCGGCGGGGGGCTGAACGGAGGACCCGATGGCGTGCCGGGCGCAAAAAAAAGGCGGTCGGGTGGGGGGTCGCCGGGCCTTGGCCCGGCCCCTCTTGGGTCCGCCTGGGCGGACCGTTCACCCCCCCACCGCGAGCAGCCTTTTACCTCTCCTCCCAACCGACCCCTCACCAAACGTCAGGCGAAGGTGCGATGAGCCTGCCGCCCGGTGGCCTGAGCGTTGCTCCCGGACGGCGCCTTCAGTACTCGTATTTTACCGGCAGGGGCCGATCCCGTCAAGGGGCAAAATATCGTGATGCTCAATCTTCCCGCCGGCGGACACGATACAGGCATCGTGCGGACAAGGCCTTACGGCGGCCGGCGGCCGGGGCCGGCGGATTTGCCCGGGAGCCTGTTGCATTGGGCCGCCACGAGGATAGAATGCCGCGCTTTGGCGACGCCCACAACCCGAGAGGAAAAGAGCCCCAGCCATGTCAGACGGCGTAAGTATTCGCCTGGAGCAGGTGGAGATCCCGACCTACGAGGCGCCCGCCGACAGCCCGTACCCCAGCTACGGCTGGTCGCGCCGGCGTGGGACGTACCCGTACTCGCGACGGACGAACCTCTCCACGGAGGTCCGCCCGATGCGGCACCGGATGGTGGTGCTGGAGAACGAGTACGTGCTGGTGGCGGTCACGCCCGACATGGGGGGGCGGGTGTTCCGGCTGTACGACAAGGTCGCCGGGCAGGAGACGTTCATGGTGCCCCCGTCGATCAAGTTCCAGAACGTCTCCAATCGGGGCGCCTGGATCGCGGGGGGCATCGAGTTCAACTTCGGTCACCGGGGGCACAGCGTGCACACCGTCACCCCGGTCTCCTGGGCCATGCGCCGCGACGACGACGGCGGGGCGAGCTGCTGGGTGGGCACGACGATCCGCCCCATGGGCTCGCGCTGGGCCCTGCGCATCCGCGTGCGGCCCGGTCGGGCGGCCATGGACCTGGAGGTCCACGCCATGGGGCCGCCGGTCCTGCCCGGGATGATGTACTGGTGGTCCAA
>Ga0180432_10011045_pt1 | contig 10695 bp, 11 predicted proteins | sample SS_ome_10_FD_132414 | JGI IMG/M metagenome (GOLD analysis project Ga0180432, IMG submission 132414) | Hypersaline lake sediment archaeal communities from the Salton Sea, California, USA - SS_1_MS_2 metaG | ecosystem: Environmental > Aquatic > Non-marine Saline and Alkaline > Hypersaline >...
ACGTCGCCCTACCACTGCCGTTGGCGGTCTGCTAAGTCATCGACATGCTGAAGAGCCGCATCATTCCCTGCCTGGACGTGAAGGACGGGCGCGTCGTGAAGGGCGTCAACTTCGTCGACCTCGTCGACGCGGGCGACCCCGTCGAGGCTGCCGCCGCCTATGACGCGGCCGGCGCCGACGAGCTTTGCTTCCTCGATATCACTGCCTCGCACGAGGATCGCGGCACGCTCCTGGATATCGTCACGCGGACGGCCGAACGCTGCTTCATGCCCCTGACCGTCGGCGGCGGCGTGCGCACCACCGAGGACATTCGTCGGCTGCTGGAGGCCGGCGCCGACAAGGTTTCGATCAACACCGCCGCGGCGACCAACCGGCAATTCGTGCGCGAAGCATCGGAGAAGTTCGGCGCCCAGTGCACGGTCGTCGCTATAGACGCCAAGCGCGTCTCGCCTGACGGCGCTCTGGAGCGCTGGGAGATCTTCACGCACGGCGGGCGCAAGCCGACCGGCATCGACGCCATTGCCTATGCGCGCGAGGTCGTCGATCTCGGGGCGGGCGAGATCCTGCTCACATCCATGGATCGCGACGGGACGAAGGTGGGCTTCGACCTCGCCCTGACGCGGGCGATTGCCGATGCCGTTTCCGTTCCGGTCATTGCATCCGGCGGCGTGGGAACCCTCGACCACCTCGTCGACGGCGTGCGCGAGGGCCACGCCAGCGCCGTGCTGGCTGCTTCGATTTTTCATTTCGGCACCTTCACCATCGGCGAAGCCAAGCGCCACATGCACGCGGCAGGCATCGCCGTGCGGCTGGACGGCTGATCCTTCGCCCGATCGTGGCCCGTGTGTGCGGGCCAATCCGGGAAAGCCGCCGGCGACGGCGCGTGTCCGGCTTGACGGGGCATGGCGCGCAGACGAAGCTCTCCGCCTGGCCAGGAGGAGGCGATCTCATGCAGGAAAGAAACTTGGGCCGCAGTGGGCTGCGGGTGTCGGCCGTCGGTCTTGGCTGCAACAATCTTGGCGCCCGCATCGACGATGCCGCCGCGAAGGCCGTGGTGCATCGTGCGCTGGACGCTGGGATCACGCTGTTCGACACAGCGGATCACTATGGCGAGCGCGGCGGATCGGAGACGGTGCTTGGCAACCTGCTGGGTGCACGCCGCAAGGATATCATTCTTGCAACGAAATTCGGCCTGCAGATGGATGACGAGGGCTGGCTCAAGGGGACCTCACGCCGCTACATCATGTCGGCCGTGGAGGCGAGCCTCAAGCGCCTGAAGACCGACTGGATCGATCTCTACCAGATGCACTTTCCCGATCCGCTGACGCCGATCGAGGAGACCGTGCGCGCCATGGACGATCTCGTGCGCCAGGGCAAGGTGCGCTACATCGGCTGCTCGAACACCCCAGGCTGGCAGGTCGTCGATGCGCTGTGGTGGTCGCGCACGATGGGCACGGAGGCGTTCGTGTCCTGCCAGGACGAGTACAGCCTGGTGGTTCGCGGCGTCGAGAAGGAGCTCATCCCGGCGATCACGGGACGCGGCCTCGGCCTCCTGCCCTACTTCCCGCTCGCCTCGGGTCTGCTCACGGGCAAATACACGAGCCGCAACGATCTTCCGGCGGGAACGCGTTTTGCCAAGATCGAGCGGTTTGCGGACAAATACATGACGCCGCGCAACATGGAGATCGTCGAGAAGCTCAATGCATTCTGCGCGGCGCGCGACCACACGCTGCTCGAGCTCGCCTTCAGCTGGCTGCTGGCCCAGCCCGTCGTGCCCAGCGTCATCGCGGGTGCTTCCAGGCCCGAGCAGATCGACGCCAACATCGCGGCAAGCCAATGGCAGCTCACGGCCGAGGAGCTTGCCGAGATCGACCAGATCACAAAGGGAGCCTGAACAATGGAAACGCTTATCCCAATCGCGGCTCGCGTTGGCGAACTCCTCAAGGCGCGCAAGGAGACGATTGCGGTGGTGGAATCCTCCTCAGGCGGATTGCTTGCGGCTGCGCTCTTGTCCGTCCCTGGCGCATCGGCCTACTTCATGGGGGGCGCCGTTTCCTACACCTACACCGCGCGCGAGGCCCTGCTTGGCCTCGGCAAGGCGGATGTGGAGGGAATGCGTTCTGCGAGCGAACCTTATGCCGCGCTGTTGGCGGCACGGTCCCGCGAGCGCCTGGGCACGGTGTGGGGGCTGGCGGAGACCGGTGCGGCCGGTCCGACCGGCAACCGCTACGGCGATGCCGCGGGCCACTGCGTCATTGCGCTGGCCGGCCCTGTCATGCTGACGCTGACGATCGAGACCGGCAACGCGGATCGCGTCGAGAACATGCGTGTCTTTGCCGCGAAGGCCCTGGAAACGCTCGAGGAAGCCCTGCGTGCCTAGCAGCGGCAACGTGCCTGCCTGACAATGAACCGCCCAGAGGAGGTCGAGAATGCCGGTCGTCAAGGTCCCCCGATGGCGAGATCAACTATGAGGTGAAGGGCGAGGGGCCGCCGGTCTGCCTCGTGACGGGTCTTGGCGGCGCGATGAGCTGGTGGAAGCCGCAGGAGGCGCACTTCGCGAGCCGCAGCAAGCTCATCTTGCACGATCACCGAGGCACGGGCCTGTCGAGCAAGAATGTGATGAAGTACTCTGTCGGTCTGCTCGCCGATGATCTCATCGCTCTGCTCGACCACCTCGAAATAGAGGCCGCCCATTTCGTGGGCCACTCGACGGGGGCCGCGATGACGCAGGAGATCGCGCTGCGCCATCCCGATCGCATCTTGAGCGCCGTGCTGTCGGCTGGCTGGCCGCGCGCCGACTTCCTCTTCCAGCGCTCTTTCGAGATGCGCAGCGCCATGCTCCGCGACAGCGGCGTGGAGGCCTACGTCAAGTCTACGGCTCTGTTCCTGTTTCCGCCGAAGTGGATCGCGGACAACGCGGAGCCGCTTCAGGCAAGCGAGGCCGCGGCGATAGCAGCGTTTCCCGATCCACGCATCATGCAGAGCCGCATCGAGGCCATCTGTGCGCACAGTCCGGGCGAGGCGCTGCGCAATATGCGTTGCCCCACGCTGGTGACATGTGCGCGCGACGATATTCTCACCCCGCTCTATTACTCCGAGGAGATGGCGCGGCTCATTCCCAACGCCGCTGCCTACTATTTCGCCGATGGCGGACACGCAATGTCTATGACGCGAGCGGAAGAATACAACCGGGTCGTCGGCTCGTTCGTCGATGCGGCGATTGCGGGCAAGCCCTGGTCGTCGCCGCAAGCGTCGTAGGATTGAGGCAAGGGGCCCGGCGATTGGCCCGATCGCCGGCAATACCACCATCGGATCGGTGGCGCTGATTTGTCGGAGCGCGCGGACACGCCAGGCTGCGCAGGCGCAACGTCCCTTGCGCCCGTATCCTCAGCCCTTGGGCGAACTGGTCTATTTCTCTGGCGTGGTGGGGGGCGGGGACTTGGGCGTTTCCGAGCGGATTGTCGGCGCGGACCAGGGGCCCTTGACGCTGATCTGGTCCGGTGCCGCTTCCAGTGCCAGCGCCTTCAATTCGCGCTCGGTGGCGTTCGGCGTGCCGATCTTGACCTTGAGGTCGACCAGGCCGGTGCGCAGGTTGCCACCGCCTGTTGCCGTGACGATGCCGTCGGGGGTCATGGCGTTGACCGCGTCCGCGTAGACGGCGCCGTCGCTCAGCGTCAGGCGCGCGATCAGATTTTCGATCGGCGTCGTCGCGCGGAGCGCGTGGCTCCATCCCGTGATAGGGCGGTTCTGGGCAGCCTTGGTCAGCGACTTCAAGTCGATGCCCAGGCGCCCGCCTTCGTTCATGGCGAGCCCTGCCTTGCCACTGATCGTGTGGAGGATATCCTGCAGGGTCTCGCCACTGGCTGCGAAATCGATGCTGACGTCACCTTGGCCCTGTATGCCGCGCAGGCCGCTGAATGCCTCGACCACTTTGCCCAGGTCTCCGCGCGGCAGCTTGGCCTTGAGCGAGAAGCGCGGCTTTCCGTCGGTCGCATCGACGACGAGCTGGCCGCTCCCCATGGCCTCGAACAGCTCGAGCTCGGCGATATCGGCGAGCAGCTTTGCCGAGCGGACCGACAGCGTTGCGGCGGCACGCCCGAACGTCACGGACGATGCCCGCACCCGCTCTGCGGAAATCCTGAGGTCTGCGTCGATCTGCTTGACGAGTGGCAGCGCGAAGGGCGCGGAGACGGCTCCGCCGAAAGCATCGTAGCCGGGCAGCAGCCCGCCGCCGGTGCCCTTGCCCCAGTCCTTGACGTAATCCGTAATGTCGAGCGTCTGCAGGGCGACGGTGCCATCGACGCCGATGCGACCGGACGCCGACGTGATCGACAGCGTGCCTGACGCCTTGTTGCCGTCCATCGAGAGTTGTGCGCGCTGGAAGGCGAGGCGCTGACCGTTCCACTCGACAGGGCCCTTGGCGCGGAAATCCTTGAGGCCAGGGCCATCAGGCCAGCCAAAGCCAAGCCAACGCGCCATCCGGCGTCCATCGACGATGGACAACTCGCCGTTGCCCTGCATCAGGATCGGGTTTGCGAGTGCCAGCTTGCCCTCGAAGCTCGCCGAGACGAGCGCGCCCTTGATCCTGGCCGAGAAGGGAAGCTGGCCGGAGAAATCCGCCACGCGTTGTGGTGGCAAACCAAGGCGCCCATCGAAGGCGATTTTCTGGCCACGCGCGAGGCCCGTGCCGACAAGCAAGAGCTCCTTGCCCGCCCGCAGGCTGAGGTTCGCGTCGACTCCGCTCAAGACCTCCTGACGTCCACCAGGAAGACGGAAGATGACGATGGTGCTGGAGAGCGACAACTTGTGGAAGCGCGCTGTGGCCAGGGCGGTGGCGAGCGGACCATGCGGTGGCGTCTGGGGGCTGGTCAAGGCGAGCGACGTGATCCCCTTGGCCGCGTCGATGACGAGGGTTGCGTCTTCGAGCACAAGATCGGCGCCGCCGCTCGAGATCAACGCGGCAGCATCCGTACCCGAACGCGACGCCGCCTGGGCTTGCGACAGCGAGACGGTGCCGCGCTCGATCTGTATGTTGGGAAAGCCGACAAGGGCCAGGGGCTCGGCGATGACGTAGCTGTCGCGGGGGCCTGCCATGAGTGTGGCTGGCTTCATGGTGAGATCGGAACCGCGCTCGCCGACAACAACCGGCAGTGCGATCCCCACAGCGATCAGCGTGAGGACCAGAAACACAATTCCGGCTGTACGGAACAGATGCCGTCTAAAGGTCATCGTTGTCCCTTGTCTCTAAGCAAAATGCCTCCCCACGAAGTTTGAGAGCGGGGCCTCGGCAACGAGCCCGACGTCGCTCGAGCCAATGAGTTCTTCTCTAGAGCCTGGCCGGTCTCCACACCAGCCCGCACATTCACGATGGACTGTTGACCGCCGCGTGTAGGACTAACGTCGATCAGACGAATCGATGATAGGGGCGCGCGAACCCTATAGCCAGTGATTTCAAGCGATTATCCAGCCAATCGGGCGCAGTCATCATCTGTGTGCATCTCTCTTGACTTGGCGTCTTGTCGGGAGCGGGCTCAGGCGGCTCTGACATGCATGAAGACTGTGCCGTGGAAGCCGCGTGAGCTCCTTGGCAACGAGGCGCAGAAAACCATGCAGAAGCCTTCGCCGAAGCTTCCCCGGTGCGGTCTTGGTGTCGATCCTGATGACGGGCCGACACTGGCACCCGTCAGCGACAAAAGTATGTCACGGGGCATTCTTGTTTTCACCGCGAGCATATTGCCGACCGGCCGCACCGCGCCGCCTTCCTGTTGGACGGCGGCGCGGGTCCGGCTCAGTTCAGGATCCTGGCGCTCGTCTTCTTGACGAGCTCGTCCTGGGTGACGCCGGGAGCCAGCTCCAGCACCTTCAGGCCTTCATCGGTGACATCGAGGACGCCCAGATCGGTGATGATCGTGTTGACGACGCCGACGCCGGTCAGCGGCAACGTGCATTTCGGCAGGATCTTGAGATCCTCCGTGCCGTCCTTCTTCTTGGCCGTGTGCTCCATCAATACGATGACGCGCTCGACCCCGGCGACCAGGTCCATGGCGCCGCCCATCCCCTTGACCATCTTGCCGGGGATCATCCAGTTGGCGAGATCGCCGCTCTCGGAGACCTGCATGGCGCCAAGGATGGCCAGGTTGATGTGGCCGCCGCGGATCATGCCGAAGCTGTCGGCCGAGGAAAAGAAGCTCGAGCCGGGGATCGTCGTCACGGTCTGCTTGCCGGCGTTGATCAGGTCGGCGTCGACCTCGTTCTCCATCGGGAACGGTCCGATGCCGAGCAATCCGTTCTCGGACTGAAGCATCACGTCGATGCCGTCTGGAATGTAGTTGGCAACCAGCGTCGGCAGGCCGATGCCGAGGTTCACGTAAAAGCCGTCCTGCAACTCCTTGGCGGCACGTTGCGCCATTTCCTCGCGGGTCCAGGGCATGAGGTTTCCTCCGGGTTCGTGGACTTCGATATGGTGTGTCGTCAGCGATCGCGAGCGCTACGCCGGCGGCTGGTCGCCTCGGCCCCGAGGGCCGCTGCCGGATGGCGCACCGCGCGCCGAGCTAGGCCTTCCTGATGGTGCGCTGCTCGATGCGCTTTTCAGGTGTCGGATTGTGCACGATGCGATCGACGAAGATGCCGGGCGTGTGGATCAGGTCGGGATCGAGCTCGCCGACCTCGACGAGATGCTCGACCTCGGCGACGCAGATCTTGCCGGCGGCCGCGCACAGCGGATTGAAGTTGCGCGCCGTCATCCGGTAGATGAGGTTGCCAGCCTTGTCGCCCTTCCAGGCCTTGACGAGCCCAAGATCAGCGGTGAGCGAGCGCTCCATGATGTACTTGCCGCCGTCGAATTCGCGCACTTCCTTGCCTTCGCCCACGACCGTTCCGTAGCCGGTGCGTGTGAAGAAGGCGGGAATGCCCGCGCCGCCGGCCCGCAGTTTCTCTGCCAGCGTGCCTTGCGGCGTGAACTCGAGCTCGAGCTCGCCAGCAAGGAACTGACGCTCGAACTCCTTGTTCTCACCGACATACGACGAGATCATTTTCTTGATCTGGCGCGTCTCGAGCAGAAGGCCGAGGCCGAAGCCGTCCACGCCCGCGTTGTTTGAGATGGCCGTCAGGTCCTTGGCGCCGCTATCGCGCAAGGCTGCAATGAGCGCCTCGGGAATGCCGCACAGGCCGAACCCACCAACAGCGACGGTGATGCCATCCTTCACTGCGCCTTCGAGCGCAGCCGCCGCGCTCGGGTAGACCTTATCCATTGCGTTTCTTCTCCTCCTGTTGCCTCCCGCACACCTCGGCAGCGCGCGGCGCAGATGCGACGAACGCCGTGCCCGGCACGCGCACAGCCGGGCGCGAGCGATGCACGTCTCCGTGCAACCGGGCCAGGCGACGGCGCGGATGCGGCTTACCACGTGTGAACTCATGGCGACAGTAGGCGGAGTGGGCGGCCCGAGGCAAGGCCGAGATGGCGTCGGCTGGGCCGGTCGGCTGGCCGGGAGCATCTTGCAATCGCTTGCGTCGCGGTATATCCAACCCCCTCACCAACGAGTCGGTTGGCCGCAGTAGCTCAGTGGTAGAGCATCCGCTTCGTAAGCGGGTGGCCGGGGGTTCAAATCCCTCCTGCGGCACCACCTTTCGATCTCACTCGCAAACGAGCGGCGCGTGTCCGAGCCGGTGGGGCGGCGCTGGCGCCACTTGATGTTGCACCCAGAACGCCCGCGACGATGGCCAGTTGCGAGCGCCTTGTTCCCGCCTCTTTATGATCGATCTCGAGAAGGTGCCACCATCGCTTCACCGCGATGTGTGCCGAGCGCACTTGGCGGGGCCATGTCGGGCTTCAATGGGCAGGCTTGCGCGTGGTGCCGATCAGGACTATATTTTTCCCAAATGGGACGGGAGTGTCGCGCCATGACGTCCGCCATCGAAGAAGTCTCCTTGTCGGAGGCCAAGCGCATCGCACGCTTCATGGGCCTGCCGCGTTGGCAGGACATGGACGATCTTGGTCTGGTAGCGAGTGTCAGCCGCGGATTTCCCGTGCGTACGGCGACGACTGTGGCACAGCGCATCGACCCCGAGAGCCGGTTCCTGCGGCCCTCCGACATCATCCCGAAATCGACGCTGCACAGGCGCGAGAAGGCGCGCAAGCCGCTTTCCAAGGACGAGAGCGAGAAGATCTGGGCACTTGCCAAGGTTCTGGCGGAGCTGCTGCGGATCTATCATGACGACACGAGCAGCAGCGCCCAGTTCATGCTGCGGGCCCATCCCATGCTGGGTGACCGCACGCCGCTCGATCTGGCGACCGAGTCCGTTGCCGGTGCCGATCTCGTCTTGCGGGTCCTTTCCAAGGCTGACGCGGGCGTGGCAGCCTGATGGCGCCGCGCAAGCTGGCGCAGCCGCTTGTCGCCTACCGTATCGGCGATCCGAATGGGCGGTTTGCGATCTACAGCGGCGAGGGCGCGGCGCTGCAGGAGGGGCGCTGGCACGAAAGGGGGCAGGAGGTCATCTATGCCTCCCAGACCTACAGCACGGCCATGCTCGAGAAGCTGGCGCACTTCAACGGCGTCATGCCGCCCAACCAGCACTTCGTCGCGATCACGATTCCGGCTGGCACGGGCTACGAGGTCGTCACCAAGGACAGCCTGCCCGGCTGGACCGATACCGCAGTTGCCCGGGCCTTCGGAACGCGCTGGTTCAGCGAGCGGCGGTCGGCGGTTCTGATCGTGCCGAGCTATGTGGCGCGCGAGGAAGCGAATATTCTCATCAATCCCGCCCATGGCGAAGCCGCCGGGATCCAGTGCGGGTTGGAGACGCCCATCTGGTGGGACCAGAGGTTGTTCGATGGGCGTACCTGATGGTGCCTGAGCGACAGCTCGCGGCAGCCCCGGACGGCGACATCTGACGGGGTCTGCTGCGACCGCGAAACATGACGAGGAGCTTTGTCCCATGCCGGCTCGAGCCGTGACCGACAATCGACCCCTACAGCGCTATGAAATGACGGTCGATGGCCAGATCGCGTTCGTGCGCTACCGGCGCGAGGGCGCGGTCTTCTTTCTCGAGCACGCCGAGGTGCCCGGAGCGCTGCGCGGGCGCGGGATCGGCGCAGATCTCGTGCGCGCCACGCTCGAGGCGCTGCGGGCAGAGGGCTGGAAGGCCGTGCCACGCTGCTCCTTCGTGCGCGCGTTCATGCGCGCACACTCCGAATTCGATGATCTGAGGGCCGAGTAGCGAGCCGGCGCCCTGCCGCGTCCCCCGCATGGACGGCCTAGCGGGGCTGCCTGAATGCAGCGGGCTATTCCGCTGCCTCGGACGGGGACCGCCCGGCTGCCTCGGCGTCGGCCTCGCGCTCCTTGAGAGCCTCGAGATCAGGCATCGACACGGTATTGTAGCCGCAGTCGACAAAATGGACCTCGCCGGTCACCGCGCCGGCCAGATCCGACAACAGATAAAGTGCCGAGCCCCCAACCTCGTCGAGCGTCGGAGTGCGCCGCAGTGGGGCATGATCCTTCTGGTAGTTGAAGATCACGCGCGCATCGGCGATGCCGGCGCCAGCCAGCGTACGCATGGGGCCGGCGGAAACGGCGTTGACGCGGATACCCTGTGGCCCGAGGTCGGCAGCCAGATAGCGTACCGATGCCTCGAGCGCGGCCTTGGCAACACCCATCACGTTGTAGGACGGGACCCAGCGCGTCGCACCGCCGTAGGTCAGTGTCAGGAGCGAGCCGCCGTCAGGCATGATGGCCGAGGCGCGCTTGGCGATCTCCGTGAAGGAGAAGCAGGAGATCACCATGGTGTTGACGAAGTTATCGCGCGTCGTATCGGCATATCGGCCCGACAACTCGCGCCTGTCCGAGAAGGCCAACGCATGCACGATGAAGTCGATGGAGCCCCAGGTCTTGGAGATCTCCTCGAAGACCGCATCGACGCTTGCCAGATCGGCCACGTCGCAAGGCACGATGATTTCGGAATTGACCGATTCAGCCAGCGGCACGGCTCGGCGCCCGAAGGCCTCGCCCTGGTAGGTGAAGGCCAGCTTGGCACCGTGTGCCGACAGCGTCCGGGCGATGCCCCAGGCTATCGACCGCTCGTTGGCGACCCCCATGACAAGGCCGCGCTTTCCAGCCAGCAACGGCCCTGGCTTTGCGACATTCGTGTCCGACATGGGAACTCCCGATCTCCCGCGCGATCCGCGGCTACACACTTCAAACCAACCGCCGCCATTCTTGTTCAGTCTCATTGCCGCGTCGTCTCAGGAGGTTACAGGCACTGATGGGCCGCGGCACGGTATGCTGATCGTTAGGTTTCGGCGCGGCGGAACACCAAAGTGGCATTTGTTCCGCCAAACCCGAAGCTGTTCGACATCACACAGTTAAGCTCGATCCCATCGCGGCGCTCGCGCACGATGGGAATGTCGGCAAACACAGGATCTATTTCGTCGATATTGGCGCTCTCGCAGATGAAGCCGTTGTTCATCATCAAAAGGCAGTAGATCGCCTCCTGTACACCCACCGCGCCAAGCGAGTGCCCCGTCAGCGACTTGGTCGCGGAGATGGCGGGAATGTCGGACCCGAAGACCTCGCGGATCGCCTCGATCTCCTTGATGTCTCCCACGGGCGTGGATGTGGCGTGGGGGTTGATATAGTCGACGCGACCGCCGATGCCATTGCCGTCGAGCCCCTTCATTGCCGAGCGCATGCAACGGACCGC
>Ga0180432_10011046_pt1 | contig 10695 bp, 2 predicted proteins | sample SS_ome_10_FD_132414 | JGI IMG/M metagenome (GOLD analysis project Ga0180432, IMG submission 132414) | Hypersaline lake sediment archaeal communities from the Salton Sea, California, USA - SS_1_MS_2 metaG | ecosystem: Environmental > Aquatic > Non-marine Saline and Alkaline > Hypersaline >...
TGAACAATATAATAAATATGATTTAGAAAATTGCTGTGATAGTAATGATGTTGTTACCATATTAACAACCGGAACAACAAATATAGGTGACGGAATAGAATTAGGTGGTAATTGTTATAGTTATAAAGGAAATCTTGGTAGTACAACGGTTATTGGTACTATTAATACATTTATACCTAATATTTGTTTATCAGGTTATTGTGAATGTGTAACACCATCACAAACTCAAACACCGACACAAACTCCTTCTAATACTCAAACTCCATCGGTAACAATAACACCAGGTGCGTCATCATCTCAAACACCGACACAAACACCTTCTAATACACAAACACCATCAGCAACAATAACTCCACGAGCGTCATCATCTCAAACACCGACACAAACTCCTTCTAACACCTCTACACCATCGGTAACGACTACACCATCAAGTACACCTGCAGGTTTTCCGACTGAAGTTTGGGAAGCTGCGGCGTGTTGTGATAGAACAGACACCATACTTGTTGAGGTGCCAACTCCAGAAACTAAGATTTTTGTTTTTTATGATGGTACTTCATTAGATGAGAATAGTGCAACACAAGCATCTAACAGTATAAGAGAGTGGTATAATGAAAAAGTTTTATCTGGTGACTTATCAGAAAATACATTATATGAAGGTGTTGTAGGTGCAATAGCGGATAATGGAGAAAATTGGTTATGGTGGTCATCATACCCTTATCTTGGTTCTATGACGGGCGGAACGCTTTCTACAGGAGAACAGATAGATGAGTTTGGTACATACTCCTCAGACACCGTTGAGTTTTCAATTGCAAATAGTAATTGGTGCAGAAATAGTTCTGGAGAATGTAGACCTAAGGCTACTGAGTTTAACGATGGTAATACCACTTACAGAAGGATTAATAGAGGAGAAAATATTGCGACAGGAGCAAACGATACTCGCTCTCAAGGTGTACCATTTGACCATGGCACTCAATTAAATAACACCAATAATTCTGGACCTGGTACATTTAATGGTGGTATTAGTGATTATATTGTTATTTTAGTTGCGGATGAGGCGGATGGGGCGGTTGGTTTATACCATCCTAAAATAGACAGTTCAAATCTAACTATAGATGGATTTAGTTTATATTCTGTGGTTAGTGAAACTCAAAATTGGGTACCATACGCGGGTAACCAACCATCAACAAGGTTTGAAGCGGACTATGAGTCATATCTAAAAGTATGGAGAGATATACAACTAATTGGTGGTAGAGTTAATGGGTTGATTTATCCTGTTATAGATTCAAATAATGGACGTATACCATTCCCATTACATTGTTTAGGTGCTGTAGAAGGTGAGACAATCACTGCTGTAAATTTTGAAACTAAATATGGGGAACCTGTTACCTCCGTTGGGCCTGAAAATATTAATTGTAGTTTAATAACTACTAATAATCCGTATTCGACATTAACTAATACGACTACATATCAAAACTTACCATTACAATATCAAAATGGTGCGGGACTTAAAAATTTCGGAATACAAGTTGACCCTACAGTATACAGTTTTACCTCTAGTGTTGTTGGAGAAAGTCTTAATAATTTTTTAGATAGTACTGACTTAACACAGGGATATGGATTTAATAGTGAAGGAACATGTTACGAATTTATTCAAGAAACTATAGGTACACCTGATTTAACTTTAAAGTGGAGTGAAATTATACCTAACTATTGTGATGATGCCGATTGTGTATGTGCATCTCCAACACCATCAGTAACTCCTACAATAACTTTAACGCCCACAATAACTCCAACTACGAGTGTTCAAATACCTGACTGTGCGTCTGGAACAACAACAGGTACTTATAGATTTACCGATTGTTGTGGAGTAACACAAATAGGTAGTTCAATAGGTAAAACATTCTGTGTTAATACTACATTATTTTATGAAGGAATTCAACCGACCGCTTTAGAGTGTATTGTTAATTGTGATGAAGGTCCATTAGAAGTTCTTTACAATGTTGTTCCTGATTGTGAAGGTAAGGGTGAAATAACTTTAAACATAACGGGAGGTACAAAACCGTATACAGTAGTAAATACAATCCCTGGAACTTTACCAACGGAAGAAGGTAATGGACCATTTATTTATTCAGGTTTAAGTGGTGGTACTTACATATTTAACATTTATGATAGTACATTACCCACTGCAAGACAAGAGGCGGTTCAAATAATAGTACCCGAATGTTTAGAAGTAACAATAACAGGAACACCCGTTTCATGTGTTTCAAATACTGGTTCAATTACATTAAGTGGTAATTCTATAACTTCACCATACATTTATGAATTATATTATAACGGGCAATTATTTGAGACACAAACGGATGTAGTAAATACGATAGAATTTACTGATAATATACTGGAGGGAGATTACTATGGTATTATTATAGACGGTGCTGGTCAAACGGCAACGACCACAACATATACTATAACATCAAATCAAGGTAATGTAGATTTCGGATATAGTGTAACGGGTTCTTCACCATGTATAAGTACTAATAATGGTTATGCTGAAGTAACAGGTGTTACAGGAACACCACCATTTACATATCAGTGGTCAAACGGACAAACAACTGCAAGTGCAAGTAATCTACCATCTGGTAACGTTAGTGTTACTGTTACAGACAGTAATGGGTGTTTCAAAACTGAAAACATTGTAATACCTGATTTACCTAATTTAGGTATTAGTTCTTATACTGCAACACAACCACAGTGTTTTGGGTGTGATGGGACAATAACAATAACCGCATCGGGTGGTACATCACCATATTATTTCTCAGGTAGTACGGGTCAAGTACAAAGTTATGAGTCTGATACTTTCACTTTAACAGGTCTATGTGGAGGAGCGTATTCTATAAGTATACAAGACTCTGCACAGTGTAGTTTAGTTCAAAATTATCAGTTAAATAGTACTGCAGGATTTACTATAGTTTCTATTAATACACATAACTCTGATTGCGGTGCGGATGGTTCAATACAAATAAATATTGACGGTGTTGTTGGATTAGTCACATATACATTAACAGGTAGTAGTGGTGATGTACAAACAACAACAACATCAAACCACACACATACATTTAATAATTTAACTTCAGACACATATACTGTTGGTGTTGAGTCACAAAATGGATGTAAATATACGACAGAAAAAATAATCAGTAACGAAGATAAATTTACTGTTAGTAATTCAAGTACAGGAACGACTTGTGGTCTAAACAACGGAAGCGTTTTAATAGAAGTGTCAAGCGGTACAACTGAAATAATTTATCCATTAAGTTACACGGTATCAAGGATTAGTGATGGATTTATAATATTCAACAATGTTGCATCCACTAACTCAACACAATTGGTTAGTAACTTAAGTTCGGGTACTTATGAAATAACAGTTACAGACAACGAAAGTTGTTCAGTTAATAGTTATGTTACGATTACTGAAGATAGTGAGTCTATTAGCGCGATACTTTACGGTACTCCATGTATTTTAGGTGATGACGGTACAGCTACATTACAAATAACTTCGGGAGAGGCTCCATTTACGATACAATGGTCAGATAATGTACCTGAAAGTCAGAGAAGTAATTATGAAATATCAGGTTTATCTGGAGACACATATACAGTAACAATCACTAGTAATGATGGATGTGAGTTAATTAAAACTGTAACCATACAATGTGACACTGAAAATGTTGATGATTACATAATTAATACTTTATGTGAACAAGACTTTGAAACGACATCACAAGGTATTAGAGGTTTCCGTGAAATGCTTAATGAAGCATTTTTGGATTTAAACATACCTGGGTCTAATTGTGAATTAGTTAGTGCGACATTTAAAGGTGTTTTAACAATTTCAGGAGGAAGTTATGGAGCAGGACAGACTGTTGAGAACGAATTCTATACGGGATACACATTAAATGATTATCCTACAAATGAAGAATGGGAAACCGTTGTTGATGGATTATTATCACAATTTTCAGGAATAACATTTACAACTAACATTACAAATAACATATTTACAATTCAGGGTATTTGTGACGGAGACCAAGACCCAACAAATGGTGCATTTGTTGAGTTAAGAGCGGAAATTACTTTAGATGTTCAATGTGACGGAAGTAGAGTCCTACCAACACCTTCAGTTACACCTTCAAATACTAGTACGCCTTCTATAACACCCACTAATACACCATCAGTAACTACCACACCATCAGTAACACCAACAATATCAATTACCCAAACACCTTCAGTCACTAATACACCATCTAATACAACTACACCTTCAGTAACTCAAACACCAAGTAATACTGCAACACCATCAGTTACTCAAACACCAAGTAATACCGCGACACCATCAGTTACTCAAACACCAAGTAATACCGCGACACCATCAGTCACACTATCACCAGGGGCTTCACCATCACAAACACCAACAACAACACCATCAAATACTCTTACACCAAGTCAAACACCAAGTAACACTCAAACACCTTCAGTAACTATTACACCGACATCAACTTCAACACCTTCGGTTACTATTACACCAACATCAACTTCAACACCTTCGGTTACTATTACACCAACATCAACTTCAACACCTTCGGTTACTATTACACCAACATCAACTTCAACACCTTCAGTTACTGTTACTCCTTCAAGTACATCACCTTCATTTAATTGTGAATTAGTGGTAATTGGGTCTTCAAGACAATTAAGCTGTAATTTAGAAATTGACTATTCAGTTAGGACATTAAATTGCAATTTAATAGTATCAGGAAACTATACAATTCAAAACTAAAGACTATTTATAATAAAAAATATAAAAACATAAAATGGCGAATAGAGAAGTCACACTAACAGGTACCACGATAGGTAGTAGTATTAACACAGTAGATATATATTTTTCATCGGTTGCGCCATCAAATTTAATAGCGTCAGGAGTTACTTCCACACAACTTTCAACAGGATTTACGTTCACTGATGATGATACGCACTCAGTATATATCGTGGTTAGTGATGAACCATGTGATACACAAGTAACGGTTAATATTGAGGTTAGTCCAACACCGACATCTACACCATCAGTAACTCAGACACCAAGTAATACTGCAACACCTTCAGTTACACAAACACCTTCTAACACTCAAACTCCGAGTAACACTCTAACACCATCAGTAACTCAGACACCAAGTAATACTACAACACCATCAGTAACTCAGACACCAGGTGCATCACCATCACAAACACCAAGTCAGACATCAAGTAATACACCAACACCGTCGGTAACTCAAACACCATCAAATACTCAGACACCGAGTAATACTCAAACACCATCTAATACACAGACACCAAGTAACACGGCAACACCATCTATAACACAAACGCCAAGCAATACACAAACACCATCAGTTACTCAGACACCATCAAATACACAAACTCCGAGTAACACTCAAACACCTTCAGTGAGTCAAACACCAGGTGCGTCACCATCACAAACACCAAGTCAGACATCAAGTAATACGCCAACACCATCGGTAACTCAAACACCTTCAAATACAGTAACTCCGTCAGTAACACAAACACCAAGCAATACTCAAACACCGAGTAATTCGACAACACCATCAGTAACTCAAACACCTTCAAATACAGTAACTCCGTCAGTAACTCAAACACCGAGTAACTCGATAACACCAAGTAATACACCAACACCTTCGGTAACTCAAACACCTTCAAATACAGTAACTCCGTCAGTAACTCAAACACCATCTAATACTCAAACACCATCTAATACTCAGACACCATCTAACACAGCAACTCCGTCAGTAACACAAACACCGAGTAACTCGACAACACCAAGCAATACACCAACACCATCAATTTCAATAACACCTAGTATGACATTAACACCAAGTCCAACACCTTCAGGAGAACCTGAACCAACATTAAACGCGTTGTTATTCATGGAATCTGGAGATGATTCACAATATGCTCCAAATTCAGACACAGATATTTTACGGTATATGGCGGATAATGGTGCGACTTCATGGTTCGGATTCCAAGGGGGAACAGGGGTAAATGGAGTTAACGCATCACAATTAGAACTTTATATGGATTGGCCAGGTCACGTTACAGGAACAACAAATAATTTAAACGGTACTATATTAGGTAATGTATCACAAACATCAGGAGGGTTCGATAGTTTTGGAAATGCGATAGTTGCGTATACATTTGAAACTATTGAGGTTCCTGCAAATACAGTAACTGGAGATATATGGTATTCTATATGGGTACCACACTCTTTATTGGATAGTTCTAGTAAAGTATACTCAACAATTCAAGTAAACTTTAATGGTTCTCCAACATCGTTGACATCACTAACTACTGATAGTACGTTAAGAAGTATTGATGTCGTATATACCGGAGCTAATTGGCCAAACGCGACATACAGAGTTTTCTCTAATAATGGAGGATACAATCAAGGCTCTTCAGGTGTTTTAGACACTACTGAAAATTATTTTAGAGGAGGTTCATTAATTTAAAAAATAAAAAAAGATAAACATGAGTTTTTTTAATTATAAAAATCCATTAAGTTCAGAAATTGCGGTTGGTTCATTAACTGTTGATAGAGATGATACTAAAGGTACTACTTTTAGTGTTGGTTTGATTGGAGGATATATGGAAGTTTGGTCATTAGATGACCTAAAATATACTATATACGGTACAGGTAATATAGAAGATGAAAGAAATAGAATACCTATACAATATTATGAAAGATTATTTGGAGGACAGTCAAATACACTAACAATAAATAATGACTTAATTTCTTCAGGTAGAAGAAGATTGGGTATGTTAGTATATGTACATGAAACAGACACTACATATCAATACGTTATACCTAATTATGAAAATTTATTTAACCCATTATCCGCATATACTGGAGGATTAGTTATTACTGGAGACACATCATGGACGATTTCAACAGGAACTCAATTCGCACCTAACGCTGACACAACAGCTTTTGTTGACGCTTGGTTAGATTCGTCAATTGAAGGTGTAAGCGGTGTTACAAGAGAAAATGCGAGATGGAGAATATTTTGGGGTACTGATTGGCAAGTAACAGGAGGTACAGTAGATTATAATTCCACAGGAGACTTAAACCTTAACTCAAATAGTGGTAACACTGTAACAATAAGTGGATTAAAGACTATTACTGGTGGCACATATTTTAGTGGAACCTCAACACTCACACTATATAATAATTTAGGAGATACTATAGATATTACTGGTTTTACTGGTGGTCAATCAGGAACATCAGGTAGTTCAGGTTCATCAGGAACATCAGGTTCTTCAGGAAGTAGTGGAACTAGTGGAAGTAGCGGTTCATCAGGAACATCAGGTTCTTCAGGAGAAAGTGGAACATCAGGTAGTTCAGGTTCATCGGGAACATCAGGTAGTTCAGGAGAAAGTGGAACATCAGGTAGTTCAGGTTCATCGGGAACATCAGGTAGTTCAGGAGAAAGTGGAACATCAGGTAGTTCAGGTTCATCAGGAACATCAGGTTCTTCAGGAGAAAGTGGAACATCAGGTTCAAGCGGTTCTTCAGGCACATCAGGTTCTTCAGGAAGTAGTGGAACATCAGGTTCAAGCGGTTCATCAGGAACATCAGGTTCTTCAGGAAGTAGTGGAACTTCAGGTAGTTCAGGTTCATCGGGAACATCAGGTTCAAGTGGAATTTCAGGTGTGGATGGAACTAACGGAACATCAGGTTCTTCAGGAAGTAGTGGCACTTCAGGTAGTTCAGGTTCATCAGGAACATCAGGTTCTTCAGGAAGTAGTGGAACTTCAGGTAGTTCAGGTTCATCGGGAACATCAGGTTCTTCAGGAGAAAGCGGAACTTCAGGTAGTTCAGGTTCATCGGGAACATCAGGTTCTTCAGGAGAAAGCGGAACTTCAGGTAGTTCAGGTTCATCAGGAACATCAGGTTCTTCAGGAGAAAGCGGAACTAGTGGAAGTAGCGGCTCATCAGGAACATCAGGTTCTTCAGGAGAAAGTGGAACATCAGGTTCAAGCGGTTCTTCAGGCACATCAGGTTCTTCAGGAAGTAGTGGAACATCAGGTTCAAGCGGTTCTTCAGGCACATCAGGTTCTTCAGGAAGTAGTGGAACATCAGGTTCTTCAGGAGAAAGTGGAACATCAGGTTCAAGCGGTTCTTCAGGCACATCAGGTTCAAGCGGTTCTTCAGGCACATCAGGTTCAAGCGGTTCTTCAGGAACATCAGGTTCTTCAGGAAGTAGTGGAACATCAGGTTCAAGCGGTTCTTCAGGAACATCAGGTTCTTCGGGTTCATCAGGAACTTCAGGAAATTCTTTTACAGGTGGAACAGTAACTTATGACTCAAATGGTAGATTAACATTTGAAAGTGAAAATCCAACAGACAACATTAATGTAGACGGGTTCAAGACAGTTACAGGTGGTACTTACTTATCGGCATCCACAACATTAGAGTTATATAACAACTTAGCGGAAACAATACAAATAACAGGATTTACCACAGGAGGTGGTGGAGATATTTCAGTTTCGGCAAACACAGGTTTGGGAATTATTGACCCAAATATTTTATATACTATTTACAACACAACACTTTCTCCGAGTTTAGAAATGGACGTTACAGTAGGAGGTATAGAGGCAGGAACTACTGTATCAGATTTAACAGGAAAAACTTTTGTAGACATGTTTAATGACTTACTATTCCCAACGGTATTACCAACATACACACAACCAACTATAGTATTAAATGGATTAAGTAGTAAAACAAAAGAAGTTGGTGATACTGAGGCTATTAATGTAACGGGATATGGTGTTAAAAATGATGCAGGTGATTACACAAATATTAGAATTAGAACAGGTACAACATCTGCAAATGTTGAGGTCATAATTGACAACAACCCATCAGAAACATCAGTAACAAATGTACCTGACCAATTCGGTTTCCCCAACCCCAATAGTCCAAACAGTGGATTTACATCCATTGCTTTAAGTTATACGCTAACTGTACCTACACCTGCAAGTACCACATCAACTGTTTATTATGATGCAATTGGTGATTATGGTCAAGGTTTGGCGAAAAAAGACAATAAGGGTGATGATACAACAACATCTCCTATTTCTTCAGGTACCAAAAATTCTTCAGATAGAATTATCACAGGTATATACCCATATTTCTGGGGTGTTTCGTCAACTGAACCAACGACAACGACCATTGCAGCGGCTATAAGTGGAGGGACTGCAAATAAAGTCTTATCTCAAGCAAATAGTACGATAACAATAACATTTAATGCAACTGAAGAGTATTTGTGGTTTGCTCACTTAAGTAACTATAATACAAAAACATCTTGGTATGTTGCCGAAGGTAATGAGGGAGATATTGGCAGTGGAGATGATTTGTTTGGGGCAGTATCAACGACATCAGTAGATAGTCCTGAAACCTATTGGACAGGTATAAATTATAAAATATATATTTCAAACTACCCAACGACAACTGCGGGTGGTATGCAATTAAGAAACTAATAACAGATGGCTACATTAGTAAACGATAATAGAGACCTAAAAGCCCCCAAACCGCTGGACTCCAGATATGGTCCGTATACAGGGGTAACACACGCTAATAATAGTATACCACAAACCTTTAGACATATAGGTCTAACTGTTGGTGTGATAACAGGAACTACCACTTTTAATGGAGGTAGATATGATACTGCAGATGGGGGTATTCAAGAATATTGGTATTATACTGGTGTTACCGATAGTGATTTGGTTTTAAAAGAAGCAGGAGGTGAGGCGGGAACAAGTGGTTCGTCAGGTTCAAGTGGAACTTCAGGTAGAGACGGTATCACAACGGGACAAATATATTTCTTTAATGATTCTGTTACAGAATTAACAGGATTTAAACAATTATCTACTGACCCTACAGGGTTAAGTCAACGTACAGTAATTACAAGTGTTGCTAATAATTCTGATGCGTTAGTTGAGCAGTTTATTACTCCTGAACTTGGGTTTACTGTAATACCAGGTGGAGTACAAAGATTTAATTTATGGTTTACTAAAAGTGCTGAAAATAGAGATATTGAGGCATATGTTACGTTAAAGTTAGCTAATTCATCAGGAACGGTATTACAAACAATCGGTTCTTCTCAAGCGACAGATATTGGATGGAATAATAATGACACCACACCTGTTGTAGTTCAAACAGATATAACATTACCTACTTCAACAATTGATTCTACCAATAGAATGATTGTTGAGATTTATGTTAGAAATAATGAAAATCAAACTGAAAATGTTGATTGGTATACAGAAGGTCAATCACATTATTCATATGTTGTAACTACAGTATCTGCGCAATCGGGAACCTCAGGTAGTTCAGGTTCATCAGGAACGTCAGGTTCTTCAGGAAGTAGTGGAACCTCAGGTAGTTCAGGTTCATCAGGAACATCAGGTTCTTCAGGAAGTAGCGGAACCTCAGGTAGTTCAGGTTCATCAGGAACATCAGGCTCTTCAGGAAGTAGTGGAACCTCAGGTAGTTCAGGTTCATCAGGAACATCGGGTTCTTCAGGAAGTAGCGGAACTAGTGGAAGTAGCGGTTCATCAGGAACGTCAGGTTCTTCA
>Ga0180432_10011047_pt1 | contig 10694 bp, 13 predicted proteins | sample SS_ome_10_FD_132414 | JGI IMG/M metagenome (GOLD analysis project Ga0180432, IMG submission 132414) | Hypersaline lake sediment archaeal communities from the Salton Sea, California, USA - SS_1_MS_2 metaG | ecosystem: Environmental > Aquatic > Non-marine Saline and Alkaline > Hypersaline >...
GCATGCTGAGCATACGACTTTACATGAATACTTTGGTACTTCACATGGAATGCTTATAATCCCCAGTCTCCGGTTCCCGCACCAGGGACAGCGTTCCTTGTCGAGGTCCATGTCATCCCTCCACATTGTTGGACTTGAGGCCACGCTCGTTGTACCCGGGCCGGTTCCCCGATCCCTTCGCCATGGAATTGGATTCCGCTTCCTTGATCTGACTCACTACCTTCGCACGCTCGATCTGCAGTTTCTCCTCGTCGAACTTCACGCCCTGAACCTGGATCTGCTGTTTCACCCGTTCCGTCACTACCTGCTCCTGTTTCAGCATCGAATCAGCTTCCGCCTTCATCGCCTCGGCCCGCAGCCTCGCTACCTCCATCTGTATCTTCGCAAGCTCGGCCTGCTGCATCTGCTCCTGGATCGGGTCACCCTGGATTCCGCCTTCCTGCATTACCTGCTCCAGTACCTGTGGGAATGCCTGCGCCTCGTTCTTCCTCAAAGCATCCTTGAGCGCATCCTCTTCCATCTGCGCGACCTGCTGGAAATACTCGATCAGCGGTTCCGGCACCCCCGAGAGCTGCAACCGGCCCATAATCTGACCCAAGGGCCCTTCCCTCATCCGCTTCACGATCTCCTGCCACCCGTCGTATTCAAGCTTCTTCAGCAATTCCTGCTCGTCGATCGCCCCCTTGTCGAACAACGTGATCGCCTCTTCCCGCTGCTGTACCTTGCTCACCGGGAGCGTCGAACCGCTCACCACCGTGATCCGGGCCGGGATTACCATCTCCGTACCGTTGATCTGCATCTGCTTCTGGTCGCCGTTCTGCTCCTCGTAACTGATCCACCGGTCCTCGTTGTAATAGTTGAACATCAGGCTCACGAACATCCGTCCTCTTTCACGGATAAGCCTCCCGTAATTCCTGATTTTCCCACGCATCAACACCCCGACCTGCTCCAGCAGCGCGTTGATCGCCTTGTACGCCAATTGCCCGCCGGCTTCCGTCGCCGCACTCACATCGAACGTACCAGCCACCAGGAACAGGATACTCTTGTACGTGTCCATGCACCGGTACATATCCTCCGGGATCTGCGGGGCTTCCAGCCACTTGATCCCCAGTGCCTCCTCAGCGTTCACCGGGTTCAGGACCGCCATCACGTTCGTGAACTCTTCATTCGCAACACCGCTCGTCTCCGGGTTCAGGAGCTGGCTCCGGACCACCGCGTCCTTCATGAACGCGACCTGGCTCAACGTCCGGTTGAACTGTTTCTGCAACTCCTCGATCTGCTCGATATCACTCATACCCCACGGATCGCTGGTATCACGGTTCGAATGCTCCCGGATGAACGGGAACTTGTCGTACAGGTAACACAGGACCGCGTCCTCTTCCGGCAGTTCCGGGCTGATCGACGGGTTGCTCACGTCCTCCAGGATCACGTCCCCACCATTGGCGACCGTGATCTTCCGGATGAATCCCGTGTACTTCGGGCGTGTCGATACCCGTTCCTGCACGATCTGCTCCACCATCCCGTTAGCCGGGTTCTGCATCTCCACCACTTCTTCGACCGATTCCTCGATCATGGTGTAATCCTTGACCCAGCATTCCACCACCACCGTCTCTTCATCCCCGGGTTCCACTTCCTCCCCGGTGCCCATCCCCAGGATCTCTTTCACTACCCCGCCGAACGTCGTGAAGAACGAATCATGCTCGCTCGACCCCCGCATGATCTCCGCCCGTTCATCACCCATTTCGCTCAGCAGCTCGGCATCGGGTTTCACCTTCTTCGCTTTCTCCCCGAACATCCGTTTCACCGCCCGCACCGACATCGGGTAGAAATGGTACACCGCTTCGCATTTCTGGATATCCATCTCTTTCGGCGGCCAGGAACCGAAGTGGTACGGATCCACCACGATCGTGTCGACTTCACCGAGTCCGTACTCCTTCTCGGGGTCGAAGATCACCTTCTCGATACAACAACCGTACGTCTCACCGTTCGTGATCGAATCGGCCAGTACCGCCTGCTGCTCCGTCTCCATCCACCAGAACTGGGTGGTTTTGTGGATGATATCAGCGATTTTCCCGCTCTCATCTTCACCACTTACCCTGGCGACATTAAACGTCGGGTTATTATCCGTCAAAGTATTAACCGTCTGCGTCCGGTGACGGAAAATCATGTTTCCGCTGATCCTCGGCACTTCCGCTGAACTGTTTTCCTTGAAATACACGTTCCTGGTCATCTTGTAATTGCGCAGGAACTTGTCTTTCAACCCTCTCGCGGCCTTGTCTTTCAGGATCTTATCCAGATACGCAAACACCACTTTCCCGGCCCGGGGGCCCTGCGGGATCATCGATGCCCCGGTATTCTGACTGTCTTTCACCTCAATACCTTGATCGTCATTCATGACTTAACCACCCTCTTCTTCGCGGATTTCCGCTGTTTTTTGGCGTACTGCTGGCACATCAGCTTTATTTTATCCTCTTCAGTGCTCAGGTCAACCCAACCTTCATCCGTCATGATCTTGAACTGACTGATCATCGGGCGCCGCATGCAGTACGGGCAGTGAAAATCCAGCCAGTCCATCACCCCACGAAACGGGTGCGGATACCCACGCTCGTAATCCTTGCTGTCGAACATCGTGTGGTCCAGCGGGATCTGCAGCCTCTTCCGGTAAATCTTCGCGATTTCACGCCGGCAGTGTTCACAGAGCAGCTTCATGCCACCACCTCCCATGGATCGTCGGGAACAATATGAAAGCAAATTTCATTCATCGGCATCACTCTCACCCGTCCGTTTTCAAAAAGAATCCATTCATTTTCTTCCGGATATTTCCAGATCTTCGAGTAGGCAAGGTATTCCTGCCAGTTTGTTTTGTACCGCTCATTGTTCACGCCACCACCTCCCATGGATCGTCGGACGAATCACGCTTCTTCGGCACCGGTGCCTCCTTCAACACCACCTCCGGCTCCTCCCTCATCCCCATCCGACGCTCGGTGTTCAGCGTACCCCACTCACACCCCAGCCAAAACGCCAGCAGGATGGCGAAAGCCGCCGCGAAACCGAGACACACCGCATTGATCGTCAACGCTTCCATAACGTTACTCCTATTCCAAAAATGAATAGAATCACACATATAACGGCGAATTGGAACATCAGGCCCATTCAGATCTCCTTGTATTTCCAACCATATTCCTGGTACCCTTCCGGGTAATCAGCCAACGCCCAAGCCTGGATTCCACCAAAGCGTCCACAGCAATCACACCGCCACTGTTTCTCATCCGGCTGCGGTTCTCCACAATTACCGTAACGATACCGCGCTGTAACGATTATCCCTCCAGCCACCAGAATCAAATACTTTTTTCCGTCCTTCGGCGGTTCGCCTTCTCTCCAATTCAGCATGCCCATGGATCCCTCCCGTAATTCCACCCGTGTCGTTCCTTCTTCAAATCATCGATCCTCTTGTCCACCCCGCTCACCGGTTTCATCATCCGCTTCGATGCCACCGGCATCCAAAACGTGTACGCCAGCGCATCGACCGTGTCCGGGGAATTCACCCCTCTGCTCCTCATGCTCTCCTTACTCTCCAGCATCTGCCGCGAATCATCCCTTTTCGCGTACGTACTCTCAATGCTCACGAATTCCTCCACCAACCCGTCCATCTTCGGCAAATCACCGATCCGCAGCCACTGACGAAGATCATTGTGCATCTCGATCCGCCGATTCAAAAACCTTTTTTTGTCCGACGCCGTCGCCCCGGGCCACACCTCAATAACATTCTTGAATTTCATCAATCTCAAAATATCCACCAGACCACCACCCACCCCCGGGGTATCCACGCACATGAACGCCGGTTCGTAGAAATTCGCCAGTTCAGCCACCTTCTCCGCGAACTGCTCCAAATTCACATTGTAATACTTCTTGATCGCCAGCACCTTCACGCCCTGCCGCACCGCCACCACGCTCGCATCGTTGCCTTTCCGCGCCACGTCCACCCCGAAAATCACCGGTACTGAGCGGTACTCCATCTTCCCCGCTTTGCGCTCCATCGCCTCTTTCACCGAGTCCGCCGTGTAGAACTGGTCCAAAGAAGCCTTCGGGAACTGCCCGTAAATACGTACCCGCGCAAAGTCACTGTCCTCCCCCCAGTCGTCGATCCACTCCTGGAGCTGTTTCTTGTTCGTCATCTTCGCGCTGCGGCTGTCGACCTGAAAATTCCACCAGCGGTGCGCGAATTTCCCCTCCCCGAAACATTCCCGGAACCGACCCGTGTTCCGCGTCGGGTTGCCGAACGCAATCCAAATCGCCCCCGGGGTCGTCATAGCCCCCTCCGTGGCATCCCATATCTCATCGGCAATACCACTGGCCTCATCGTAAATCATCAAAATGTTCTTATCATGCGATCCCTGAAAAGAATCCGCCTTATCCTTCGACCACGTAATAGCACTAGCATAATGCGTGCTCGGGGACGAATTCAGCAAGAACTTCTCCGTCTGCCAGGTGAACCAGTGCCCGCAGATCGAACGGTTGTGCCATACACTCAATTCACGCCACGTCTTCGTCCGGAGCTGCGTCCCCGTGTTCGCCGTGACAACGATCTGCGGGTTACTCCTCGTCGCCATGAACCACTGGATAACCCACGCGATGAACGCACTCTTCCCGATACCATGTCCACTCGCCACCGCGATCCGCGTCGATTCGTTGCTCTTCACCCCCTCGCTGATAACTTTCGCTATATCTCTCTGCCACGTGTCCGGCCCGTCGAACTCCGCCAAGTCAGTATCAGGTTCCCCCCACGGAAACGCCAGCATCGCGAACTTCATCGGGTCGAAGAACGTCTGCGACACCATTTCGTGGATCTTCAAATCAACTTCGGGACTCGGAAGCTCAACCTTCTTCGGCATGTCTCAAAAAATCTCCAGAAATTTCATCTATTTTTTTTCGGATATACACTTTCCCGTTCAAATCACTCAGAAAAGAAAAATCACCAGGATCAGAAGTCAGTTTCCGGGCCATTTTTTTCCGCTGAGCGAACCATCCCGCATCGATACCCCACTCCGCATCGCTGCGCCCCGCTATATACCCCGCCACTCCACCACCCAGCGCCGGTCTCGGACCCAACACCCGCTCACTCGCCTTCACCAGCTTCTTTTTGCTCTCCTCTTCCCGTATCGCACCATCCATTTTCGTATCCCGAACATGCGTTACTAAATCTTTCTTAACCTCTTCTTTTACAGACAGTGCTTTTTTTTCGCCGTTTTCCCCTACTTCCTCGTACTCAGCGTCCACCACCATCCGCCGCATCCGCGCTTCCGCCTTCGCGATCAAAACCGCCATGTCCTGCGATGTCTCCAGCTTCACCTTGTCAATGAAATCACCCTCACTCCGACCCAGCAACTCCGAGGCACGGAGACGGTGCTCCATCTTCACATCCTCATCCATCATCACATGCGTCCAGAACTGCTGCCGTTCCTGCCTTGTCGCAATCGCAAGACCTCTGAACCGCTCAAGTGTACTATTTTTCAGTAGTTTTTTCACGCGGGGATCGGCCAGAACCTCCAGCGCCGCATTGTTTTTCGACTTCTGATTGCGGAACTTCAGCCCCGTCGCCATCAAGGCCGACATCTCCGTCCCGTCCCCACGGTACGCACCAACGAACTTCGCCAGCAATTCGGGATCACTCAGGATTTGTGCGGATTTCTTCATACGCTACCACTTTAGCATAGCGTATTCCGGAATGGAAGGGATTATGGGAAGAAAAAAAAACGTGGCTTTGGAATACACTGCAGCAGAGTGGCGTGGTGAAGTCAATACACCATCGTTTACGAAAAGACGAAAAAATTGGGTGTGCGGGGTGGCGGGGTAATATTTATTATTCAGCAAAAATTGCGATTGATGCAATCCGAGAGACATATACACCCTGTCCCGTCGCTGGCATGGTAACATCGAAACAATCCAACGTTGGGACAACGTTGCACAGTTGTCGTTGAATCAGATGATGCGATGGAACATCGCACATACTTATGCGGAGCGAAGCGGAGCCGCCCTCCGTGGCTCCTTGAATAATCGGCAAACCCCGTCACATCGCCGCTTTTCCCTGGTGTTTCCCTGCTGCGTTGCTGCGTTGCTGCGTTGCTGCGTTGTTGCGTTGTTGCTCTGTCACGTTGCAACCTGGTTGCATTGCGGCATCGAGACACTGCCGGCAATGCTCCAGGGTGACGTTGCGGCGTTGTGGTGTTGCCCTTCGGGCGTCCTTGAATACTCGCTGAATCGTTGGCATGGTTCTTGTATGGGCGGTGTTGCCTGGGCATGCCTGGTGTGCCAGGTGGGCAGGGTGACAGGGTGGCGGGGTCGCAAGAAAAAGTTGTTTTCCGTGTCGCTTTTTCCTTGCAAACACTGAAGAAATCGTTATAATTATAAGAAATAGAGCTTGCGCCTACGTCAAGTTCACAACCGTGAAAGGGGAGAAAATGGTACAAAGAGACGAAGGGCCGGTGTTTCGGACTTACCGTGAATGTGAAGCGTACCGCATGGGGTGGTGGGACGCCGTCCCGATGGGGCAGGATTACCCGGAAATAAGTATCATCCCCGTGGCAAGGGATGAGAACGGGAACGAAGGGTATCAATGCATCCTGTACAGGTGATAAAATCTTAAGGGCTTGCGACAAACACAAGCCCACAAGGTGAAAGGGGAAACCATGACGTATCGAGAAATGAGAGGCATTATCGGCAAAGAAGCGATGTTCACCGACGAAGAGTTAGACACACTGTTCCGCTCCATGGGCAAGGCAACGTTGGGCTCGTTTATCATCTCCTGCGAAGTGGCAGGGATTGAGTTAACTGCGAACGATGTCGACCGCTTGATTAGTGCTGTTATTGGGTAGGTATTGGGTATGAGAATGGGTATATTATATACCCATTCTCATTGCTACACCTGCTACACCTCTACCTATCTCCCGCGCTACCGTGGCGCGGGGGAACCACAAAGGAAAAGGGGAAATCATGGTATACTGGACAGCAAAAAACAATAGCTCATTTCTCAACACCCGCCGCTCCGCTCGCACCATGCGTGCTGCAGTCATTGACGCGCGTCGTTATTTGCGCGGGGAATTATGCGGCGAAGGGCAAATCGACTATTACGAGAATCCCGGTGATGTCTATCCTATACGCACGGACCGATGCGACATTTTTACCGGGTGGCAATGGCAAGTTGACAAGTAACCAGCCCGCTTAACGCGCCGCACTGCTGGCGCGTCGTCCGGTGTTGCCGGGCCTGATGAGGGCAAGTCCGCATCAGAAACTTTTTTTTTGAAAGGGGAAAACATCATGCAAAAGTCAATCGACGCTTTAGAAATCCTGCTCAATCCCGATGGCACAGATTTTACCGACGAATTGTCTGATTTCCTTGTCGGTATGGACGAAAACTTGCAACGGCAATACCGCCGCTACGCTTCAGAATGTCAGGAACGCGAAGATAGAGCGCACACGTCGTGTTCAATTCCAGACTGGAGCTATTGACATGCGCGACAATTCCGACATTTTGGCAATCCGAGTTTTCATAGTCACGACGTTTTGCTACGCCGTGACGTTAACCCTGTATCTTTCCATGTGATGAGGCATGCCATGCAATTTTTCTATAATCTCGCTACGAACGAATCCGTTATCCTTCCTGACCATATCCGCCCGGCAGTTGGGTTGTTGTTCTGCTGGTGCCGTGAACGTGGCCTTTTGCCCTGGTTTTTTTGGGGTTTTCGATCAATTCAGGATGTCGAGGGCTATGTCGAGGGCATGGTGTCGCTCAGCCTTGATGACTGGTGTGTCGTCAAGCGGCCGCATGAATGGCAAGAAATATAACATTTTCATGAAAGGGGAGTTTTTATGCATATCCAAAAAGACAACTCAAAAACAGGCAAAATTGACGGCATTTATTATGACCGTTCAATGTGCGACAAAAACCTTCCTTGTTACCGTCCCTGTTATTGGGGTCGTTGCATGGCACGGTTTCAAAACGTGGCGCAGTACGCCGAACAAAACACGGCATTGTGGCGCGACAAACCCGAAGAAGCGGAGAAGCGTTTTCGCGCATATCTTGAATACGAACGGCCGGATTTCTTCCGACACTTGGTAGGCGGTGATTTTTTGTCGCTTGACAACCTGCGACGGCTTGTTTCGATTGCGGCCGACAACGAACAGACTCATTTCCTTGCATATACGAAAAAGCACGATTACATTGAAGAATTTTTATCAATCGGCGGTCGCTTTCCGTTCAACTTTCGCCTGCGGCTTTCCGTTTGGCCGAATTTCTTTCCGCCTGATCGTCTGATACAAGCCGGGTTCCAGCTTTATTTCACCGGCACCCCGTCTCACTACATCGGCACGCCATTTGAGCAGCGGGCAGCAAAAGCGTATGAGTGCATCGGAAAATGCGACACTTGCCTTTATTGTTGGGGTGGGTATTACGATGTTATTAATGATTTTCACTAAGGGGGTGCCATGGACATTTTTTACGGATGGTGCATCTTTTTCGGTGCGCAAATCGCCCTTGCCCTATTTTTCCTGCTGAATTAATCCCAACCAACCATGCCAAGATGTCAACTCTTGGCATGGTTTCTGCTTTTTTTTCCCCATTTCCGGTGCATTTCATCCGATGCTTTTTGATCCGGGCGGAGCCCGCACTCTTGTCTTCACGCTTTTCATCTGATGCCCTTCGATCCGGGCGGAGCCCGCACTCTTGTCTTCACGCTTTTCATCTGATGCCCTTCGATCCGGGCGCTAGCCCGCACTCTTTGTCTTGGCCCTTCGGGCGTTTTGAACCATCGGCGAAACTTTTGTCGGTGGCGGATTGACGTTTTTTTAAGGTCAACCCACAAGAAAGTACTTGACAAAACCCTTTGAATCCACTATATTATATACATACTGAGCTTGCGACTAACGCAACACATATGAAATGGGACACACCATGAAAACAATCAAGCACCCCGGCACTCCGCACATTGCAAAGATCACCATCCATTACTGCGGCGAAGGTCCGCAGTACACCGTCACATCGCCAGATCAGTGCCGTGATGATGCGGAACGATCGGCGGCTGAGACGGCGCTGCAGCTCGGATGCACCATCACCATTGGCGCGATCTTCGCCGAGGTTCACTGGAACATATGACATGTCCGTATCGTCGCCGGGTGGCTTCCTCCCCTTGGCGTGCCGGTGGCGATGCGGCTTTTTTTTTAATGCTGACACCATGATATGGGAGACAGAAGAATGGTAAATTTCGAAATCTCTATTAAATCATCGGCGAAGGTGCTCAAGGGCGACATGTGTTTGGTTGTCAAGACGCCCACCCTCAACGGTACCGAGTGGCGCAAGGGTAATGTTCTGTGGGGGCATGATGGCGAAGCCCCGACGTGGCCCATGGTCTTCTCCGGTGAGGTCCGCATCGATGACGGGCCCACGCGGTGGTATGAGCTGGATTTGTCGGGCCGGTATCCACGGCTTGAGTTGCAACCTGAGTGGTACAACGACGTTCAGGGGGCGCTGGAGGATTCATGTATCGCCCTAGATCCTCTTAAGCGGTTCGCTGAGGCCAACATCGGCAAACTCAAGCAATACGCCTGGGTTCACGTCCGCTCCATGACCCACGCTGCACTGAACGTGGCGCGTGAGGCGTTGTACAAGGCCGAGGTGGAAGCGGACCTTCGCCTCGACGCCATGCGGGAGTACCACCGTGTCGGGTGAGCGGTGGGTGCAGTGGGGGCAGTACCTGTGGCTGATTCTGATGGTTCTCTTGATATGCTGGATCTGTTCACCATGATGCCTGTTACGCTGGGTGCCTATCATTTCCCATTCTAGGCACCCAGCGTGCATTCTGAGCCACTTTCACCATCAACCCTACCCATCGTACCATTTTCAACCGATCGTCGATCTGGGGCCATTCTGGAGCCTCTCGCAGCCTGCTGCTCTCATCTCCCCTGGTGCATTTCGTCCTCCGCGTCTTCGCGGGCACGTCCACGGCTTCTTTTGTGGACGTGCATCCCGATCACCACCGGCCTCTGTGGTGGTGATCATATTTCCCGGATCCCCGCCTCGTGGCACTGGATCGCGAACTCCGCCGCCCGGCACCCTCGTTCACACTGCCCGCAGACATCCCCCAGGGCATCCCGCCACGGGGCGTACCGCCCGGACCCGCACCTCACCCACCGGCACACCGGCATCGGCGGTCGCGGGGTTCGCTCCACGATCGGCCCCACCGATACCTTCGACCCTGGTAGTGCCGCCAGCACCGCCGACACCACCCCGTGGTACTCCTCCTCCACCTCCTCCTTCCACCGGACTCTCACTCCGCCCGCGCCGGGGGGAACTCCCCTTTGCTTCACCGCCACCTTCGGTGGCACCAGGAGGGTGGAATGTCTCTCCGGGGGTCTTGGGGGTTGTTTCGTTTTTTTCGCCATCTCTTCCATCATATTCCGTAAATTTCGCAAAGTTACACCTCCGTTTCCCAAAACTTGTCAACTTGTTAAATTGTCGGGGGGTCTGACTCCCTCAGAATTTCAAAATTTCTCTCCCTCCCTCCCCTTATGTAGAAGAGTAAGAATTTATATAGAATATATATATAATACTATTTATTTATATTTAAGAGAATCTGACACGTTGACATGTTTTGGCCGACAGACACGACAAAATGACAAGTTGACAAGTTTTCGGCCTAACC
>Ga0180432_10011048_pt1 | contig 10694 bp, 21 predicted proteins | sample SS_ome_10_FD_132414 | JGI IMG/M metagenome (GOLD analysis project Ga0180432, IMG submission 132414) | Hypersaline lake sediment archaeal communities from the Salton Sea, California, USA - SS_1_MS_2 metaG | ecosystem: Environmental > Aquatic > Non-marine Saline and Alkaline > Hypersaline >...
CGCCGGTACTATGTCCACCCGCAGCGCGGGTATGCATGGGCCGCCGGCGGCGACGTGAAGCCGATTCCGATTATCGGCGGCAGCCGCCTGGGCTGGCGGGTAACTGCTCCGGCCGCGGTGGACTGCGCCATTACGGCGGTGTTCGAGGAGTAGCCCGTGACCGTGCAGTTCGCGGATATGCCGCGCCGGGTACTGCGCGCGCGGCCCTCGCCGGCGAGCCGTCCGCGCATCGGCCGCCGCGGCGGTTTCGTATCGCCCACGTGGATACGATACGAGCAGCCGGTATCCGGTGTGTACCGCGTGGAGGGCGTGGGGCAGTACGAGCTGTACGTGGGAGTGGACGCCAACCCGGACTTCACCGCCGCGCCCGCGCAAACGTCCGCGGTGAAAACGTTTTCCTACGCCGTCACGCCGCCGGGGGCGGGCACGAAGGAATACCGCCTGTGCCTGCGATACCGCAGCGCGTACAGCGTGATCTCCCTCAACCAGTACAACCGCCGTTTTACGCTCGACGCCGCCGGCGACCTGGTGGTGCCCGATCCGTCCGGGCCCGAGGACCTCGCCCTGATCGAAACGGGCAGCCTGTACCTGCGCGTTACGGCCGTGTACCTGTTGCGCACCGCCGACGGTGCCGACGCGGCCGACTGCTGGGATATCTACGCCACGACGGAAGTGGACCCCGTGCCCGGGGTGGACTCTCCCACCAGTGTGGCCATGCCTTCCGGCTACGGCCCCGTGGGGTTGAGTTATCGTATCGGCCCGTATTCCTTCGGCGACGAGGTACACGTGATAGTGCGCTGTCGTCGATCGAGCGACGACGCCGACGACGGCAACACCGATGCCGTCGTCCATATTATGGAGAGCCGCCTGGATTCGCCGGAGATGGTGGCGGCGTTCTGATTCGCCTTGCGCATCGTAAACGTGTTCGTCCTACCGTGAACCAATAATCGCGCAAGATGTCGCGAGGCTCATTCGTCCATATAGCGGACAATAAAATTTTTTTTAACCCTCGGATCGGGCTGTATCCGCTGTGTCTGGTGGCACTTACGTCGCGCAAGCTCCGCGCCACACAAAAGGGGCGTCAGACGGGGGCTTGACAACCGATCGCAAGGGAGTACACTATTGGCAGATGATGGACAGGAGGTACCACATGGATCACGACGCGACCAGGACCCCGGAGAGGATAGAGACCTACCACGGCCTCCGTCCATCATCGCCTCCGGGGCCCGGTCATCAGGAGGTGCGGTGATGTTGGAGGTGACTACGTATCGGATCATCGAGGATATCGGGGGATACTATTTGAGCGACGCCAGGCTCGGCTATGCCGATTGCCGGGGGACGGCGCACCCGTCGCGTCGAGCGGCGATAGCGGCTCTGCGATGCGAGGTCGAACAGAGCGGGGAGCCGATGAGGTATCTATCTCCGGCCGGTCGTGCGGTGTCCATTAAGCTCGGGTGAGGGCTTGAAAGGATGGGTTTCTTTTTCTGGAGGAGGTGTAAGGATGGCGGAAAAACTACTGCACGAGTTCGCCTGTTGGTGCGCGGAACGCGCTCTGCAGATGGCAAAGATCGACGACGTGCGCTACTGGCAGGCTATCGCTGTCAAGCGCAAGTGGCTGCGCGGCGAGGCCTCGGACGCGCAGCTCGCTGCTGCGAAGGCTGCTGCGAAGGCTGCTGCGAAGGCTGCTGCGTGGGCTGAATGGTTTCGCACAGCGCGTTCCGCGCACCTACAGTGGGATCCTGCGAAGGATGCTGCGTGGGCTGCTGCGAAGGATTCTGCGAGGGATTCTGCGAAGGCTGCTGCGTGGGGTGCTTCGTTGGTTGCTGCAAGGATGCTGCGTGGGATTCTGCGAAGGAGCGACAGAATCGCATGTTGACAAGTATGGTGGCAGCGGAGCATAGAAAATGCACATCCTAAAAATACTCGCCCCGGCTGCATTTGTGTGGTGAGGGCTTGAAAGGAACGGTGAACATGGCAACACCTACCGGCTTCGGGGATAGCGCCCGGCACTCAGGAGATCACAGGCCCACCATGGCCTACCGTTCGCCTGGGCTGTCGGGCGTTTTTTGTTGGAGGTCGTGATTGGGTTTCTTTTTCTGGAGGAGGTGTAAGGATGGTTGAGCTGCAAGAATACACGCGGGAAGAAAAGCTGGCTACTGGCAGCTGGGCGCAGGATCACGGGGATGCCGGATGGTACATGCATTACATCGAGCAGGATACGGAGCGGCGTGGTGCATTTCTGGGGTGGGATCGCAGTGATGCAGAGGAAGAATGGGATCGGATAGCCAACGCCTAAGCTGGCGAAGGGATTCGGGGCAGACAGTGACGGATCGTCTGGAGATCCTGCTGCTGGACATGTGGAGGCGACGAATGCGGCGCGGTACATGACGGGTGGGCGGCTGACGGACGACCAGCGGCGGACGCTGGTGGAGAAGCTGGGGGCGGCGTTGAGTGAGTGGCGTGCGCGCCTGACGGATATCGAGGTGGAGTTGTGAAACAGGAAACGCTGTTCGATCGGCCGGCGCCGGGGGATACGGTGTCGTTTTACACCGACGCCAACGGGTATCGCACGGGTACGCTCGTGCGGGAGATCCGCCGCGGCCGGGACAAGGGGTTGCTGATGGTGCGGTCTACGTGCGAGCTGCGCCGCGGCCGCCGGGTGGTGCATGTGGCGCCGGAGATGGTGGAGGCAGTGTGAGCAAACCGTGCAAATACTGCGGCAAGCCCATCTCCTGGGTGACGACCTCGGACGGGGCGCGCATTCCGCTGGACGCGCGGCCGCATCGGTTGTACGCGGAGATCCGGCCGAAGATGTGGCAACGGGTGTTTTGCTATTCGTCGCACCTGGACACCTGCGCGAAGCGGCCGGCGGCGAAGATCGCGGAGGGGATCGAGGGTATGAAGGCGGACGCGGTGGTGCGGGACGAGGTGGGACGATGACGGGTTGGCAGGATAGCGGCGGGGCAATATGTGAGGATATTGAGAGATGGGGTTCGTTCTTTCGCCGACGCTGGCCGGAGGGCCTGTTGATTGCGGCGGTGTGGAGTGGGATTGCGTATTTCAGCGACGTGATTGTGGCGTCGCTTTTGTGTTTGTTCCTGACGTTGTTGGCGGCGCTGTCGGCGTCGGACGGATAACGGCTGGAGAGGGGAGGGCAGTGTGGGGAAACAGAAGACCGAGGTGTTGATGGATCTGCCGGTCGCGGACGTGATCCCGACACCGGACAATCCGCGGACGGTGGATACGAAGGGGGAGGAGTTCACGCGGCTGCTCGATTCGGTGAAGGCCGACGGGGTGCGCGTGCGGGTAATCGCGCGGCCGCATCCGACCAAGAAAGGCAAGTGGGATCTGCGCGCGGGTGCGCGTCGCCTGGCCGCGGCGAAGGCGGCGAAGCTCAAGGAGATCCCCGCGATCGTCTACCGGGACATGGACGACAAGGCCGCGTTCGGCATCACGTTCCTCGAGAACTACGCGCGCGCCGACCTGGCGCCGATCGAGCAGGGCCGCGCCGTGGAGATCCTGATGGAAAAGTACGGCGGCGATGTGAAGGCCGTGGCGTCGAAGCTGGGCTGGACCGAGCGCGGTGTGCGGATGTGCGCGAAGCTGAAAGACCTGTCGACCGAGTGGCAGAAGACGATCGAGGCGAATCCACGAGGGATCGAGGGCGTCTCGGACCTGTCTGTCGGGCACCTGGCGCTGGTAGCGCGGCTGCCGGAGAAGGCCCAGGACGATTATCTGGAGTGGTGCTCGAACACCGGTTTCCGCGGGTGCAACGGCGGGGCGTATGCCGTATGGTCGATCGAGGACATGCGCAAGGATCTGTCGGAGTTCCTCGGCGAGATCAAGGGCATGCTGTGGGATCCGGCCGACGAGACGCTGGTGCCGGTCGCCGGTGCATGCAGCGACTGTCCGAAACGATCGGACGCCGAGGCGCAGAAGGGTCTGTGGGACGAGGAGGTGGCGGCGGCGAAGGGCAAGGGGCAGTGCCTGGACCGGGGCTGCTGGGAGCAGAAGAAGGTCGCATACCTGAAGCGCCGGCATGCCGAGCTGAAGGCCGAGCACAAAGCCCTGGTGTGTGTCCGGACCGACCCCTCGTACATCGAGGATCAGGACCTGAAGAAGGCGTTCGGCAGCGTACAGGATGTAGGCTATGGATATAAGATTGTCAAGAAACCCAGCGACGGAGCAAAGCCGTGCTTTGTGGTACACGGCACGGACATCGGGACGTTCGGATATCTCAAGGAAACCAGCGGTAACGGGAGGACGGGGGTTTCCGGATCGGACGGCGGTAACGGCAAGGCCGCCGGCAAACCGACGCCGCTGAAGGAGCGCCGGGCTATTCTCGAGCGGAAGCGGTGGGCGCAGACGGTTGCGGATCTTATGGACAAGATCCAGAACATCCCATTCAGCGAAATAGCTGGGGCAGCTGGGTTAGCTGGGGTTCCCTCCGTAGCGGCGCTGGCCGTGGCGTTCGGAACAGCCGAACGGTACACCAGGCACGATCGTTCCCGGAAGAATCGCCGGAAGAATCGACGGTGGGATGTGTACGATCGCCTGGCGGGCAATGTCACGGAAAACGAGGCGTATGAAGCGCTGTTTGTAAGTGTTCGGCAGGTGCTTGTCGATCGCTTGCATACCGGTCGCGGCGTAACGCAGACCGAGGATACGCTGATCGCCGAAGCGAAGAGAACGGCGGAGCTGTTCGGCGTCGATATTGCCGCCATGTACGAGGACGTGTGCACGCGCAAGGGATTCACCGAGCCGAAATCCTGGGCGGATCTGAACGCGGACGGCACGCCGAAGACCAAGCCGAAGACCAAGCCGAAGAAGAAGGCCGCGAAGAAGGCGGCGGGGAAGAAGAAGCCGGCGCAGGAGGAGATTTCCCGGCTGAATTAGCCGGGAGTGTGAGCGGGCGGCCGCAGGCCGTCGCTGTTGGCCCTGGGAGGGGCAGGCCCGGGAAAGATGACGTCAACGCCGGGCCTACAGAATCAGGAGGGCAGAATGGGAATACATGCAGCCGTGCCGAGTTCGACGCGCGAGCCGAAACTGGACGCGCGCGCCCTGGCCGTGAAGCTCGAGCGGCTGCTGCCCTATCTGTGGGGGAAGGAGAAGGCCCGGACGTCGCACGAGATCATGCGGCTGCTGGGCCTTCGATCCTCGGGGACGAATCAGCCGCTGCGCGCCGCGGCGAAAATCCTGCTGCACGAGAAGGGCCTGGCGGTTATCTCGAGCACGCGCGGGTTTTTCTTCGCCACGAGCATGCAGGAGATCGAGGAGTGGGAAGAAACGGAGCGTCAGCGCGCGGCGGCCGTGCTGCGCAACGTCCGGAAGATCCGGGAAATCAAGGGGCTGTATTCCCGCATGCTGGAGGCCGAGCCGGACCGGCCGCGGGTGCAGCAGACAATGTTCGGCGTGGGTGAAGGGAGGGTTGCGTGAAGCAAGGGGACGCATACGGCAAGTACATCCGGTTCGAGTCGGGCATGCTGCCGGGCTCATGGTTTATCCGTTCCAAGTGTGACGAAACCATGCTGGGCACGGTGGAGCGCTGCCCGAAGTGGAAGAAGCCGGTGTTCTGCCCGTTTGAGAATACGCAATGGGACGTGGATTGTCTGAAGGCAGTGGCACAATTTTTGGAGGACGCGCGATGAGCACGAGCAGGCATTCCCGCAAGGGACGGATACGGCACCGGTGGACGTGCCCGAAACACGGATGCTCGACGGCGTACGGCAGCAAGGCGAATTGTGGCTGTCGTGCGCACTACTATAACGATAACGCGAGGAATATATGACGGACAGGAGGCTGAAACGTTTGGAGGCGGACCCGGAGTTGCTGCTTCGCGTGATCGCCGGACTCGACAACGATCCCACATGGTGCGTTCCGCTTGCGCTTGACATGCCTGCGGGAGCTCGCGTGCAGGGTGTGCATTACGATCCGTCAACCAAGCTGTTTCATTTTATCGTCCACTGTGCGGATTTCGATCCGGTACCGCTCGGGGACAAGATCCCGGAGATCCGTATGCGGTACCGGAATGTCGAGCTCCGCAAGGACGTCCAGAACCGCCTGGACGGGTACCGCAGGGAGCTGGAAAGCGTTGCCGGCGAGTTGACGAAGCTGGCAGCGACCTGGGCACCGAAGGCCGGTATGGTCGGCGAAGAGATATCGTTCCATCTCCGGGAGATCGCCGGCAACATCGAGACGGGCCTGGAGTGCGAGCGGGTGGGGGACGGGCAATGAGGTCACGGAATTGGTTGTGGTGGGGAGATGTAATCGGCGGCGCGCTGATGATCCCATTAGCCTGCGTGGGGTATGTCCTTGGCAACCTCTGGCACGGCTTCAAGGCTGGCTGGATCGCAAGTAGGACGATGCTGTTGCAGAGGTGCAGAAAATGGGAACGGAACTGAGCGAGCCGAAAGCGGGACCGCGGCATATTCGAGGAACGCCGCTGTGTTTCGATCATTTGGAGATCGAGGCGAAAGATCCCATCGTGCGCTCGGTGGTGGAATGCGAGCGGCCGCGAGGGCACAAGCGAGGTCCGCATCACGGGCATACGTTCGACGCACGCGGGCGGTGGGTACGGGTAACGTGGGAATATGTGGAGGACGACAAGGATGACCGAAGAGGATAGAGAGGATTACGCGGGATACGTATTCGTCGGGTTGGGGTATGTGCTGTGGCCGTTCTTTCGGATGCTCATGTATCCGTTCTACCTCGTCGGCCGGTGGCGGGATCGGAAGAAACGTCGGGAGATTGATAGGTGAGATTTCGTTTGTGGCAAGAAAGGGGCGCTGCATGACCGATCAGTTATGGACGGTCGACCAGGCGGCGCGTTTCTTGCAGAAGTCTCGCCGCTGGATTTATTATGCGCTGCGGGTGGACGAAGAGGAACTCGGGAGCATACCGCATACGCGCATCGGTCGATCGCTTCGGTTCGATCCCGAGATTTTGAAAGAATGGGCCATGTCCGGCTGCCCGCCGGCTGCGGCGATGATGAAGCGGAACAGGAGGGCGGGGAGTGCGGGATTCGAGTTGCATGCAACTCCCTTGCATTCGAGAGGAGGGAAACGTGGGACGGGTGTTCAAACCAAAGTACAGAAAAAAGGGGCCCGGCGGTAAGATCATCAGCGCCAAAACACGAAAATGGTACATCGAATATACCGACGCCCGGGGGAAGACGCGCCGGAAGAAGATCGGCACGAGCAAACAACAGGCATCTCACGCGCTGGTGAAAATGGAAACCGCGGTGGCTGCCGAGAAGGCGGGCCTTCCGGGGATCTCCACGCGCGAGATCCGGATCGATCGGCTGATGGACGACTACCTGGCCGAGCGCAGTCGCCACGTGGAGGACCAGCACACGAAAAGCCTGGCGATGCGGGTCAAGAAAATGATGGAGCTTGCTGAGGTCGTGTTCGTGGACGATATCACACCCGACGCGATCGAGGGGGCGCTGGGGATCCTGGAGGATGCGGGCCTTGCCGCCCGGACGGTCAATACATATCTGCAGGCGATCAAGGGGCTGCTCACCTGGTCGGTCAAGCGGCGGGTGATCCCCTACAATCCGCTTGATGCCGTACAGGTGCGCAGCGAGCGACACAAAGCGAAACGGAGGCGGCCGCTGACGGAGGAGGAGTGTAATCGGTTGCTGAAGGCGGCGCTGGCCGAGCCGGTGACTCGCTTTTTGAAGATCCCGGGGGCGGCCAGGCGGCCGCACTCGGAGTACCTGGCCGCGGTGCGACGGGGGCGCCGGAATAATCTCATCTATCGGATCATGCTGGAGACGGGCTTGCGGGTGGACGAGTTGCGGCACCTGACGTGGTCGGATGTGGATCTGAACGACCGGCGCCTGCATTGCCGGGAATCCTGGACGAAAAACGCCAAGGCGGCCGTATTACCGCTGCGTGAGGGAATGGTGGGGGCGCTGTGGATCTGGAAGGAAAAAACCGGCGCAGGACCCGGGGACGTGGTAGTGCGCGTGCCGAAAACGATTTTGCGGACGTTCGATCGGGATCTGATGGCGGCCGGGATCGACAAGCGCGATGCCGCCGGGCGCACGGTGGATCTGCACGCGCTGCGCCACACCTACGGCCAGCGCCTGCATGATGCCGGGGTACACCCGAAGGCGCTGCAGGGGCTGATGCGGCACTCGACGCCGTCGGTGTCGCTGGGAATATACATCCATCGGGATATCCGCCAAATGGCTGACGCCGTCGAATCGCTCGGAGAGTTCGATGGTGGACCGCCGGAGGGCGAATCGGAAGACGTCGCCACGGCCTTGACAGGTACGGACGACCATGCGACCCGGGAAATCGTGAACTTTCCGGAAACTGTGCACCCAGACGCAACGGGAGGCAAGTTCATGCATTCTTTACCGCCAAATAGCCGCCAAGGAAAGGAGGGGCAAATGCGTAACGTGTTAGAGAGACCTACGGATAGTTCTCAGGGACAAAACGCTTTTCAAGCCGACGACACGGGTTCGAATCCCGTTGGGACCACCATCGATCATGCTGGTGCCACAGCGCCAATAGCCGAGTATCCGCAAGTATCGGCGGACGACACGCCTCCGGGCAATGATTTCGTCTCGTGCAATAATGTGCACTCAGACGCAGCCGATGAACCTGCGTCCCGCCAAATAGCCGCCAAGAAATTGCTGAAACTTGAACAGCTGCGTGAGCGATTCGGTCACCTGGATGGTGTTTTCGAACAATGCGCAGACTCGGAGGATCCCGTTCACAAGGCCCTGGCGGAAATGTGGCGCGGGATCAAGGAGGTGCTGAATGGCGACTAAGCGCAAGGAACGTTTCTGGCTCCCGAATTGGATTGTCGATGGCATGTTGCAGCACCTCTCCGGGAATGATCTTCTCGTTTTCCTTGTCCTCGTGCGGCACGCTAATGGCCAGGGGGATGCATGGCCGAGCGTTGGCACGATTGCGCGCAAGACCGGCATGAGCGAGAGATCCGCACAACGCTCATTGCGGCATCTCTGCGGTAACGGACTCATCAAAAGCCAGACGGGGAATGATGGTGGCCGAAAAGGTGAACTTATCCTCGATGATGGGACGGTATTGCATGGCCGTCCTGTGGTCTATCGCGTGCTAACCGCTGCCTGGAATGAGGAGCGAAAATCCACCTCTAAAGGGTGTCGGAATGCGTCCGCAAGGGTGACACCGGTGTCACCCTTGCCACGCCCCAAGGGTGACAGAGAGCGTTCGCAAGGGTGTCAGAATGCGTCCGCAAGGGTGACACCGGTGTCACCCGAAGGAAGTATTGAAGGAAGTTCTGAAGGAACCGGAATGGCTGTCGCCTTGAAAAGCATCGGAAGGGAAGTACCCGGAGTAAGAGAAGCCCGGAGAAAAGTGGAAGAACAGAAGGCGGCATTGAGGGAGAAGATCCTGGCGGGGGTGTTGTGATGAAACTGGCCGAACGAGACATATTGGTTGTTGAAAGATTAGAGCTTTTGGCTACACTTTTGGCTACACAGTTGGAAATGAAACGAGCACGTAACGCACTCAAGGAGGCGCGGTTTGCCTTAGTGCGAGCGACGTTTGAGTTGGCGTCAGAACAGGACTATGATCGGTGTCGTCGAGCCCGCGACGTGGTAGATGTTGCCATAGCATCAATCGGGCCGGGAGACATTCATCAAAAAGACGAACCAGTACAGTGTCTCAAATGGGTGCTTGAAAAGATTAAGGGCTATCAATGTCTATACGAAAACGGGCAAAGTGAAGCGGCTGAGCAGAGAACGGATGGCATCAATCCTCACAAATCATATTACGAGGGACAGGCGGCAACGTACTCTGCATGTCGCCGTGACATGGCAGTATTCGCGAGGGAGTTCGCGGAAAAATGTTCTCGATCTGGTCTTGCTATCGACGCACAGGAGGGGGAGTAGATGATACCTCTGCGAGTGATCGGTGTGTTGTCAGTGGTAGCGTTGCTCCTGTTACTGTCGATCCTGCTGGCGGCCAGGAGGTGATCGTGGCAAAAGTGGTATACGAGATCGCAGTGACGTGTCCGCAGTGCGGCAGTGCCCGAGTGCCGGTGCAGAGGACGGGCAAGAAGTATCGACGTCGCAAGTGCAGAGACTGCGGCGAATGTTTTCTGTCTGTGCGCGTAAGGCAGATAGAGGTGACGTGCGGTCAGTGCCGCAGTATCCAGATTCTGGCAGAATTTCGGGTCGGCCAGACCGTGACGCATTGACGGTATGGCGCGCAGGCGTATAGTGAGGAGGTAGTCGATGCCATATGCACCGAAGCGGCACAGGGCAATACGGTCGGCACGTAGGCAGCACCGGTCGTATGATAAGAGGCGCGGGTCTGCCAGGCAGCGAGGCTATGATACTGCATGGGATAAGTTTTCGGCCTGGTACCGGAAGGAACATCCGCTTTGCGAAGAGTGCGTGAAGAACGATCTGATTATACCGGTCGACGTGGTCGACCACATCATACCATTGGCCGAAGGCGGCGCCCACTGCGACGAGGAAAACGCAATGTCGTTATGCTGGAGCTGCCACGAGAAAAAGAAGGCGCGCGAAAAACGGGCGCGATAATGCATAGCACTAAGGAGCGGAACGTACGAGAGTCCGGTGGTGGTCTCAACGGCCCCTTTGTCCGCTCCGCTTTTTTTTGCTCACCGATTGCAGATCTGAAATTAACCGGTGGTAGGGGCTTGTCAAAAATTCACGCTCAAACAATCAGGAC
>Ga0180432_10011049_pt1 | contig 10693 bp, 8 predicted proteins | sample SS_ome_10_FD_132414 | JGI IMG/M metagenome (GOLD analysis project Ga0180432, IMG submission 132414) | Hypersaline lake sediment archaeal communities from the Salton Sea, California, USA - SS_1_MS_2 metaG | ecosystem: Environmental > Aquatic > Non-marine Saline and Alkaline > Hypersaline >...
CGGGGATATGACCCATGTCTTGCCACGGGTATCGCTCAAACCCGCTTATATTGCCGAAAATCTCCTGGAAGCGGCTCAATGGATCGTCGGGGTGGGTGGGGGAAGGGCGGATTCCGTAAGATGAGACCTCCCGAGAGCATCCTCATTGTGAAGCTGAGTGCCATAGGGGATGTGGTTCACACCCTTCCATTCCTGGAGGTCCTGAGAGAGAAGTTCCCCTATGCCCGAATTGACTGGGTTGTGGAGGAAGAGGCCTCTCAGATTATTGGAGGCCATCCAGACCTGGATGCCATGATTGTCTCCGGCAGGAAGTCATGGCAAAAGAGGCTGGTAAGAAAGGGGGGGCCTTCCTTGGTACTCCGTGATATGGCCCATTTCTTCAGACAGCTCAGGAGCCGTGAATACGACCTGGTGGTGGATCTCCAGGGGCTTTTCAAGTCCGGTCTCCTGACCGCCCTTTCAAGGGGCAAGCGCAAGCTGGGCATGAGCGGGGCCAGGGAGGGGGGGTGGCTTTTCTTTAATGAGAGGCCTGTCCCGGTGGACTACAATGAACATGCCCTGGATCGGTACTTGAGAGTGGCCCGGCACCTGGGTTGTGACATCCATTCATGGAAAGGGGACATTCCCCTGGAAAGGGTTCACAGGGCCCGTGTGGAGGAACTCCTTGAAAGAGAGGGCCTGTGCATGGACCGGATCATTGCGTTCAACCCCGTTGCCCGGTGGGTGACCAAGTTGTGGGACCCTGAACGTTTTGCCGCCCTGGCGGACAGGATACGTGTGCATTTAGGCTGTGAAATTGTATTTACGGGGGGCCACCGGGACAGACCGGTCATAGAGCAAATTTTGTCCATGATGAGAGAAGAGGGGACCAACCTTGCGGGCCGAACAACCCTGAAGGAACTGGCCTGTCTTTACACCCGGTGCAGGGCCCTGGTGACCACCGATACGGGTCCCATGCACATTGCTGCCGCCATGGGCTGTCAGGTGGTGGCCCTCTTTGGACCTACGGCCCCTTGGCGGACCGGGCCCTATGGGCCGGGGCATGAGGTGATCACGGCCGGGACGGAATGCAGTCCCTGTTTTAAAAAGAAATGTGTCCACATGCGGTGCATGAAAGAAATTACGGTAAATGATGTCTTCTATGCCTTGGAAAAAATATTAGTAAAATAAAAGCTTAAAAGATAAAGCCGTTAATCCACTTTAAGTTTTCTAAGGAAGATCCTAACCCCGTGGAACTGAAAGGAGGACCCATGGCCATTAGCAAAGACCTCTTGGATATCCTGGCATGCCCCAAGTGCAAGGGGGACATTCACTTGAATGAGACCCAGGACGGGCTCATATGCGAAAACTGTAAATTGCTCTATGAGATCAAGGATGACATCCCGATCATGCTTATTGACGAGGCCAAGCCCCTGAAGGAATAGGGTAGCCCCCATGGGGGCTTAAATCAACACCAGGCATCTGTTGGAGAAGGCCTTTAGCCAGGAATCGCCCCCGCGGTAAGCCTCACGGGTGAATTGGGGGAGACGGACAAGGGAGTGGCTTGTGCCGGCAGAGAGGGTCTCCTCCTCCAAGGCAGGGGCGGAGAGTCCTTGTTTTTCAATGAGTTCCAGGATGCACTCTATGACTTGGCGGTCCCAAGTGACCAGGACACTGTCCGGATCAAGGTAGTCTCCAAAAAGGCCGAACCAGGCCTCAAAGACCTGTAGCAGGAGATGTCTGTCCTGGAAAACGCCTCCTTCCGTCGGTGGAAGATCTGAAAAGGAGGTATTCAAAGGTGCCTCCTCACCCATGGCCTCGGCAAGAGGGGACTCCTGCCTCCTAACCACCGAGAGGCCCTCTTCCACCTGCAACTGGTTTTCCTCCATTTCTCCGGCCAGGTGAAGGATAAGGTGCCACTTTAACCCCTCCGTGTGAGACGATTCGTTTTTCTCCTCTCCCATGCGGCGGATCATGCGCCTGATCTCCCAAGGGGTCTCCTCTGATGGGGGATCGTTTTGGAGGGCCCTTAAAGAGGCGGCATACCCATTGTCCTGGTTATGTCGGATCCACAGCCTGTATTCCGAGAGAAGGCTCTTAAAGTGGGGGCCGGGCTTCAGGGCCTCGGGAGGGCGGCGGAGGCTGACCAAGGAGGCGGAATCCTCTGGCAAAGGCGGATCTTCCATGAACCAAGGCAGACAGAGGATGAGTGATCCGAAGAGGACCCGAATCTGGGCGAGGCCCCCCTCGGGCACATGGGAGTGGGGAAAAAGGATGGGGGAGATGTGGGACCTCGCCGACTCCATATGACCTTAATCCTCCTGAAGCTCCTTGAGGTCCTTATAGTAGTCGAGGGCCTCCGGGTTGCTCAAGGCGTCCTTATTGAGAACTTCCTGGCCTTGAATCACCTTCTTGACCGCCAGTTCCACCTTTTTCATGTTTAAGGTGTAGGGAACAGCCGGGATCTCGATAATCTTGGCCGGTACGTGGCGGGGAGAGGCGTTGCTCCTCAGGGTGGTCTTAATGTGTTTTTTGAGGTCCTCTGTCAGCTCATGACCCTCGGCCATCTTTACAAAGAGGATGACACGGACATCGCCCTTCCAGTTCTGCCCTACGACCAGGCTGTCTTCAATTTCGTCCATCTGTTCCACCTGGCGGTAGATTTCAGCCGTTCCGATACGAACACCGCCTGGATTGAGGGTCGCATCCGACCTTCCGTAAATCACCACACCGCCGCGGTCGTTGATTTCTATGAAGTCACCGTGGCGCCACACATTGGGGTATACGTCAAAGTAGGCGGCGTGATATTTTGATCCGTCCGGGTCGTCCCAGAAGTAGATGGGCATAGACGGTGAGGCAGCGGTGCACACCAGTTCGCCTTGCTGATTGATAACGGGCTTGCCGTTATCGTCATAGGCCTCCACTTTCATGGCAAGACATCTACACTGGAGCTCCCCTGCATAGACCGGCCCCATGGGGTTGCCCCCGGCAAAACATCCGTTTATATCCGAGCCGCCGGATATGGAGGCCAGCTGGAGGTCTTGTTTTACCTCGTCGTAGATATAATGAAACCCTTCCACGGACAGGGGAGAGCCTGTAGAGAGAAGAGCCTTCAGAGCCGCCAGATCATAGCTCTTTCCCGGCTTTACCCCTGCATTTTGAAGGGCTGCGATGTAACCGGCGCTGGTACCGAATATGGTGATCCCTTCATCCTGTGCCATCTGCCAAAGGGCGCCCGGATCGGGGTGAAAGGGATTGCCGTCAAAGAGGACAAGACTGGCGCCCACCCCCAGAGAGCTGGTAAGCCAGTTCCACATCATCCAACCGCAGGTGGTAAAATAAAAGATGGTATCATCCCGCTTGAGGTCTGTGTGGAGCATGAGTTCCTTGAAATGATGCACCAGAATACCGCCAGCACTCTGGACCATACATTTGGGGAGCCCGGTGGTGCCTGAGGTAAACATGATATAAAGCGGGTGGTCAGCAGGCAACTGCTCGAATTCGATCTCAGGGGAGGGCTCCTTGCTCCTGAAGTCTTCATAGCGTACGGCCTTAGAAAGGCCGCTGATATCCGGGTCCTTTTCGGTATAAGGGACCACCACCACCCTTTCAATGGAAGGCAGGTCTTTCAGGATATCGCCCACCCGGCCCAGGGAATCGAAGGTCTTCCCTTTAAAGGCATAGCCGTTGGCCGTAAAGAGCACCTTGGGTTTGATTTGACCAAAGCGGTCCAGAACGCCTTTTATCCCGAAATCGGGGGAACAAGAGGACCAAATGGCCCCCAGGCTTGTGGCGGCCAGCATGGCGATAATGGTTTCGGGCATGTTAGGCATAAAGCCCCCTACTCGATCTCCCGGCTTTACCCCAAGCTCCCGTAAGGCCTTGGCGACCCGTGCCACCGCGTCGTAGAGCTCCGCATAGGTCATTTTAACGGAATCTCGTCCTTCTCCCTTGAAGATTAAGGCCACCTCGTTATCGCGGTACCGGAGCAGATTTTCAGCAAAATTAAGACGGGCTCCGGTGAACCACTTGGCCCCGGGCAGTTTGTACGGATCGTCCACCACCTGGTCATAGTGTTTGGACGTCTTGATTTGTGCAAACTCCCACATGGCGTCCCAGAAATCGGGAATATTCTCAATTGACCACTGGTACAAGGGGTTATATTCAGTGAAATTCTGATCGTACTTATCATTGATAAAGTGCATGAAGCGATACATATTGGTGCTCTTGATCCTTTCTTCGGACGGTTTCCACAAGAGCTCGGCCATGGCTAACCCCCTTTCCATGATGAAATGTTTTAGGCGAAGCTGTTTTTAATCCAAAGCCTTCCTATATCACTGATTAACCCTTTTTTCAAAAAAATTTTCTTTCGCCCTTCTTGGTGCTGAAATGCGCCAGGATCTTGAAAGGTGGTTTAGTTTCCTTTTGCCTTGACTATGTAAACCAATTGGACTAGATAAAAACGTTTAATTTCTCGAAGGAGTGTCAAGGCATTCAAGGAACCAGGAGGCGTTTGCATAAGGCGCACAAGGATATTTTTATTTAAACATGGAAAAACGCAGTGAACTGATTGAGGAACGCCTGAAAAAGGCGCAGAAATTGAAGGCCATGGGGGTTAAACTCTACCCTGAGGGCCGTCCTGTTGATTTGACCGCGGCCGAAGTCACAGATCGTTTCGGCCCTATGGACGACGGCACCCTCAAAAGGGAGAGCGGGATCTACACCTTGGCTGGTAGGATTATGTCCCGACGGGACTTTGGGAAGGCCTCTTTTATCCACATCAAGGACCGGACCGGCCGTATCCAGGTCTATGTGCGGAAAGACAAGGTGAGCGAGAAAACATTCAGCGTGTTTAAGCTCATAGATATCGGGGATTTTGTTCGCGTCAAGGGGACTGTTTTTCGTACCAGAACCGGGGAACTGACCATTCTGGCCCAAGGCCTGACGCTTCTGGGGAGATGCCGGCGGCCCCTGCCCGAGAAGTGGCACGGCCTATCGGATGTGGAGACCAGATACCGGCAGCGCTACCTGGACCTGATCGTCAATGACCAGGTCAAAGAGGTCTTTATAAAGAGGAGCAAGATCATTCAATCGATCAGGAGGTTTCTCACCGAAAAAGATTTCCTGGAGGTAGAAACCCCCATGATGCAACCCATCCCGGGAGGGGCTACGGCAAGGCCTTTTAAGACCTTTCACAATGCCCTGGGAAGGGAGCTCTACTTAAGGGTGGCCCCGGAGCTTTACCTGAAACGACTCATGGTGGGCGGGCTGGAGCGGGTATTCGAAATCAACCGGAACTTCCGGAACGAGGGCATTTCCATAAGGCACAATCCCGAATTCACCATGCTGGAATTCTATGTGGCCCATGCCGTCTACAGCGATCTCATGGAGCTTACAGAAGAGCTTTTCATGCGTCTCGTTCAAGAAGTGGCGGGCGGGGTGGTGATTTCCTATCAAGGCCAGGAGATTGATTTCACCCCCCCTTGGCGCAGGATGTCTCTGTTTGACGCCTTGAGGGAGATAGGAGGGGTCAATGAAGAGGTCCTTAAAGACCACGCATCGGCTGTCGCCTTTGCCCATGACAGGGAGATCGCCCTGACCGAGGGTATTTCCCACGGAGAGACCCTGACCAAGCTCTTCGACCATCTGGTGGAGCCGGAGTTGAAGACCCCCACGTTTATTTTCGGTTATCCCATCGAGGTTTCTCCCCTTTCCAGGCGAAACGAACAAAATCCACAACTGGCGGATCGGTTCGAGCTCTTCATCGGGGGCAAGGAAATAGCGAATGCCTTTACGGAGTTGAACGATCCGGAGGATCAAAGACAGAGATTCGAGGCCCAGGTGGCCCTTAGAGAGGCGGGCGATATAGAGGCCCAGTTCATGGACGAAGATTTTTTGAGGGCACTGGAATATGGCATGCCCCCTGCTGCGGGAGAGGGCATTGGCATTGATCGGGTTGTGATGCTCTTGACCGATTCTCCCTCAATAAGGGACGTCATCCTTTTTCCTCATATGAGATCCAAGTAGGACGCCTGCGCCCATGTTTTTCGAGCTTTTCCTCGGATTGAGATACCTTAGAGCCAAGCGGAAGCAGGCCTTTATCTCCATAATAACCATCATTTCAGTGCTGGGCGTCATGGTCGGCGTTATGGCCCTCGTGGTGGTCCTCTCTGTGATGAATGGATTCCGGGCGGACCTCATGTCCAAGATTCTTGGGGTCAATTCCCACCTTCTTGTATTGAACGTGGGAGGAGAGTTCGGCGATTATCAAGCGTTAAGTCGAAAAATCAGCCATATGGAAGGGGTGGAGGCCTCCACCCCCTTCATATACGGTCAGGTGATGGTCAATAAGTCAGGGAACGCATCCGGAGCCCTCCTGAGAGGCATTGATCCTGTAAGCGTGACCAACGTACTGAAAATAGGGGGAATGATACGAAAGGGCGCCCTCGAATCCCTGGAACGGAAAGTGGATGGGCTCCCCTCCATCATTGTGGGCAGTGAACTCGCGAGGCGCATCAGGGCCGCAGTAGGGGAATCATTAAAAGTGGTTTCTCCTGAAGGAAAATTGACACCTCTTGGAAGGAGCCCGAACACGCGCGTGTATAGGGTTTCTGGTCTCTTTGACTCTGGCATGTATGAATATGACGCCTCCATGATCTATGTGTCTTTGAAAGAGGCCCAGGAACTGCTCGGCCTGGGAAATCAGGTGACAGGACTTGAGATCAGGACCGATGATGTGTATAAGTCGGACAGGGTGGCCGAAAGGATTGAGGAGACTTTGGGATATCCCTTTTGGACCAAGGACTGGAAGGTCATGAACAGGAGCCTGTTTTCGGCCCTCAAGCTGGAAAAAATCACCATGTTTGTCATTTTGACCATGATCGTCTTGGTGGGGGCCCTCAATATCATCAGTACCCTGGTCATGGTAGTGATGGAGAAGACAAAGGACGTTGCCATCTTGAGGGCTATGGGGGCCTCGGCCAAAAGCATTATGTCCGTGTTTATGTTCCAGGGGTTGCTGGTAGGCATTGTGGGGACAGGGGCCGGCCTCCTGGCGGGTTTGGGTATATGCCAGGCCTTGGCAAAATATCAATTCATAAGCCTGCCCTCAGACGTGTACTATATCTCCACCCTGCCGGTTCAGGTGGAATTTGGGGATGTGGGCATGGTGGCCGCAGCTGCAGTGGGAATTTCTTTTCTGGCCACCCTTTACCCTGCCTGGTACGCCTCCAGACTCAACCCCGTTGAGGCCATTAGATATGAGTGAACAGGGGTCAGGAGCAGAGAACGCACAAACACCCTTGCTTGCCCTGGCAGGGGTATGCAAATCCTTTCCTCACTACGGAGTCACCATTGAGGTCTTAAAGGGGATTGACGTGTCTGTCCATGCGGGGGATAGTGTTGCCATCGTGGGGGCCTCCGGTGTGGGCAAGTCAACGCTTCTCAATATCATGGGAAGCCTGGAACCGCCCACAGAAGGGGTGGTCAGATTTGAAAACAGGGACCTATATGAAATAGATGACAAGGATTTGTGCCGCTTTAGAAACAGGGAAATCGGCTTTGTTTTTCAGTTCCACCATCTTCTTCCGGAGTTGAATGCCCTGGAAAACACCATGATGCCTGCCATGATTGCCCGGTGCCCCAGGAGAAAAACCGTTGGTTTGGCGGAGGCGGTCCTGAAAAGGGTCGGGCTGGGCGGGAGGCTTACACACCGGGCCGGAGAACTCTCCGGTGGTGAACAGCAGCGGGTGGCTATCGCCCGTGCCCTGATTATGAGGCCCAAGTTAATCCTGGCGGATGAACCTACGGGAAATCTGGATTGGGCCACGGGCCAGGAGATCGCGGATGTCCTGTTGAATCTAAGTCAGGAAGAGGGGGTGGCCATGGTCATTGCAACCCATAATCAGAAACTGGCTCAAAAGATGACGAGGCAGATGGAGATCGTTGAGGGGCGGATTTACTCCGCTGCCCGGAACAAGCTATAAAGGGTAAAGATCATTTCTTTAAAGAAAAGGTGGAGGCTATGATAGGGCGCGTTATCCGGCTCCAGGCTATACTGATTTTGGCTTTATGCTTTTTTGTAAAGCCCCCCGAGGTCATGGCTAAGACAACGGGGAAGGTAGCTGTTTTGCCCTTTAAGGTCCATGCCCCAGAGGCCCTCAGTCATCTCCGGCTGGGCCTGCAGGAAATGTTGACCATGAGGATGGGGGAAAAGGGATATGAGGTGATCAACCCGGAGGTGGTTAATGAAAATCCTCTCGCCTCCATGCCCCAGTTTGAAATGGAAGACCTCGTCAGGCTCGGTGAGGAGTTGGGCGCCCAATGGATGGTAGTGGGTAGCATGACCCAGGTGGGCAAGAAAATGAGCCTGGATCTAAAGGTCGTGGATGTTACAGGTGAGAGACCGCCCTTTTTCCTTTTCATGGTGGCGGACAATATTGACGCTCTCACGGACACGTCTAAAAAAATCGCCACCAATATCGATCACCAGATCAGCAGGGTCGTGCAAGTCGATGCAGTTCGGGTGCGGGGAAATCAGCGTATAGAAAAGGACGCCGTTTTGGCGGCTGTTCGGACAAAAGCCGGGGATGTCTTTGACTATGAAAAGCTGGATAAGGACCTTCGCGACATCTACAAAATGGGATTCTTCAAGGACGTAAGGATAGAGACAGAAGACGGTCCCAAAGGAAAGATCGTTATCTTTGAGGTTGTCGAAAAGCCCTCCATTGGCGAGATTGTTTTCGAGGGAAACAAGAAGTTGGATGATGATGAACTGACAAAGGAGATAGGGATCAGGCTTTATTCTATCTTGGACTATAATAAAATCAAGCAAAGCATTGAACGGCTCAAGGACGTCTATCGTCAAAAGGCTTACTATAATGTAGAGATTACGGCCGAGACGGAGCCCCTCCCGAAAAATGAGGTTTTGCTCAGATACCAGATAGTGGAACACGAAAAGGTCTATATCACCAATATCCAGTTTGAGGGGAATACAAAGTTCACCGACGAGGAACTCAAGGATATTATGGAGACCAAGGAAAAGGGCTTTTTTTCATGGTTTACCGATTCCGGTCTCCTGGAACGGAGAAAGCTGGAATTCGACGTCCACAAAATAACCTCCTTTTACCACAACCACGGGTATATCAGGGCCAAGGTGGGCGAGCCGAAGGTGACATATGAAAAGGACAAGGGCCTGACCGTGACCATGGAGATTCATGAGGGCGAACAGTTCAAGGTGGACGAGGTGGCCATCGAGGGAGACCTTATCAGGCCCGAGTCTGAACTCCTGGAAAAGGTGCATATCGGAAAAGAGAAGGTTTTTGACCGGGAAATCGTTCGAAGGGATATCCTGGCCCTGAGGAGGATTTACACGGACGAGGGGTTTGCCTATGCAGAGGTTTTACCGAGCACAAGAGAGGACGATGAGGCCCATCTTGTGGATATTGTATACAAGATCAACAAGGGGAAAAAGGTTCGTTTTGAAAGGATTAACATCTTTGGAAACGAGGTGACGAGGGATAAGGTTATCAGGCGCGAATTAAAGGTCTATGAAGGGGACTATTATAACGGCAGGGCCTTGAAGAGGAGCGAGGAGAACCTGGACCGACTCGGCTTTTTTGAGGACGTGGAAGTCCAGACCAAGAAGGGGAGTGCCGATGACCTGGTGGTTCTCAATCTTAAGGTCAAGGAGAGGCCCACGGGTGCCTTCAGTGTGGGAGCGGGTTACAGCTCTGTGGACTCTGCCTTTGTGGCCCTGGATGTGGCGCAAAGTAACCTTTTTGGGTACGGCCAGAAACTGGAGGCCTCGGTCAAGATCGGGGGGGCCACGAATGAAATCGATATCAGTTTTATTGAGCCGTGGCTTTTTGACAAACCCCTGGCCGCGGGTATTGACGCCTATCAGTGGAAGCACGAGTACGACGATTATAGCCAGAACAGTCTCGGCAGCGCCCTCAGCCTCGGTTTTCCTCTGGGGCTGGATGTGTTTACAAAGGGATGGGTCCAGTATCGTTACGACGACGCAAAGATCACGGATGTCGCCGAGACCGCTTCTGTTCTCATAAAGGACATGAGGGGCCGAAATGTGACGAGCAGTGTAACCCTGGGGATAAAAAGAGACAGCAGAAACAAGCCCTTTAATGCGACCCGGGGTTCTGTGAACTCGTTCTCCTTCGAATATGCCGGGGGCTTTCTGGGCGGGGACGTGTATTTCAATAAATATGAGGCCAGGTCAGCGTGGTTTTTGCCCTTTTATTGGGACACCGTTTTTATGCTTCAGGGAAGGGTCGGTTATATCCAGGAAAGATCGGGGGGAAAACTACCCGTATATCAGAAGTTCTTCCTGGGTGGAATCAATACGGTCCGCGGATTTGAGTACGCCGACATCTCTCCCAGAGATCCTGCTACAGGGGACCGTATTGGTGGAGAAAAAATGATGGTTTACAACATGGAATACCGATTCCCTTTGATCAAGGATCAGGGGGTCACCGGTCTCGTATTCTTTGACGCCGGAAATGTATTTTCAAAGGATGACAGTTATACCTTCAGTGGAATAAGAAGGTCGACGGGTGGGGGTATCAGATGGTTTTCTCCCATGGGCCCCTTACGGCTTGAATACGGTTATAACCTGGATCGAAAACTGGGTGAAAAATCAGGCAAATGGGAATTTTCCATCGGAGGCCTCTTCTAGGCGCTGGTTCCATCAGAGTGACCA
>Ga0180432_10011050_pt1 | contig 10693 bp, 6 predicted proteins | sample SS_ome_10_FD_132414 | JGI IMG/M metagenome (GOLD analysis project Ga0180432, IMG submission 132414) | Hypersaline lake sediment archaeal communities from the Salton Sea, California, USA - SS_1_MS_2 metaG | ecosystem: Environmental > Aquatic > Non-marine Saline and Alkaline > Hypersaline >...
CCGTTCCAAGAACAGCATCAAGGGCAAGAGCCGCATCGCAGGCTGGAACAACGACTTCCTGAGGGGAGTACTTACGGCACAGGGTGTTTAATGTGCGCCGGCCCTGCCGCGGGTACCGGCGACCGGCGGGACGAGCCGGCTCCGCCGGGCGCAAGAACGCACGCGGTGGGAGGTGGTCTGCCGCCCCCCGCCGCGTACGCTGGCGGTGGTCCGATGCATGCCTCCGGCGGCTGGTCCGCCGGCCGTCAGCTTCCCGTGAAGCTCACCTGGAACGCGCCGAAATCGGCCATGGTGACGTCGCCGTCCGCATCGACATCGAAGAAGTCGCAGCCCGTCTCGAGGCCGCCGCCGGGGCCGAGCAGGCAGGCCTCGAACTCGCCGTAGTCGTCGAGGTCCACGTCGCCGTCGCCGTCGTGATCGCCGGGAGTGCCGACCTTGGGCAGAGCCCGGATCTCGACGTCGTCAATATTCCAGCCGCAGTATTCCCAGCCGCCGTCGGTCGAGCCCATGGTCCAGCGCAAGTAGACGGTCTCCTGGTCGTCGGCGATGTCCGAGAGGTTCAGCTCCATGGGCACCCACTGGTTGTCGGCGATCTCCTCGGCGTTCTCCCAGACGACGGTCCAGTCCACGCCGTTGGTGCTGGCCTTGACGTAGGCGTGGTCGTACTTGGGTTGCTCGACGCCCAGCCATCTCCAGAAGGTCAGGTGGACGCTGTACAGGCCGGTGCAGTCGATGGCCGGGGTGGTGAGGTGCCTCTCGGGCAGGTCGGCCTCGTAGTCTCCGTCGAGGTTGTAGCCGTAGACGTTATCGCCCGTGTGTCCGCTGGTGGGGTCGGCGTAACCGTGGGCCGTACCCCCCTGGCCGCTGGGAACGCCGAACTCCCACAGGCCCTGCGTTGTCCAGCCCGGATCGCTGTCCAGCGTCCACTCGTATTGCACCCCGGGTTCGCCGACGGCCAGGGTGACCTGCCGCGTCGTGTCACCCAGGTGGTCCGTCTGGTTGACGAAGTGGACGGTCCCCAGGTACACGCCCGTCGCCAACGACGCCGCCTCGGCATTGATCGTGACGGTGACCTCGGCGGTCTCGTCGGGAGCCAGGGTGCCGCTCACGTCGCCCGAGAGCGTGAGCCAGGTGGCCCAGGCATCGGCGGCGATCTCGTACTGGATGGGGGCCTCGCCGCGGTACTCGAACTGATACGTCTTGCTTTCCGGGGTGAAGGGCCCGCCGACCGGGCCCTCGGCGGAGAAGTCGTCTTCGGGCGTGACCGCCAGACCCATCACGTCGCCCAGAGCCTTCATGCAGAAGTTGGCGGTTCCGGTCCAGGGCGGGTCGTCGTACTCGTAGAGGTCCCGCCACTCGCCGGCCTGGCGGTAGTAGCTCTCGCCGGGGCTCGCGGAGGACTCCACGATCACGCGGTACCTGGCCCCCAGCAGGACGGGCACCTCGGAGGTGCGGTCGTAGGGCTGCCCGCCGTCGGAGAGCCAGAGGTAGACGTAGAAGTCCTCGCCCTCCAGCACGGTGATGGGATCGTCCAGCTCGACGGTGTGGAAGCCGCGGAAGTCGAAATGGCCGGCCTGGCTGGTGAGTTCCTCCAGCAGCTCGCCGCCCTCGAAGCTGTCGTAGACCTTCACGGTGAAGTCGACGTCGTCGGCGGCGGCGAAGAAGCTGAGGGCCCGGATCTGGTGGGCGCCGGCGGCGGTGAAGGCGTTGAAGGCCTCGGTGACCCCGGGCATGGTGTCCCGCCAGCCGTGGTAGTCGTGGTAGTAGGTGTATTCATAGGGCTGCAGCTCCACGTCCTGGAAGGAGACCGCCCCCATCTCCGGGTTCTTGCAGCAGTGCTTGTCGTAGTAGGAGATCCAGAAGTAGCCATAGTCGCCCCACCAATCGCCCCAACTGTTCTTGCACAGCCAGGCGCCGGGCTGGGGGGCCTGGGTGGCCTTGGCGTCGTCCCAGCCGACGATGCCGATGGCGTGGTTGGGATCCAGGGGGCTGGCGGGTGGCTGGTAATGGGTGGTGCCGGTGATGAAGCTGCCGTCGTAGCACATGCAGGTGCCCATCACACCGTAGGTCATGATGGCGTTCTTGATGGTGTCGATGCCGGCGAGGTCCTGGTCCATGCTGTACCACTCGATGTGGCGGGGGTAGTAGATGTGGTAGCTGGGCAGCCAGCGTTCGGGGGCGGTGCTGTAGGACTGCCCGTCGATGTCACGGACGGCGCCCTCGCCGCGGGTGACGTAGGCGGAGCCGACCAGGTAATCGCCGCCGTTGTGGACCTCGAGGCCGCCGCCGGTGGGCGGGTCGGTGTCGTCGTTGTTGAACTCGTTGAAGCCGTTCCACCAGTCGAGGTGGTACTCGGCGAGGTTGGGCTCGCCGCTCTGGCCGACGGCGGACCAGTGGCCGGTCATGAGCAGGTTGCTCTCGATCGAGGCCATGATGCCGTGGGTCCAGCAGGTTCCGCCCTGCTGGCTCTTGACGGAAGTTACGTAGGACTCACCGCCCACGTCGCGGAGGTCGAACGAGCTGGGCGGGTCGGCCGGGGACGGGCCGGCGACGGCCAGCAGGACGAGCCCGCCGGCAGCGACGAAGAGGTTCTGCCGTGTCATGGTTTTTGCTCCTCGCGAGTAAAGGGTCGTGGAATGGGCGGGGCGTGCCGTCGACCGGAGCGCGATGGGGGAGGCGACTGCGGCCGGTGCCGGCCGGGCCGTGACTGCGGAACCATCATGCTGCGAGACGGACATCGCCTGCACCCGCCAGAGCGGGGATGCCACCGAGAAGGCCACCGGGGTGGGATCACCCGGTTCGTCCAGCGGGCGGAACGGACGCCCCCACCGACCGATCGGGCAGGCACCCGCCCCGGGGCGGAGCCGGCCGCGGATCCCGCTGCTGCGCCTTTCCCGCCGACGGGCCCGGAGCCCGCCGAAGGTTGTCTCCATTGTGCCGGTTCAACGCCGCTTTTACAACGCTCCTGACGCTGCTGTTGGCTCCGGTCGGCGAACCCGGTCTGCCGGGAACGCGCCTTTGACGGTCCGCTCCGCCGGATCGGGTCCCGCAGCAAGGCCTGCCGCCTTGCGCTGCCCGGCGTTGCCGTCGTTCGCGGTGGGGGCTCAGGTGGCCGGGGCCTGCGTACCCCGGGCTCCCTGCGGTCGCCCCGGGCTTCGGTCTGCCGCCCCCTTTGGGGTCTGGCCTGTTGGCGCCGCCTTTGAGGCATCGGTGTTTGGCTCGGCTGGACGACCACCCGGCGGCGAGGATCCGCCTCAGCGCTGAACTTCCTCTACAGGCTCGGGTTATGAACCGCAGACGACGGGACATGCAGGTACAGTGCTTCACCCGGTCTGAGCCTGCCGGGAGCCGACCGTCGCCGTTTGGACATGCCTCCGGCGTACGGCATGGGCGTCTCGCAGGGTGGACTGTGGCAGGTTTGCCGCCCGGCAGCCGGGTGGCGTCGGCCGGTGAGGCGAGGTTCGGACGCTTTTGTCGTGTGACTCTTGCGTCTGTTATTCGGGCGTGATATATTTTCCATAGCAGAGGGACCGAGTCGCGGTCCTGAGGCATCTCGGTCCAGCGCGGAGCAGAGAGAGACGCCGCCATTGGCGGGCTCTCTCTTTTTTCATCGTCCCGCGGCGTGAGGCGGCGGGACGGGCATGTCGTGGTAGAGACGAAGCGCATCGTCAGGCAGTAATCGGCTCACGAGGGGCAGGAGGCGGGGCGTTCCTCGGGGTGTTTCTTTCGAGGGACGTCCAGGGCGTTCTGAGGCTGAACGGCCGACACCCGGCGGGGGTGTCCGCGGTCGGCGCGCGGGGTGCGTCGCCGCAGGGCCCCGGCCGAGGGTGGCCGTGTGTCTCATAGGGGGGTTTTGTTCAATGACGATGGCTTGGGCCATCAGGGAGGAGTCAAGATGAAGCGAGTTGCGTTGCTCTTCGGTGCGGCGGCGGTGCTGGCGTGGCTACCCGCCGGCGCTGTGGCTTCCTGGTACGAGGACTTCGATTCCTACACCGCGGGAACGGTCCTGGATGATGTCGGGGGATGGTACGGATGGGATGACGTGAGTTCGGTTGCCGGCGTGGTCTCCGACACGCAGGCGTACTCGGCGCCGAACTCCATCGCGATCGATGGGGGCGACGGGGATGCGGTGCATCCCTTCACGCCCATCACCGAGGGGCAGTGGACCTTCACGGCCTGGCAGTACGTCCCCTCGGATCTCGATGCCCTGACCTACTTCATCATCAACAACGAGTACCAGCATGGCGGGCCCCATGACTGGGCGATCGAGAACCACTACGACCCCTCGCTGGGGTTGGTCTGGGACCAGATCCGTGACCCGGACATCCTCAATCCGCTGCCGCTGATCTACGACCAGTGGACGGAGATCCGGGTGGAGATCGATCTGGACACCAACTTCATGGAGCAGTACTACGACGGCGACCTGCTCTCCAGCGGGACGTGGAACATCTACGCCGGCGGGGTGATCGCGATCGCGAATGTGGACCTGTACGCTCCCCATTTCGTGGAGGTTTACTACGACGATCTGTCACTGGTACCGGAGCCCACGGCGGGCCTGTTGCTGTTGGCAGGCGCGGTGGCCGTCATTCGCCGCCGCTAGAATTCTGTTGAGCAGCGGCACGCAGCGGCCGGCGCCCTGGCCGGCCGCTGGCGGGGCTGGCTCGCTGGGCCGGAAAGCTCGGCGGAAGGCCGCACGCCGCAGGAATACGCAGGGGCCGTGGTCGGCAGGCGCCGGCCACGGCCTTCTTCTGCCAGCGGGCTGCCCGGAACCGTCCGCAGGCGCGCTGCCGTCGCTCACGGGGGGTGTCGAGTCCGCCCGGTTTGCCGCCTTCGGTCTCAGGAACCCTTCCCGGCCCGTTTCTTTCCGTCTTGAGTTGCCGTAGTCCAACCCGCTACCATGGCGTTGTGAAGCTGCAGGGGCCTGCCGGCAGGCACGTCCGCGGGGCAGCGCGGGGCCGTGGGATCACAAACCCAATCCGGAGGATGAGATTGATGACAGGCAAGCAGTGGGGCAGAGGGTCGGTCCGGTTGGGCGTCGGCGTGCTGCTGGCGGTGGGGACTCCTCTGGTTCGGGCGTCGGAGGAGGGACAGGCCGCCGCCGACCAGGTGACCGAGGCCAGTTACCGCTACTTCCTGGGTGACGACCAGGGCGTGGAGGGCATCCTCTACACCCACGACGGGGACGACCGCGGGGTCGACGGACCGGAGCACGACTTGGCCCGGGACAACATCGCCGCCCACTTCGAGGCCTACGGGCTCACCGTCACCCTGGAGCCGGTCCTCTACTGGAGCACGACCTACTACAACGTGGTCGGCACCAAGCTGGGCACCACCTACCCCGACGGGGAGTACATCATCGGGGCCCACTACGACTCGGTCAGCAATCCCGGGGCGGACGACAACGCCAGCGGGGTGGCCTTGGTCCTGGAGAGCGCCCGCATCCTCACCCAGTACGATTCGGACTACACCATCCGCTTTGTCGCGTTCACCCGCGAGGAGCAGGGCCTCTACGGCAGCGAGGCCTACGTCGACGACCATGCCGGGGACGACATCCTGGGCATGATCTCGGCGGACATGGTCTCCTACAACACGGGCCCGGAGGACGCCCTGATCTACGGGCACGCGGCGTCGGACCCGTGGAAGAGCGCCCTGGCCGGCGCCCTGGCCACGTACGCCCCGGACATCCTGGTGAGCGTGCAGGGCGGGCTGGACGCCAGCGATCACGCCCCCTTCGAAGCCGCCGGCTACCCGGCCTGCCTGCTGATCGAGGGGGACGTCTGGAGCAATCCGCACTACCACAAACAGACCGACAGCGTGGACACGCCCGACTACATCGACTACGCCTACGCCGTGAAGATGACCCGGGCGATCGTCGGGCTGCTGGCCGATCAGGCCGGGGTGCAGGTGGTCATCGCCGACGGCGACCACGACGGTGACGAGGATGTGGACTTCTACGACTTCAACTTCCTGCAGCGCTGTTTCGGCGGTGACGGCCTGCTGTATCCCGAGGGCCTCGGCTGCGAGTCGTTCGATTTCGACGGCGACGACGACGTCGACCTGACCGACTACGACGAGTTCTACGGCCTGTTCACCGGTCACCTCTTCGACGACTGCAACACCAACGGCTTCCCCGACGAGGAGGACATCGCCAGCGGTTACAGCCAGGACTGCAACAGCAACGGCGTGCCCGACGAGTGCGACATCGCCGACGGCACCAGCGAGGACTGCAACAGCAACGGCATCCCCGACGAGTGCGAGCCGGTGACGCTGCTGTTTGTCGACGATTTCGAGACCGACCTGGGCTGGCAGGTGACCAGCCAGTCGCTGGAGAACGGCGAGTGGGAGCGGGCCAACCCGCAGCAGACCGAGCAGAGCGGGGCGGTGGCCCAGCCGGGGGACGACTACACGGAGACCGGCACGCTCTGCTACGTCACCGCTGCGCCGGCGGGAGCCAGCGTGGGGGCCTACGACGTGGACGGCGGACCGACCCGGGTGACCTCGCCGCTGATCGACATGTCGTTGGGCAACGTGACGCTCAGCTACGCGTACTGGTTCTACAACGACGACGGGGACGACACCCTGGAGGTGGAGGTCTCGAACAACGGGGGCGCCGCCTGGGTGCCTCTGGCGACGCATGAGGCCAGCATGAGCCAGTGGCGGGTGCACGACGTCAGGGTGGACGACGTGATCACGCCGACCGCCAGCATGAGGCTGCGGTTTTCGACGGCGGACAACCCGAACGACTCGATCACCGAGGCGCTGATCGACGACGTTCTGGTTACGGGGTTCGACTGCGGGTCGTAGGGCTCGCGGCCGTGAGGGGGTCTTGCGGGCCCTGCCGCGGGAGGGTGGCATCGTCGCTGGACGTCATCGGGGCCGCATCGGGGACACGGCGGCCGAGGACGAACACCATCAGGACCAGCGTGACCACGCCCGCGGCCAGGGCCACCCACCAGGGCTGCCCGTAGCGATTGCACAGCATGTGGCCCGCACCCACGCTGACCCCGGCGGCCAGCAGGGCGTAGGGGATCTGCGTCCAGACGTGCTGCTCCAGGGAGCAGGAGCTGGCCAGGGACGACAGCACGGTGGTGTCGCTGATCGGCGAGCAGTGGTCGCCGAAAATCGCTCCCGCCAGGACGGCTCCGACCGTGGAATAGAACAGGGGCAGGGCTTCGTGGCCCGGCAAGCCTGCGCACAGGCGTGCGGCGACCTCGACGGCCACGGGGCAGAGAATGCCCATGGTGCCCCAGCTCGAGCCGGTGGCGAAGGAGACCAGGCAGGCGGCTCCGAAGACGGCCAGGGGCAGGAAGGCGGCGTCGAAGGCACGCCTGTGGAGTTCCCGGCCGACCACCTCACCGAGCTGGAGGGCCTGCGTGGCGTCGGAGAGGGCCCAGGCCAGCACCAGGATGACGATCGCGGGGAACATCTGGCTCATGCCCTCGAGGGCGGCGTCCATGGTGGCCTTGGTGGAGAGCGTCCGGGTCCCCACGCTGATCAGCACCGCCAGGGCAAGCCCGGCCAGTGCCCCGTAGAGGATGGAGCGGTAGGCGTCGGCTTCCGCCAGCAGGTACCGCACCGTGCCGAAGGAGAGCTCCGTATCCCGGGGGAAGCCTCGCCAGCCGGTCACCACCAGGATGATCAGGGTCACCGCCACCATCAGGAGCACGGGGGTAAGGGCGAACCAGGGCCGTCCGGTCGGGCGGGTGTCGGCCTCCGTCGGATCCTCGCCGGGGGGCGCCTCGCTCGCCTCCCGCTCGGCGCGCTTCATGGGGCCGAAGTCGCGGCGGGTGAGGGCGACGATGGCCACCAGGGCCAGGGCGAAGAGGGCGTAGAAGCGGTAGCCGATACTGGCCAGGAACACCTGGTACTCGTTCATCCCGGCCAGGAACGCGGGGAGCGGCTCGGCGGCCGCCTGGGCCGAGGCGCGGACGTTGTCCAGCCCGTCGCGAATGTAACCGATCTCCGCTCCGATCCAGGTCCCGATGGGCACGAGTGAGGCGACCGGGGCCGCGGTGGAATCGACGATGTAGGCCAGCTTGGCCCGGCTGATGCGCAGCCGATCGAAAAGGGGCCGCAGCGTAGGGCCCAGGATCATGGTGTTGGCGTAGTCGTCGAAGAAGACGGCGTGGCCGCCGACCCAGCCGGCAAGCTGGCCGCGCCGCGACGTCCGGGCCCAGCGGGCCAGCACCTCCACCACCGCCCGGGTCCCGCCGTTGGCGCCCACCACGCCGACAATCGCGCCGATGGTCAGGGTGAAGACCATGATCTGGATGTGGCTGGGATCGGCGATGCCGCCGATGACGAAGCCCTCGACTGCCAGGCGGATGCCGGCCAGGACCGGCGTGGTGCCGGCGAAGGGGGCGTCCGGCGGCCGGCACGGCAGGAGCATGTACGCCGCGACCACCGTGGCGAGGAAGAGGGGAGCGACGACCTGCCGGGCGAGAACGGCCAGGGCGATGGCCACCAGCGGTGGGGCCAGCACCCACAGGCCGTACGCGTCCTGCGGGGCCGTCACCACCGGGGCGGTCGTGGCGGGGGCCGTCTCGGGCTCTTGAGCCAACGCCACGGCGGCAATGCCGAGAAGTGTCAGCAACAGCACGATGGCCGCTGCCCGCTCCCGGCTCACAGGCCTCCAACGAGGTTTCACGTGTTCACCTCCCTGGCATCGGCGAAGGACCCATTCTCCCGAAAGGCCATCGCGCGCTATCATGGGCCCGGGCGTGCCCGCACGCAACACCGTCCCTGCTTGCGAACGCCGGATCGCGACGAACGCTGCCCGGCGGCGTTTCAGTGCTGCGGAGCAGCGGCGTGGAGGAGCGCGGGGTCATACCGCCCAGGGCAGGTCCGCTACGGGTGGACGAACCCCGGGAATCGGTGGCTCTTGTGCCTTCTGCCGCTCCCTTGCGGTCGCGGTTCTGTTCAGGGGGGCACCCTTGTTCTGGGGAGTCAGCTCTGGGCCAGGGTGCGCACGGCGGCCCGGAAGAGCTCCAGACCGTTGGCTCGGTGGGCGCCCGGGCGGCGCGTCCAGAGCGGATGGTGGGTGGCGTCGACGGCCCGTTCGGGGTGGGGCATCAGGCCGAGGACCTGCCCCGTGTCGTCGACCAGGCCGGCGAGGCCGTCCACGCTTCCGTTGGGGTTGGCCGGATAAACGCCGGCCTGCCCGGATTCGTCGACGTACCGGAGGGCAACGTGCCCGGCATCGCGCAGCGCCGCCAGGGTCTGCTTGGAGTCAACGACCAGCCGCCCCTCGCCGTGGGCCACGGGCGCCTCGAGGTAGTCGATTCCCTCGAGAAACGCGCAGCGCTGCGTGCAGACCTTCATCCGCACCCAGCGATCCTCGAACCGGCCCGAGGTATTGGGCGCCAGGCTCACGCGGTTCGGCCCGACGCGGCCGGCCGGCAGAAGACCCATGGTGACCAGCACCTGAAAACCGTTGCAGATACCGAGCACGAGCTTGCCCGCGTCGATGAAGGCCCGCACCGGCCGGGCGAGATGGTGGGCGAAGCGGAGGGCCAGGATGCGGCCGGCGGCGATGTCGTCGCCGTAGCTGAAACCGCCCGGGATGGTCAGGGCCCGGGCCCGGTCCAGGAGGCCGGGCTGGCGGATCAGCTCGTTGACGTGGACCAGCCGGGCCCGGGCGCCGGCCAGCCGCCAGGCGTGAACCGTTTCCAGGTCGCAGTTGATGCCTGCGGCCCGCACCACGATGACCTCGACGTCAGCCACGCCGCCCACCTCCCGGGCCGTCCTGAAGCGGCCCCCGCCATGCGTCCGCCAGGGCGGCGACGTCGAGGTCCACGACCGGCCTGCCGGCCAGCGTCATGGCCAGGCGCGGCGCGGCGGCGACGGTGCCCAGCTCGACGGCGTCGCTCCACTCGGTGTCATCTTCCGGCACCTCCAGCACATAACCGGTCATCGCGGGCTCGAACAGGATCGCGGCGGGGTCCGCCTGGCCTCGGCGCCCCAGCAGGGGGTCCAGGGTCAGGTCGGCACCAATGCCGGCGGCGACGCACATCTCCGCGACGGCCACCGCGACGCCGCCGTCGCTGACGTCGTGGGCCGCCCGGACGCGTCCCGAGCCGATCGCCCGGGCCACCCGCAGGTGCAGGGAGCGGGCTGCGGCCAGGCCCTCGGTTTCGGCCGGGGCCTGCGCCAGGATCAGTCGGCTGCCCGGCTGCTTGAGGTCCATGGTGCTGCAGCGGCGGACGTCATCGAGCACGCTGATGGCGCTGATCAGGAGGGTGCCGGGGATGGCGATGCGCTCCGGCATCCTGAGGCGTGCCGCTTCGGCCGGGTCCTGGGAGAACTGGTTGTTCAGCGAGTCCTTGCCGGAGATGAAGGGCAGTCCGTAGGCCAGGGCGGCGTCGTGGGCCCCCTGGCAGGTGCGGACCAGGCCGCCGAGGGCCCGGGGGTCGTCGACGCCGCCCCAGCAGAAGTTGTCCAGGATGGCCGTCCGCTGCGGATCGCCGCCCACGCAGACCACGTTTCGCAGGGCCTCGTCCACGGAGGCGATGGCCATGAGGTACGGATCGACGTCGGAGAGTTGCGGAACCAGTCCGCAGCCCAGGGCGATGCCGCGGTGGCTGTCCAGGCGCGGCCTGAGCACCGCGGCGTCCGAGGGGCCGTCGCGGGGGCCGCTCAGTGGTTTGACCACGCTGCCGCCCTGGACTTCGTGGTCGTACTGGCGGATCACCCA
>Ga0180432_10011051_pt1 | contig 10693 bp, 9 predicted proteins | sample SS_ome_10_FD_132414 | JGI IMG/M metagenome (GOLD analysis project Ga0180432, IMG submission 132414) | Hypersaline lake sediment archaeal communities from the Salton Sea, California, USA - SS_1_MS_2 metaG | ecosystem: Environmental > Aquatic > Non-marine Saline and Alkaline > Hypersaline >...
GGATCAACATCCATGAGAAAGACGAAGGCAGCGGACGAAGGTTTTCAGCACGATGACACAGCCCGCGGGAGGCGATGCAGGCTTCATTAGATGTCGGGGCTGCCCCAGCCTGCGCACTCTCTATCCTAGAGTCTTTCCCGGGAACCGCATCGCCGTCTCCGGGCCGGGCTCTTGGAAATGCGGCGAGCTTCGATCAGCCGTCATCCGCCGACGCCCCTATTGCCTGCGTGGTCCCCCGGCTCCCCTGAGCCGGGGCTTCGGTTCCCGGTTTGCCGGCCGATTCGGGGTGCACCCATGCCATGCCGCCCGGACCGGCCTCCCGCTTCCAGATCGGCACCTGCCGTTTCAGTTCGTTGAGCAGCCAATCGGCGGCGGCGAGGGCCTCGCGGCGATGGCCGGCCGACACTGCAACCGCGACGCTGGTTTCGCCGACGGCCACGCGGCCGAGGCGATGGACGATCCCGCAACCGCAGAGCCCAAAACGGACGATCGCCTGATCCCGCAACCGCTCAAGCTCAGACCGGGCCAGCGGCTCGTAGGCCTCGTAGTCGAGCCAGTCGGTGGTGACTTCCCCCGTGGTTCGCCGGGTGGTGCCGGTGAACAGCAGGTTCGCACCGGCGTCCGGACTGCCGACACCAGCGAGCAGGGCTGCCGCGTCGATCGGCCGGTGCACCAGGTCGACGACGTTCATGCTCAGCCTCCACTCACCGGGGGAATAACGGCGACTTCGGAGTCTGGCCCGACCGGCGTCTCCGCAGCGGCATACCGCCCGTCGACCGCCACGGCACTGCGGCTGAGCAGCGGTTCAATGACCGGCACCGCCGCTGCCAGCGCCGCCCGCACCCCGGCTGCCGTGGCGACCGTCGGGAGGACGGTGACCTGACGTTGTCCCGCCGCAGCCGCCATCCCGGCGAAAAGCTGCACCGTGATGGCGGGACCGGCGTCGGCCGGTCCGGTCCGTTCAGTGTTTTGGTCTGGCGTGCTCACAGCAGTTTTTTCTCTCTCGGCACCCGGCAGTCACTCCCCCGCAGCTGCCGCTTGGGGCACGAGCCCGGCAGCGACAGCCAGCAGCACGACCGGATGGAGCATCGGCTTGCTCGACGCCTGCTCCATCTGGAGGCGGCAGGCCGAACACTCGGTGACCCCGCCGCCAATCGCCGGATCCCGCACGGCGGCCAGCAACGGCCGGCCAATTCGGAGGCTCGTCCGGTAGTTGTCGCGATCGAGCCCGAAGGTGCCCGCCATGCCCGAGCATCCGGTTGTCCGCGTGTCGATTCCAAGGTCGGGAATCAGCCGCAGCAAGCCGGTGGAATCGCTGCTCGCCGCCGGCTGCCGCAAGTGGCAGGGCTGGTGGTAGAGCAGCTGCCGCGGCAGCGGCTCGAAGTCGCCGACGAGCCGACCCTCGCGGTGCAACTCCCAGAGGTAGTCGGTGGCATGGCGGGTCGCCGCGACGACGCCGGGCAGTTCCTCGTCGTCGAGTAACAACGGATAGTCGTGCCGGATTGCTGTCACGGCCGCCGGCTCGGTGGCGATGATCTGGTAGCCGAGCCGCACCGCCTCGGCGAGTATCTGAAGATTCCTCCGAGCCAGCCGGCGGGCGAGGTCGAGGTCGCCCGCCGAAATGGCGGCGATGCCGGAGGCGACCTGCCGAGGATCGACGAAGACACCCACGCCGCTGCGTTCGAGCAGGGCGACCAGCGACCGGGGCACGAGCGGGTCGTGCCGGCGGGCGAAGGTATCGAGAAAGTAGAGCACCCGCGGCCCCGACCGTTTCGACGGCCGGGTGAGACCGCGGCGGGCGGCCCAGCGGAGAAACGAGTTGCCGGTGAATCGCGGCAGCCTGCGGCCCTGGGCGACTCCCAGCAGCCGTTCGAGCAGCCAGCGGGCCTGCGGGTTGGTCAGGGCCCAGTTCGAAAGCGGCCGCAGACGGCCTCCGACGGCCGACAGCTGATCGATGCGGGCAAGCAGCCAAGGCGTCCATCGCAGGCCTTCAGAGGCGACGGCAGCCGCCTTGAGTTCGGTCACCAACGCCGGAATATCGACCCCGGCGGCACAGTCGGTGCGGCATTGGTGGCAGTTGAAGCAGGTATCGGCGATCGCCCGAATCGCCTCGCCGCCGGCCGTCTGCGAATCGACTTCCCCGCCGAGCAGCCCGGCAACGAGATTCGCCTTGGCCCGCGGCGACCACTCTTCGCCGGGCGACTCGCGGAATCGGGGGCACATCCGCGACGGCCCGGCATCGGCCCGGCAGGCACCGCAGCCATTGCAGGCAGCGACCTCGGCGGTCAGCGTCGCTGCCGTCCAGTTCAACAGCGGCAGACCGACAGCGTCCGGGACCGCGGCAGGGAGCTGTCGCCAGGCTGGCCGGGGCTCGTCGGCAACAGGAACGATCTTCCCGGGGTTGAGCAGCCCGGCCGGATCGAACAGCCGCTTGATCTCTCGGCAGATTGCGACCTGGTCGGGAAAGTGTTCCGCAAAGAACCGGGTGCGGGAGAGCCCCAGGCCCTGTTCACCGCCGATCGTGCCGTCGAGCTGCACGACTGCCGCCACGAGGTCGGCCGCCAACGCCTCCAGCCGCGTCCGCTCGCCCGCGGCGTCGGGGTCAGCAAAGGGGCGGACATGAAGCTGGCCATGGCCGGCGTGGGCAAACAGCAGGGCGGTCGCGGCATGCTTCTTCAGCAGGTCCTGATACCGGCGCAGAAAGGCCGGCAACTGCTCCGGCGGAATGACCACATCCTCCATGAACTGCACCGGCCGGACGGCTCCGCGAGCCCCGTGGAGCGTCGAGACGACGGTTCGCGACAGCTGCCAGAACTCAGCTGCGTCGGCAGCCGCTTCGGCCCGCCGCGCGTCGATGCAATGAAACCGCGACCGCCGCATCATTTCGATGGCGTCGTCGAGCCGCCTCCGGCAGTCGGCCTGGTCGTCTCCAGCGAACTCGACGAGGAGCCCCGCTTCGGCAACCGCGGGAATCAGCCGTTCAAACGCCGGGCTCGCCGACCGCGACAGGGCGAGATGCCGCTTGTCGAACAGGTCGCAGGCTGCGGTCTCCAGGCTGCGAAACCGGAGGGCAGCAACCGCCGCCCGCTCCAGGGAATCAAAGAAAAACAGACCGACCGCCGAGCCGCCGACGCCGCTACGGGTCGCCAGCGTCACCGCGGTGACCACCGCCAGACTTCCGGAACTGCCGGCGAGCAGCCGGGGCAGGTCGACCATCGTCGGCACACCGGGCTGCGAACCCGGGTGGATGACACCGTCGAGCCGGTAGCCACCATGAACCAGTCGGCCGGATTTCGCCCACCGTGCCAGCTCTGGGCGGGCCGCCTCGCCGACCGCGGCGAGTCCCCGGGCCAACGCAAGCCGGCGGGCGGCGGCGGCGGGCATGCCGTCGCGATCCCCCCGACCGGCGACCGCAGTCGGACACAGTTCGGCAATCCCGCCGTCGCTGAAGACAACCTCCGCGGAAACCAGCCGGTCGCGGACCGCACCGTGCAGAGGAAATCGGCTGCCGGAGGTGTTCCGGCCAAGCATGCCGCCAACGGTCGTGACGGCGGCGTTTGCCGGGTCGGGACCGAAGCAGCGGCCGAACGTCGCCAGGTGGGCCTCAAGCTGCCGACAGGTCACCCCCGGCTGCACGCGGACGGTCTCCTCGGCCGTGCCGACGATCCGCCGAAGATATCGCGAGCAGTCGAGGATGATCCCGGAGCCGAGGGCGTCGCCGGCCAGCCCCGTGCCGCCGCCGCGGGGATGGACCGGCACGCCGTTGCGGGCGGCCCACTCGAGGGTCGCGGCCACATCCTCGACCGAACGGGGCCGGACGACGCCGAGCGGAGGCAGCCGAAACAGGCTGGCGTCGGTCGCGTAGAGCGACCGGCCGGCATCGTCGAAGATCACATCCCCGGCGACGACACCCCGGAGATCCTCCGCCATCCGGGTGCGTTCAAGTTCCAGCCGTCGTGCGTCCGCTTCCATCAACTGCTCACTTCAGGCTCGCGAGCCGGCCGATCCCACCGCCCGGTTCTGGCGGGCCGCCTGCTGGCGGTGCTTCTCGTGGGTCTCGAGGTTGAAGCCCCCAAACCGGTCGGTGATCCCCGGACCGGTGTAGCGGGCTCCGCAGCGGTAGCAGGTCAGGCACTCAGGCACGAGGAAGTAGAGGACGACATCGATGGCGGCCGTCGCGAAGAGGATGCCGAAGGTCAGGATCAACTCCCGATAGGCCCAGGCAACACAGCTGGCGGCAAAGCCGACCACGACAATGCCAACACCGATTCGCTGGGGAAAGTTCTTCCGGACGAACAATTCGGCGCTCGGGCAGACGACGCAGCGGGTCAGCCGCGGCGGCTCGGCGGCTGTGGCCGGCAGGATCGCCCCGGCGGGCAGGCTGACGACGCGGTCGCAGGACGGGCAGCGGAGACCCGCCTGCGTTTCAATCGCGGCAGCCGCCGTCTGCCGGCCGCACTCGGAGCAGGAATAGACGATGTTCATGGCAGCCTGGGGTGCAGGGTTGGAAGCGGGGCAGCCTCTCCCGAAACCGCCACCGGCGTTGCCAGAAGTTGGGCGGTCAGTTCCCCGAGAATGACCGCCAGGCAGGCGACGTAGAGAATGCCCGTGGCGCTTTGGGTGTTGGGAATTTCGAGTGTCTTGCGACTCATCACCAGCAGCACCGGCAGGCCCAGCAGACCGGCGAGCCAACGCAGTGACAACAAGGCCATGCCGGTTTGGTCGAGGCGGTCGGACGCCGTAAGACCGCGGGCGACCCGGGCGAACCAGTCGCCGCCGGTCCCAGCGACCGCCACGGCCTGCCAGCCGGCGGCAGCCAGCGTGCAGGCCAGCAGCAGGCCCCAGGCCATCAGGGTCTGGTCGATCGACCGCCGCAAAGCGTCGACCCGCATGCCGGGAGCATTGAGATACCAGTGCCCGAGCAGCATGGCATTGACGGTGAGGCCGATCAGGCATCCGGAAGCGAGCCGGCCGACGCTCGCCAGCGGACTCGGATCGCCTGCCAGCACGGTGGCAATCCCGCCGAGCCCGGCGGCGACCGCGCAGCACAGCAGGCCGCCCCGGCGGCGGTCGGCGAACATCAGCACGCTGCCGATCCACGAGACCACCGCCATGCCGGCCAGCAGCGCGGCGACTGTGGTCAGCCCGGCCGTTCCGGCGAGCAGACCGGCGAAGGTGGCCAGGCCGAGAACGACCAGCAGATTGACCCGAAAAAAACCGCCGGGCACCAGCGCCGTCGAGGTCAGGCAGAGGGCCACAGCAAGGCCGCAGCCGAAGCGGCAGAGGAAGTCGATCAACAATGTCACTCGCCAAGTCCTCCCGACAGTCGCCCGCTGCCGACGGGCCGCGACCAATTCTTCAGGCGACCGCAATGGTGGCGGTCGCTAGCGTTTGCCGTACATCAACGACATCACCTCCGCCCGACTCGACACGTTCGACCGGAAAATGCCTTTCATGGCCGAGGTGACGCAGAGACTGCCCGGTTTCCGCACCCCGCGAATCGTCATGCAGGTGTGCGAGGCTTCGATCACGACGGCGACCCCCTTCGCTCCGAGGTCATGCTCAAGCAGACCAGCGATCTGCTCGGTCATCCGCTCCTGCACCTGGGGCCGGTGGGAGACCACCTCAACCACTCGGGCGAGTTTGCTCAGACCGAGGACCCGGCCGTTGGGGATGTAGCCGATGTGGGCCTGTCCCATGAATGGCAACAGGTGATGTTCGCAGACGCTGTGAAAGGCGATGTCACGAACCAGCACCAGTTCGTCGTATTTCTCGGTAAAGGCCTTGCCGAGGTGCCGCTGCGGATCTTCGTGCAGTCCGCTGAACATTTCGGCATACATCCGGGCCACTCGGGCGGGAGTCTCAAGCAGCCCCTCGCGGTCGGGGTCTTCTCCGATGGCCGCCAGAATCTCGCGGACTGCCCGCTCGATCCGCGGCTGATCGACCGGCAGCGGCCGGTCGGTGGTTGCGGGTGTTTCATCTACGTCCACGGCAGCGACGCAAGCTGTTTCGGTACGGTCCATTTCCTCAGTTTAGCACGCGGACCCGGCAGCAGGATGCCGCCGGTCAGCACCGGACCCAAGACGGCCGGAGGTGACGTCAAGGCTGTTGGACCGGATTCCTGCGTCGGTTTCGGGCCGCTGATAAGCCGTCGAAGCTCCGGGGCCAGACCCGGGGATTGCCATCGCCCCCCGGCTGGCGTTTCTCATGGTGCGGAGAATCGAGCGCCATTCGGGCAGCCCGAGGCCGCGGCTGCGCTGCCCGGTGCCCATGCGACTGTTTGAAATCCTGTCAGTCAAACGGCATCGCCATGACGACTGAGCCTTCCGCAGCACCACCCGTCCGACTGCCACCCGGCGGGAGGAAGCCGCCAATGCTGCCAGCAAAGGAGAAGCCGACAGCAGGTCGGCGTTTTCCGGGAAGCGAGGCTCTATCTGAAAACTCAACACCTGGCTGCGAGCGGCTCATGCGCCCTCTGGCTCCGTCCGGCTCCACCACCAGAATTGCAATCTGGTTGCTTCGCCCACCCTTGCCAAAGACCAAAGCAGCTCGCTCTCAGGACAACGGGAGCCTTTTCAGACAGAAGCTAGTTCAGGCTGAAGGCTGGTGGAAACGTCCGTTCAGGCCGGGGCTGCGATTTCCCGCCGAGCGCTTCGAGCAGCAGCTGCGTCCGCTGCAACACGTCGCATTCCGCCAGCAGCCTCAGTTTCGTATCGAGGTCGAGCTCGATCGTGTAGGCGACGATGTCGGTCAGCATGCCGAGCGTGATCTGGTTCCCCAGCAGTTGGTCGAGCTGCTCGTAAGAGGCGGGAATCTTCGGCATCGCTGTTTTGAAGGCGTTCAACAGCCGCTGCTGAAGTGCTGCGAGGCCCGCCGTCGAGGCTTCCTCGGGGATCGCATCATCGAGCAATTCCGACTCGACGACCCGGAACGGCTTGTCGGGCGGAAGTTCCCGCACGAACCGAAGCCGGCGGACGCCGAGCAGCAGGGTGTTGTAGGTCCCCTCAGGGGTTCGCTGGTGGGTCGCGATCCGGCAGAGGCAAGCGGTCGACCGGAGGGCTGGCCGGCCCTCGTACTGCGGCTCCCAGCCGGGGGCGAGCACCCCGAGGGCGATCAGCCGGTCACCCTCAACCGCCTCTTCGAACAAGGCGCGGTAGCGAGGCTCGAAGATGTGCATCGCCTGCATCACATGCGGAAACATCACCAGGTTGGGCAACGGAAAGACCCGTGCAAGTCCCGAGAATTCAGCCGGTGAAAAGCCGAGAGGCTCATCGCTCATGTCAAGACTCCGTGGCCTTGGGGCGGAGGCGGATCAAGGTGAATTTCCGGCAGCAGTTCCGGATCGAGTTCGGCAGTCGGATAATCTTCGGTGCTCGCGGCCACTTCCTTGAGACAGGCATCGAACGACTCGAGAAATTGATCGATGTGCAGGCCGAGGTGGTACGGGGCGTAAGCCTCGAGATATCCGTGCACGCTGCCGTGCAGTTTACGGGCCCCCCGGATATTGCCGTTGCCAAAGTGGTAAAGCGCGACCGCAGCCTGAATCAGTCCCTGGTAAAACTTCCGCGACGGTCCGCGATAGTCGGTCCAGAGTTCCTCCCAGACTTCATGGCTCTCGTAATAGTCGCACTCGTTGAATTTTTCGATGCCGGAGAGGTAGAGCGGATCATACTCCGCCGGGTCGGTCGGGTCGGTGCTCATGAGTCATCAAGTCCTTCTTGGCATCGGGGCCACCTTTGAACCCTCCGCATTCATGGTAGCACCGGCAGGTTCAGGAGCGGAGCCGCCGATCTGCAGTCCGGAGTCCGCGGCGGGGCTGGTGCCCGCCGCAGTCACCGCGATGTTTGCCTCCGCTGCCCGCCAACCGCCGAGATGCCGCCGGGAGGCAACGCTGCTGCCGCTGGCCGAGTCAACCACGGCCCGTGCGTCCGGCAGCCGGGTCGCTCGGTCAAGGGGCCGGTGGGGATGTCCCGGCTTTGCCGCCTGGTGAAAGTCTGCCGACCATTTGCCGCCGCGGCCAAAAAACGTGCGACAGACTCTCATTCAATCCTTACACTATCGGGGGATCAGGGGAGGCTTGCCCGCATCAGCGGTCGCAAATGCTGCTCCCCAAAGCTCGCAAGGAGTCTGGCGATGATCCTCTCCGGTAACGAGATCAGGCAGCAACTCGGCGGCAACGTCAAAATTGAGCCCTTCGACGACTCCCGGCTGAACCCCAACAGCTACAACCTCTCGCTGCATGACGAGTTGCTGGTGTACGAGGAAGTGGTGCTCGACATGCGGAAAAGCAACCGGGTGGCCCGCGTGCAGATTCCCGAGGACGGCCTCGTCCTGACCCCCAATCAGCTCTATCTCGGCCGCACGATCGAGCGCACCGAAACCCACAACCTCGTTCCTATGATCGAGGGTCGCAGTTCGATCGGCCGGCTTGGTCTTTTCGTCCACGTCACCGCGGGCTTTGGTGATGTCGGCTTCGCCGGCTACTGGACACTCGAGATGTTCGCCGTCCAACCGGTCAAGATCTATCCGGGCGTTCCGATCTGTCAGATATTCTTCCATCAGATCACCGGGGCGATCACCGAATACGCCAGCGACAAGTACCAGCACAACCGTGACATCCAGCCGAGCCTGCTGTTCCGGGAATTGACCGATGGTGAGACGACCGATGACCAACTGGAATTGGTCTTTGCAGGCAGCCGCTCGGTCCACCAGAATTCCCGCTGATGAAAACGCCGACAGCCGCGGTTCGAGGCCGTCGGCCTGACGGCCACGCCGCACCGCATCACCGGCACCCTCACGGCGACAACAATCCGCAATGATCGAACGAATTCTCAGTTGGTCGGCGTTGGGGACAGCCGTACTTTTTGCAGTGCTCGGCATCGCCGCCGTCGCGATGTCAAACACCGCCGCCCTGATCGTGGCATTGGTGACGCTGGGCATCTCAATCCTTCTCGCCATCAGCATTTTCGTGGTGTCGGCCTTGCGGGAAAATCGGTCTGAGCCGTGAGCGGCCGGTGCTCAAGGGGGAAAACCACAACCGCCGCGGCGGCTGTGGTTGCATCTTGGCGAAGCGACTGCGGGGCCGCAGAATAGCGGTCGAGCCTGCTGTTTCGACTCCGTCGACCGCGGGCCTGGTCCGCTGCCCGTTTTTCCGAAAGGCCTCCAGCCCGTGCTTCGCACCCACACCTGCGGTGAACTCCGCCCCGACAATCTCGGTCAGAACGTGACGCTCTGTGGCTGGGTTGACCGCATCCGCGACCACAAGGGGGTCATCTTCATCGATCTCCGCGATCGGTGGGGCCGCACGCAGGTGGTGATTGGTCCCGATGCTCCGGCGGAGGTGATGGCCCGGGCCCGGGCGTCTCGCTCTGAATGGGTGCTGGCGGCCACCGGCCGGGTTGGCAGACGACCGGAGGGCACGACCAACCCCAAGCTGGCCACCGGTGAAATCGAGGTGGTCTGCAGTGCCCTCACCGTGCTCAACGAGGCCGACACGCCGGTCTTTCAGCCGGGCGGCAGCGACCTGCCGGGCGAAGATGTCCGACTGAAGAACCGCTGGCTTGATCTCCGTCGCGCCGACATGCAGCGAAACCTGCTGCTCCGCAGCCGGATCGTCAAAATCATGCGGGATCACTGCGACGAACTCGGCTTCATCGACGTCGAAACGCCGATGCTCGGCCGCAGCACACCGGAGGGGGCGCGGGACTACCTGGTGCCGAGCCGGCTTGAGCATGGGGCATTTTTCGCCCTGCCGCAGTCGCCACAGCTCTACAAGCAGCTGCTGATGATCGCGGGCTTCGATCGCTATGTGCAGGTCGCCAAATGTTTTCGCGACGAAGATCTGCGGGCCGACCGGCAGCCGGAGTTCACCCAGCTCGACCTTGAGATGTCGTTCGTGGAGGCCGACGACGTCATGCAGGTCATTGAGACGCTCGTCGAGAAGACCGCCCGCGAGATTCTGGGGATCGAGGTCGCCCTGCCCCTGCCTCGGCTCACTTGGGACGAGTGCATGGAGCGGTTCGGCCATGACGCCCCCGACCTGCGGTTCGGGCTGGAGATTATCGACCTCGCAACCGCGGTGGCCGGCAGTGAGTTTCGGGTGTTTAAGGGGGCCCTCGACGCCGGCGGCCGGGTCCGGGGCATCCGGGTGCCGGGCGTCGCCGACAAGTTCTCCCGCAAGGATCTCGACAACCTCACCGCGATTGCGGTGGAAGCGGGCGCAAAGGGCCTCGTCTGGCTGAAGCTCGATGCCGCGGGCAGCTGGACCGGGCCGGTTGCCAAAAATCTCGGGGAGGGGGTTGGGGAGCAAATCTCTGCAGCTCTGGCGGCCGAGCCGGGCGATCTCGCCCTGATCTCCGCCGACAGCTTCGCTGTGACCTGCAAGGCCCTGCACACGCTCCGGAAACACCTCGGCAAAACCCTTGGGCTGTATGACGACCGTCAACTGCATGCCTCCTGGGTGGTCGATTTTCCGATGTTTGCCCGCGACGATGAGACGGGCGGCTGGGCGGCGATGCACCATCCGTTTACCGCCCCGCGACCGGAAGATCTCGACAGGCTGGCCAGCGATCCGGCAGGCTGCCGTGCGGTCGCCTACGATCTCGTGATCAATGGCTCCGAGGCGGGTGGCGGCACGATCCGAATTCACGACTCAAAGGTGCAGCAGCGGGTCTTTGATCTGCTGGGCATCTCA
>Ga0180432_10011052_pt1 | contig 10692 bp, 7 predicted proteins | sample SS_ome_10_FD_132414 | JGI IMG/M metagenome (GOLD analysis project Ga0180432, IMG submission 132414) | Hypersaline lake sediment archaeal communities from the Salton Sea, California, USA - SS_1_MS_2 metaG | ecosystem: Environmental > Aquatic > Non-marine Saline and Alkaline > Hypersaline >...
CCGGACACCAGCCCCGAAGGGGCCTACAGCCCCTTGACGGCGGTGCTCTTGGCCCTTTTCTCGATCTCGGCGCTGGAGACCTCGCGGCCGAGCTTCTGCGCGAGGAAGATGCCCTCGCTGATCTTCATCGTGTTGAGCGCGATGCCGGCGGTGTCGATCAGCTCGCAGCGGCCCAGCAGCGCGGCGATCCAGTGGTGCTGCGGGCTGTCGTAGAAGGCGGTCTCGGGGAAGCACGAGTGCCAGCGGCGGTCGGTGCCGCCGAGGTCGAAGGTCGCGTCCATCGGCATGTCGGCCACGGTGGAGAAGTAGCCGAAGGGCGCCAGCTTCACGCCGCCCTTCGAGCCGGCGACGAGCGGGCTGCCGCCGCCGCTCGAGTGGATGGCCCAGCTCTCCTCGATGACGAACGTGATGCCGCCGGCGAGGCGGACGAAGCCGATGCCGAGCTCCTCGACCTCCCAGGGGCCGGCCTTGCGACGGTCCTCGTACATGTCGAGCTCGTCGTACGTCGAGCCAGTGACGGTCCTGACCTTCGGGTTGCCGATCAGGTAGAGGATGTTGGCGATGTGGTAGACGCCCATGTCGTAGAGCGCGCCGCCCTGGGCCGTCTTCTTCTGCACGAAGGCGTTGGAGCCGTAGCCGTCGACCCAGGGGCGCCCCCGTCGGCGGTGGCCGTAGCTCTTGGCGTAGTAGATGCGGCCGAGGTAGTCCTCGTCGATGAGTCGCTTGGCGGCCTTGGTCTCCATCGAGAAGAGCGTGCCGAGCTGGATGCTCAGCTTGCGTCGCTTGCGCCTGGCGGTCTGGTACATGGCCTTGGCGTCGGGATAGGCGCCGGCCATGGGCTTCTCGCAATAGACGTGCTTGCCTGCCTCGAGCGCGGCGATGGCCACGGGTGCGTGGAAGTTGTTGTGGAGGCACACGTCGACGGCGTCGATCTCGTCGATGGCCAGGAGATCGCGGAACCGGGTGAACACGCGTGGGATATCGTTGGCGGCGGCCACGCGCTTGGCCTCGGCCTTGTTGATGTCGGCCACGGCCACGATCTCGCAGTCGGGCACCTCCTGGTATCGCCGGATGTGCGACTTGCCGATCTGCCCCACCCCGATGATCCCGAGCCGGATCTTCTTCGACTTCGTCGCCATGACGACCTGCTCCTTGAAGGGGCCTCGCGGACGAGCCTTGGCGCCACCACGCACGGGTAGCATACTCCCCGGGCTGGCTTTTGCAAGGTGGATTGCCCTGTCCCGCCCTATTCGTCGGCCGCAGCCACCGGCGCGGAGAACAGCGGCGGGCGGGCGCCGAGCTCGCGGTCGAGCATCAGCAGGGGCTGGGTCGCGTCGCCGATTCGCTTGAGCTGCTGCACGATGCCGTCGGCGTGTGCCTCCTCCTCGACCTGCTCGGCGACGAACCACTGGAGCATCTGGTTCGTGGCGTGGTCCTTCTCGTCGATGGCCAGGTTGACCAGGTTGTTGATCAGGCTGGTGACCTTCTGCTCGTGGGCGAAGGCGGCCTCGAAGGCGGCGAGCGGGGAATCCCACTGCGTCGGGGGCGCCTCGATGGCGGCGAGGGTCACCCTGCCGCGGGCCTCGTGGGTGTAGCCGTAGAGCTTCATGGCGTGCACCATCTCTTCCTGCGCCTGGGTGGTCATCCAGCCGGCCATCCCGGGCAGGTTCTCGGCCTCGAAGTAGGCCGACATCGACAGGTAGAGATAGGCCGAGTACATCTCGGCGTTGATCTGCGCGTTCAGCGCGTCCTGCATCTTCTTGCTCAGCATCGCGGCGTTCCTCCTTTGTCGGCGCCTTGCGTGCACGTGGGGGGCGTGGGTCGGCCTTCCGTCCCTACGGGACGAGCTCCCGCACCGCCGTCAGGACAGCTTCGTAATCGGGCTCGTGGGTCACCTCGCCCACGAGCTGGGTGTAGCGGACAATGCCCTCGCGGTCGACGACGAAGACGGCCCTGGCCAGCAGGCGCAGCTCCTTGATCAGCACGCCGTAGGCCGTGCCGAAGGCGGCGTCGCGGTGGTCGGAGAGGGTCTGCACGTGCTCGACGCCGGCCGCGCCGCACCAGCGCTGTTGGGCGAAGGGCAGGTCCATGCTGAGGGTCAGCACCGCCACGTCGTCGCCGAGGGTGGCGGCCTCCTGGTTGAAGCGCCGGGTCTCGACGTCGCACACGGGCGTGTCGAGCGAGGGCACCGAGGCCAGGACGACGATCTTCCCCGCGAACGCAGACAGCGCCACGGGGCTCAATTCGTTATCGAGTGCCTCGAAGTCGGGCGCCTTGTCGCCGACCCCCACCTCGTCGCCGACGAGGGTCAGCGGGTTGCCGTGGATGGTGATCAGGCCGGATCGCTGGGGCATGGCGGCCACCTCCTCGCCTCCAGGTGCGGTTGCCGCTCGCCCGACTGCGCATTATAGCGCAGGCCCGGATCGCCTGCCAGCCCTTTCGCCAGTTGGCGTTGCGGCCTGCCGCTGGGGTCGGGTACAATGTGGCGAGGGGGGGGTACGTGGGAAGTGTGGACATAGGGACAGGAAGCGGGCATGGCCGAGCAGAGGAGCAAGACGCGGATGCTCATCCCGACCCTCATCATGGGCGCCATCGCCATCGCCCTTGTGCTGGTGGGCTACTCCAGGGGGCAGGGGCAGCACGTGCAGGGGCTGAGGTCGGCCCTGCGCCTGACGCTCGAGGTGCTGCCGCTGCTGATCTTCGCGTTCGTGGTAGCGGGGATGGTGCAGGTGCTGGTGCCGCGGGAGTTCATCGCGCGGTGGGTGGGCGAGGCGTCGGGGATGCGCGGGATCCTCATCGGCACGGTGGCGGGGGGGCTGTGCCCGGGCGGCCCCTACGTGAGCCTGCCCATCGTGGCCGGCCTGCTGCGAGCGGGCGCCGGGGTGGGCACCACGGTGGCGTTTCTCACCGGCTGGTCGCTGTGGGCGGTGAGCCGACTGCCGATGGAGGTGGGCATCCTCGGCTGGCGGTTCACCCTGGTGCGCCTGGCGACCACGTTCTTCTTCCCGCCGATCGCCGGGCTGCTCGCGCAGTTGTGCTTTGCGGGGGCGAAATGAGTCTCGGCGCCGTCGGCCTCCACGATGTCGTCTTTCGAGCGAGGAATCCATGAACGGCTGTGTGTTGGCGCTGCTGCTTGTGACCTGTGGGGTGCTCGTCGCGGGGCAGGCGGAGGCCGGCGGGCGCGTGCGCGAGTCGGCGCGGCGGCTCCCCGTGGCCTACGACGTCGATGTGGTGGTGGTGGGCGGGAGCACCGGCGCCGTGGCCGCCGCCGTGGCCGCGGCGGAGCAGGGCGCCCGCGTGTTTCTCGCGGCCCCGCGCACCTACCTCGGCGAGGACCTGTGCGCCACCCTGCGACTGTGGCTCGAGCCAGGCGAGACGCCCGCCGACCCCCTGGCGAAGGCGCTCTTCGGCCCCGCCGCCAGCGGCCGCGCGGCGTTCGACAACGTGCTGCCTTTCACCTGCGAGGCCGACAAGCCCGCCTCCGCCAAGCACCCCGACACCACCCCGCCCTCGCGACTCAGCGACGGGCGCTGGGGCAATCCTCAGGCCGAGAGCGTGCAGTACGACGGCGACGTGGGCCTCACCTGCGACCTCGCGAAAGCCCAGCCGATCGACAAGGCCCACCTGATGGTCTTCCACCGCGGCGACTTCCAGGTCCGCCGCGTCGTCGTCTCGACCAGCGACGACAAGCGGCAGTGGACGCAGGTCGCCGCCATCGACAACCCGCATCGCGAGCAGCAGGACAAGCGCGCCGCCGCGCTCCCCCTGTCGGCCGCCGTGGGGCGGAAGGCCCGCTACGTGCGGCTCGCCGTCGAGCGGGCGGAGGGCTCGGCACGGCTGCTGCTCGGCGAGATCGTGCTCACCGCCCCGCAGCAGGAGGCCCCCGCGGCCGAGGCCCGCCACAGCCTCGTCACCCCCTTCCACGTCAAGCGCACCCTCGACCAGGCGCTCCTGGACGCCAAGGTGCAGTTCCTCTTCGGCTGCTACGCCACCGACGTGCTCCGCGACGCCGAGGGCCGCCCCTGCGGCATCGCCATGGCCAACCGCGCGGGCCGGCAGGCTGTGGTCGCCAAGGTCGTGATCGACGCGACCGACCGCGCGTGGGTCGCGCGCATGGCGGGCGCGAAGCCCCGCCCCCTCCCCGCCGGCACCCACACCTTCCGGCGTGTCGTCATCGGCGGCGAGGTCCGCACAGGCAAGGGCGTGGCGGGCCGCAAGACCGGCCTCAGCTTCCCCGGCATCGCCCCGCGGGCCAGGAGGCAGCCCGTCGTGCGGCGGGCCTACGAGATCATCGACTACTCCCTCGAGCTGCCGCTGCGCGACGGCAGCTTCGCGGCCCTCGCCGAGGCGGAGCAGCGCGCCCGCGACCTCACACACGGCGATGGCCAGGCCCGCGCGTCCGAGACCCTCTTCCAGGTCCCACCCGACCCCCTGGTCGGCGCGGCCACCGCGACGGGCGATTGGCAGGGCATCGACAAGCTCCCGCTCGACGCGTGCCGCCCGGCCGGCGTCCCGCGCCTGTTCGTCCTCGGCGGCTGCGCGGATGTGCCGCGCGACCACGCGGAGAAACTGCTCCGCCCGCTCGCCCTCATGGCCCTGGGCCGCCGCATCGGCGTTGCGGCCGCCGAGGAGGCCAAGGCCGCGCCCAAGCCCGCCGAGCCGGGGCTGCGCGGCGCCGACGGGCAGCCTGCGGCCGCGGGCGACGTGCGCGAGGCACTCGGCGGCGTGCGGCCCGTCCAACAGCTCCCCACCGTGCCGCAGCAGGGGCGGCCGCTGCCCGTGCTCGACCGCTACGACGTGGTGGTGATCGGCGGCGGCACGAGCGGCGCGCCCGCGGCCATCGGCGCCGCGCGTCGGGGCGCCCGAGCCCTCGTGGTCGAGTACCAGCACGGGCTTGGCGGCGTGGGCACCCTCGGCCTCATCGGCCGCTACCACCGCGGCTACCGCGGGGGCTTCACCGCCGAGGTCGACAAGGCCACCGGCGCAGGCAAAGGCGGCTGGAACGTCGTGCGCAAGATGGAGTGGTGGCGGCGAGCGCTGCGGGAGGCGGGCGCGGAGATCTGGTTCGGCTGCCTGGGCTGCGGCGCCGTCGTCGACGGGGGCAAGGTGGTCGGCGCCGTGGTCGCCACGCCCCAGGGCCGCGGCGTGGTGCTCGCCAAGGCCGTCATCGACGCCACCGGCAACGCCGACGTGGCCGCGGCCGCCGGCGCACCCTGCATCTACACCGACGGCTCCACCGTCGCCGTCCAGGGCACGGGCCTGCCCGTCCGCCAGCTCGGCGCCAGCTACACCAACACCGATTTCACCATCACCGACGAAACCGACATGGTCGACGTGTGGCAGCTCTTCGTCTACGCCCGGCAGCGCTACCGAGGCGGCTTCGACCTCGGGTCGCTCATCGACACCCGCGAGCGGCGGCGCATCGTCGGCGACGTCACCATCTCGCCACTCGACCAGATCAACGGCCGCACCCACCCCGACACCGTCGCACACACCACCAGCAACATCGACACCCACGGCTACACCATCCACCCCTTCCTCACCCTCCGTCACCCGAGCAGACTCGAGTGCTTCGTCCCCTACCGCGCCCTGCTCCCCAAGGGCCTCGACGGCCTGCTCGTCGTCGGCCTCGGCCTCAGCGCCCACCGCGACGCCGTGCCCATCGTGCGCATGCAGAGCGACCTCCAGAACCTCGGCTACGCCGCCGGCTGCGCCGCCGCCATGGCCGCCAACGCCGGCGGGCGGACCCGTGACATCGACCTCCGCAAGCTCCAGCGGCATCTGGTCGACATCGGCAACGTGCCCGCGGCCGTCCTCAAGCACACCGACTCCTATCCCCTGCCGCCCGAGGTCCTCTCCAAGGCCGTCCACACCCTGCCCGACGGCTACCAGGGCGCCGCCGTGCTCCTGTCGCACAGGAAGCAGGCACTGCCGCTGCTGCGGCGGGCCTACGCGCGAGCGGCCGACCCCGACGCGCGCCTCGCCTACGCCCACGTGCTCGCCGTCCTCGGCGACGCCACGGGCATCGAGCTCCTCATCGAGGCGGTGGAGACCGCGCCCGACCTCGGCGACGGCTACGTCTACCGTGGCGCGGGACACGACCACTCGCGCCGACGCATGAGCCAGATCGACAGCCTCATCCAGGCCCTCGGCCGCACCCGCGACCGCCGCGCCACCCCCGTCATCCTCCGCAAGCTCGCCCTGCTCGACCGGGGGAAACCGTTCTCCCACCACTACCACATCGCCACCGCCCTCGAAATGCTCGCCGACCCCGCCGCCGCCAAGCCGCTGGCCGAGCTCCTCGCCAAGCCCGGCATCAGCGGCCACGCCATCCACACCGTCAACGACGCCATTCGCCTCGAGAGCCCGCCTGGCGGCAGCGTCACGCGGCGCCACTCGTTCCGCGAGATCGTCCTCGCCCGAGCCCTCTACCGGTGTGGCGACCACAACGGCGCGGCCCGCCGCATCCTCGAGGCCTACATTCGCGACCTACGCGGCCACTTCGCCCGCCACGCCGCCGCCATCCTCCGCCTGCCCGGGCGGGGCGCCGAGCGACGTAACTGACTTCCAATGAAGAGGTTGTGTTCCCCCCACCCCGCGCAAGGCGCGGGCCCGCGCGCCCGATGACGTGTGCTATCGGAAGTGCCATCTATCCATACACTTACACCTTTTAAGTGTGCCTGGCACACTTAAAAGGTGTAACTTGCGTAGTGGAAGTGAGTTGTGGCGGCAGCTCGACAACGACTCGTGGGGGCGGGGGTCAGCGGGGGGAGGGGCCGGCGGCGATGGCGAGGAGGTAGTAGGCGCCGCAGACGCCCCAGATCTCTTTCTGTTTGTGGTGGCAGTTGGGCGAGAAGAAAGGCTCATCGCCGTTGCGGCTGCCGATGCCCTGGTACATGGAGCCGTGGACGTCGCCGATGACGGTCTGGTAGGCGAGCGGCGAGCGGTGGCCGATGTGGGAGATGAGGCTCTGGGAGAATGGGTTGCGGCCCGCGATCCACTGGAGCTGGTCGGCGGCACAGGCGGCGAGCTCGGGCCGCTCGAGGAGAGGCGCGGCGGCGGACAGGGCGATGGCGGCTCCGCACAGCAGGCGGTTGTTGCCGCCGCGATGGGCGCCGAAGATCTGGACGCGTCGGCCGGCGTGCCGCAACTCGCGCGTCGCGGGGGGCCAGGGGGCGAAGGTCTTCGGGTCGTAGGGCTTGGCCCACCAGCTCTCCTTGCCGCGGGTTGCCTCGTCCTCGTCGTCATCGTAGAGGCCGAAGGCGGCGATGCCGTAGGCGCCGGCGAAGCGGGTCATGGGGACGGCGTAGGCGTCGCACCAGCGCGCGACGGCCTGCCTCCAGGCCGGGGCGCGCTCGTGGCTCGGCAGGAGCTCGCAGGCGCGACAGAGCGCGAGGATGCCGATGCCCTGGCCCTGGGCGTAGCGGAAGGGGTGCTTGCGCCCGGTGGCGGCGTAGAAGAAGCCTGCGGCCTCGTCCTGGCACTGGAGGAGCTTGTCGAGGTTGCGGAGTGCGAAGGCGAGGGCCTCGGGCTCGCGGGTGGCGGCGTGGGCTTCGATGCCGGCGAGCGCGCCCCAGGAGTTGAAGAGGAAGCGTCCCTCGGTGTAGCCGGGGTAGACGCGGGTGTGGTTGTGGTGGATGGCTCGGCGGATCGCGGCGCGGAGCGCGGCCTGGAGCTGCGGCTCGGCGGGGGCCTCGCCCTCCCCTGCTCTCCCGAGGGCCTGGAGCAGGCGGGCCATGCCGGCGACGGCCTTCATGGCGTGGTTGGGCCAGCAGCCGTGGACGTCGGCGCAGCGGTCGTCGGGGGTGCGGGGCAGGTTGTCGGTCCACCGCACCTGGCCGCTGGTGTGCATGACCATCTCGCCGGTGGGGAGGGTGGCCTTGACGAGCCAGCGTCCGCCCCAGACGGCTTCGTCGAGCGCCTGAGCGGCGACCTGGGGTCGGGTGTGGGCGAGTGCGGCAAGGGCGTAGGTGATCAGCCCGGTGTTGCCGGTGTACTGGTCGATGATGCCTGCGTCGTGCCAGCCGCCGGTGAGGTCGAACCAGTCGCCGAGCTGCTCCATGTGCTTCTTCGCGAGGGGCCATCGCGTGAGGTCGACGCCCTTTGGCAGCCGTGGGCGGCAGTTGTCGAGGTGGCAGGGTGGGTGGCCGACGCGCTCGTCGTTCACCTCGCCGCCGCAGCGCATGAGGTAGATGAAGCGGAGGACGGCGCGGGTCGGCTCGAGCCAGGCGGCGTGCGCGATGCGGAAGGGCTCGGTGGTCAGGGCTCCCGCGGCCAGGGTGTAGCTGCCCTCGCGGCGCAGGTCGGTGAGGTCGGCCACGCAGTTGCCGAAGGCATCGGCGGCGAGCGTCAGGCGGCGGAGGCGCGTGCCGTCGGCGGTGCGCAGGGTAGCCGGGCCGCGTGTGCCTGGCGGGAAGAGGATGCGCTTGGGCTCGTCGGGGCGGTAGCCGCAGTGGGCGAAGGCGGCGAGGCCGGGCGCGACGGCCCAGCCGGCCATGGGCGCGGGCGGGCCGCCCTCGAGGGCCAGGTCGTCGAACTCGTAGACCTCGTCGAGCGCCTCGCCCGGGAGCGCGCCGGCGGCCGTGTGGGCGAAGAAAACGACGCTGAGGTTCTCGCGCCGCAGGTGGGTGATGGGGTAGACCACGCGGGTCCACCGGCCGTGGGGCAGGATGACGTGGTGGCTCTCGAGGCGGTTGCCCCGGTTCTCGGCGTAGATGGCGAGCGAGTGGATCCGTCGGCCGCCCGAGGCGCGCACCCAGGCCGAGACGAAGTGGTAGGGCGTCCAGTCGGCGACCGGCGGCGGGGTGAGGCGGAGCTCGCCCCACCAGATGCGGTTCTTGGGCAGCGCGGCGGTGGTCTCGAGGCGGAGGATGCGACGGCCCTTCGAGCCGGGCGCGTGGCCGGGGACGATGGCGAGCTTGCCGGGGCCGCGCCAGGTCCAGGGCTTGGGGCTCTGGCGCTCGAAGTCGTCGAGCACGGTTCGGCGCTCGGGTGGCGGCACGCTGGGGGCGCAGCCGCCGAGAGCCAGCGCCGGGAGGACGCAGGCGATGGCGATGCGGCTCGTCATCATGGGGCGACCCTCGGGTGGCCGACGCACACGAGGCACAGGGGCCTGTGGTCACCGGGCGCGCCGATGATCTTCCGGATCTCGGCGTCCTGGAAGGCGCCGACGGAGACGGAGCCGAGGCCGAGGGCGACGGCCTGGAGGCACAGGTTCTGGCACACGTGGCCGACCTCGATGGTGGCGTAGCGGACGCCGCGCTGCCCGTACTTCTGCATGGTGCGCTCGTGGACGGCGGCGACGACGAAGGTGGCGGGTGCCTGGGCGACCCAGGTCTGGTTGAGTGCGGCGCGGGCGAGTGCCTGGCGCTTGTCGCCGGCGTCGAGCTGCTCGAAGGCGTTGGTGCGCGGCAGATAGCGGGCGACGCCGTCGGCGGTGACGAGGTAGAGCTCGATGGGGTAGAGGGCGCCTGCGGAGGGTGCGGTGCGGAAGCCGCGGCCCGGCTCCGTGATGCCCTGGGCGGCCCAGGCGAGCTGCGCGAGCTGCTGCTCGGTGAGGGGCCTGGCGAGGAAGTCGCGGACCGAACGGCGGCGGGCGAGGGCCTCGGCGAGGGGCATGCCGCCCTTCGTCGCGGGCGCGGCAGCAGGCGAGGTGGCGGGCGTCGCTACCGAGCGGTCGTGGCGCTCGCATGCGGCGAGCGAGGCGAGGATGAGCAGGCCGAGGGCGACCCGACTCGTGCTCACGGCTTGCCTCCCTTCGAGCTGCTCCCAGCATCCGCTCGCGACGGATGGGAGAGGAAGAGACGGTGTTTTCGCGGGACGGGGACGTCCCGCCTACAGGTCGCGAGCTCACGTTGCGATGGCGGTGCCGGGGACGGGGATGTAGTCGACGAGGCCGTTGCAGGCGACCTTGAGCACGGCCCAGATGCTGTCGGGCCGCGAGTAGGCCTCGGGGTCGCGGACGCGGACGTCGAAATGGACGGTGACGGTCTGGCCCGGGGCCACGGCGAAGGGGTGCTCGCGGGGGGTGACCTCGCCGAGGCAGTAGGCTCCGACGCAGGCCTGGGGCCAGGTTTCGAGCGGGGTGGCGGCGGCGGCGAAGCCCTCGATGGGGTCGACGCCTGGGTTGTGGAGCTCGACCTCCACGGCCTCGCGGGTGCGGTGGAGGGTGGCCTCGATGTAGGGGGCGCTGCCGACGCGGAGCAGGTCCTGGTAGACCTGGCCGTCGTGGGTGAGGCGAGCCTTGACGAGGCCATCGCGGCGGGCGGTGTCGAAGGCCAGGAGCACGGGGGTGACCTGCTGGCCGCCTGGCGGGATGTCGTAGGGCACCTTGTCGGGCACGGTGTGCCAGCCTGGGCCGACGTGGAGGGTGGCCTTGCCCCGGATCGGGCGGTCGGTGTAGTTGTTCACGATGCCGAGCTGGAGTGTGTTGATGGTCACGCCGCCCTGTCGGATGTGGATGCGGGTCTTCACGTCGCCGTGCAGGGAGATGCCGACGGGGCTGTAGCCGAGCGGGCCGGCGCCGGTGTTGTGCTGCCAGTGGCGGAAGTGGAGGACGGACGCGGGCTCGCGCTCGAGGCCGAGGGGGCCGGTGGCCAGCGGCTTGTCGGGCATGGTGGGCACGACGGCGAGGCTGTCGATGGCGAATCCGCCGGTGGTGAAGGCCACGGCCCCGTCGTCGGACAGAGGGGC
>Ga0180432_10011055_pt1 | contig 10690 bp, 9 predicted proteins | sample SS_ome_10_FD_132414 | JGI IMG/M metagenome (GOLD analysis project Ga0180432, IMG submission 132414) | Hypersaline lake sediment archaeal communities from the Salton Sea, California, USA - SS_1_MS_2 metaG | ecosystem: Environmental > Aquatic > Non-marine Saline and Alkaline > Hypersaline >...
CACCCACCGGGACACCATCCGCTACGCCAAGTTCGACGGCACCAACTGGGCGGTCGAGGACGTGGCCACGGTTTCCACCGTAATGCTCTCCGGCATCTCCATGACCTTCAGGGGCAACACCCCCCTGGTGGCCTACCTGGGCGGCACCCCCCACGGGGGCCGGCAGATCTGCGGGGGCACCGACCTTATCGTGGCCGAGGGCCCCGACAACTGGACCGAGAACGTCGCGGTGGCGGTGTCCAACGAGGCCGCGGCAGGAAGTGACTGCCCCAAGATGCAGGGCATCTGCGACTTCGGAGACGTGGTGGGCCTGTGGCCCTCCATCGCCCGCTCCCAGGACGGCTCGATCATCGGTGCGGTATATCGCGACGTCCACAACGGCTACACCAAGGACGCCGACGACGCCGCCGACCTGGAGTACGCCTACCAAACCGGCGGCGGCGGGTGGGGCCACGAGTGGATCGACCTGGCCCGCGGCTCGGGCGACTTCTCCTCGCTGGCCTTCGGCAACGACGGCGAACCGGCGGTGGCCTACTACAACGGCGAAGTGGGAACCGTCGATCACAAGAGTCCCATCCTGTTCGCCAAGCGCCCCTGGGCCGAGTGGACCCAGCCGGTGATGCCCTGCACCACCAACGCCGACTGCCCCAACGGACAGGCCTGCGCCGGTCAGGAGTGCGTGTGCACAACCGACAGCCAGTGCGAGGGGGACATGCGCTGCATCGACAGCCACCGCTGCTCGGCGGTGATAGACGCCCTGGACAGCGGACTGGACGAAAAATCCATCTCGCTGGCGGTGGGCCCCGACGGCCGCTACCTGGTGGCCTACTACGACCCCGACGAGCAAAACCTGATGATCGCCCATTCGGAGGACGGCATAACCTGGTCGCGGGGCATCGTGGACGCCGACGGCAACACCGGGATGTACCCTTCGATCGTCATTCTGCCCAACACCAGCAAGCCGGCCATCGCCTATTACCGCTGCGGCGAATACAATCCCGGTGATCCCCAATGCAACCGGAACCACGACGGGCCCCGCTTCGCTTACTTCAAGGGCGAGTACCCGCTGGATCTGACCACCCAGTCCAAGTGGAAGAAGAGTTATGTCTCCAGCACCGGCTCGGCCGACAAGGTGGCCTTCGACGGCCGGCACATCTCCCTGGCGGTCCTGCCCGACGGCACCATCGGCGTGGCCTACTACTACAGCTGGGTGAGCGGCAACGAAACCCTCGAGCACCTCATGTTCCACAAGGGGACCTGGGAATAGTCTTAAAAGGAGGATTACTGCATGGCACGCATCGTTCCCTTTCTTATCGTCTGTGTGGTGGCGCTGGTTCCGGCGAACTGCGGGGAGGACGAGAAGGGCCTGTACGGCAGCCAGTGCGAGATCATCGGCTGTTCCTACGACCGGATCGAGTGCCAACTCTACCCGGACCCCAATCACGCGGTGGTCATCCACTACCTGCGCATGCTGGAGGAGGGCCAGGAGTGGACCGCCAAGATCGTAATCGACCTGGACGGCGTCACCAAAGTCGAGGGCACCCGCTTCGAGGAGAATGAGTTCTTAAACCGGGTGCAGCTGTCCCGCCCGGGCAGCCTGGAGCAGTGGCCCGACTTCGAGGGCAACTTCTGCGAGATCAAGAAAGGCGGCGACCAGCCCGACAAGGACATGTCCGGCAAGTGCGCCTTCGCCTTCGTAAACGGCTACTTCGCCACCGCCGAGTTCGCCTGCACCCTGGAAGAAGTGCAGCCCTGACCGCCAAGTGCTTAGAATAATTCCAGTATTTTTCGCAGCGGCGCTGGTTTTCACCCAAGGCTGCGGCGAAGATTGCAACGCGCTTTCGGGCAGCGCCTGCCAGGGCCGGGACTGCTCCTTCGACACGGTGAACTGCACCCGCTACGAGCCCCCCAACCAGGCGGTGAAAATAAACTACGAGAGAACCAAGACCGGACGGGAGTATACCGCCATCATCATGTGCGATCTGGATGGGATCGAGAAGGTCGCCGGCCTGCGCCTGGAGGGTCAGGACTTCCTCGACCGCTGCACCATCTATTCCCCGGGCGCCTCCTGGCCCGACCTGCTGGGCATTTTCTGCAAGTTCGAAAAGGGCGGGGATCGGGCCGGGAAGGAGTTGAAAGGCAAGTGCGGCTTCGATTTTAATACCGGCACCAAGGCCACAGCGGAGTTCTGCTGCACGCTGGATTCGGCCGACCTGTAAATCAGAAATACGTGTCGCAGTTCGGGGTGGGCTCGCTGCCGAGGATGCCCTCGAAATCGGCTTCGGTGCAGGAGGCGCACTCCGGGCAGGTCTCGTCGTCGGACACGCTGCAGACCGACTCCACCGCCTGACCGCACATGAGGATTATCAGCGGGTTGTGATTGATGGAGTTGTTGGGGATCTTGATGAAGCCGCGGAACTCGCCCACATCCTTGGGAGTGAACTTCGCGTTGAGATACAAACTGCAGTCGTCGGGCGCCAGGGTGACGGTGCCCGAAGGCGGGGACCACTCGAAGCGGGAAAACACGCAGGCTTCGTCGTTGCCGTGCAGGGTCACCTGGTCGAGGTAGACCTCCAGGTCCTTGTTGCCCCGGTTGCAGAAGTTGAACTCGGTGCCCTCCACGTGCGGCTTGCGGCAGAAATCGCCGGTGCAGAACTGGTTGGTTTCGCAGTCATCGTCCGAGGTGCAGGGCTTGTGGCACCAGCCGTGGTCGCACTGCAGACCCACGTCGCAGGATGCGTCGCTCTCGCACTCGCGGCAGAAACCCTTCTTGTCCTGAAAATGCGGCTCGGTCGAGAACCAGCAGGTCTGGTTCGCTCCGGTGCAGTCACTATCTTGCAGGCAGCGGGTTTCGGTCTCCACCGAGACGTTGTAGTTGCACAGGTTGCGCACGTTCAGATCGACCTCTATCTCGGCGCCTTCCTCGTCGGTGCCGCAGCCGGTCGCCAGTAACGCCATCAAAAAACCGGGGATCATGAGCTTTTGCATGAATCGATCCTCCTTATCGGGTGTTTTGTCTATTTGACAACCGCAGGCCCTTCCTGTCAACCCTGACCTCCTACCAACTAACCGGATGTAACACCGAAAAGTTACTCGAGGCCCGGGATAGCAATGCAGACCACTGTCGGTCAGGGTTGGCCGGAAGGTGCTGGGAGACTATGGTTCAACTTCCGCCCTTCTTCTTGTCCAGTCCGTGCTTCTCCAAGAGCTTGTACAAATACTTGCGGTCGATGCCCGCCAGCCGGGCGGCGCCGGCTATTCCCCCCTCGGCCCGCTTGAGCAGCCTCTTGAGGTACTCGCGCTCGAAGGCGTCCTGCAGCTTCTCCTTGGCCTGCTTGAAGGGCAGGTTGTAGTCCGCGGCCAGCCCGCCGGGCGCCTGCGCCTGGGGCCTGGTCGGCGAGAAGCTCTCCAGGCCGTCGGCGTCCAGCGTGCGGCTGCGCTCCACCGCGTTGCGCAGCTCGCGGACGTTTCCGGGCCAGGAGTGGTTCAACCAGCGCTTCTGGGTCTCCGGGGGCAGATCTTCGTACTTCGGCCCGTCGGGACCCGAGAAGTTGTCGAACAGCAAAGGGATGTCCTCCGGGCGCTCCCGCAGGGTCGGCAGGCGGATGGTGACCACCGAGAGTCGGAAGTAGAGATCCTCGCGGAAGTTTCCTGCGGCCACCTCCTTCCACAGGTCCTTCTTGGAGGCCGCCACCAGCCGGGCGTCGAACTTGATCGGCTGGTTGGCGCCCAGGCGGACGAACACGCGGTCTTCGATGGCCCGAAGCAGCTTGGGCTGCAGCTCCCGGGGCAGGTCGTCCAGCTCGTCGATGAACAGCGTGCCTCCCTTCGAGACCTCCAGGGCGCCCTTGCGCAGCCCGGTGGCGCCGGTGAAGGCCCCCTTGACGTGGCCGAAGAGCTCGCTCTCGATGAGGTTCTTGGCCACCGCCCCGCAGTCCACCACCACGATGGGCCCCTTAAAGCGGCTGCTGTTTTGGTGAATGGCCGCGGCGGCCGCGCCCTTGCCGGTGCCGGTCTCGCCCAGCAGCAGAACCGTGGAGTCCGAGGGGGAGACCTTCTCCAGAAGCGCGAAGATCTCGCGCATGCGCAGCGAGCGGCCCAGCAGGCCTCCGAAGGCCTCCCGATCCGACGGGGCGATCTGAACCGGGTCGTACTCGGTCTGGAAGCGGAAAACCACCTCGCCGGCCTTCAACAGCGCCCCGGGGCGCAGGTAGGCCTCCTTGACCGAGGCGCCGTCGAGCAGGGTACCGTTGGTGCTGCCCAGGTCCTTGACCAGGTAGCGGCCGCCCTCGTTGTGTATTTCGAAGTGCTGGCGGCTCACGGTCACGTCGGCGATGGGAATATCGCAGTCGGGGCTCTTGCCCACCACCGTGCGGCTGGCCCCGATGGGGTGGATGCGGCCCGGCTGGGGGCCCTCCACCTGCACCAGGGAGCAGCGCTGCTCCTGCAGGTCCGCCCCCACATCCGCCACCATGGTCCGGGTGGCCATCTGGGAAGGTTTTTCGTCCATGAATACCAGGTTAGATTCTACGGCCTCGCGCCCGGGGAGTAAAGAAATTGGGCCGGGTTGACCCGCTGGTCGTGATACAATATGATTCCCAAGTTGGGAGGCAGCATGGGCAAACACAAGAAGGACGCCGATCGCCGGCGTTATCCGCGGGTTCCCCTCTCGCTGCTGATCCAGTACCGCTTCGACACGCTGGAAGACTTTTTGTCCGAATACTCCACTGACATCAGCATAGGGGGGATGTTCATCCGCACCGACAAGCCCAAGGACGAGGGGACCCTGGTCTACCTGCAGTTCTACCTGCGCGACGGGGCCAAGTTGATCGAGGGGCTGGGCCGGGTGGTGCGCGTCAATCCTGCGGAGTCCGCGGGCGACGAAACCGCTGCGGGTATGGGCATCGAGTTCGTCAATTTCGACGAGGAGTCCATGGAGCTGATCCGTCAGATCGTCGAACGCAACATGGCCGCGGCCAACAGGTAGAACCCGCCTGAAAGCTCAGAAGGTCACGTCTATTCCCAGATGCTTCGCCACCAGCTCCCGGAAGGGCCGCAGGCTGAAGGGCTTGGCCACGAAATCCACGCAACCGGCGTCCAGGGCGCGCTCGCGCTCACCCTTGAGCACGTTGGCGGTCAACGCCACCACCGGAATGTCGGCGGTCTGCCGGTCGGCCTTCAACTCGCGGGTCATCTCGATTCCGTCCATTTCCGGCAGATGGACATCCACCAGAATGAGATCGGGCGTCTCGTCCCGGGCCATTTTCAGGCCCGCGGCGGCATCGGGCGCATTGACAACTTCCACCTCCGGCAGCACACTCAAGGTCCGCTGCACCAGGAGAAAGTTGTGGTAGTCGTCCTCGACATACAGAATCTTGCGCCGGCCGGGCATGGGCATCCTCCCCGGGAATTAACCTACTCCAGGGAGGGGCGGAGGGCAACTCCATGATCGTCCGGGCGGTGATCGACGTCGGCTCCCACTCGGTCCTGCTGCTGGTAGCCGAAGGCCCAGCCTCGCGACCCCGGGTCTTGGCGGAAGACTACCGCATCACCGCCCTGGGCAGCGGGCTGGGGCAAACCGGCATGATCGAGCCCGAAGCAGCCACCCGCACCAAAAAAGTCATCGAGTCCCACCTGGCCACCTGCCGCGAGTTGGGGGCCGACCAGGTCACCCTGGTGGGGACTTCTGCCCTGCGGGAAGCCAAGAACCAAAACGAGATCACCGAGGAACTTTCAAGCTCCCCGATTTGGATCTTGAGCCAACAGGAGGAAGCCGAGCTCACCCGGCTGGGCGCGTTGTCAGAACTGGGTTTTGGCCCGGACGCTCTGGTCTGCGACCTGGGCGGCCGCTCCACCGAGATCACCTGGCCGGGCGGAAAGCATAGCCTCCCGGTGGGCTGCCAACGGGGCCGCGAGGAACATCTGGCGTCCGACCCCCCGAGCGATGAAGAAATCGCCCGGCTGCGCGCCGGGGTCCAGGAACTTCTGCCGCCGGCGCCTTTGACGGACACGCTGGTGGCTTCCGGGGGGACCGCCACTACCTTGGCCTCGATGGACCTGGAATTGTCAGAGTACAACCGGGAGGCGGTGCACGGCCGGTGCGTTTCCCGGGATCGCCTTGTCGTTCTCATCCGCCGGCTGGTTTCTGTCTCGCTGGCCGAGCGGGAGAAGCTACCCGGCATCGAGCCAAAGCGGGCGGAAGTGCTGCCCGCCGGGGCGGTGATTTTGGACGAGCTGTGCGGCTGGTGCCGGCGGGACGAGTTTTTGGTGTCGGCCCGCGGGCTGACCTGGGGGGTCTGGCTGGCGCAAAGTCAGAGTTGACACGTCACCGGCTGAATTGCTATGGAGATGGATATGTCCGAACACTCCGACATGATGGATTTCTCCGAATATCCCAAGCGGGTGCAGCTCGATGACGGCACCGAGGTCTGGCTGCGGCCCCTGCGCCCGGACGACCGCGACCGGCTCTACGCCTTCTTCCAGCAACTGCCCACCCGCGACCGGCGCTACTTCAAGCACGACGTGTCCCAGCGGGAGGTGATCACCAACTGGTGCCAGAACATCGACTATGACAACGTGTTGCCCATCCTGGCGGTGGTCAAGGAAGAAGATCACGAACGGGTGGTGGCCGACGCCACCCTGCACACCGAGCGGCATGGCTGGGCCACCCACGTGGCCAAGATCCGCTGCGTGATCGCCAAGGAGATGCGCAAGAAGGGGCTGGCCATCATCATGCTGCGGGAGGTCTACGACCGGGCGGTGATGCGGGGCATCCAGAAGATCCAGGCCGAGATCCGCGACGACAACGCCCACGCCATTGCCCTGATCAAGCGCCTGGGCTTCAAGAAGGAAGCGGTGTTCAAGAACCACGCCATGGACATGCAGGGCAAGCTGCACGATATGCTCATCTTCTACAACGACCTGAGCGACCTGTGGCAGAAGATGGACGATTTGAACATCGACTCGGACTTCTTCGTGGTTCCTTAAAACACCCCGATATTGAAGTGTAGATTCCAGATCTCCTCCCGGCGGTCCTTGTCGGGATCCAGGTTGAATCCGAAATCGAAGGCCACCAGCCCGATGGGGGTGACGAAGCGCATCCCGAAGCCGGCCGACGGCCTCAGGTAGAACTGGTCGATGACATTGGCCGGATCCGCCCAAAGGTTGCCCAGGTCCACGAAGAACGCGCCCTCCAGGGTCTCGGGGATCAGCGGAAAACGCAGCTCGCCCTTGAGCAGCAAAAAGGCGTTGCCTCCCAGCGAAATGCACACCTCCTTGGCCTGCTCGCCCTCGCCGACCTTTTTGGGGACGCAGGGAGAGGCGGGATCCTGGGGATTGCGCTGGTCCACGGGGATCAAGCCCTCCTCGGGAAAGCCGCGGACGGTGTTGCGCCCCCCCAGCCAGAACAGCTTGTGTGATGGGGTGGTGGAATCGCCGGTCAGGTGGTGGATTAGTCCGCCACGCACGGAAAACGCCAGGGTGGTTTCCCGTCCCAGGGGCAGATAAGCGCTCGCCAGCCCGTCCAGCTTGAGGTAGAGCACCTCCGGACCCACCGAAAGGCCGTGGGCCAGCTCGGTACGCAGCGACAGGAAGGTCCCCCGGTGCGGCCGGAAGAGGTTGTCGCGCCGGTCCCAGGAGATCTCCGGGCGCAGAGAGCCCAGCAGCAGCTGGCCCTCGTCGTAGCGCCGCCAGCGTTCGGCGGAGGCCCCCCCGCACTCCTGACCCGCCGCGCAACTCAGATCGTCGAACTCCAGCTCGTACACCACGGTGAGCGCCAGGGTGTCGGTCAGCTTGAAGTCCATCCCGGGGGTCAAGGACACTTTGGCCAGATCAAAGGAGATGGCGTGATCCTGCAGGGCGATCAGGTCCAGGCGGCCGGCCAGGTCCTTGCCCAGCCACCACATCCGCGGCCAGTGCAGTCCGGTCACCACCCATCCCTCCACCCCCTCGAAGAAGGACATCTTCTCGTAGCGATCCTCCAGATCGGGGGGCAGCAGCGGGTAGAAAACCTGGTAGTTGACCTTGGCCTTGCCCACGAACTCCAGCGCGTTGCCGAAAAGATTGCGGTGGGTGTAGTTCAACTCCAGGCGCACGCCCTCGGCGGAGGAAATACCCGGGCTGAAGGTCAGGGCGTGGGGCAGGCGTTCGCGCACCATCACCACCACGTCCTTCTCCGGCTCGGGCACATCGGCGTCCAGCATCTTGATGTCCACCCCGGAAAACACCCCCAGCACGAACAGCTCCTCCTGGCTGGAAGCCACCTTCTCGGGGGAGAACACCTCGCCGGACCGCAGAGTCAGCGCGTGATCGAAGACCGCCGGATCGGTGACCACGTTTCCGCGGACCAGCACCCGCCGCACCCTTACCCGGGGCCCCTCGTCGAACACGTAGCGGACCTCCGCCAGCGATCGATCCCGGGAGAAGATCACCTGGCTTTCCACCCGGCAGTAGACGTAACCCCGGCGGGCGTAGGTGCGCACCAGTTCCTTGCGCAGTTCCTCGGCGCCGAAGAGGTTCAGCGGACCGCCGGGACGAACGTGACCGGTGTGCTGCTCGGCCACTCCCAGCAGCCGGGTGGCCGCCACCACCTGGTTACCCTCGAAGGAGATGGACTCGACCCGGGTCTGCCGGCCTTCCTCCACCGGGATGGTGATGTACAGGCGCGAACCGCTGCCATCATAGGAGAGCATCGGGGTTTCCACCCGGGCGTCCAGGTACCCGTTGCGCCGGTACAAGTCGGTGATCTGCGACAGCGCTTTTTCGTAGGGCTCGCGCAGGTACACGGTCTCGGGAACCAGCTCGAACAAGAAGCCCTGGGGCCGGTTAACCCGGCGCCGGGGTTTCGACAAGGGATGCCCGCCGCCCAACGGATCCATGTCGCCGCGATCCACCGGCTGCCCGATCAAGGACTGGGGGATGGCTTCCCCCATGGCGTCTTCTATGTAAGCCCTCAATTTATCATCGGAAAACGCCCAGTTGCCCTCGAAGCGGATCTCGCGGACCGAGACCCGGGGCCCCTCTTCGATCACAAAGGTGATCTCCTTGCGGTTCAAAACCGGATCTTCGACGACCTCGGGGGTGACCCGCACCTTGCTGAATCCCTGCTTGCGGTACGTAGCCTCCAGTCCGTCGGCAAGATCGCGCAGGACGTAGGAGGTGAAAGTCACCTCCTTCTGTTCGGTCTTCAGCCAAGGGAGCAGATCGCGTTTCTTGATCACGGCGTTTCCGGTGATCTGGAAGGCGACTACCGGCCCGGCCTGAATCTCGATCGGAAGCACCTCCCACAGTGCGGCCAACCCGTGATCCGGACGGGGCGCGCTGATGCGCACCTCCAGATAGCCTTGCCGGCGGTAGAACGCCCGGAGCTTCTCCAGGGCGGACTTCTGAAGCTTCTCGTCCACCACGTCCCCCGGCCGTATTCCAATTACATCCATGAGCCGCCTGGGCTTGAAGCGGGTGTCGCCCCTGAACCAGATCTTGGAGATCCGCGTGGGGGGACCCTCCTGGATGAAATAACTCACCCGGACGTCCCCCTCCGGCGGCCCCTCGGCCTTGGGAATGATGCGGGTGCGGCGGTACCCGTGCTTTCCGTACAGGGTCAGCATGTCGGCCGCGGCCGACTCCATCTTCCAGCGATCAAACTCGCTACCGCGGGCCAGCGGGGTAAGACGCTTCAACTCGGACGTCGGCAAAACCTCGTTGCCCAGCACCTCCACCGCCAGCACCCGCCGCTTGGGCACCAGCTGGAAGGTTAAGATCAGGCTCTTGCCCCTCCGACCGCCGATTGGCTCTGCAAAGACCCGCACCTGCCCGAACAAGCCCAGATGGTAAAGGAGCCTCACCGAACGCCGGACCGCCCGCAGCGAAAAGCGGCTTCCCGGGCGGATATCCACGTATCTGAGAGCTTCCTCTGGATCGATGCCGGGGCCGGAGGCCCCGCCTTCGATCTTCACCTGGGCCACCTGGCGCCCGCGCAGCAACTCCAGGCCGTCCGGCCGGGCCGTCGAACCCGCCGCCAAAAACAGCATCACTGCCAGGATTATGATCCGCGCAGGCACCTTACCATTCCCATTGAAACTTCAGATCGAGTCCCAGGTCGCCGATGTCCCCCGGCGCGGTCTGCTGCTCGGTGTTCTCCCAGCGCAAGCGGGTGGAGATGCCCTCGGACAGCTTGTAGGACAAATCCACGCTTTGATCGGTGTCATCGAACAGGGAGCGGCTGTATTCCATGTCCAGATCGTCGCTGATGAACCGCAGCTTGGCGCCCACCTCCAGCCGAGGAGAGGCGGACTTGGTGTTCTCGGAAAACCGGTTGCGCAGGCGAAGGTACTTGGCCTGGACCACCTCCGGGGGAAACGGAAACAGCCGCCGCAGGCGCTGATCCAGCTTGAAAGAGCGAAACAGGATCTCCCCGCCCAGCCCCATAAGATCCTCGCCCTTGAAAGACTCCACGTCGCGGCTGGTCACCCCCAGGTGCAGCAGGGTGACGATGTCGTGCTCGTCCAGGGGCGGTTCGCTGCGCAGGATGATTTCCGGCTGGGCGTCTCCCTCGGCGGTCAAGTGCAGGCGGATGTGGTAGTCGGTGCTGCCTTCCTCCCCGCGATCGATGGTCTCCAGCAAGGAGGCGTACACCTCCACCCGGGGCTGAATGGAAAAACGGTCGAGGAACTGGACGCGGGTGGACTGGATC
>Ga0180432_10011057_pt1 | contig 10688 bp, 8 predicted proteins | sample SS_ome_10_FD_132414 | JGI IMG/M metagenome (GOLD analysis project Ga0180432, IMG submission 132414) | Hypersaline lake sediment archaeal communities from the Salton Sea, California, USA - SS_1_MS_2 metaG | ecosystem: Environmental > Aquatic > Non-marine Saline and Alkaline > Hypersaline >...
ATGGTGGACTATAAAGGAGAAATCGGAGTTCAGGAAGTCTGCTATATCCCTCACCCTGAAACACGAACCATGCCCAGAAGCCTGGGTGTCAGAAATGTCTCGGTGCACGGATGTTTCCCGCCCCAGGCTATGAATCTTGCCAAGACAATGCTGGAATGGGGTTTGTTTGATGAGAAGCCCTTCACCTACAAGGGTGTTGAGACCAACACTTGTGATTTGATGCTTGAAGTATTGCTACGATCACCCCGCACCAAGGAGACTCCAGTCTGGGGGTATGGATTGGTCGTGGAAGTATTTGGCAAGAGAGACGACAAAGACTTGAAGATTAAGCTTTGGAACGAGCACCCACCAATGGCAGAGTGGGGTGGGAAAGCTGCCTATTACAAGAACATCGCCATCCCATTGAGCATCGGTGCGCAGATGATTGTCCGCGGCGATGTGGATGTGCGCGGCGTCGTGCCCCCGGAGACAGCCATCGACCCTTTGATCTTTTTCGATGAACTGAAGCTGCGCGGTATCACAATCGGAGAAGAAGTAGAGTGGCTTGAATAATCACGCCAAACCAGGGATGTTTGGAGGATATTGGCCAAACATCTCTGGTCTAAGCATTGCAGACGCATTGACAGCTATCAGGATCTGAGTATTCACGGAGGAAATGTGGTCAGTCAAACACCCCGAATAGAACCGATTGTACCAGCTTATCATGGTCGTATTCTCGGCGATGAGCAGTTGGAGAGATTCGAATCAAACAGCTTCACAATCCTGGAGGAGACAGGCATTCACTGCCCTTCAGAGAGGGCACTGAGGATCTATGCAGAACATGGTGCTGTGGTGGATTCTGACATTCGAACTGTCAAACCGTCGGCGGATGTGATCCTGGGGGCCCTTTCTCATGCGCCGCGTTACTACACCTGCAGAGCGGAAATCGGGCGCGTAGGCCACACTTGTTGCATAGGGAGGCAGATGTGTATTCCGAGACTCCAGACATTGTTTCTTTTCCCTTACCCTTCAAGAGCGAACTGCTGACGCGAGAGCAGCTCGAGACCCTGAAAGCCGGAACGCTGCGCCTGCTAGACGAGGTCGGCGTCCACTTTCCGTCCCGCAGGGCGCTGGAGATCTTCGCCGACCACGGCGCGCGCGTGGACTGGGAGACCGAGATCGTCCGTATCCCCCCGGATTTGGTGAAGAAGGCCATGTCCACTGCGCCGCGTTCCTTTGTGTTGGGAGGGCGCGAGGAGCGCTTTGACCTGCTGCTGGACGGCAGTCGCTCCTACCTGGCCACCGACGGCACCGGCGTGCACGTGATGGATCTGGAGACACGCCAGATGCGACCCTCGCGCAAAGCGGACGTAGCGCTGATGGCACGGGTTTGTGATGCTCTGCCCCTGGTCAGCTTCTTCTGGCCGCTGGTCAGCGCGCAAGATTATGGACGCACCGCGCCGCTGCACCAATGTCACGCCGGGCTGATCAACACCCTCAAGCACGTGCGCGGAGGCATGACGGTACCGCCACAGTTGGCGCCCTACGTTGTCGAGATGGCGACCGTAGTGGCGGGCAGCGACGAGGAGCGGCGACGACGGTCGCCCATCTGCGCCAACTTCTGCACCATCGCCCCGCTGGCTCAGGACGGACACAGCATCGAGACGGCGCTGACCTACGCCGAGGCGAACATCCCCATCAGCTTCATGGCCATGCCGACCATGGGCTCCACCGCGCCGGCCACTCCCCTGGGCGCGCTGGTGATTGGCGATGCCGAGGTAGTGAGCGGCATGGTGCTGCTGCAGTTGGCCTATCCCGGCGCGCCGGTGTTCCACTCAAACTATGTCTCACTCATGCACCCGCGCACGGGTGGCTACATCGGCGACGTGCCGGTCCCCCTGTCGTGGATGGCCGTGCAGCAAGCCCACGCCTGGGGTGTGCCCAGCCTGGGCGGCGGCAGCGTCAGCAGCGACGCCGCCGACGTGGGCTGGCATTCAGGCGTGGATGGTGGAATGGGCGCGGCCTTCATCCCCCTCTATGGCGGCGAGGTCTGCGGCTACCTGGGCTTGCTCGACAGCTCAATGATCCTCTACCCTGAACAGGTGATCCTGGAGCACGAGATGTGCCAGTATGCGTACGAACTGCTGCACGGCTTCGAGTTCAACGAGGACGACATGGCTCTGGACGTGATCGCGGCGGTGGGACCGCGCAGCCACTTCCTGAAGCAGAAGCACACCCGCAAGCACATCCGTGACTTTCGACTGCCCAAGCTAACGCGACAGAAGGGGCCCGACGCCAACCCGCGCGAGGCGGCCATGGAGGAGTTCAAACGAATCAGCGAGACGCACCATCCCCAGCCCTTGCCGCCGGAAGTGCTGGCCGAACTGGACCGCATTCTGGCAGCAGCCGAGCGCGAGCTGAGTCCGTGAACTCGTGAACTCGGAAACCCATGGATCCGTAACTGGTCTACGAGTCCGCGAACCTACGAACCTACGAATCTACCGACGCAGGGAGAGAAGAATGACATACAGCGAAACACCTCAACTGCAACCGATTGTCCCAGCCTATCACCTGCGCATCCTGGACGACGAGCAGTTAGAGCGGTTCAAGTCGGCCACGCTGACGATTCTGGAGGAGGTAGGCATCCACTGCCCTTCGAAGAAGGCCCTGAACATCTACGCCGAGCACGGGGCGCAGGTGGATTTCGAGAGCCAGATCGTCAAACTGCCGCCCGACGTAGTAATGGAGGCTATGTCCCACGCGCCACGCTACTACACCATGGGCGCGCGCTCACCGGCCCACGATCTGAACCTGGACGGGACAGCCATGTACTGCGCCACCGATGGCTGTGGGACGGAGACGATTGACTTCGAGACCCGCCAGCGGCGCGCCTCGGTGAAGGATGACACGGCCAAGATGGCGCGCGTGACTGATTATCTGTCCTCTCTAGCCTTCTATTGGCCCATCGTTAGCGCCCAGGACTATCCGGCCACAGCGCCGCTGCACGAACTGGACGCCTCCTTCAACAACACCGTCAAGCACGTGCAAAGCGAGACACTGATGGGGGAGAAGATGGGCCGCTACGCCGTGGAGATGGCCCAGGTCGTGGCCGGCGATGAAGCGACCCTGCGCCAGCGACCGCCCCTCTCGTCGTTGATCTGTACCATCGCCCCGCTGGCGCAGGATGTGGGAGGCATAGAATCGGCGCTGGTCTTCGCCGAGGCGGGTCTGCCGGTGGGTTTCATGTCCATGGCCAACACCGGCTCGACCGCGCCTGCAACCATCGCCGGGACGATAGCCGTCGCAGACGCTGAGATCGTGGCGGCCATGGCCCTGATCCAGATGGCCTACCCCACCGCGCCGGTCTATCACTCACTCATGCCTGGGATGATGCACCCGCGCACAGGCGCTTATCTGGGCAGCGCCTGGGAAGGGGGGGTGTTCAACACGGTGGGAGTGGAGCTGGCCCATACATGGGGAGTGCCCACCCTGATCGGGATCTTTGGCCCCGACGCCGAGGTACCCGGCTGGCAGTCGGCCACGGAGGCTGGCAACATCCTGTTGCTGTGCGCGCTGTGCGGAGCGGAGACCGGCAGCGGTATGGGGCTGCTGGAATCCTGCACCCTGCTCTACCCCGAGGTGACACTCCTGGATACGGACATCTATCACCGGGTGCGCCTTTACGCAGCCGGCCTGGATGTCAGCCCGGGGGATTTTGCGCTGGACGTGATCAAGGCCGTGGGACCGCGCGGGAACTACCTGACTCAAAAGCACACCCGCGACCACCTGCGCCAGCGGCAGTTCTCCGACCTGGTGGCCCAACCTAAGGCGGGCGGTGGCTATCGAGATCCGATCGAGGTGGCCCGCGAGAAAGTGGATTGGATCCTGGAGCACCACCATCCGGAACCACTGGAAGAAGCAAAGCAAGCTGAGTTGAAGCGCATCCTCGAAGCTGCCGAGCGAGAGTTCAGCTAGTCACATATGAAGGAGGCGAAGAATGGCACACAGTGAAACACCTCAACTACAACCGCTTGTCCCTAACTATCACCTACGCGTCTTGGACGACAAGCAATTGGAGCAGTTCAAGTCCGCCACGCTGGAGATCCTGGAGGATGTGGGCATCCACTGCCCCTCGGAGAAGGCCCTGAGCATCTTTGCCGAGCATGGGGCGCAAGTGGACTTCGGGAACCAGATCGTCAAGCTGCCACCCGGCGTGGTAATGGAGGCCATGTCCCACGCGCCGCGCTACTACACTATGGGCGCACGCTCACCGGCCCACGACCTGAACCTGGATGGGACAGCCACGTACTGTGCCACCGATGGCAGCGGCACGGAGACGATTGATTTCGTGACCCGCCAGCGGCGCACTTCGAAGAAGGAAGACGTGGGCACGTCGGCCCGTCTGGCCGACTATCTGCCCTCTATGGCCTTCTACTGGCCGATGGTCAGCGCTCAAGACTGTGGGGCTACCACGCCCCTGCACGAACTGGACGCATCGTTCAACAACACCGTCAAGCACGTGCAGAGCGAGACACTGATGGGCGAGAAGACGGCTCGCTACGCCGTCGAGATGGCCCGGGTCATCGCCGGCGACGAAGTGACCATGCGTCAGCGACCGCCTCTCTCTTCGCTGATCTGTACCATCGCCCCGCTGGCCCATGACAAGGGCGGTACGGAATCCGCGCTGGTCTTCGCCGAGGCCGGCTTGCCGGTGGGCTTCATGTCCATGGCCACCGCCGGCTCGACCGCGCCCGCCACCATCGCCGGGACGATAGCCGTCGCCGACGCCGAGATGGTGGCCGCGATGGTGCTGATCCAGATGGCCCATCCCGGCGCGCCGACCTATCACTCGATGATGCCCGGCATCATGCATCCGCGGACGGGGGACTTCCTGGGCGGCGCCTGGGATGCGGGATGGTTCTATCTGGTAGGGACGGAACTGGCCCACATGTGGGGCGTGCCTACGTTGGCCGGCATTGGAACTGAGGCCCCCACGCCAGGATGGGAGTCCGCTGTGGGAATGGCCGCCAGCCTACTGATGTGCGCCCTGTGTGGAGCGGAGACGGCCAGTGGCCTGGGGCTACGGGAAACCTGCACCTTGCTCTACCCCGAGGCGCTACTCCTGGATAACGAAAGCTACGAGACGGCGCGATTCTACGCCTCTCGCATGGATGTCAGCCCGGAGGATTTCGCGCTGGACGTGGTCAAGGCCGTGGGACCGCGCGGGCACTACCTGACCCAGAAGCACACTAGCAAACAGATGCGCAAGTGGGAACTCTCGGAGTTGATGAACCAACCCAACCCCGAGGGCGGCTACCGAGATCCGCTCGAAGTGGCACGCGAGAAGACAGACTGGATCCTGGAGCACCACCACCCGGAGCCGTTGCAGGAAGCTCAGCAAGCGGAGCTGACCCGCATCCTGCAGGCTGCAGAGCGCGACCTGGGATAGCAAGGAGCAGTCCATGAGAACGTTGCTGCAGGTTCTATCGGAGGACGAGCAAGCACAGGTGCACGAGCGCACGTTGAGCATCCTGTCCAGGACCGGCGTGCGAGTGGATACCGAATGGGGCCGCCGAATCCTAGCGGATGCCGGGGCGGAGGGAGACGAGAGCAGCAACATCGTGCGCTTCCCGCGGGTCCTGGTCGAGGAGGCGCTTCGGCTGGCGCCCAGACAGTTCGCCCTGGGAGCCCGTCGGCCGGGCTGGGACCTAGCCATGAATGGCGGTGATTGCACACTGCTCATAGATGGTGAGGCCGTATTCGTCCACGATGGGGATACGGGAGAACGACGGCCCGGCACCTCGGACGACTGGTTGAAGGCAACCCGCCTGATCGACGCGCTGGATGAAGTTGGCGTCTACTGGACCATGCTTGAGGCCGGCGATCGAGGCGATACTATAGCCGACTACGTCCGATACTTGCGGGGTCTCTTCGGCAACTTCTCCAAGCACGTGCAGGACTCGATCGGCAGCCCAGAGCAGGCTCCGTGGCTGTTGGAGGTGCTGCAGGTGGTCTTCGGCGATGGGGAGACCATCCGCCGCCAGCACCCGCTGTCGTTTCTGTTGTGTCCCCAGTCTCCGCTGGTCATCGAGGGGCCGTATACCGATGCCTACCTGGCACTGCTGGGCTGGGATATCCCGGTGGCTGTCATGCCCATGCCACTGATGGGTGCCACAGCCCCCGGCAGCCTGATCTCCACTACCGTGCTGGGCAACTGCGAGGTACTGGCCATGCTCTGTCTGGTGCAGGCTGGGGCTCCGGGCACGCCATTCATCTACGCCCCAGCTCTGGCGACCATGAACCCGCGTTCTGGAGGGTACAGCGCTGGGGCGATTGAGAATGGGCTGATGGCCGCCGCAGCCGTCGAGATGGCCCGCTACTACGGCCTCCCGGTGGAGGCTTCGGGTGGCGGGACAGACCACTACGTCCCCTGCATCCAGTCCGCCTACGAAAGAGCGTTGAACGGGCTTCTGCCGCTGCTATCCTGGCCGGACATCCTGGTGGGGCCCGGACTGCTGGGCGGCTCTATGGTCCTGAGCTTCGAACAACTGGTGATTGACGCTGAGGTCTTCAGAATGTGCAAACGGGCACATCAGGGCATCGCCTCAGACGACGACAAATGGCTGGAGGATGTGATGGGGCGCGCTGGCCCAGGTGGCAACTTCCTGGCTGAGCACTCTACTGTGAAGGGCACGCGTGAGGGCGAGTGGTACGTCGGCCAGCTTGGCTGGCACGACAGCTTTGACTCGTGGGAAGCCAGCGGCCGGCCCACATCGCTAGAGGAAGCCCGAGAGAGAGTGCACCACATCCTGGCGACTCACTCACCGCTGCCCCTCGATGAGGACGCCGAGAGAGAACTCGACCGCATCCAGAAACGCGCTCTGATGGAGGACCGACGTGGCTGAGCACGTTCACGACTGCATCGTCGTCGGTGCAGGACCAGCGGGCGCGGCGGCGGCGCTGCAACTTGCCCGCGACGGACTCGACGTAGTCATCTTCGAGCGCGGGAAACGGCCCGGCGAGAAGAACGTGATGAGCGGAGTACTCGTCACCCGCAAGCTACACGCCCTCGTTGCTGACTATCGGGAGCGGGCTCCGCTACAACGTTGCATCACTGAGGAAACCGTCTGCATTCTGGCTGAGGACGGGGTACTGAGCCTGCCAGCGCTGCGCAATTACCGCCGCTTGTCGTACACTCATCCGGGCTTCACTGTGTTCCGGTCCGACTTCGATAGCTGGTTTGCACAGGAGGCAGTGAATGCCGGCGCGGAGTTGATCACTGCCACGCTGGTCGAAGACCTCATGTGGCAGGATGGGCGGGCGGCCGGAGTGCGCACCCGACGGGGCGACCTGCGGGCGCGGGTGGTGATCGGCGCGGATGGCGTGAACTCGACAGTGGCGGAAAAGTCGGGTCTGCGCTCTCGGCCGCAGCCTGCAGAGGTCTCGCTGATCGTACGCCAGGTCCTTGATCTGCCCGCCGAGCAAATCGAGGAACGCTTCGCCCTGCAGCCAGGCGAGGGCGTCATCTTGCAGTTCAATGGGCTCGTCTGCGGCCCCACCGGGGTCAAGAAACCGTACTACACGGAGCTCTACACGAATCGGGATTCGCTCTCCCTGACCGCCGAAGCGTCGCTCGATGTGGTGCGGGCGTGTGGTGTGCCTCTCTACGACGTCTTGTCGGCCCGCGAGCGCCACCCGTACATCGCCCGTCTGATCCGGGGCGCGGAGCTGCGCGAGTACCAGGCGCATCTCATCCCCTGGGGCGGCGTGCAGGACCTGAGTTGCCTGTATGGAGATGGCGTGCTTCTGGCCGGTGACGCGGGTAAGTTCACAACTCAAGACGGAGTGGGATCCTGGACGGCGATGGCCAGCGGGGCCGCGGCGGCCCGCACAGTGAAACAGGCTTGTGAGAGAGGTGATTTCTCCGAGGCTACGCTGGCTGTCTATCGAGACTTTCTGGATGAAGAAGGGCTGATCGAGACGCAGCGAGAGGCTCGCCAGGCCTGGCTGCACGGTAGCTGGAAGTGGAGGACCCTGACTCAGCACCCGGACCGTCTGTTCAGCATCGCCAGACGCTACTCTGACAACTGGCTGTTGGAGAAGGAGCAGATGCCCCATTCCATGTGGGGCGAGTTCTATCACAGCCTGGTCAAGCCCGTGGCCCCTTGGTACGTCCGCTGGCCGCTAGGATTGGCTGCTTGGATCGACACCCGCCGCTGGCGCAGGCAGCAGATGTGGAAGTAGGAAATGCCGATGGAAACCCGCCTGGATGCCAAACTGGCCACATTGAGCAGCAAGCCCGATCCAGAACCGCACATCGTGGTGCAGACAGAGTTGTGCCTGGCGTGTGAGGAGCGCCCCTGTACCATCGTGTGCCCGGCCGATCTGTACTGGTGGGGAAACGGCCAGATGGTGCACAATTGCGAAGGCTGTCTGGAGTGTGGTTCGTGTAGAGCGGTCTGCCCTCACGGAGCGATTTCCTGGCGCTATCCGTGTGGGCAATATGGCGTGCGCTACCGCCGGGGCTGAGTAGATCGGAGGAAGACCCTTTGGCATTTCGCCATGCAACACAGGGGTGCATCATCACCGTAGGGGCCTGCGACGACGTTGCGCCGGCGCGGACACGCCACCGACGGAGAAGTCGTCTGCCAACGAGCCGCGGTAGACCCGAAATCGGTCTGATGTAAGCATAGTCATGTGATCATCAAGCGGAGGAGTGCACTATGAAAGTCCTATCCCTGGGCGGCGCTGGAGCCGTCTGCCAACACGCCACCCGTGACCTGGCCGAGTTCTCCGACTTTGACCAGATCGTAATCGGTGACTACAACGTCGCCGCGGCGGAGAAACTGGCCGTTGAGATCGGCGACCCACGCCTGCAAGTCCTCGAAGTGGACGCCGAAGACTACGACAGGCTGGTCAAGATCCTTGGAGACTTCGATTTGATCCTCAACGGCCTGCCCTACAAGTACGACCTGGCCGTCACCAAGGCCTGCGTCGAGGTTGGCGTCAATGGCCTGGACATCTCCACCGAGGAAACCCAGTGGGACTACGACGTGGCCGCTAAGGAGAAGGGCATCGTCTATATTCCTGGGGTCGGCGCGACTCCTGGGATCACCAATGCCATGGCGCGGCGCGGCGTGGATCAACTGGACGAGGTAGACGAGATCCAGATCAACTTCGCCGCCTTCCGCTGCCCGGCTCCTGCCCCGGGTCTACTCGTCACTTTCCTCTGGGAGTTCGACCCCAAGACCGAAGAGCGGACATACTACAAGGATGGCCAGTTCCACCGGGTCGGTCCCTTCTCGGGTCTGAAGAAGGTCAACTTTCCTGGCCCAATTGGCGAGCAAGAGGTCTGCTACATCCCGCATCCGGAGACGCGCACGCTGCCTGGGAGCTTGAAGGCCAAGGCCGTCTCTGTGCACGGTTGCTTTCCACCTCATGCCATGCGGCTGGGAAAGGCCCTGCTGGAATCCGGCCTCTACAGCGAGGAGCCCATCACTGTCAAGGGCGTCCAGGTCACACCCTTCGAGATGATGTACGAACTCTTGCTGCAACTGCCGGAGAGCAAGCAGACTCCGCTGTGGGCCTATGGCTTGGTGGTGGAGGTCTACGGTAAGCGTGACGGACGCGATGTCAAGATCACCTACTGGAATCGCCACCCGCCTCAGGAGGAATGGGGTGGGCCAGCAGCCTACTACAAGAACATCGCCATCCCGCTGAGTGTCGGTGCGCAGATGATCGCCCGAGGCGACGTCAAAGTGAGAGGCGTCGTTCCCCCGGATACAGCTATTGACCCCGCAATCTTCTTCTCCGAGCTGCGCAAGCGGGGTATCGAGATCCATGAACGGGTGGAGGAGTATCACGTGGTGGGATGAGGAGGTGTAACGCAGGAAGCTTCTACGCTGGACAGCGGCTGGGAGTGAGTCTGGAAGACGGTGAGGTCAAGAAGGAGCAGATCGCCGAGGGTGACGCGCAGACGTGGCTCCTGGGTAGCGGATTGGCAGCGCACTTGCTTCATGAGCGCCTGGATCCGTCCTTGGATCTCCTTGATCCACACGCTGCCTTTCGATGCTTTTCTGACCGTCACTGAGGAGCGGACGGAGGAGGCCCTGACTGCTTCTAGAGATGCTCTGGAGGAAGTAGCTCCCCAAGGCCAGAAGAACGACATTGGAACGGGAGGTTTCAAGTATGACTGGTGAAGAGATCATCCGCCTGAACCGCGAGTATACCTTCTTCTCCTGGGCCGCCCAGGGGACGGTGAGCCCGATTCCTGTCGTGCGGGCAGAAGGCGTCTACCTGTGGGATGCCGATGAGAACCGCTACTTGGACTTCTCCGCCCAGTTGATGAACGTCAACATCGGCCACGGTCATCCCAAAGTGATCCAGGCCATCAAGCAGCAGGCCGACCGGCTGCTCTATGCGGCCCCATCCTTCGCCACTCAACCGCGCGGGGAACTGGGCCGCATGCTGGCCGATATCGCCCCCGGTGACTTGAGCAAGACGTTCTTCGTGCTGGGCGGGGCCGAGGCCATCGAGAACGCGATCAAGATCGCCCGGCTGTTCACCGGCCGCCACAAGATCGTCACCCGCTACCGCTCCTATCACGGCGCGACCTACGGGGCGATCAGCGCGGGAGGCGATCCCCGCCGGTTGGCCGTAGAGCCGGGCATCCCCGGCATCGTCCGCGTCTTCGATCCCCACTGCTACCG
>Ga0180432_10011058_pt1 | contig 10688 bp, 9 predicted proteins | sample SS_ome_10_FD_132414 | JGI IMG/M metagenome (GOLD analysis project Ga0180432, IMG submission 132414) | Hypersaline lake sediment archaeal communities from the Salton Sea, California, USA - SS_1_MS_2 metaG | ecosystem: Environmental > Aquatic > Non-marine Saline and Alkaline > Hypersaline >...
GCACGTCCAGTCTGACGGGTCGGTTGGACTGATTGAGCAGTTCGATCTTCATCCCGGCCAACGGCTCGTCCTCCTCGAGCTGAACGGCCATGCCCGTGAGGATGACGCCCATGCCCTCTCGCTCGATCAGGGCGCCGCGGCCCTTGCGGACCACGGCCTGGCCGGGGTGCTCGATGGCCTTGATCGTTGCCTGGCAACCGACTGCGCCAACGACCGGGCACGTCAGGGCAACGGTGCCAAGCAAGGATCTGGCCATTCGACTCATGGTACCGGGCCTCCGTGGGCGCCCAGGCCTCCAGCGCGACGACGGAAGCGTCACGCACTCCCACAGAATGATTGATTCGCCCAGGCACAATTGCAACCGCAAATCCGTCGATTCATCCGGCGACGACTCGCCGCACCATGGCAAAACGACCGGGCGTCTCCTAGAATGGTGGGAGCGGGCGGAGCCGGGCCTTCATGATCGATATCAGCGTTCTGTATTGTGGGTTCGAGTCACCCTCGACGCCGCACCGGTATGGTCGACCGATCGGGCGCGACGTTCCGCTGCATCAGCGGATGGACGTCGCCCCGTCCGCGATGGATCGCCGGCCCATCGTCGTCTGGAACATCACGCGAACCTGCAACCTCAAGTGCGTGCACTGCTACAGCGACAGCGAGGCGACCTCGTACGAAGGTGAGCTGACCGGAGACGAGGTCCGCCGCGTGCTGGACGACCTGGCGGCGTTTCGCGTGCCGGCGGTGTTGTTTTCCGGCGGCGAGCCGTTGATCCGGCCGGACATCCTCGAGTTGGTCGCGTACGCCCGCGGGCTGGGCCTGCACGTCGTGTTGAGCAGCAACGGCACGCTGATCACGCCCGAGATCGCCCGCCGGCTCGTCGAGCTGAAACTCGCCTACGTGGGCATCTCGCTCGACAGCGCCACGCCGGAGACCCACGACAGGTTCCGCGGCGTATCGGGTGCGTTCGAGCGGACGATGCGGGGGTTCAGGCACTGCGTCGAGGCCGGACAGAAGGTGGGACTGCGACTGACGCTTTCGCGCCCGACGTTCGAGGACCTCGACGGCGTGTTCGACTTCATCGAGCGCGAGCGGATCAATCGGGCGTGCTTCTATCACTTGGTGCCGACGGGACGCGGCAAGGGCGTGTTGGACCTGACCCGGGCCGAGTCGCGCCTGGCGATGGACATGATCCTGCGTCGCACCCGCGATTTCCACGATCGCGGATTGCCCGTCGAGATCCTGACCGTGGACAATCACTGCGACGGGCCGTACATGTACCTCAAGATGAAGGCCGAGGGCCATCCGAGGGCCGACGAGGTCTGCGAAATGCTCCGCTGGAACGGCGGTGGCAGGCACAGCTCGGGCGTGGGCATCGGGTGCATCGATTTTGTCGGCGACGCGCATCCGGACCAGTTCTGGATGCACCACTCACTGGGCAACGTTCGCGATCGGCCGTTCAGCGACATCTGGCAGGACACGTCCGATGACCTGATGGCCGGGCTGAAGGACCGGCTGCCGCGATTGAAAGGCCGATGCGGGCTGTGCAAATATCAGGCGCTGTGCGGCGGGGCGTTGCGCGTTCGGGCGGAACTGATGACGGGTGACCCGTGGGCGGCGGATCCGGCCTGCCATCTGACGGACGAGGAGATTGGCCTGACGCCGGAGCAGGTCGAACGGCTGCGTGCAGCCGGGGAGCACGACAACCGGGCGGACGAGCGATCCGTGCTCGTAAACGAATGAACCGCCTGCGCGTGATAACGGATGCAGCGTAGCCGGGCCATTGGCGAGCGCCAAACGTTGGGTCCAAGGTGGAAACGTAATGTCTGACATCACACTGGAACGACCACGACTAAGACCATCCATCGACGTGGTGCCGATCGACCAGGACGGGCGGCAAATGATGGTGCTGTACGATCAGTCCGGCCTGGCCGCGGGGAACCTTGCCCTGACGCCGGCCGCGTTCGCGATCGTCACGTTGATGAACGGACAGAACACGCTGGGTGACATCGTGGCCGAGTTCCTGCAGCAGTTTCGCCAGCCCTTGCCCGGCGAACGGCTACTGGAACTGCTGCACCAGCTCGATCGGCGAGGCATGCTCGACGGACCGGTCTTCGACGCCCGGTACGAGCGTTTGGTCGAGGACTACCGCCAGCTTCCCGCCAGACCCACCCAAGCCGTTACGAGCGGCGCCGACCTCGAGGAGCTGCGGTCCGAGTTGTGCGACATGGTGGGTGAAGGAACGGCCACCACCGAAGGCCAGCGGGTCGTCGGGCTGGTGGCCCCACACCTGGACTACGAGCGCGGCCGATGCTGTTACGCCGAGGCGTATGCCCAGCTTCGCGGTCAGGACGACATCGATCGTTTCGTGATCGTAGGTACGAACCATTTCGGGCGGTCGGGCACGGTGGCCTGGACGGTCAAGGACTACGACACGCCGTTCGGTCCTGCCGAGACGGATCGAGGGTTCATCGACAAGCTGCGCGGGCGAATCGGCGTTGATTTGGGCGTGCACGAGCTGGACCACCTCCACGAGCACTCGGTTGAGCTTCAGGTGGTGATCCTCAAGGCGCTGCGTGGTTCGCGTCCGGTTCGGATCGTGCCGTTGTTGTGCCCCGACGTGTGCGGGCCGACGGGCCTGAAGCCGGGCGACGGCAGCGGACCCGGTGCGGACGAGTTCGCAGCGGCGCTGGCGGAGGTGCTCGCCGGCGAACCGGGCCGGTCCTGCGTCATCGCCGGCGCCGACCTGAGCCATGTCGGTCGGCGCTTTGGTGACGACTTCGATTTGGACGACGAGTTTCTCCAGGCCGTCGAGGCCGATGATCGTGCCCTGCTGGACCTGATCGAGGTGGGCGACGCCGCGGGCCTGCTCGCTCGACTGCACGGTACGAGGAACCTCTACCGCGTGTGCGGCGCGGGCAGCATCTACATCCTGCTGCGTGCGCTGGGCGGACCCAACGTGCGCATGCTGCGGTATCACCAGGCCGTCAACCGCGACGAGCAGATCGCAGTGACCTGCGTGGCGGGGCTGGTGGTCGCGGATGGCGCCGCTTAACGAAGGCAACCGGACCGTGGACCAGGCCAAGGATCGCATCCAAATCGTGCTGCCCCGGCGGTGTCTGGTGGTGTTGTCGGGCATCGCGGCGAGCGGCAAGTCGACGTTTGCCGCGCGCCTTTTTGAGCCGACCCACATCGTCAGCTCGGATTCGTGTCGGGCGGCCATCAGCGACGATGCCCACAACCAGGCGGCCAGCCGAGACGCGTTTGAGCTCATGTACGAGATCATCGCCCGTCGGATGAAGTTCGGTCGGCCGGCCGTGGCCGACGCGACGCACCTGACGCACGAGTCCCGAAAACGCCTGCTCGACGTGTGCGGGCGGTTCGACTACCCCGCGTACCTGATCGTCCTCGACGTGCCGCCGGACGAGTGCAAACGACGCGACGCCGCCCGAACCGACCGGCGCGTCGGGCCTGAGGTGATCGGTCTGCACGCCAACCGATTCTGCTGCGACCTCGATCGATTCCGGGCGGAAGGATTCCGTGACGTCTGGGTCCTGCACGTTGGTCAGATCGATCATGCGAACATCGTGTTCGAGGAGTGCGCCGCCCAGCGCGCTGTATCTGAGACACGTCCTGCCGAACCATGACGCCGGATGCATACTATCACCGACTGATCAGCGGCCGGCAGCGCGGGCTGACGGCGTCGATGCTCCGTGGCGGTCTGACGCTGCTGTCGTGGCCCTATCGCGGCATCGTCGGTCTGCGCAACGCCTACTATGACCGTGTCGGCCCCGGCGTGCGCCGGGCGGGCATTCCCGTGATCAGCGTGGGGAACCTGGTCACCGGCGGGACCGGCAAGACACCCATGGTGATCTGGATTCTGCAACGCCTGGTCGCGGGCGGGCACCGACCGGGCGTCCTGATGCGGGGATACAAGGCCAGCCCGACCGGCTGCTGTCGGGCCCACCAGGCCCTGAACGACGCCATCCACGGCTGCGACAACGACGAGGCCCGCGAGATCCGCCGTCGATGCCCACAGGGCGGCCTCGTGATCGATCCCAATCGCGTGGCCGGCGCAGCCAGGGCGGTCGCCATCGGTTGCGATGTTCTGGTGATGGATGACGGGTTCCAGCACCGCCGGCTGGGGCGGGATCTGGACGTCGTCCTGGTCGACGCGACCGATCCGTTCGGCAGCGGCCTGGTGCCGCGGGGCATGCTCCGCGAACCGCCCACGTCGCTCCGGCGGGCAGACCTGGTCATCGCCACGCGGGCCGATCAGATCCCTGCCGAATCGCTCAGCGCATTGAAACAGCAACTGACCGAGCTGGCGCCGCGCGCCCGCGTCCTGGCCGCCCGGCATCGACCGATCGAGCTGTGCGACCAGCGGGGCCGGAGCGACCCCGACGTGCCACTCGACCGCGTCACAGGTCGTGCCTGGCTGTTTGCCGGGCTCGGCAATCCCAACGCGTTTACCACCACGGTCGAGCAGATGGGATTCTCCGTCGTGGGACAGCGGTTCTGGCCCGACCACCACACGTGGACCGACGCGGAGCTGGCCCACATGGCCCGACAGGCACGACAGGCCGGGCCCGACCTCGTGTTGACCACCGAGAAGGACGCCGTCAAGCTGCCGCCGGATCGACCGGACTGGCCCGCACCACTGCGGGTCGTTCGCATCGGCATCGAGTTCCTCGACGATGACGCGGGGAGGATGTGCGAGCGAATCGACCGTGTCGTCGGCCGCGAGGGTTCACCCGCTGACCACGAGGACCCACCTGATGACCAAGCGCTATCAACCGATTGACCCGTCGAGGCTCGAGACGTTCTCGATCGATCAACGGCAACACAAGGTCCAGCTCGATGCGCTGGCGAAGCTGCCGCCGCCGGGCGCGTCGGCGGCCGAGTGGATCGATTCGCTGCCGTCGTTTCTGGGTGTGGTCGAGTTTCGCGCGATCGTCGAGGCCATTGTCGCGGCCCGCCGGGCCGATCGATCCGTCGTGTTCGCGATGGGTGCGCACGTGGTCAAGGTCGGCTGCGGGCCGATCGTGATCGATCTGATCCGTCGCGGCATCGTTACCGCCGTGGCCGGCAACGGCGCGACCGCCATCCACGACGTCGAGCTCGCCTGTACCGGCCAGACCAGCGAGGACGTGGCGGACACCCTCCGCGACGGCCGATTCGGCATGGTCCGCGAGACGGCCGACTTCTTCGCCGAGGCCACTGCCCTGGGCGCTCGGGACGACATAGGCCTGGGCCCTGCCGTCGGACGACTGCTGGTCGAGCAAGACCGCCCCCACGCGGACGTCAGCATCCTCGCGGCCGCCCATCGGGCCGGCATCCCCGCCACCGTCCACGTCGCCGTGGGCACCGACACGGTCCACATGCACCCCCAGATGGACGGCGCGAAGTTGGGCCAGGCCACCATGACCGATTTCCGACTGGCGTGCAGTGTGGTGGCCGATTTAAGTGCCGCCGATGCAAACGGCCCGGGTGGCGTGTGGTGCAACATCGGCTCGGCCGTGCTCCTACCGGAGGTGTTCCTCAAGGCCGTCGCCGTCGCACGCAACCTCGGTGCGGATCTAGACGCGATGGTCACCGCAAACATTGACATGATCGGCCACTACCGCGCCCTCGAGAACCTCCTGCGACGCCCCACGCAGCCGGGCAACTCCCACGAGGTCATCGGCCAGCACGAAATCCTTTTGCCGCTGCTCCGCCAAGCGATCATCGAAGCGTTCGGCCCCAGCGACTAGCCAGGTAGGGTCGATGGTCCCCGCCGGTTCCCGTCCGTTTCCATAGGAAGGCGGCACAGCCGGGGCCACCGACCAGCCGTCCGGGTTGACTCGTTTTCGGCATTTTGCGACGCTACGTCGAAGGGTACGTTGATCGAAGGGAGAGCCCAATGTCGTCACAGATCAGTCGTCGTCAATTCGTGGCGGGTGTGGCCTCGAGCGGGGCGATGATGGCCGCCGGGTGCGCCGCTAACACCAAACCCAAGGTCGCGATGATGCCCACCAAACAGGTCAAGCCGCGCGGGGCCAACGAGCGGGTCCGCGTGGGCTTCGTGGGACCGGGCGGCCGGGGCCGCGGGATTCTCGGCGAATTCCTCAAAGAGGCCAAGGGCCTGAACATGGAGATGGTGGCCATCTGTGACCTGTGGCACCGGCCTCGCGAGAAGGCCGCCGGCATGGTCACCAGGGCGATGCGGAACAAGCCCAAGCTCTGCCGCAACACCGACGAGCTGTACGAGATGAAGGACCTGGACGCCGTCATCATCGCGACGCCCGACTTCGCGCACGCCCTGCACTGCGCCGAGGCCGTCAAGCGCGGGCTCGACGTGTACATCGAGAAACCCCTGGCCGACGTGCTCGAGGACGCCCAGATCTGCCGGCAGGCCGTCAAGGACTCCGGCGCGATCGTGCAGGTCGGCACGCAGCGCCGCAGCGATGGGAAGTACGCCGGGGCAGCCGAGTTCATCAAGTCCGGCCAGTTCGGCAAGGTCATCAAGGTCGAGATGCACTGGAACGTCAACCAGTCGAAGCGGTGGCGGCGCGCGGGCGACTGCAACGCGATGGCTGAGGACGTCCGCAACAAGACATTCAATGTGGCCGACGCCTGGAAGCGCTATCGGCTGAACCGGCCCGACGACGAGTTCCACCCCCGCAAGTACCTCGAGTTCCGTCTGTTCTGGCCGTACTCGTGCGGGCTGCCCGATCAGTGGATGAGCCACCAGATCGACACGGTCGGGTGGTTGACGGGCGATCCGTACCCGATCAGCGCGGTCGCCAGCGGCGGGATCTACCAATGGAAGGACGGCCGGCGGAACCCCGACACGTTCACGACCATCCTGGAGTATCCGTCCGGGTTCCAGGTGACGTGGCACGGCCGGCAGACCAACAGCGCCGGCGGCACGCGCGAGATCTACCTGAGCAACTGGGGTACGCTGGATCTGGGCTCCGGCACGATCACGGGCGACGGCGGGGGCGACAGTCACAAGAGCGCCGGCAGCAAGAGGCTCGAGAAGATGGCGATTCCCAAGGCCCCCAGCGTCGGTCACATGCAGAACTGGATGACGTGCGTCCGCAGTCGCAAGCAGCCGAACGCCCACATCGAGGCCGGTTACGCCCATGCGGTGGCCGTCGCCATGGCCGTTCAGGCCCTCCACACCGGCAAGCGGATCACGTTCGACCCCAAGACGCACGAGATCCGCGAGGGCGGACAGCCGACCTACGCGTTCTCGTCAGCCTCGCTGTAGGTTCACCGAGAGACCGTCGCGCTGGGACGTGGCGGCGAGCGGCGCATCCGCAAACACGCGGCCTGGCTGAGCGGTCCACCTATCCCGCCAGCCAGCCGCCGTCCACGTAGAGGATCTGACCGGTCAGGTAGCTGCTGGCGTCCGAGGCCAGGAACACGGCCGCCCCCGCCAGGTCCGTCGGTGTGCCCCAGCGCTTCATGGGAATCCGTGAATTTACCCAGGTGAGCAGTTCGGGGTTGTTCAGCATCGGCCCGGTCAGGTCGGTCTCGATGTAGCCCGGCCCGATGCCGTTGTCGCGAATGCCCTTGTCGGCCCATTCGACGGCCAGCGACTTGGTCAGCATCTTCACCGCACCCTTGCTGGTCGAATACGACACGATCGTCGGGCGCGACATCTCGCTCGTCACCGAGCAGATGTTGATGATCGAGCCGCGTTTGGCCCGCAACATCGGTCGGGCCACGAGCTGCGTTAGCGCGAACAGGCTCCGCAGGTTTACGTCGAGCACGCGGTCCCAGTCAGCAAGCTCGAGCGTCTCGGACGGGTGCCGGACGGTTGTGCCGGCGTTGTTCACCAGCACGTCGACGCGGTCGTGCCATTCCAGCGTGTGTTCGACCAGTTCGTTTCGGAACGCGTCGTCGGCCACGTCGCCCCAGACGCCGCGCGCGTCGATGCCCTCGTCGGCAAGCTGCTTGACGGCGTCGGTGCCGACGTCGGGTCTGCGGGCCGCCAGGACCACGGCCGCGCCGGCCTGGCCCAACCCGCGGGCGATGCCGAACCCGATGCCGCGCGAGCCGCCCGTCACGATCGCCACGCGACCGTCCAGCTTGAACGCGTCAAGAACCGTTTCACTCATCGTCGCTCACCTAGAACCCGCCGTGTGCCTCGATCCAATCGAGCGCTTCCTGTTCGTACGGCATGAAATTCGCGCAGCCCTGCCGCGTGACCAGGATCGCGCCGACGGCGTTGGCCATCCGAAGCGATCGCTGCCACTCCCACCCGCTAAGCAATCCGTAGATCAACCCACTGGCATACCCGTCGCCGGCGCCCAGGATGTTGCAGACCTCGACCGGGAACGGGGCGGCGCGGACCACGTCACCGCCGGGCAGGTGGACGCACGACCCGGCCGTCCCCTGTTTCAGAACAAGTGCCCCCACGCCGCATGTCAGCAGGGCATCGATTGCGGTCGACACGTCGCCGCTCACATTCGGATCCGATACCTGCGAATGTGCGATCGACACCTGCGACGCCTCCCGCAGCGCGGTCGCCTTGACCTCGTCCTCCGAACCAACGGCGATGTCGACCAGGTGCAGCACGGACCGGACGACCACGCCGAACGCGCGGGGGTCGTGCCACTGATCGGCGCGGAAATCGATGTCCAGGATCACGGCCGCGCCGCAGGCTTTGGCCTGTTCGGCCGCGAGGACGGTTGCGCTGCGGCTGGGCTCGGCGCTCAGGCCCGTGCCGGTGAGGAACAGGGCACGGGTCTCCGTCAGTGGGGCGGCCAACGCATCGTCGATCGTCAACTGGATGTCGGCGCAGCGGCTCCGGTAGTAGACCAGCGGGAACTTGTCCGGCGGCTCGATGCCCAGCACCACCGCGCTGGTTCGGAACCCGGGTTTTCGCGGGACGAACCGCGTCTCGACGCCCTCGGCGTCGAGGAACTTCAACATGAAATCGGCCACCGGGTCATCGCCCATGGCCGTCAGCAGGGCCGCGTTCAAGCCGAGCCGTCGTGCGCCGACGCTGACGTTCGTCGGGCATCCGCCCACGAACGCGCCGAACGTCTTGATGTCCGCGAAGGCGGCGCCGATGTCGTTCGAGTACAGATCGATCGAGCTGCGACCCATCGTCAACAGGTCGTATCGGCGGTCCGTCGGGACCACCGGCGCGGTGAATGGCGAGGTCATGGCGGCGTGCGGTCCTCCATCTGATGCGTCACCATCGGGATCCGCGGGTCCAGTTCGGTCCAGGTCTGCTTGACCCAGGCGTGGTCGGGATCGTCCGTGGCGGCCAGCGACTGGGCCGAGCCCGCCAGGAAATTCAGGTAGTAGCCATGGTACCCCCACGGCATGCTGACCGGGTGATAGCCCTCGGGTACCAGCACGATGTCATTGTCGTGTGCGACCATGACGGCGTCGAGTGACCGGTCGTCGTTGTAGACCTGCTGGATCGCGTAGCCCGACGGGCGGTCGATCTTGTGGTAGTAGATCTCCTCCAGGTCGGCCTCGAGCACGTTGCCGGCCTCGTCTTCGCGATGCACGTCGTGCTTGTGCGGCGGGTAGCTGGACCAGTTGCCCCCGGGCGTGTAGACCTCGACGCAGACGATGCGATGGCAATCGAACCCCGGCGGGAGGATGCTGTTGATCTGCCGGGTCGCGTGGTTGCCGCCGCGGATCTCGATCTCGCAGTCAGCCGGCGTGACCAGTCGGGCCGGGTGATCCTGATCGGTCGGCACGCGGCAGTATGCCAACTCCAGCCGATCAGTGGATCCCGTTAGTGTGAACTCGCTGTGACGGGGCAGGTAGAGCGCATGGGGCATCCCGCTGAACACGTCGGGTCGACGGCCGACCTCCTGCCATTCGCCCCGGTTGCTCGTCACAGAACACCGCCCGCCCAGGATCACGATGGCCGCCTCGAACTCGCCGGTCCGGCCCGACCAGGACGCGCCGCGGGTCAAACACCGGATCTCGGCGTTGAGGAACTCCCAGCCGGCCTGCTCGGCGGTCACGCGCGTCACCACGTCCGGCTCGTCGGTCGGCGTCGCGGGTCGAATCAACATGTTCCGGTCGTTGTGGATCATGCGCTGAGCTCCCCCATCCCACGGGCAAGCTAGGGTTTCTTGGCGATCAGTGCAAGACGCCAACAGTTGATGGTAAAGGGCGCTGCGTCAAGAACAGTTGCGGGCCGACACTCGGCAAGTCCCGCTTTGTTATGGTGTGTTGGCACATTGCCGCGCGGTACGATCGGCAGTAGATTGACTGGCTCGGAACGAACCGGCATGGCCACGGATTGCCCAAACATCTTCATCTCGGCCGCGGAGCACAGCGCGGATCTGCACGCCGCATCGCTGATCGAGGCGATTCGGCGTCGAAGGCCCGGGGCGCGTTTCGTCGGCCTGACGGGTCCGCGAATGCGACGCGCGGGCTGCGAGACCATCGAGGACATGACGAGGCACTCGGCCATGCTGGCCGGTGCGTTCCTGAAGGTCGGGCAGGGCCTAGACATCCTTAGCCGGATCGATCGGGCGTTGTCGGCTCAGCCGTTGGACCTGGCCATCGTGGTCGACGCACCGACGTATCACCTGCCGATCGCTCGTCGGTGCAAGGCCCGCGGCCTGCCGGTGTTGTACTACATTGCCCCACAGACGTGGGCCTGGGCGGAGTTCCGCGTCCGAACGATCCGCCAGCGGACCGACCGGCTGGCCGTCATCTTCCCC
>Ga0180432_10011059_pt1 | contig 10688 bp, 7 predicted proteins | sample SS_ome_10_FD_132414 | JGI IMG/M metagenome (GOLD analysis project Ga0180432, IMG submission 132414) | Hypersaline lake sediment archaeal communities from the Salton Sea, California, USA - SS_1_MS_2 metaG | ecosystem: Environmental > Aquatic > Non-marine Saline and Alkaline > Hypersaline >...
CGTGTAGGCTGCAAAGTTGTCGCAGGGCTCCATTCCCACGATCTCGGGGATGGTCCCGGCAAAGCCTGCGCGATCCACGGGCAACTCTGTGTACGGCTCGACGGCGATGAGGCTGGGATCCTGGGCTCGCATCTCTGGCGTCGGCGGCGGTACCATGCGCCCGATGACGGTGTCGACGAAGCCAACGTGTGCCTGGAGGTAGTCATGGTGCGCGGCAGGCATATGTGCGCTGACCATCCGGCGGCAGGTCGCAGCAGCATCCTTCATGTTCTCGCAGACGATGACGTTGAGTGGCGTCTGCCTGCCGGTCGTGGCTCGCCGGTCGATCCCTGCGGCGACCAGTGGGGCGACGCGCGGGAGTGCCCGCACGCCGACGGCGGTGGCGGCGATGTCTGCTTCAGCCAGCGCGCTGGTCACTGCCTCCATCTCCTGTGTGTGGAGTGCCCGCACAGAGGCGATCGTGACCTCTTTGGCACGCTCGTTATCGACCAGGCGGATCGTGTAGGCGCGGCGGGCGTTGAGCGCGGCAATGAGGGGCTCGTCGATGTCTACGAAGATGACATTGTAGCCCGACTCTGAGAAGAGCTGCCCGATAAAGCCCCGCCCCACGTTCCCCGCACCGAATATGATGGCAGTTTTTGTCATTGGACCGATTCACCTGTGCATTGATGCCAGGTCCCTGAGGTATGCCCCCATCAGCGGCCATAGCTGTGTGTACTTTTCAAAGGAGCGCTCGTACTCTGCATGCTGCCGTGGGTCTGGGTCGAAAGTCCGCTCCAGGTGCACCAGGCTCGCGACACCGGCTTCGAAAGACGGAAACACGCCGCTCCCGACGCCGGCGATGATGGCTGCACCCAGTGTGCCTGCCTCGGTGATCGCAGGACGGACGAACGGCCGCCCAAAGATGTCCGCACACGTCTGAACCCACGCGTCCGACTTGCTGCCGCCGCCCACTGCCCGGAAATCGGCGATCTCGATCCCGGTAGGAGCGAGCGATTCGACGCACTCTTTCAGGTAGAACGTGCACCCTTCGATGATGCCCTTTAATATCTCCCCCCGCGATGTATCCAGCCGCAATCCGGCGATGACCCCGCAGGAGTCGGAGATGAATGATGGTGGCCCGGTCGCGGCCAAGTGCGGCAGGACCAGGATGGGGCTGGGGCCTTGCGGTATCTCTGAGATGAGATCGGCGTACACGTCTCTGCCGCTCTCCTCTGCCTGCTGTCGCTCTGCCGCGGCGAACGTATCCCTGAACCACTTTACCAGTGAGCCTCCCTGATTGTAGATAAAGCTCACGTACCGTCCGGGCGCGGCGTGGTGCTCTGTGTTCAACCCGCGCTCAATCATCAGCCTGGGCTCTCGCCGCTCGCGGAACACGGGCGTGATGCAGATGAACGTGCCCATGCCATACACGGCGGATCCCTCTTGGACCACCCCGCATCCAACTGCGTTGGCGCACTGATCGTGCGCACCGGTGATGATCGATACGCCCGATGGGAGGCCGAGTTCATCGGCGATGTGAGCGGCTACCGTGCCAATTGCGGTACCTGAGGGGGCCGTGTTGGGGAGCTTGGACCGATCCAGCCCGGTGTGTAGCAGGATCTCCTCAGACCAGGTCCGCCGATCCATGTCAAAGAGCAAGGTCCGGTTCGCCAGCGAATAGTCCGCGACCGGTTCTGCGCCAAGCATGAAGGAGACAAAGCTGCCCCAGAGGAGAAACTTTTGCGCGCGCCCGTAAAGCTCGGGTCGATGTTCCTGCACCCACAGCAGCTTGGTCAGGCCATAGTGGTTTCCCCACGTGTTGCCGTTGATCCGGTACAGACGCTCCTCCTCCAGCGCGCTGGACAGGCCCTCGAGGTATTCCTCCCCGCGTGCATCAAAGTGCAGGATGGACGGGCCCAGCACCTGGCGATCCGCCGTCACCGGGACCGTCGCCTCTCCCAGGGATGACACGGCCAGGGCTGTGATCGGATCTGCAGCCGTGCTCGCCGCGATCGCGCCGATCACCCGCTTGACCTTCGACCACACCTCGACCGCGTCCAACTGCGCCCACCCGGGATTTGGTCTCCTGACGTCGTACTCCTCGTACGCGGACGCCAGCAGGTCGCCCGATTCTGCGGAGAACGCGGCCGCCTTGCATCCTGTCGTGCCTACGTCGATCCCCAGCAGGCTCATGCTGCCCCCTCCCTAGAAGGCCCGGTCGCTTGTCCCATCACCAGCGCTCGGGTCCCGGACAGGCCAAAGTAATCCCGGATCAGCCAGGACGTCCGTTCGTACACCGCATCCTGGGCAGCAGCTACGCTTCCAGAGGCCCGCAACGCCGACCGGTAGGCCTGCCGGATCTCGGTCCCGATGTTCACCTTGGTGATGTCCCTCTTGATTGCGTCCAGCACGTGCTCCCGCTTTACCCCGGAGCCACCGTGCAGGACGAGCGGGATGTTGGTCGCCTTGCGCAGACGCTCGAGATGATCGAGATCCAGCCGTGCCTCGATCTTTTTCCTGTCCTTCATCGCACCCGAAATCGCGCCGTGGACGTTCCCGATGGCGACCGACAGCCAATCGCAGCCGGTCTCGCGTGCAAAGCGCCTGGCCTCCTCCACGTCCGTAAAGCCCATCCCCGATTCAAAGAGTTCGTCGTAGGGGGGGAGAGGCCCGGTCTCGTGGCCCAGCACCGCGCCCAGCTCGGCCTCGCAGGGGATGCCGGCAGCGTGCGCCACGTCCACCACCTGCCGCGTGGCCTCGATGTTCTCCTCCAGATCCAGGCGGGAGCCATCCACCATGACCGAGTCATAGCCCAGTTCGATTGCCTCGCGGATGATCGAGAGATAGTCCACCCGTTGGTTGTCCTCGTCGATCACCGGGATATGATCCAGGTGCAGCCGCACATGGTCCGGCTGGTTCCACTTGATGAATTCGTCCCGGACCGCGGCCGGGCTCTGGCTTTCGAACTTTTTCCATTCCAGGCGCGCTACTCCGACCAGTGCGAAGGAGTCCTGGTCTGCCACGGCCCGGATCACCGGCTCGATCATTGGGAGGTACGGCACGTTAAAGGCCGGAATCGCGATCCCTGCCTGCTGAGCGTTTCTGATGATCTCGGCAGCGTCGGACATCCGTCATCCTTCCTGGGGCGATGTCACCGCAAAGCCCAGATACCGTTCTAGCGCCTCGCGCACCGGTGCCTGCACCAACCCAGGGGTCAGGCTGACGTGATGGCGGTAGCCGTTCAGGCCCACGTGGAGCAGCACGTCCTGGAGGTGCGCAATCTCTGCCACGCCTGCACATCCAAAGAACTCGGGTGGGATCGGGTCCGCGGTGAACCTGCCCTGCCCCAGGTAGAACCGCAGCTTTCCTGAATCGGTGAGCATACTGCCAAAGGAAAAGTCGGAGGGCGCGATCCGCCCGACATGGCATCCATAGCTACATCCTTCACCTACGGTGTTGGCCAGGATGGCGTGGTCGACGATCCGCCCTTCGTCCGCCATCAGGCTCTTGGGCACCGATCCACAATGAAACAGGATGCACTTGGTCTCCTCATCCGCATAGTTGTTGTTCCAGTCCAGGCAGGTCGCCGGCACACCGGAGGCCAGGTGGAGAGCGTGCATGACGATCGCGTTTCCGACGTCCACTTCGCAGGCCGCGGGCACACCGCGGTTGTTCAGCTCGCCCAGGAGCACGCAGGCGGAGATACCGAGCTGTTCCTGCAGTTCGGTCCAGCATCGGAGTGCGATCGCGTCCATCTGATATTCCTCGATGATCTCGTCCAGCACAACGCCCAACCTGACGATGTTGTCGAACGCTTCTTGCGGCACCCCTTCCCAGGACGTGTATGCCCGCAGCCCTACGACCTTGGCCTCGTAGGTTTCATCCCCGGACTTGACCGCACGCATGCGCGCGAACACGCCCGATAGGTCCAGCGTCTCGACCGTGATGCCGTGACGCTGGAGGGCCAGCTCGTCGATGCGAACGGTCTTGAAAGGGGTGGTGCGCGCACCGATAGCGCCGACGGTCATCCCCTTCATCCCGTTGACCACCCGGCAGACCCGGTCAAAGTGGTCCACGTTGGCCCTGAACCGGTCGCTCGAGGGGCTCACGACGTGCGGCTTGAGCGCGGTGAACTTGACGCCGTACTGGTTGAACACATCCATAACGGATATCTTGCCGCAGAACGCATCCCGCCTGAGCTCTGGCGACATCCTGTCGAGCTCGTCGGGGTACGCCTGGACGAGGATGGGGACATCCGCCTCCCCGAGCGCGGCCACCGCGCCGGTCTCGTCGCCAAAGTTCGGCAGGCACAGGATGACCCCACCGAACCTGCCCCGGTTTTCCCGCAAAAAGTTGGCAAATATCTCCCCCTCCCGGGCCGTCTCCACCGCGCCGTAGCGCGTAGCGCCGGCTTCGAGCATGAGGATGTCGTGTCCCTGCTCCCTGAGCACCCGCGGGAGCTCCTCCCTGGCTTCGGCGATCAGCGACGCCGGGAAGAACCCTCTGTTGCCGTAGAATAGTGCGAACGTGGTCTTTTGGTTGCTCATACTATGCCTCCTCTAGCTGTGTGATTTCCATGCCGCTCCTCAGTCCGATTGGGACAGCAATACGACGCCGTAAGGCCCGAGCTTTATCTGATCCCCCACTGCCAGCCCGGTCAAATGCTCGTATGCGGGCCACGGTAACTGTACGGTCTGCACCGCTCTCTCGTGGTTGATCACGATAAAGACCTCTTTGTCTGCGGCATCCACCCGTTTGCGAACCTCGACGCCCGGGGGCGCGTCCATCACCGGGCGGATGACCGCCGTCTTGAGGATGCGGTCCATCAACGCCTGCTGGGCAGTCTCGTCGAGAACCATACCTACATAGTACACAAACCCCCCGTGATACGAATTCACCGTGATGCCGACCTGGTCGTCGAGCCAGCCGTTGGATGGCCCATAGCGCGCGATGGGGGCGACGACGTTGTTCAGCACCTTGAGCCGCTCGGCCCAGAGCTGCGAGACGCCCGAGAACCAGTTCCCCACGATCGGGACGTCGTCCTGGAGAGCATAGTACTCTTCCACCTCGACGCCGGCCATCTCGGCCAGCGGCCCCGGCTGGCGTGCGGGCAGGAGCGCGTTGTACTTGTCCTTCATCCCGCAGCGGGTGGTCAGCACCAGGTGTCCGCGCCGGCGGACGAACTCGATGAGCCGTTCGGCCGTGCCCTCATTCAGAAGCAGCAAGGCCGGTGCGATCACGAGCTGGTAGCCCTTGAGTGGAGCATGGGGGGGGAGTATGTCGACGTCGATGTTCCGCGCGGCCAGTGGCCGGTAGTAGTGGATGAGGTGATCCACATAGTCGAAATCACGGTGGTGGGGTTGCCACTGGATGGACCAGCGGCTGTCGTAGGAGTTGATGATCGCGACGCGCGCAGGGGATGTAGAGTCGGTGAGGAGGGGGGAGGCGGCTGCAAACTCGCGGCCCAGTTGCTGGACTTCCTCGTAAAGGGGCCGGGGCTGCCCCGATTGGTCGACGACCGTGCCGTGGTATTGCTCCTGCCCGTTCGGGGCCGAGCGCCACTGCCAGTACAGGACCGCATCCGCCCCGTGGGCCACGGCGTGCCAGGCCATCGCCCGCGCTTCGCCCTTGTTCAACGAGTTGTTGACGGATGACCAATTGACGCTGCCCGGCTGTGTCTCCATCAGCCAAAAGTTTCGCCGCTTAAAGCCCCGCACCAGGTCGTGAGCAGCGCCCGAGGAAAGATAGTCGTTATGCCCCGTGCCCACGTACCAATCCCACGAGGCCAGGTCGAGGTCCTCGGCCAGCGCATAGTGGTCAAAACCATCGAACCAATTCATAAAGTTGTGGGTGACCCACACGCCGTCCGGCAGGTGTGGGCGCAGGGCGTCCAGTTGCAGCCGCTGGAACCTGCGGTAGCTCTCGGTGACAAAGTGCTTGAATTCGAGCATCAGTCCAGGATTGTGTGGGCCAATGGGGATGGGGATCTGTTCCCAGGCGGAATAGGTCTGGCTCCAGTAGCGGGTGGCCCAGTGTTGGTTGAGCGCGTCCAGCGTGCCGAACCTTTCCGCCAGATATTGCTGGAACAGACTCTTGCAGTGGTCGCAATAGCAGACGCGGTTGTACTCGTTGTCCAGTTGCCAGCCGATGACGTGCGGATTCGAGCCAAAGCGCTCCGCCATCGCACCGACGATGCGGCGGGTCGCATCGTGGAACTCGGGGGCGTTGACGCAGTAATGGCAGCGGTTGCCGAACTGGACGCGTCGTCCGTTCTCATCCACCGCCAACACGTCGGGGTGCTGCTGCATCAGCCACGCGGGCGGTGCCGCGGTGGGCGTCCCCAGCACCGAGACGATGCCGGCGGATGCGAACTGTGAGATCGCGCGGTCCAGCCAGTCAAAGTCGAACTCACCCTCGGCCGGTTCGAGCGTGGACCAGGCGAACTCTGCCATGCGCGCCACGGTAAAGCCCGCCTCGGACATCAATCGGACGTCCTCCGGCCATCGTTCTTCAGGCCAGTGTTCGGGGTAGTAGGCGGCACCGAGATATAGCCTGGGATGTTCCTGATTTGGGTAATCTGCGTTTTGATTGTTGGGCATGTCTTCTCCCTTTCTCTATGGTACGAATGGTAACCCTGTGGCTGCAGCCCGGTGCGGACGGGGCTATTTTCAGGCGTGTCCGATTCGACGGGGCAGGGCGATGTCGGTTTCCGTCAACCGGTAGTGCAGTTGCTCGATCAGTTGCCGGCGTAGTTTTACGTGCGCACGACTGGCCCACAGGTTATGCAGTTCGTGCGGGTCGTTTGCCAGGTCGAATAGCTCGCCGTAAGGCTCCGGCCCACGGTGGCCGGTGTACGTGGTGATCTTGTGGGTGCGTGTGATCAGTGTGCGCAGGCGCAGCCCGAGGTAATCTTCGTCGTTCTCGATCACGACCGAGTCTTGCACGGTGTCGGCCCGGCCGGCCAGCAGCCCCGCCAACGACCGGCCAGGCCAGGCCGGCGGCTGCTGGGGTGCTTCGGGCGATGCAAACCCTTCCGGGATCGCCACACCAGCCAGCTCCAGGATCGTCGGTGGCACGTCCAGCAGGCTGACCAGCGCCGGACTGGCGGCTGGGCGGAACCGGCTGGGCCACCGCCAGATCATCGGCACACGCAGCAACCCCTCAAAGTGGAATGGCCCCTTGTTCAGCAGGCCATGGTCACCCATCATGTCGCCGTGGTCAGAGAGAAACACAACCACGGTGTTGTCCGAGATATCCAGTTCGTCCAGTGCATCCAGGATCCGACCGACGTGGCGGTCGATCAGCGAGACCATGCCGTACGTATATGCCAGAATCTCCAGCCGGTGTGCTTGAACCATCTTTGTGGGCCGGCTGCGGCCGCTCAACTGCAGCGATCGCTCGTAGATTTCTCGGAAGAACGGCGCCAGGTCGTCCAACTCCCCTTCGCGGTTGACTGGTGGGACCACCTCCTCGGGAGAGACCATCCGATCCCACGGCGACGGCGGATAGTAGGGATGGTGTGGATCGGGGAACGAGCACATCAGGTAGAACGGCTGGTCGCCCTCGTGTTGGCGCAGGTAGGCAATCGTGCGGTCGGCCACGTAAGCTGTGTGGTGATAGCGCTCCTCCAGCGGGAATGTGCCGCAACCCTCGGCCCCCAGACGGGATGGGCCTGCTGGCGTGGACTGGAGAAGCTGCCATTTGTCGGGGTGCTCGCGCTGCAGCCATACGCCATAGTCGCCATAGACCTCGGTGCCGTGACCGACGGTGATCTCTAAGTGCTGGAGCCCAAAGTACGGCACAGGGACATGCTCGATCCGCCCGGCTTTCCAGTGGTCGATGATCTCTGGAAACCTGTCGGGCGGCAGCAAAGAGAGGTCGGGACGCTGCCCATATCCAAACACGCTCAGATGGATCTTGCCGATCGACCCGGTTTGGTAACCCGCCTCCGTCAAAGCGCCCGGGACGGTGGGGAACGATGGATCGAGCGGAATACCGTTGGTGCGAACCCGGTGGCCGCGCGGGGTCAGCCCCGTGAAGAGCGTCGCCCGGCCAGGCATGCACAGGGGGCAGTTGACGTACGCCCGGCTCAGGTTCACGCCCTGTGCAGCCAGTGCGTCCAGGTGGGGCGTGCGGATCACCGGGTTGCCCGCGCAGCCCATGTGGTCGGCCCGCATCTGGTCGGTGCAAATGATTAGAAAGTTGGGGTGTTCTTGAGCGCTGTTCATAGGTTGTTGAATATCCTGGGCGAGAAAGAGTCGGCAGGATTGCCCACGGGTGGTATCCCGACGCCGCGGCTACATCCGGTGACTGGGCTCAAACTTGTACATAACGTCGTCGATCGAATTGCTCACCACCTCGATCTCCTCCAGGCGATTGGTACCTAGGGCCAGATCGCAGGCCAGGTTCAGGTAGTTGTCGCCGCGCAGGAAGGGCGCGTTCGGCGGCTCGATAGTTGGGTCAAACCCCATCGCCGCGGTAGCGACCGCGTCTGTCGCCACGGGGTCTTTGCCTGCAAACAGCACGCCGGGTTCCACCGGGGCAAAGCTCCCCCGCGGGACCTCTCCACCTTCCGTTGTCCTTATGCCGTCGATCAGCGCCAGGTGGATGGGCCGCGCCCGGTTGAGATCCAGGATCACTCTTGGCAGCCGGGACTTGGTCTCGTCTCCCAGCCCATGAAAAGCGGAGCGCCACCAGTGCTCCTCGCCGAGACGGTAGCGGCTGACCGGCGCCAGGCCGATCAGGTTTTTCATCGAGTGCGTGACGCCGCACTCAAAGTGGCACTTCATCTTGGCCACCGACACGAACGCGTCGACCTCCTCCAGGATGTGGTTAACGTAAAAGTCCTCGTAGACGAACCAGCCCTCCCCCACCGGCACGGAGCCAAAGTCACTGTAGGGGGCGGGGGTGTTCAGGTCGATCAGGATGGCGTCCACGGCCCTGGCCATCTCTTCGTATCCAAACAGGGGGTACGATTCCTCGTCATAGACCGCCTCTACGATAAAGAGATCGCGCGCGCCTGCGTCGCGCAGTAGTTCGCACAGCGCGCGCACCACCTCCGGGTGGGTGAGATAGCTCTCGGTGGCGGAGAGACCGGCCGGCGGCTCAAAGAAGGTCCCGCCGGTCAGGTTCACCTTGATCGCCACCCGATCGCCGGAGGCGATCACGTCATCCAGTCCACCGATTCCATCGAGCAGTGTTTCGACCTGCTGACGCACGATATCCCTGTCGTAGCTGGCAGCCCGTGCGATTGCCACCCGCGGACGCGATGTTTTCGAGCGGTTTTTGGGTTGGCAGCCTGCTACCAGCAGCCCAGCCGCCACCGCGCCCATCCCCTGCAGAAATCTGCGCCGGGAGATGGTAGTCTGTGGATGGGGATGGCCGGCTCGTCGATGGCATGTGTAGCAAGAAGGACCTTTCACCGTACGTTCCTTCTCATGCCGTCGCTTCTTGCACCATTGCCCGCGCAGCTTCTCGGATCGCTACGAGCTTGTGTGCCCGCGTCCAGCGCTTGACCGGGATGAGGTCAAACACGCGTGCCTTGACGTGCTGGAGCCAGCGTTCCATGCTCAGCAGGCACGTGATGGTGCCGTTGCCGCTGCCGCCTGCCGCCGCCACGGCAATCGCGGGCTTGCCCGATAGGTCACTCTCGTCGCTGCGGGTGGCCTCGCAGCGGCGCAGCCGGTCCGTGAACGATTTGGCCGATTCGCTCATCTCGCCCCAGTAGACGGGCGTCACGAGGATGTATGCATCGGCCTGGCATATGCGTCCGTGCAGGGCCTGGAAATCGTCCTCTACTTGGCATTCGTGATCCTTCAGGCACGTGCCCCAGCCGTTGTCGCACGCCTGGCACATCCCGATCTGCAGGTCGTTGAGCCGGACCTCCTCGGCGTGCCCTCCTGCCTGGCGCGCGCCTTCAACCGCGGCGGCTGCGCAGGCAGCCGTCAAGCCATCTCTGTTCGGACTTGCGCTGAGTACGAGTACGTTCACGGTGTTGCTCCTTTCGGTTGTGTGATGGGGTCTCCCGGTGTGTGAAACGTGATGCCAACCTGAGCCGCTATTCCTAGCACGTATTCACGGGCAGAGCGGTACTCTTCCTGGGGCATGTGTTCGAGAATCAGCGGCACGTCGCCGGGCAGGCGACTCAGTTCCTGCAGGAACACCGGGTAATCCAACGCGCCCAGCCCGGGTCGCACCTCGTCCAGGTGCACGGTCAGCCGGTCGTGCATGATGATGTCCTTGCCGTGGCACGAGGCGACCCACGGACCCAGCTTGGCAAAGCACTCGTGCAGCAGGGATGCGTTGTCATAGTAGCGCGATGGGCAATTGATCAGGTTCACCGGGTCGAGGTGCACGCCAAACGTCGGGCGATCGATCGCCTCGATCAGCCTCAGGTAGCTATCGGCGCTGTCGGGGATCGTCCACGGCATCGTCTCCAGCGTGTAACAGGCCCGCCTGGGCTTGACCGCGTCGATGATCTGTCTCACGTTCTGCACGGTGAGCTCGAACGCCTCCTCAGAGAGGTTGTGTGGGTGCGGCCCATCCCAGCGCGTGGAATGGAACGACCCGGCGATATTGACGCAGCACACCGCGCCCAGTTCGTCGGCCAGCGCAAGCGCGCGTACGTTGGCCTCCAGGTTGGCCGCGCGCTGGGCTGGATCGGGGTCGAGCATGTTGTTCCACACGCCGACCTCGGCCAGCATCAC
>Ga0180432_10011062_pt1 | contig 10687 bp, 10 predicted proteins | sample SS_ome_10_FD_132414 | JGI IMG/M metagenome (GOLD analysis project Ga0180432, IMG submission 132414) | Hypersaline lake sediment archaeal communities from the Salton Sea, California, USA - SS_1_MS_2 metaG | ecosystem: Environmental > Aquatic > Non-marine Saline and Alkaline > Hypersaline >...
GATTATATAGAGGTTCAAAGGTTGAACATAGAACTGAGCCCGGAGTTCTGCAAACTTCCATGCAGAGTATTAATGAACAAGATACCTCCCATTGCTGAGGCAACTGAGAGACTAGTAGATCTTACTGAACGGCTTCTATGTATCGATTATAAAGCTGTAGTGGTTTACGAGGATAATGAACCAATTGGACTGGTTACCTTGAAGGATATTATGAGGTGGCTGGTTCAGGCAGAGGATAAATACTCTATTTTCGCCAAGGATTTGGTCTCAGTTCCATTGATCAGTGTTGATATTGAGACCCCGCTCCAAAAGGCATTGGACATCATGGAGAAATATTCAATCAAATACGTGGGAGTACAGGAACATAAGATACTAAGGGGGCTTATTCACGAGGATGGCATAAAAGAGATCTGCGACATGTACCCCCACTACCTTAGACAATACAACAGCTAAGGCCGCCAACCAGACAATAACAGAACATATAATGAAGCAGCAGTAAGATCCGCAGTTGTACCTGCGTTAAGTCTACCTTTTTCCTTCTTCAACTTTTCATCCAGGCTCCATAGCAATTTTTTTCCTTCCTCGCTCTCTGCACCACCTGCTTTAATGATTCTTTTTGCCTTTTCTGATACTTGTTTGGCTGATTTAATTCCCATTTTTCTTGTGATTAATGAGTCTGGGTTCTCTGAGAGCAGTTTGATGAATGTATCCACGGTGGCATCATTGATTATTGAGCCGCTCATGATTCTTTCCTGTAGATATGGGTATCCGGTCTCGAAAATAGTCTTGAATCCAGTTACCCACTCACGGCATATCAGATCCTTGTCCTTGCAGAGTGTAAATATCTCCAATGGCGTGATGTTTTCACTCTTTATTCTATCTCTGGACTTACTATCAGTTACATCCAATTCATCTACTGAGCCAAGATTTACAGAGGACATCGCTTTCCCGATTGCTGAGTAGATGTCTACTGAGTCACGTTGGGTTGCGTTGGCAATGATCCGCCCAGTATAGTCTCGGAGGTCTTCAATCTCTAGACTGTTATTGGATAAAACGGCTCCCGCACCGGCTGATAACGGAGCGAATAGCAATATTATCCCTAGGTGGATGTTTCCACCCCTCTGCCATTGGAACATTAGATCCACAGCGTCTTTAATCCCCTGCCCTAATCGAACCTCAGCGTAATCTTGAGCCGTATGTCCCCTTAGAGCAAGCTCTCCCATAACCGAACCAAGTGCAACTCCCCCCGCCAAGAAATGCTCGTAGCTAGTCTCTGGAAAATCATTGAGGCGATGAATATTTCCGGGTTTGGGGTATGCTGAGACTTCAAGTAAGGCGGCTAGGCTGGCGCAGTTTCCTATTGTGGTAGCTATGCTTTGAGGGTCCAAGTGGTCCACTGTTTAAGGATGGTTGTTGGTCTTATAAGCTTCAATCCTCAAATTACTGGTTATGGGTTTGTCAGATTTCTCTGAGGGCGATTATATCAGGACTGTTGATGGGCTCTTCTTCGCTGTAAAAGGGGGAAGGCACAGCGATGACTTTGTGGTTGCTATCCTTAGATATGTCCCAGATATGGAAGGAGAGCGAAATCTTGATGGTAAACGCTACAGAAGGGTCTATGATATCGGTAAAACAACCAGTTATCTAAGAGAAAATCACAGAGAATATGTCAACCATATAGATTGGCTGGGTTTAGAGCTCCAATCGGTGCCCAGAGCCCGGATAGCAGAAATCTACAAGCCGAGCATAAAACTAAGAGAAATATTATCGAACCCCAGATCCAAACTGGATCAACAGGTAACACGATTTGTAGAAGCCTTATCCGCTGAGAGTGGTGTCGATGTTTCTTTCTTCGGTGTCTCTGGCTCAACGTTAATCGGGTTGGAGATTCCGGATTCTGATATCGATCTCAACGTGTATGGGGAATTTGAAGGACACAAGGTATATGATGCCTTGAGAAAAATACGCGATGAGCAGGATTGGGTCTCGGCTTATGATGAAAAGTCTATTGAACCCGTCTTGGTATCGAGGTGGGCAGACACTGGGTTGGACTTGGAGAGGTTGAGACCGGTTGAGTGTGGTAAGGTTCTCCATGGCTTGATTGATGGTGTAGATTACTTCATCAGGCTACTGATGGAGGAAGATGAATCAAATTCAACCCCCATGGGTAGGGTTACCCTCTCTGCCAAGGTCTCTGACGCAACCTACAGTATCTACACTCCCTGCATATACAGAATAGACAACGTAGTCATCGAGGATGGGTCTGAGCAACTCATGGTCTCTGAGTTGAAGAGCTACAGAGGGAAATTCACTGAGCAAGTAAAACAGGGTGACAGGATACATGCGAGGGGTACTTTGGAGAAGGTAGACCCTGATGGAGCCTCTTTTTATCGTTTGGCGCTTGGTCGGCGTGGTGATTATTTATTATCCCTATAATATTTATTGGATAATTATTTGTAAGTCCTCAGAGATGTATTTGTATTCGCCCTGATGATCCACATGAATACCGAGATAACTGCAACACTAGACCTGCTGGGGTTTACACAGAACAGCTTTGTTGAAACCATACTGGTTACTAGAAACAATGATGGATCATTCAATCCTGCCCCCATGGGTGTAATCAGACAAGGCAAGTTACTTGAAATACGACCTTACAAGTCGAGTACAACCTACAGGAACCTAATGACTGGCAACATGGTCTCCATCAATATCACAGATGATCCCATGCTGTTTCTCGATTCTGCCTTCAAGGATGAATTGGATAGACTACCTGTTGTTGATGATTGGGTATTGATGGGCTCTGATGCGACTATTATAGCCGAAAAGATCAGTCGAACCGATATCTCGGAGCAGCAGGCATCATTTACATTAGAACCCATTACGCTATCTATTACAAACAAGATGCCCAGTGTATTCAGTAGGGGGCGAGCAGAGGCGATAGAAGCAATCATTCACGCAACAAGGATCAAGGTGTTTCACCACGAGAACCAAGAAGACAAAGTAAAGGAATTAATGGGAAAAATGATACTATCATTCAATATTATTTCACGGGTCTCTGATTCATCATCTGCTGAGGTTAAAATAGTCCAGAAGCTCAAGTATTTACTAGTGAAATGGGGGGTGGAACAATGATGCTGAGTATAAGCACACCGGCTCGACTCCACTTCGGTATCATCGATATGCGAGGAGACTTGGGTAGAATACATGGAAGCGTAGGAGTAGCCATAAAGAACCCCAGACTAATTATCGACATCAAGGAATCCACTGAGACAAAGATCATTGGAGCCCGGTCCAGTAGAGCATCTGAGATCGTTGAAACCTTGAGAAAAACCTATGGTATCAAGTCCGGGGTCACTTTAACCATTCACGAAGACATACCCGAACACATGGGATTTGGCTCAGGAACCCAGCTCGCATTAGCCATAGGAACTGGACTAAACAGGATATACGATCTAGGCTTATCAATAGAGGATATTGCGGTCAAGCTTGAGAGAAGCCGGGTATCAGGAATAGGTACCCATGGCTTCCTGCAAGGAGGCTTCATCGTTGATGGTGGACACAGAGTGGATAACCGTGACACGGTTCCCCCGGTTGTGTATCGTCAGGATTTCCCTGAGGATTGGAAGTTTGTTGTTTGTATCCCAGAGATAAACAAGGGGTTCAGTGGCGAGCAGGAGAAGAACGCGTTCAAAGAACTTGAGCCTCCGCCAGTTGAGACAGTTGCATCGGTCTCAAGGATCGTTTTACTCAAGATGATCCCAGCCATAATCGAGCGAGACATAACGCTATTCGGTGACGCTATGACGCGTCTTGATACCATATTCGGAGATTACTGGAAAAAGATACAGGGAGGAACCTATACCCATCCAAGAATCGAGGAGTGCGTAAATCATCTACTACAAAATGGAGCCTATGGGGCTGGGCAAAGCTCATGGGGTCCAGCTCTCTATGGGTTAGTAGATGGAGCTAACCAGGCAAGCATGCTACTGGAAGAGATGAACCGTTTCCTCAACGTTGATGATAATGTTGGTTCTGCATTTGTGACTGGTGTGGATAATACTGGGGCTCATATTGCCGAGAGATGATCCCATGAAGATTCTTATTGTGACTGGGAAGCTAGCCGAGGAGACTATCAAGGAGCAAGTGATGGGGCTCAAACATCAGGTGGATGTATTAGCCCTCCCTGTCACGGTTGCCGCGTTCATTACCCCTAATTATGCCGCCAAGCAACTCGTCAAACATGACCTATCCCAGTATGATATGCTAGTAATGCCCGGTTCGACCAATGGAGACTTATCTGTTATCGAAGAAGCAACAGGGATACCCACCTACAAGGGACCGCTACACGCAGCCGATCTTCCCCTTGTATTATCCGAGGATATCCAGTTTTCAAGGACCCTTCCTGCAAACGAGTTGATACAAGACAGGTTACGGGAAAAAGCAATACAAGAGATAAACGCATCCGAAAAAAATTGGCAAGATATCATAGCATTGAGGGGCGGTTTTCTCATCAGAGCCCTACCCGTCTCACAGGGTCTACCAATTCGCGTATTGGGTGAGATAGTAAACGCCCCCAATCAGAGCCTTGAAGAGATTTCAGAGAAGGCTCTCTATTTTGAGTCTCAGGGCGCGGATATTATTGATATTGGGATGCTGGCTCAGAACCCCAAACCAGAAGTCATACCCAGAATAATCGATACTCTTAGAGATGCTGTTGATCTGCCTCTCAGCATTGATACCTTGAATGTCTCAGAGATACTGGCGTCCATTGATGCTGGGATCGATCTAATACTGAGCCTAGATAAGGGAAACATGGAACAAATCACCGGTAAAATCAATGATGAGGCGGTGGTGGTTCTACCCACCGACATGAGCCGGGGAATATTACCAAAGACCGCAGAAGAGAGAGTCAAATTACTATCCGAACTCACAGAAACCCTCAGAGAAATAGGGGTCAAGAAGATTATCGGTGACTTGGTTGTAGAGCCCCTGCTTAAACCCGGGTTAATTGAGGGACTCAAAGCGTTCCAATTATTTAATCAAGCACACCCTGATACACCGTTGTTATTTGGTGTAGGGAACGCAGTTGAACTAATAGACGCTGATAGCCCCGGAGTCCACGCCGCTTTGATAGCTCTTGCTCGTGAGGCTGGAGCATGTATGTTGCATGTCCCTGAGTACAGTGTTAAGGCGCGTGGTAGTGTCTCTGAGACTGTTACCGCCTCTAGGATGATGTATCTGGCTGAGAGACGGGGTACGGTTCTCAAGGACCTTGGTTTGGACCTGCTATTATTGAAGGAGAAGCGGTGGAAAGAACAAAGATATGAACCAAACTTGGAGAATGGCATCAGGGTTTTGCCGGGGGAAGGGAACAGCGAATATCACCCGGATAAGGCTGGATGGTTCAAGATACAGGTAGACCGAGAAACCAAACAGATTGTAGCCATCCATTACCCAGCCGGGAGCAAAGAGCCCGGTACAATAATCAAGGGAGCAGACTCCCGCACTGTATATCAAACCATTATCAGGGAGCAGTTAATCACAAAACACGATCACGCTGCCTACCTTGGGAAAGAGCTTGAGAAGGCAGCCATCGCCCTCAGGCTAGGTAGATCGTATGTTCAGGATGAGCCACTATTCTGAGACCCTGAAAATAGAAATAGGGTAATGTTCGACTGACTCAAGCATCTCCCAAGTGACCCCAGTTAGCGTGGTGTCCATTTTCTCGCTCATGCTCCAAGCTGTCCGTCCGGCTCCCCCCCCACACTGTCTATGGAATAATCTGGCGTACCATAGCGCTCTATCTGGGTTGATGGGTTCCCCTGCTATTGCTATTGGTGTTTGACGTGCCTTGAATCCAAGAATTTTACCAATTAAGAACGTAGTGACTCCCCCGAAGTGTATCAAACCGGGGGACTCGACCCTACGTGGAGCCAGATGAAGGTTCCTCCAGGTATATGTGGTATCTCCATCCATTATCATCACTGTGACCTCTTTACCGGAATCTGATTGAATATTTTCTCTAATCCTCGACGCATTACTCACTGGTTTGCATAAAGGGAGGCTGACGTATGCATATGGTAAGTTGCTTGCGTCTATCCCCCCTTCGCTGTAATGTCTTAGGCTCTGTAGGAAACCAACCTTTGATAATGTTAGCTGTTTATGGGCCGCCCCCTCCTCAGGGGGGTAGTTTCGTAGGTTCTCGATGGTCCGTTTCTTTAATCCAACTAGTAAGCCCAGTGGTCCTCCCCAGATTTTTCTGGTCCATGTTGATGATAGGAACCATGCTAGTCTACTGGGTTTGATTTGTGCCTCGTCTGATATGTTGCCTGTTGCGGTTGAGATTGCTTTCTCGCTTACCGCTATGATATCCCCGGATTCTATGTGGTTCTTGACCCTCTCTGTTATCTCGGAAACATAATCTGTTCCGGGTCTCCAGTATCTGCATCGGAGTGTGAGGGTCTTGATCTTCATCAGATCAGCCATCAGGGCTTGAATCGCTCAAGCAGGTATTTTTCCAGTTCCTTCACAGCGTTTACTGCGGGTGAATCTGGGTTGTAATCTAGTGTGGGTTTTCCTTCCATGTCTGCGTCAGCCACTGATTGATCATATGGGATTATGGATATTACCTCGACCCCGAGTTCCTTCATCTTCTCATGGATGAACGCCTCGTCTTTGGGGCGCATCACCTTGTTTCCCACCGCGTAGATGGTCTCTACCTCGATCTCTTCAGCCATCTTGAGAATCCGCTTCACAGTATCAACTGATTTCATGCGGGGCTCGATAACAACAAGCATAGCATCCATCCTACGAGCTGTCCCCCTGCCAAGATGCTCTAATCCTGCTACCATGTCCATGACGAGGATCTCTCCCCGCTGGATCAGCATATGCTGGATCAATACCCTCAGCATGGCGTTGGCGCCACACATGCAGCCTGTTCCACCCCCCTTTACAGTACCCATTACCAAGAGCTTTACGTTGTCCGGGGCGTTTACCCCAAACCTATCAACAATGTCGCTGACGCGGGGGTTCATGTTGAAAATATTGCTGAGTGCTTCCTCAGACGAGACCCCTGTTTTCTCCTTAACTAGCTCTTCATTCTCTGAGACAGGCACTATCTGGTTAGCTATATCGTACCCTATTCCCAGACTGTATGCTAGGTTCAGGTTTGGGTCAGCGTCAACAGCAAGAACATTGTATCCATCTCGGGCGAGCATCCTTGAGAGAGTAGCGGAGACGAATGTCTTTCCTACTCCGCCTTTTCCGGCTACTGCGATCTTCATTGTTTCACCTAGTATCCTACTTTTTGCAGTATCTTCTTGACTGATTGATATGCTGGACTGGATTCAGGTAGCTCTAGTAGTGATTTTCCTTGAATATTGTACTCCATTATCTGTGGGTCGGCTTCTATTCGTCCTAGGAACTGGAATGGCTGATTTTCGGCTTCTTTCTCTAGGCTCTCTGGGAACCTGTATCCTCCAACAAGGTAGTAGTTGTCGAATTCGATGTCTACTTCCTGCATTATCCTGTATGAGCGGGCTGCGTTGTCGAAGCTCTTCTTGCTGGGGTCAAGTATGTTGAATACGTCCTTGACTTTCTTGGTGATCCTCCTGTTGAGGTGCTCTACTCCTGCCGGGGAGTCAACGATTACATATTCGTAGTTTTTGCCCCACATATCCATTATCATGCCCAGTGACCTGTCGGGCATACAGTAACAACCAGCGATCCATTTGGTGCCGATTCCTATGAAGTCGTAGAAACTTCGTCCTTCGTAGAGGCTTTCTTGCCATATGTATGGTTCGATTTTGTCGGTGGGGGTCATTCCGCTCATGGTGGCCATCTTTCGTTCCTCTATGATCTCTGATAATACTTCTGCGATGCTGCGTTTATTGTGGCTCTCTAGATCGATGCCTATCATTTCTGCTAGGCTCTCATCTGGGTCTGAGTCTACGAGTAGTAGTGGTTCTACTCCTTTTTCTCCTAGGTATCTGCTGAGGAGGGTTGTGAAGCTGCTCTTTCCTGTGCCTCCCCTCCCTGTTACGACAATGGTGCCTTTGTGTTCAACCAAATTTATTCCTCATATATTCCTTTGTTGGCTATTCTAGAAATGATGGGCGTTACACTTAATCAGGTTTTAGATAGCGTGGTATGTTTGTTGTCTTGGTATGGCAGATGGTGGGGGTTCGGTTCTCTCCCAGTCCATATTGGGGTCCGCTGGTGGTGGTTCGGTGCATTATTTCTTGGGTATTAACTCACGATATTACTCTGAAATAGGTTGATTTCTTGGGTATTGACTTACGATATATCAAAAGAGGAGGAAAAGATCTCTCAATATGCTAGGTTAGCTCAAATGCCGCATACCATCTGACCTCTGCACCGAAGCGTTCAGCAAGAGCCTTGACCAGCCTTGCACCCTTCCTGTTCCCAAAATAAACGCTATACTGGACCCTGTATCCACCCGCCACCGAGATAATCTCATTTAGGTTGTTCCAGAAACGGCTGCTTGGCTTCTCCTCAAGGAAATCATATGCAACCAAGTATACCTCCTCATCCGAGTCATCCTCTTCAAGTTCCTCGATGAGGTGCTGGGCGGTGCTTTTTCTCCCCATAATTAATTGGGTTAATACATACGAAATAAGTTCTAACTGACCAAAAAACAGCCTGACCGGCTACAAGTCGGTTATTTACGGAGATTTTATTCAATTTTCAGATGATTTTAGCCCCGTTCCCCATTAATTTCCAGAGAAGAAATAACGTGAGTTAATACCCAAGAAATTTCTACCCTTCACCCACAGCCTAAACAGGCTCAAACGACCTAGCCTCATTTTTGAATCAGTTTTTAGAATAGGATGGGAAATACTCCTTCTCTCCGGGAAGATACAGGGCTTTACTGTATTCCTCGATGAACTCCAAGTCAACCAGCAGGTCAATGTATACCATGTTCTTCGCCACCTCAGCAGCCTCTCTTCTTTTATCAACTGAAATAAGCGTCGCGTAGGCTCCTGAGAGCGACCCGTTTCCCAGTGGATGATACTTGCCGTTGGGGAACTCTGGGAATATGCCGAGTCTTGTAGCGTTTCCCATATCGGTGTATGTGCCGAAGGCGCCTGCTAGGTAGATGTTTTTGGTCTTGTAGATGTCTATCTTGAGTTTCGTCATGAGTACTGTTATGGCTCCGCATGCAGCTGCCTTGGAGTCGATTACATAGTCTAGGTCTGCTTGTGTGAGTACTATGTCTTTTTGTATGCTGGTTTCCTCGGCTGGAACTATCAAGTACTCCAGTCCCCATTTTCCCTCCCTCACATAGGGCATATCCTTGACAAATTTGCCGGAGAAATCCATTACTCCAACCCTGAAGACTTCCGCCACTACGTCGATTAACGCTGAGCCAACGATTCCCTTGGCTGGGGCTTCTCCGATGGTTGTTATCTCGGCTTTCTTGGTCTCATCGTCAATCTTGATGTGGTCGATTCCGCCTATTGCGGCTCTCATTCCGTGGCGTACCCCTTCTCCTTCGAAGGCTGGTCCGCTGGCGCAGCTGCATGAGAACATCCATTTGTTGTTTCCGAAGATTATCTCGCCGTTGGTGCCTAGGTCTACCATGAGGCTCATGTCCTCTGATTTATGCATCTCACTGGCGATCACATCCCCCACAGCGTCTCCACCTAGGAACCTGCTAACATTGGGCACACAGTAGACGTACCCCATGGGGTTCACATTTACCCCGATCTCACCAGCCTTCTTAATTATAGGATCACGTGAGACCTCAACGTTGGCTATCTCAAGATACCCTGACTCCAACCCTGCGAATAGATGATTCATCACGGTATTGGCGCCAATGGTAGTCTCACTGACCTCACTGGGGTCTATTCCTGTTTCCTCATATATCTGGGATAAAACCTCGTTGATGGCATCCACAACCACCTTCTGAAGCTTCTTTAACCCCTCCGGTGTTCTCGCGATAGCTGTCCGGGTAACCAAGTCCTCCCCATAGGTGATCTGCTTATTCATCCCAGACCCCCTGCCCAGTATCTCCCCGGATAGTAGATCAACCAACACAGCAACAATGGTAGTAGTACCGATGTCTATGGCCAACCCATAGCTTCTATCAATAGTATCGCCTCCCTCGGCGTTGATTACCTCAGGGAAGCCATTAGTCTTTGATAACGTGACAGTGACTACCTCGTCATCTATCTTGTTTATTTGATCATAGATAGCTTCAGGGACCCGTGGAGCGGCGCCCTTGTAGTCTTTGATTTTTAGCCTTCTATAACTGAGTAATAGGTTGCTGCTTTTCCCGGGCTTGGATTCAAGTAGGTGTTTGGTTACCGCTGGTTTTATCTCGGGTATCTTGAGCTCGCTGCTGATGAGAATCTTTGGGTTCTCTATCCTGCTCTCCGTCGGTATGGTGAACTCGCAGTCCTCAATTAGCCTCACCATGCAGGCAAGATAGTATCCTGATTCCAGCTCCTCATGTGATAATAGTTTGTCTGGGATGAGCGATCGTTTCTCCACCCGTCCCTTATCCAGTATAACCCTGCATTTGCCGCAGAGTCCTTTTCCTCCGCAGAGGGCTTCAATGTGGATTCCTTCGTCTTGGAGTCGGTGTAGTAGTATGTCTCCTTTCTCGGCGTATATTTCCCTGTTTAGTGGGTTGATGAATACTCGTATGCTCACTGACTAATCA
>Ga0180432_10011063_pt1 | contig 10687 bp, 10 predicted proteins | sample SS_ome_10_FD_132414 | JGI IMG/M metagenome (GOLD analysis project Ga0180432, IMG submission 132414) | Hypersaline lake sediment archaeal communities from the Salton Sea, California, USA - SS_1_MS_2 metaG | ecosystem: Environmental > Aquatic > Non-marine Saline and Alkaline > Hypersaline >...
ATCAAGGTCCGTTACAAGCAGACCGTGCTGGGAGGCTTGTGGGCCATTATCCAGCCCTTCTTTACCATGATCGTTTTCACCCTTTTCTTTGGCAGGCTGGCCAAGATGCCTTCTGATGGGATACCCTACCCCATCTTTGTGTACGCCGGGCTCCTTCCCTGGACCTATTTTGCGAATGCCCTCTCAAGTTCGGGCAACAGCCTGGTGGGCAGCGCCAACCTGATCACCAAGGTCTACTTCCCCAGACTCATTGTCCCGGCCTCCGCGGCCATGGCCGGGCTCCTTGATTTCTTCATCGCCATGATTGTCCTGGCCGGTCTCATGATTTACTATCAATTTGTACCCGGCCTCGAAATCCTCCTTTTCCCTTTCCTGGTGGCCTTGACCCTCCTGTGTGCCGTGGGTGTGGGACTGTGGCTCTCGGCCCTCAATGTCCAGTACCGCGATATCCGGTATGTGATCCCCTTTCTGGTGCAGATCTGGATGTTTGTCTCCCCGGTTATCTACCCTGTAAGTATCATTGACAAAAAATACCAGTGGCTCCTGGCCCTGAATCCCATGGGGGGGGTGATCAAGGCCTACCGGGCCTCCCTGCTGGCACACAAACCCATTGACTGGTTCCTCCTCACCATTTCAGCGGCGATCATTATCGCTCTCTTTATCGGCGGCCTTTACTACTTCAGAAGAATGGAACGTTATTTTGCAGATGTGGTATGATGGATGACGGAAGACGACAGGTTTATTCATGAAACAGAGGGAGCCCTGGAACGCTATGAATCTGGCAAAACGTGAAGATATCCGACAACACTTCCCCGATCGTAAGCCTCTCTACTTTGATGTCCAGAATCTTGCTTCGGCCATGGAAAGGGAATTGCCATTTGTGGATTTTGCTTTTCTGATGGGCTCTGGCAAAGACGGTATCATTCCATCTTTCAGTGATCTGGATTTGGCTGTCTATATCGAAGCGGAAACCAAGGCAGATTTTGAATGTGTGAACCGGATCATGTCGGTTACCGAAAAGGCATTAGGCACCTCAATCGAGATTGACGTTGGCATCTTAAACAGCGCGGGCTGTGTTTTCCGTTTCAAGGCATTGCAGGGCCATCGGCTTTTTGTCCGGCCCCAAAAAATGGATACATATATCCAGTTCTACTCATACACCTGCAGCGAATACGAAGACTATATGTACCGAATCGCCCGTTATAGAAACCACCGCCAGAAACATATGCGCTGAGAAGCAATTTTCCTAAACTTCATTCTTTGGTGGTCACCACTCAACTTTAGCAAAAATGTACAAATTTGAGAAATTGGAAGTATGGGAATTATCTCTCGAATATTCGGATAGAATCTATGATTTAGCAAAAAATTTGCCTAAAATCGAATACTTCAACCTCAGGGATCAAATAATAAGGGCAGCGACATCTATTTCTCTGAACGTTTGCCGAAGGATCAACCGGGCAGACAAATGCAGAGCAAAATCGCTTCCTGGGCATGGCATTGCGTTCCTTGGTCGAAACGATTGCTTGCATAAAATTGATTCAAAGACGAAAATATTTTGATGAAGAGAAAATCCAAAGTATTTATAACTTTAGTGAGGTACTCTTTGGCAAGCTTGTTGCATTTCGAAAAGCAGTAAGTAAAAATCCTTAAGGATAGAAAGCCATTATTGAGGTAAACAACGGTCACCGGTCATCGGTCACCGGTCGTCCGTCAACGGTCATCGGTCACCGGTCGTCCGTCAGCCATCATCGGTCATCCCAATGAATGACATCGCCATCAACGTCCAAAACCTCTCCAAGCGCTACCGTATCGGCGCCCGGGAAGCCAGCTACCGTACCTTTCGTGAAACCCTCGTGGACGCGGCAAAGGCCCCCTTCCAGCGCCTCGCAAAAGCCTTCAAAACCGACGCGCCGGATTCGGCGGTCGACGGTCGGCCGTCATCCGTCGACAACACCATCTGGGCACTCAAAGATGTCTCTTTCGAGGTAAAGCACGGCGAAGTCCTAGGCATCATCGGCCGTAATGGAGCCGGTAAGAGCACCTTGCTGAAAATCCTGGCAAAAATCACTGAACCCACTGAAGGTAGAGTTGAGTTGAGGGGCAGGATAGGGTCTCTACTGGAAATAGGCACCGGATTTCACCCGGAACTGACCGGACACGAAAATATTTATCTCTACGGGGCCATCCTGGGAATGGATCGCTGGGAAGTAACTCGCAAATTCGATGAAATCGTTGCATTTGCTGAACTTGAAAAATTCATAGACACCCCTGTCAAGAGGTATTCCACGGGGATGCACATGCGCCTAGCCTTTGCAGTGGCTGCCCATTTGGAACCGGAAATCCTTCTCGTAGATGAGGTCCTTGCTGTAGGAGATGCAGCCTTTCAGAAGAAGTGCATGGGGAAAATGGGCGATGTCTCAGAACAGGGAAGGACGGTACTTTTTGTTAGTCACAATATGGGCGCTATAAGGAAACTGTGCATGGCTGGCCTTTTATTGGATTCAGGCACTGTGGATGAGTATGGACCAGTTTCAAAATGCATAAGCAGGTATCTCTTTGGCGTAGCGCCAGGGACATCTGAACTCATAACTGATCATATCCGTCAACAAAATGAAGCCATTGGAATCGATTCATTAATGGTGAATAATTCCCCATATGACACGTTGGAGATAACCGGTGCATCAGATAAGCTGAAGATCGATATTTCAGGGACCCTATCCCGTTCGATAAGCCTGGAAGTGGAAGCAAGGATATATGATTTGTATGACAACCCACTGGCTTTTTTCAGTCCCGGCCATGACAAGGGATCCATCCTCAAGTATCCTTGCGGTCCCTTCAATATCACTCGATATCTTAAATTGCCCAGAATAATGCGTGGGGAATACTATTTGTCTCTTTTTCTCACTACACCGGATATCTATGGCTGGCTTTCGATCCCACATGCGCTTAGACTAATTGTGGAAGGGACTCCGACTAGCACAGGCCGAGTGTTTGACTATTATCAGCAAGGCACGGGCTGGGTATTTCTTTCAGAAGCACCAGCTGATGACTTATGATTTACGAGATCATGCATTTCACAAAAAAGGTACTATATCGCCTGGGAGCATTACTGAGAAAGCGCGATCTTGGCATGATTCCAAAATCTTATATCAAGAGATTTCTTCCAAAAAATCCAGTTGTTGTTGACGCTGGTGCTCATATCGGTAGGGATACGATAGAAATGGCACGCATGTGGCCTTCTGGTACAATCCATGCCTTTGAGCCTATTCCTCAACTTTATTCACAGTTGGAACTGAATACCGCCAGCACAAAAAACATAACATGCTATCCTATGGCATTAAGTGACCGATTAGGTTCATTTCCGATTCACGTCAGCAGCGGCTTCGATGACGGATCTAGTTCTCTATTAGCCCCTAGGGAACACCTAACGGTACATCCGCAGGTAGAATTTCTGGAGACAATTCATGTACCCACCACAACCCTGGATTCCTGGGCTAAGGACAATGATATTTCCCGCGTTGATTTTCTCTGGTTAGATCTCCAGGGCCATGAGCTTTCTGTTTTAAAGGCCTCTCCCAAAGTCTTGCGGACCGTAATCGCAATCCATACAGAAGTAAGTTTAAAGACCATGTATGAGGGCAGCGCCCTGTATCCCGAACTTCGCAGCTGGCTCGAGCAAAAAGGATTTGAGGTAAAGCGTGAGGCGCTGCCATGGTCAGACATGGGAAATGTCTTCTTTGTCGGATCTTCTACTAAACTTTAGTGCGAATGCTAAGAAGCGTCTCTGGAGGAAAGCTTGCTTCCCCATCATCAGACTGTTTAAACAAAGGGCTTCATCTTTTTCATCCGATTTTTAGTTTTACAGTGGCATTTGAGCTAAGCAAAATAATGTTCTCAGCTTTGGTGGTTACTTACAATGAAGAACGCCATTTAAAGGGCTGCCTCAACAGCCTTTCCTTCTGTGAGCAACTATTGGTGATTGACCTCGGATCTACCGACTCATCACTGGAGATTTCAAAAAATGCTGGTGCAGAAATTATTTATCATAAGCCAGTTCCCGTGGTCGAGGTAGTCCGTAAAGAAGCAATTTTGTATGCAAAGCATGATTGGGTCATTTTCCTTGATCCAGACGAAATATTTCCATCTCATGTCGCTGATAAGTTGAGATCAATGATCTTAAGGGACAGCCACCTTGGCGCAATCCAACTTCCATGGCAATTCTATATGAAAGGCAAGCCTCTCAAATACACCATATGGGGTAAAGAGAAAAAGAAAGTGGCTGTCCTTAACAAGCACAGGAACGAGTTTTTATCGGATATACATGCAGGTGCAAAAGTAATTGATGGCTATCATCTATCGTCTCTACCCGTCGCCTGTGATGCGGTTATTAAACATTACTGGATGGACTCTTATAAACAATTATTTAGAAAACATATCCGCTACCTTAAGGCAGAAGGCGAGACAAGGTATAGGAGAGGAGAAACTTTTCTTTGGAACAAGTTCATTATAAACACAGCGGCAGCGTTAAAGCTTAACCTTCTTGACTACAATGGCTTACACGGTGGACTTAGAGGTATTTTTTTGAGTTTTTTCTATGCATGGTATGTTGCCATGAGCATGTTATCCCTTTACCGTTACCAAAGGAGCATCAGAGATTTTCCTGAAAATTTTTAGAAAACTGCTTTTTGGGGATAGTGCTCGTTTTATCGGTTTACTTCTAATAATTGAGGCGTGCCCGTGCTCTACCATTTGTATCAATTCACTCAAATGTTTGGAGTATTGCCCTCCAAATCGCTGAAGTGTTTACATAGGATGTTAGCAAGACTCATGCTCATACGGATAAGGCCCTATCTTCAAATTGAAGGGTGGCTTGCTCCCGATGAAGCTGCCGCATTGTATCTCCTCTCAAGTATACTCGAACCGGGCAGCACCGTTGTGGAGATTGGAAGCTGGAAGGGAAAATCCACTTTTTGTCTGGCGAAAGGATTGAGGAAAGGCGGCAGGGTTATCGCAATTGACACTTTCGATGCTTCCGGGGAAAAGAGTAGCTCAAAGCTATACTCCCAGCTAAAAGGCACGGCCTCCCTGTTTCAACAATTTCAAGACAATATGGTAAGGCTTAAAATTTCCAATCGAATTCGGGCCTTGAAAGGTCCGTCTAGTGAATTTATTGGACAGATATCAAAGATTGATCTGCTTTTCATTGATGGAGATCATAGCGTTAGAGGATGCGATTCCGACTTTTTGAATTACTCTCCATTTATTGTCCCAGGGGGCTACCTCGCACTTCACGACTTTGATGCTTCCAGAAGTGACTTAGGCCCCACGTGGGTTATAAGAAACCGGATATTACCTTCAGAAGCGTATGAGCATATTGTGACATTCCGCTCTCTGTGGATAGCCCGAAGGCTCGATTTACGCTAAACTATTTTAAATGGCACTTCTTATTTCTGTCGAATCAGGTAGGAAGATTATCTCCGAATTGCTAAACTGTTTTGATCCAGCCTATAAGATCAAGTTGAAGCAATGTGTAATTGAGGAATTGTGACACTTCCAGCCCCCACTCGCGAAAAGGTCCGTTGGCCCTGGGTCGGAAATTGCTCTCCAATGCCTTCAAAAATGACTGATGGCTCTACCTGGCCTAGGATTAGCATTGTGACCCCCAGTTTCAATCAGGGGGAATTCATAGAAGAAACTATCCGGTCTGTGCTTTTGCAGGGGTATCCGAATCTGGAATACATTATCATTGATGGAGGGTCCACGGATGAGACGGTGAGTATTATCAAGAAGTATGAGAAATGGTTAGCCTACTGGGTCAGCGAGCCGGATCGGGGGCAGGCTCATGCTCTAAGCAAGGGAATAGCTAAGGCTGAGGGTGACATTTTCGCCTGGATTAATTCCGATGACCTTTATTGTAAAGGCGCCTTCGAAAAGGCCGTCAATTTTATGTGGGAGCGCGGAGGTATTGCTAAATCCATCATATATAGCGACCTAATCATTATAGACGAACTTGGAAAAGCCACTGACAGCATCAGTCCGCTGCCGGTAACCAGAGAAAACCTGATTAGATTTTGGAAAAAAAACTACAGGATACCCCAGCCGACAGTCTTTATGCGCAGAGATCTAATCCACGAAGATATGCTTGATCTCTCTTTGCACTTTGTTTTTGATTGGGACCTATGGATCATGCTTTCTGAGACCAACGAATTTCACTATCTTAATGATACCTTAGCTATGTTCAGAGTCTATGACAAATCCAAGACTGGAAGCGGGTGGATTAAATTCATCAATGAGCACAGAAGAGCCCTGAGAAAATATGGCGAACTCCCTGGTCAAAATTATGTAACCCTTTGGATCAACTCCCATGTGTTCCTCATTAGATATTTCTATCATAATATATTTAGGGCAAGGCTGAGGGCGATTGTCGAGAGGAAGTTGGGGCCAAAGTCTTTTAACAGGATCAGGGAACTCAAGAGTAGTTGGCTGCCCTTTCTTTCAAAAGACAAGTAAGTACACAAAAGTTTGTGCAGTCACCCAAGTCCAGGAAGAATTTTTTTCAATTTCTAAAGCTAGCGCGGTGGCTAAGCGATGACTGTGGCAAGAGGGAGATCAGGGAAGATTAACAGCCGGAGAAAAAACTGCAAAAGCGTTCTTATTATCAGCTACTTTTTCCCACCTTTAGGAGGCCCTGCCGCCTTGCGGCCCCTGAAGTTCGCAAAATACTTGCCTGATTACCAGGGGAGCCCGATCATCCTTTCAGTAAGAAATCCTGACTGGTATTACGCTTACAATCCCGGTCTCCTTCACGAACTCCCGGAAAGCGTGAGGATTGAAAGAGCATTTATGTTTAGGTCCGCCTGGCTATACCGTCTTCTGAATCCGTTACGTAATCCGACGCTCGAAAGATCTCTGAGGAAATATGTCTTTCATCCTGATGACCATTTTGGCTGGATTCCTTGCGCCTGTCTGAAGGCCCGAAGGCTTATCCACAGATATAGCGTCAAGGCTATCTTTTCAACCTCAAGGCCCTTTTCATGCCATCTGATTGCATACCAGGCAAAAAAGGGGACAGGGCTCCCTTGGATCGCTGATTTCCAAGATGAATGGATTGAAAATCCGGATCTGGAATTGCCCACCGCCTTTCATCGTAGGATGCATTATAGTCTTGAAAGACGGGTTGTTCAAAATGCGGATAAGGTCACGGCAATGACACCGACATTTTGCAGACTCCTATCCAAGCACTTACCACACAAAGACAAATTCGTTACTTTAACGGGTGGATATGACCCGGAAGATTTTGAAGACGCAGATACTCCAGGTAATCTTAATAGGCAGCATGATCGCTTTGCCATCGTCTTTACCGGCATGTTCTATAGGTCATTCCGTCCTGATACTCTTTTGAAAAGTATCAACCAGCTTATAAAGGAGGGCAGGATCCCAGCTGATAAGATAAGAGTTTATTTTGTAGGAGCGAACAGACCTAAAGACATCGATTTTGAGGATTCTTACAAGGTTTGCGAATTTACGGGTCATCTCCCACACAGGGAGGCAGTCCGCTATATGTGCGATGCCTCCGTCCTGCTGCTTCTCTTAAGCGAAGAACGAGGCAGAGGAGTAATCCCAAGCAAGATCTTTGAATATATTGCAGCTGGCAAGCCGGTGCTTGCACTCGTCCCTCCCTCCGGCGATGCCGCAACCATTATTCGTGAAACAAATACAGGCATTGTGGTAGATTTTAGAGATGTAAGGGAAATCAAGGAATCGGTGTTTAAGCTCTATAACAAGTGGGACCGAGGTACCCTGAGCTTTCAGCAAGATACAAAAGCTATCGCACATTTTGATTTGAAAAACCTGACTGGAAACCTGGCGAAAATCCTGGATGAAATTATCTGCAAACCAGCCTAATACCATAACATCATGAATATATGTCTTTTTTCACGAGTTAATTTCTGGCAGGGACAGAGTGGTGGCATGGATCTCCATGGTAAACTGCTTGCAGAGGGCCTCGCAAAAAGGGGCCATAGCATATCTGTTATCAGCACCAAACACCCTGCTGGGATCGGGTATGAAAAAAGGAATGGAATCGAGATTCATTATCTTAAAGACACAGTATTCGGATCACGGCGCAGGGGATGGAAAAAGGAAAGCATAAATAAATTCAAGATATTACACAGCAAGTCCCCTTTTGCTCTCGCTTGCAGCCAGAGTTTTGCTGCCTATGGATTTTGTAGCAGTAGAAATATGAGTCCTATCCCAATTTTGCTTATCTTGCACGGGTGTATTGAACAAGAACTGAAGACCTTCCTTGTTTCTGTGTTAAGGGACCCGGTGAGGCCTCAACGTGTTGTCAAAAAATTTGGTGGGCTTATTTTTTCCTATTTTATCGAACAGAGACCCCTTCTAACTCATTCTCAACGGATAATAACTGTCAGCAATCAAGTGACTGGCCATATCAAAAAGTGGTACGGAAGAACAATCGCTGAAAAATGTACCACTATCCCAAATGGAATTAATACGGAGAAATTCTCACCCTCTCAAGAACACAGGTGTGAAATCAGGGCGAAATACGGCATTAATGACAGCGAGATTTTACTGCTAACGCTGGGTAGAATCACCAAAGAAAAGGGGCATCATATCGCAATACAAGCTTTGAGGTCATTGAAAAAAAAAGGACAGAAAGCCAAGCTTATGGTTGCAGGCGATGGCAACTATTTGAGTGATCTCAAAGGGCTGGCAATAAATTCCGGCACTAGAAATGACGTACTATTCGTGGGTTTCATTGAAAACCACGACACGCCGAAGTATTATAATGCCTGTGATATATTCTTAATGCCAACCCTTACCGAGGAAGGTTTGCCTTTCGTACTTCTTGAGGCAATGGCCTGCGGGTTACCCGTCATTTCCTCCCGGATTGGAGGAATCATAACGATAATCAAACACCAAAAGAACGGAATTCTAATAGAGCCCGGAAATTCAACTCAGATGGCACATGCCATATGGGAACTCATGAATAAACCAGCTTTCTCAGGGCGACTTGGGGCGGCCGCTCTCCAAACCATAAGAAGGAATTTCAGTGCTGACAGGATGGTCGACCGGACGGTTGGAGTCATGATGTCCATGATAAAATAGCCTCGGTTCGAAGCCATTTCATTGGGCTGGCACTGGTCCCATCCATCATGAAAATACTATACATAGCTGATTCTACTAGTATTCATACAAAAAGATGGGTGCACTATTTTATAGACGCCGGCCATGATGTTTCCATTATTACAATAGGGCAGAAAAGGGAGAAGCTACCTGGCGTCGATCACTTGGCGAATTTCCGGCGCTTTTATTACAAAGACCCCTCTTTTCTCAGTGTTCTGAGAAAGGCCCGGAGGCTGATCCATCAGGCTCATCCGGACATTTTGCATGCCCATTTCGTCCACCAGTATGGGTGGCTTGGTGCCCTGTCGGGATTTCACCCATTTGTGTTAACTGCATGGGGGACGGATATCCTAAATCTCCCTCATGCCTCGCGTTCCGGGATCGGAAAATTACTGACCAAATACAGCCTGAAAAAGGCGGATCTTCTCACAGGGACCTCTGAGTTTCTGAGGCAGGAGATGATAAGATTGGGCGCAAACATACACAAGGTGCATGTCATATTCTGGGGAGTAAATCCTGACAAATTCAGACCTGACCTGAAAACAAAAAGGATTCGCCAAGACCTTAGAATAGGTGATTTGACTCAAGTTATATACAGCAACAGAAACCATATAGCCTTATACAACAATGATATTGTGATTGAAGCCATGTGTAGAGTACTGACCGATTTCCCCGATACGATACTCATTCTGCAGAATGCCGGAGGTATCCTGGAAGAACATCTCAAGAATTTGGCTGAAAAAAGGGGAATTTCGAAAGCAGTCATATTTTTACCCCAATATGAACACAACGCCCTCCCACCCCTTTATGCACTCGCAGACATTTATGTTTCAGTGCCATCTTGGGATGCTGGTCCCGTTTCATTAAAGGAGGCTATGGCCTGCAATGCAACGCCGATAATTAGTGCCATTTCCGGACCCATGGAATGGATAAGCCATGACGTCAACGGCAAGGTTGTTCCTGTTAGAGACGTGCAGAGCCTTGCTCAGGCGATCTATGATTTGTTGTCCAATGAGAAAAAACGTGAGAGTTTTAACAAAATCAACAGACAGTTAATTGAGCAAAAGGGAGACCAAAGGGTTCTCATGAAACGAGTGGAGCAGCTATACAAGGGGCTGCTACAACGGGGAACCTAAGGTATTATCTACCCTGTATGGAAATCTTATGCTTTCACAAATAGACGGGTTGCCATTCGCTGAGTAGCGGCCCTTTCTATAAAACCCTAAAAAGAACAAGATGAAAACCTATTGCATCAATAATGGCTATAAATGTAATTTAGACGCATACGGCAAGCCTTTTCCATTCTTTGATCATGAGCATGACGCCTCAACATATCAAATTAGAGTCTATGAATTTGCAAAAAGGGTCATTCAGAAATACGGAGGAAAAAATGTTCTGGATATTGGCTGCGGGTATGGAATTAAGCTAAAGGAGATAATACTCCCTTTATGCAAGGATATTGTCGGTATTGACGGAAAACACGCCATAGACTTTTGTGTAAAGAACCACGATTTTGGAAGGTGGTTTGAAGATGATATTG
>Ga0180432_10011064_pt1 | contig 10686 bp, 8 predicted proteins | sample SS_ome_10_FD_132414 | JGI IMG/M metagenome (GOLD analysis project Ga0180432, IMG submission 132414) | Hypersaline lake sediment archaeal communities from the Salton Sea, California, USA - SS_1_MS_2 metaG | ecosystem: Environmental > Aquatic > Non-marine Saline and Alkaline > Hypersaline >...
ATTACAGGAATATCTCGTCGCTTTGTCCATTGATGAGAATAGTGCGGAGGCGCACAACAACGTCGGGCTTATCTATCTTGAGCGCGAGAAGTACGTCGAGGCGGGGGCACATTTCCGGATTGCGCTGAAACAGAACCCGACTTCGGCGAATGCGGCGAACAACCTGGGTGTCGCGCTGGAGCGCCAGGGGAAGATAGATGATGCGAAGAAGATGTATAATAGTGCGCTGGAGTTGGACGAGGCGTGTGAGCCGGCAAGGAAGAATCTGGAGCGGCTGGCGCCGGCGGCCGAGAGCGCGACGGGCTGATGTGACACACGCAACAAGCTGATGCAACACACGCAACAGGGAGCGTCAGGTTTGAACCAGCAGATTGGCCGTGTCGGAGTGATAGCGGCGACCCATAGACCGGAAGCACTGCATTGGGCGGTGCAGTACACCCGTCGCCTGCGTGAGTTGGGTGTGGATGTGCGGGTCTCGGAGCAGCTCAGGGGACACTGTGGCGATGAATTTGCGTATGGTGACAAGCAGTTTCTTGCCGACACGGATCTGGTGATCGTGCTTGGCGGCGACGGGACGCTGCTTTCGATGGCGCGTTGTGCAGGGCCCGTCGGGACGCCGATGCTGGGGTTGGATGTGGGCAGCTTCGGGTTTCTCGCCGCCGATGCTCCTGATGTGACTATGGAGCAGTTGGAGCGGGTGCTGACGGGAGATTACATGACCGAGAGTCGGCAGATGCTTGCATTGTCTTTGGAAAATGCGGCCGGCGAGGTGATTGTAGAGGACAGCGCACTGAACGACGTAGTGATCTCGTCACGCGACGGCGAGAGAATGGTGAGCCTGCAGACGGAGATTGACGGTGAGCTGCTGGGCACGTACCGCGCGGATGGCTTGATCGTGGCTACGCCGACGGGTTCGACGGGCTATAACTTGTCAGCGGGTGGGCCGGTGGTCGAGCCGAATGTGTCGGCGATAATAGTGACCGCGATCTGCCCGCACACCGTTTCATCTCGCCCGATTGTACTCCCCGACACTGTAGAGGTGAGGGTTACTGTGCCGCGTGATGAGAGGCATACCGGTCCGATTCGAGCGACAATGGACGGTCAGGAGACGCATGCCGTGGCGTTGGAGTGGTCGGTGGTGGTGAAACGGGCGGCACATGAGGCGCATCTGGTGCGGCTGCGGCGGGATTTCTACTTCGCGAATCTGGTCGAGAAGCTGATGCCCGGGCTTGGTGGATAGTACCCATACGGATTTGGCGAGTTGCCCATGCTTGTTGAGTTGACAGTGCGTAACTTCGCGTTGATTGAGGCTCTGCGACTGGACCTGAGGCCGGGCTATACGGTGCTGACTGGTGAGACAGGAGCGGGCAAATCCATTATTGTTGATGCGCTGAACGCGGCGCTGGGCGAACGGGTCGGCTCCGAGGTAATTCGAGACGGCAGCGAGACTTGTCTGACGGAAGCGGTGTTTGATGCCAGTGATGTGCCAGCGGCACTGATGATCCTAGCTGATAACGGTCTGGCCGATGACGGCGACGAAACAGTGATTTTGTCGCGTGAGATAGGGGTCGGCAAGAGCCGCTACCGGATAAACCGGCGTGCGAGCACGCTGAGTCTGGTTGCGGAGGTAAGCCGTCATCTTGCCGACATCCATGGGCAGCACCAGCACCAGATGCTGATTCACGAGGACAGCCATCTGCGCTACCTGGATCAGTTCGGGGGTAGGAAGCATCTGGACTCGTGCGAGGACTATGGAGCGAGTTACGGGGAGTTCACGGGGGTGCGCCGCGAACTGCGCAGCCTGCAGATGGACGAGCAGGAACGAGCGCGACGCCTCGATATGCTGAGATTCCAGGTTGAGGAGATCGAGGCTGCGAGCCTGGAGCCGGGTGAGGAAGAGGAATTACAGACGCAAAGGCGACGGCTGCAGGCAGGTGAGCGCCTGCTGGAGGTGCTGGGAGAGGCAAGCAGTCTGGTGGCGGGTAGCGGGGAGCTGGAACTGGGGGCGAAAGACGCTCTGCGGGATGCAGCCGGCAAAGTGGCGTCCGTGGGTGAGGTAGATGCTAAGCTGGCAGAGGCGGCTGATGAGTTGGAGCGACTGGCGTTTCAGGCCGATGATGTGGCGCGCACCTTGAGTGACTATCTGGAGACTGTGGACCTGGACCCGGCGTTATTGGAGCGCGTCGAGACGCGGTTGGATGCGATCGCGGGTCTGAAGCGGAAGTATGGGGACAGCGTTACGGCAATCCTGAGTTTTTTGGAGAATGCCTCTGTGGAAGCGGCACGGCTTACGGGCAGTACGGAGCGGCTGGAGGAATTGACGCAGGTAGTCGAGGAGCGAAGTGCGGAGGCCGGAAAGCGGGCGGCCGCACTGAGCAAGCAGCGGAAGGCTCTGGGCAAGGAGCTGTCAGTTGGGATTGCGGGGGAGTTGGCGCAGCTGGGGATGGCGGGAGCACGTTTTGAGGTGGAGTTCACGACGCGGGAAGATGCGGACGGCGTGTTGATGCCCGATGGACGTCGGCTGGCGGCGAGTGCAGATGGCGTGGACGACGTGCGGTTCATGCTGAGCGCGAATCCGGGCGAGCCAGTGAAGCCGCTGGCGAAGGTGGCGTCCGGGGGGGAGTTGTCACGTCTGATGCTGGCGCTGAAGTGCATGTGTGCGCGGGGCGCGGAGGCACCCACAATCGTATTTGATGAGATTGACGTCGGCATCGGTGGCGCGACGGCGCAGCGAGTGGGCGAGAAGCTGATGGCGCTGGCACGGGGGGCGCAAGTGCTGTGTGTGACGCACCTACCACAGGTGGCAAATTTCGCTGACCAACATCTGGTGGTGGGCAAGCGTGTAGTGGACGGGCGGACCAAAATAGAGGTGCGAGAACTGCAGGACGAAGAGCGGGTAGCTGAGATCGCGCGGATGTATGGCGACGAGGAGGCCGGCGCAGCGCTGGAACATGCAGAAGAGGCGTTGGCCGGGGCGGCGAAAATGCGCGCAAAGCTGCACGGCAGTTGAGGGCTGAGACAGGATGAAGAAGCGTTTTGAGGTCGTAATCAACCGGGATCACTGCAAGGCGTGTGGATTGTGTATTGAGTTCTGCCCGCAAGATGTTCTCGGGACATCAGAGCAGCGGAATGAGGCCGGGTTCTATCCGGTGGAGGTCAAGAGGCCGGAGGAGTGCATCGGTTGTATGAACTGCGCTCTGATGTGCCCGGATGCGTGTATCGAGATATACACTGTCGTGGTGGAAGAGAGCGTGAAGTCATGACTCAACGTGTCATGATGACAGGTAACAATGCGTTAGCGGAGGGTGCGATCGCCGGCGGCTGCCGGTACTTCTTCGGGTATCCGATAACGCCACAGAACGACATTCCGAAGTACATGGCCGAGCACCTGCCGGAGGTGGGGGGCGTATTCCTGCAGGCCGAGAGCGAATTGGCTTCGATCAATATGGTTTATGGGGCGGCTGCTACGGGCGCTTATGTGATGACGAGTTCTTCGTCGCCGGGTATTTCGCTGATGCAGGAAGGGCTCTCCTACATGCTGGGGAGCGAACTGCCGTGCGTGGTTGTGAACATGGTTCGGGGTGGGCCGGGTCTTGGGAATATCGGTCCGGCCCAGTCGGACTACTGGCTGGCTACGCGAGGTGCGGGGCACGGTGATGGGCGCTGCCTGACATTTGCGCCTGCGAGTGTGCAGGAGCTCCATGACTGGGCTTTCGAGGCCTTCCCAATCGCGCAGAGGTACCGTGCGCCGGTGATGATTCTGGGTGATGCGTTGCTCGCCGGGATGTCTGAGCCGGTGGAATTGCGGGAGCACCGGGAGCCACCGCCGCGGAGGCAGGAATGGGCGGTGGGCAGACCGCGCGAAGGCAGACAGCGGGCCATAGTCAACTCGCTGTGGACGGATGTGGAAGTGATGGAAGCGCTGAACCAGCGGATTGCGGGACGCTTATCCGAGGCACAAGCGAATGAGGTGCGGTGGGAGGAGTACGGGGCGGATGACGCCGACATCGCGCTGGCCGCGTACGGTATCTCGGCGCGCGTGTGCAAGACGGCGACTGACGATCTGGCGGAGGCGGGTATCAGGGCGCGGCTGATCAGACCGATAAGCGTGTTCCCGTTTCCCGTGAAGCCGTTTCGCGAGTGGTCGCAGCGGGTGTCGCGGATCATCAGTGTGGAACTGTCATGGGGCCAGCTTATAGAGGATGTGCGGTTGGCGGTCGAGGGACGGTGCCCCGTGGACTTGATCGGTCATTCGGGCGGGGTAGTGTTCACTCCGGAGGAAGTAGTGTATCGGGTGAAGGAACTGTTGTAGGAGTCGGAGCGTTGCTCATCGAGTTTTGCGGTGACGGGAGGTTGTTATGTCGGAGACGAGAGTGGGTCATGCCGAGGCGGAGGTATTGTATCATCGCCCGGCGGGACTGACGGATGTGCAGATGCGTTACTGTCCGGGCTGCACGCATGGGACGGCGCATAAGCTGATTGCGGAGGTAGTTGAGGAACTGGACATCCTCGAGCGGACGGTTGCGGTTGCGACAGTGGGTTGCTCGGTCTATGCCTATGAGTATTTCAATACGGACGCGGTACAGGCGGCACATGGTCGGGGGCCCGCAGTTGCTACAGGCATCAAGCGGGTGAGTCCGGAGAGCATTGTGTTCACGTATCAGGGCGACGGAGATCTGGCAGCGATCGGCCTGAGCGAGGTAATACACTCGGCGCAGCGCGGCGAGAAGATTACGGTGATATTCCTCAACAATGCGGTATTTGGAATGACGCGTGGGCAAATGGCTCCGACGACGCTGGTGGGGCAGAGGACGACAACGACGCCGCTGGGCCGGGACCCGGCGCTGTCGGGAATGCCGATGATGATATGCGAGATGCTGTCGGCCATTCCCGGGGTTGCATATTTGGCTCGGGAGACGATGATAGACCCGAAGACGGTGCGGAGCGCGAAACGCAGCATCCGGAAGGCATTTCAGAGCCAGATTGATGGAGCCGGGTTCAGCCTTGTGGAGTTGCTCAGCACGTGCCCGGTCTGGTGGCACAAGCAGCCGCTGGAAGCCATGCAATGGATCCGAGATGAGATGCTGCCGCAATATCCCTTGAGTGTTTTCGTGGACTACGATGGTTGAGAAAGGGCTGTGATGCGAGAGCGAGTATTTTTGGTGGGGATCGGCGGTCAGGGTGTTGATTCGGCAGGTGCGATACTGGCCCATATGGTGCTTTGGCAGGGATTGGAAGTTTCGAGTGTGAGCCAGTATAGCCCGGAGGTACGCGGGGGCTGGGTGTCGGCGACAGTTATCATATCTGATGGAGAAGTGGGGAGCCCGATCGTGGGCAGAGCGGATTCACTGCTGCTGTTCTCGCGGCGGTCAGTGGCCGATGAGTTGCACCGTGCCGTCCCGGATGGTTTCATTGTTGCCAATTCGTCTTTGACCGGCTCGGTGGATGCGGGTCCGACACGTGTGGTAGAAGTTCCGGCCAGCGCCATAGCTGCCGAGCTGGGCAACGAGCAAGTGACTAACATGGTGATGCTGGGGGCCTATGTGCAGGTGCAGGGAATGCTGGATCCCGCGGGCTTCGAGGCGGCATTGCGGGTTGTGCTGCCACCTCGGCACCATGGTCACATACCACTGAATCTGAAGGCAGTAGAACTGGGAGCAGCAGAGGTTGTGCAGATGGGTGCCGAGTAGTCGGGTGGAGACGCGGAAATTGTTGGTGCGGTACGGACAACATCGGCTGGGCATAATATAATCTGGAGGTGGCAGCTATTCTCAACGCATTAGAAGAGACTGCGGAACGGATTCGGTTGGAACTCGATGGGTTGCACGCTATCCGTGAGAAAGCATTCAAACTGTCGCGAGAGATCGTGATGTCGTCGTCAACGGCAATAAAGCACATGCACAGACATGATGTTGAGGAAGCACGGCGTCAGCTTGCGGAAACGGCGGGATTGGTGACAGAGATGCAGGAGGCGCTGGCGGAGGCACCGTGGCTGGGCGGCGGCGGCTTTGTCGGCGATTCGGAGAAGGAATACGTAGAGGCGGCCGGGGTGATCGCTTGCCTGTCGGGTGAAGTAGTACCGACGGAGGTGGAACTGGGTGTTTCCGGGGCGGTATGGCTGAACGGGCTTTCGGAAGTGGTGGGAGAGTTGCGGCGGCACGTGCTGGACCTGATCCGCGAAGGGCAACCGGAGCGTGCCGAGGCCTCGCTGAGCGCGATGGAGGACATCTACCACATGATCATGTCTTTTGACTACCCGGATGCGATAACGCTGGGTTTGCGACGGCGTTCGGACGCAGCGAGGGGTATGATCGAACGGACGCGGGGTGACTTGACGAATGCGCTGCGTCAGGCGAGTCTGGAGAAGCGGCTTGCCGAGCTGGAGGAACGCCTGTGATTAGGTATTGGAGATGCTAGGTACTTGCAATGGTTGGGAACAGACAATGGTAAGATTATTAGGCGGGATGGAAAAAAAGCTTGACTCTGGCAACGGAGTTTGGTTATACTCATTGTTTACTTAGGCCCGATAAATCAGCTAGAAGAATGCTTCGTCCATTACCAACCCCGTAAGTTCGATCTAACTTCCGTCATTAAGTACTCAAGTGGGCGCCATTATGCCTGGCCGGCCCGCTTATAGTGTTTTGTGTATGCCACCACCGCGACAACGTTCTGACCACGCAATGGCGCTTCAATGTAGGAGGTACTCCCGCAGATGGTTCACCTTGATACCCCGGGTGTAGTGTATCCTCGCAGAAGGCGTAAAGACATCCTCCCGTTGCCCGACCTCATCGAGATTCAAACCAAGTCCTACGATTGGTTTCTCGCGCACGGCTTGCGTGAGCTGTTTGATAATTTCAGCTCGATGGAGGACTACACGGGCAACATCTCGCTGGATTTTTTGGAGTACCGTAGGGGCGAGCCGGCGTTGAGCATAGCGGAGTGTCGCGAGCGAGATGTAACCTATGAGGCCCCGATCTATGCCAAAGTGCGTCTGGTGAACAAGGAGAAGGGGGAGTTGAAGGAGTCGGAGGTGTACATGGGTGAGTTGCCCGTGATGACGGATCGGGGTACCTTCCTGATAAACGGTGCGGAGCGTGTCGTGATCAGCCAGTTGGCGCGTTCGCCGAGCGTGTATTTCCGGGACACGGTGGACACGGCCGGTCGCGTATTGCACGCGGCGCAGGTGATTCCCAATGAAGGTGCGTGGGTTGAGATTGAGGTATCGGCAAGCGGTGTTATCAATGTGCGCATCGGGCAGACGCGGAAGTTCCCGGTGACGGCGTTATTCCGGGCGCTTGACTGGTTCGAGGATGTTACGGAGGGCTTGCCGCCGACGGGCACGGATGCGGAAATACTGGAGTGTTTTGGGGTTCGTGAGACGCTTGAGTTGAAGGATATAATCAAGGAGTTGAAGGACGTCGAGCGTGGCAACATGCCGGGGATGCAGGCCCACGATGAGTTCTACGCGACCTCTCGTCATGCGAATTCGGAGGGCGTTTTCGTGGTGGAGGCGTACGGGAAGGTGACGGAGAGTATTGCGAAGGCGATACAGAAGGCGGACCGGAAGCGTTTAGAGATTTTGCGGGTGCCCCATGAGATCAGCGAGACGCTCGAGGACGACGATATGCAGACGAACCGGGAGGGTCTGCTGGAAGTATACAGGAAGATCCGGCCGGGTGATCCGCCCACGGTTGACAGCGCGCAGTCGCTGCTGCAATCGTACTTTTTCGACGTAAAGCGCTACGATCTTTCTGCTGTTGGGCGTTACAAGATGAATCGGAAGCTGCGGACAGATGTGCCATTGACGGTGCGCACCCTGACACGTGCGGATGTCGTGGGTATAGTTAGATACCTGGTTGGCTTGTCTCGTGGCGAGGGTAGTGTTGACGATATTGACCATCTGCAGAACAAGCGTGTGCGTGCGGTTGGGGAGTTGCTGCAGAACCAGTTGCGCACGGGGTTCCTGCGTACGGAGCGAGTAGCACGGGAGCGGATGACAAGCCTGGACGCTGATGAAATGGTGCCGCAGTCGGTAATCAGTATCAAGCCGATATCTGCTGCGATCAACAGCTTCTTTGGTAGCGGGCAGCTTTCGCAGTTCATGGACCAGATCAACCCGCTTGCCGAACTGGCGCACAAGCGGCGTCTTTCGGCCCTGGGGCCGGGCGGATTGAGCAAGCAGTCAGCGAAGCTGGAGGTGCGAGACGTGCACCATTCGCACTATGGTCGGATCTGTCCGATCGAGACTCCTGAGGGCCCAAACGTTGGCCTGATTGGGTACCTGACGCTTTATGCGCAGCTAAATGAATATGGGTTCATCGAGACGCCGTACCGGCGCGTGAAGAATGGTCGGCTGACGGGCGATGTTGACTTCCTGGCTGCGGATGAAGAGGAGGACTATTTCATTGCGACGGCGTCGGAGCCTGTGGACGAGAACGGTAGATTCCTCAGGGACGCTATTTCGGTGCGGAAGGCGGGTAACTTCCCGAAGGTAAAGCCCGAGGAGGTCGAGTATTGTGACATTTCGCCGCTGCAAGTATTCTCAGTAGCCACCTCGATGATTCCGTTTTTGGAAAGCGATGAGCCGGTACGGGCTCTGGCAGGCTCAAACATGCAACGGCAAGCAGTGCCGTTGATGGTAACGGAGCAGCCGGTAGTGAAAACGGGCATTGAGGCGCGAGTGGCCATTGATTCGGGCGCGGTAGTTCTGGCCGAGGACGATGGTGAGGTAACGGAGTTGGATGCGGACCACATAGTGATCAAGTATGCGAATGGCGAGACGAAGCGATACGACCTGGAGCACTTCCTGCGGACCAACATGGGAACGTGCATAACCCAGTCTGGACGGGTATCTATAGGAGAGCGGGTGACGCGAGGCCAGCCGGTGTACGACGGGGCGGCGACTTGTGACAGCGAGTTGGCGCTGGGCAAGAACCTGCTGGTAGCTTTCGTGCCGTGGGAGGGCTACAACTATGAGGACGCGATACTCATATCGGAGCGGCTGGTCAATGATGACGAACTGACCTCGATACACATTGAGAAGTTCGAGTGCGAGGCGCGGGACACGAAGTTGGGTCCGGAGGAGATGACGCGCGACATACCCAATGTGGGTGAAGATGCGCTTGCGGAACTGGATGTTGACGGCGTAGTACGAGTGGGTGCAGAAGTGCGTCCGGAGGATATCCTAGTCGGCAAGGTGACTCCGAAGGGCCAATCGGAGTTGACTGCAGAGGAGAAGTTGGTTATCGCGATATTCGGCAGCAAGGCCGAGGAGATGCGAGATGTGTCGCTGCGAACTCCGCACGGGGAGGGCGGCATTGTAATAGGCACTAAGGTATTCTCGCGCTACAAGTACAAGTGTGCGCTGTGCGAGACTGAGTTTGCGTACGGCAAACCGATGGAGGCGGCACTGACGTGCTCGCGGTGTGGAGGGGAGTTGAAGAAGCTGCCGGGCGATGAGTTGAAGCCCGGCATGAACCAGCTAGTTCGGGTGTATGTGGCACAACGGCGCAAGATCATGGTAGGGGACAAGCTGACGGGTCGGCACGGTAACAAGGGCGTGATCGCCAAGATATTGCCGGTGGAGGATATGCCCTACCTGGCCGATGGTACGCCGGTGGACATCTGCCTGAATCCGTTGACGGTACCATCGCGCATGAACATCGGTCAGTTGTTGGAGACTCATCTGGGATGGATCGCCAAGCAGCTCGGTAATACTTACGTGGCGCCGATTTTCGAGAGCTTCATGCGAGAGGAGATGGAGGACGGGATGCGGGAGGTAGCGCAGAAGCTGCGGCATGAAGCGTTACTGTCCTACGGTGAATGCGAGGTGAACGCGTTCGGTCCGGTTGTGGATATTCGTGATGCGGACGGGACGTTTGATGAGTTGGTTGCCGACATGAAGGCACAGCTTTCGGCACATGATAAAGCTGAGCTTAGCGAACTGGCGGAGTGGCTGGGAGTTGATGGGGAGGCTTGGGAGGCGGCATCAGCGATGGAGACGGGGGAATTGCTGGTAGCTCGCGTGTTAGCGAACGTGGAGCGGATGGTGAAGTTTAACGGTGAGACAGGCAAGTCGGTGTTGTACGACGGGCGCAGTGGGGAGGCATTTAATCAACCTGTGATGGTGGGCTACATGTACATACTGAAGCTGCTGCACCTGGTTGATGACAAGATACACGCGCGTTCGACGGGACCGTACTCGTTGATAACTCAGCAGCCGCTTGGCGGCAAGGCGCAGATGGGCGGGCAGCGGTTCGGCGAGATGGAAGTGTGGGCCCTGGAAGCGTACGGAGCAGCGCACATGCTGCAGGAGATGCTGACGGTGAAGAGCGACGACGTGACGGGGCGTGTGGCGACCTACGAGGCGATCGTGAAGAACGAGAACATCGAGGAGCCGGGCGTGCCGGAATCGTTTAAGATTCTGATGCGGGAGATGCAGAGTCTGGCGCTGGATGTGAAGGTGACTGACTTCAGCGGTCGCGAGGTGGACCTGCGCGCAGACGGCGACATGAGGTAGTTAGAAGAATTTGGATGCGACAGAGCGAGAGATGAAGGTGCTGCAGAAGGGCAAGTGCGAGCGCAGACGGTTGTGTTGAGCAGGAACCTGGAGGCGAAGGAATTGGCTTACTCCACTACGGATTTTGAAAAGATCACAATTGGTTTGGCTTCGGCAGAGGAAATTCG
>Ga0180432_10011067_pt1 | contig 10686 bp, 10 predicted proteins | sample SS_ome_10_FD_132414 | JGI IMG/M metagenome (GOLD analysis project Ga0180432, IMG submission 132414) | Hypersaline lake sediment archaeal communities from the Salton Sea, California, USA - SS_1_MS_2 metaG | ecosystem: Environmental > Aquatic > Non-marine Saline and Alkaline > Hypersaline >...
ATTAGTAATGTCAGGTTTTTCGGCAGTCCCTGGTGGGTTCACTAATCCCTACGCTGGTACTATCTCGTCTGGAGGTACTACGACTAGGTACGTGGAGCGGGTGTACATATACAACGGAGTCCGAAAGATTCAGCGGATCTATAGCCACATGATCCCTGAGGATTTCGTTATGAGCATGGCCAAGGCTGAAGCGGCGGCGTTTAAGATGGACGAAGCGGTGACGATTAATGAGTATGAGCAGAGAGTCAAGAACACCGTAGCGTTCCTCAACATGGAGGTATAATGGCTGTCTTTATAGAGCTGGAGACCGACCCTTTTACTGAGGTATTCTCTAAGGAGGTCCACGATCTTAGTAGTACGGCTAAGCCAAAGGCTATCCGTAGACCTATGCGGGGCATGCAGCTTAAAGAGAATAGCTACTCTTACATCCGTTTAGTCGACAGTGAGGGTAACCCTATACCTATGATCGACGCTGGCGGAGAAGGGACGGACAGCCAGGGTAGGGGCACCACAGATTACTATACGAACTTCTTGGTGCAGTCTGTCCAGATGCAGCGCGTAGAGAAAAAGCAGGTAGTAGAGACGTTTGGGTCTGACTATATCTATTTCTTCGGCGACTCCCCGAGGCTTTACACGATTAACGCGTTAGTCACTAATACCATGGACTTCGATTGGTTCAATGAGTTTTGGTATAACTATGAGAACTACTTGCGTGGAAGCAAACTAGTAGAGCTTGGTGCGAGGGCGTACATCTATAACGACGATCTGCTGTGGGAAGGCTACCTTCTTAGCTTGAACGCTAATAAGACAAGTCAGAACAGGGACTTCGTGCCAATCCAGTTTACTATCTTTGTTATAAATGAGGCGCAGGTAAAGACGGTTGGTACCCCAGAATTCCCAAACCGTCGGGGGACAGACCAGGCATTGTTGGAGAGCCCAGAGAGCTTCGAGCGTTTGCTACAGAGCTACGAGCAGAACAGGAACGTGTACTACGACAGGGCACGTACCTCGAGCTTTTTGAAGGACCTGTACACAATATTAACCACGGGCCAGTTAACCTATAGTGATAAGTACAAGAGGAACCCTAAAGTACCTTTGCGTAGCATGATACGGGATAACCGAGATGAGTATGTAGGCGCGGCACCGAACACCGACGTTTACTATGACCAGTCGGATATACGTCGTATGGCATTACTGCATACCATCAGGGATTTTTATGAGCTGTCGGCTAGCATGCTAAACTTTATGAACTACATGGGTGGAGCCCTGTCAGGCGGGCCGGGTTTTGCAGCATGGGGAGCCATGACAGGAGCGAGCTTTGGTGTTATGGCGGCTAGTGGAACACTGACAATACCGTGAAACCTAGGAGAATAAAGGTACGGGCCTTCGTAGAGGGGGTCGAGGTACCTGTAGTAGCTACTCAGATATCTGTGCAGGGGAACACCGCTGCAACTGCCGCAGTGCAGATAGTTCCTACAGACGGCGCCTTGGATCTACTGCCGAGAAGCCTTATCCATATTTTCTTCGAGGACTTCTCGGATGGGCCCGGCGACGTTATCTCTGTAGGCGGTTCAGGTATAGCAGCTACCTCGTTGGGACTCGACATTTCTGAGATCGAGAAGCACAGATACAAGTTGTTGTTTGTCGGTGAGGTCGTCGGCTTCGTCTACAAGAAGAGCCCTACAGGACGACAGGTGGTCTTGCAGTGTTTGGACCTGTCTAACTATTGGGATTCCTGTTTTTACTACAAGCGTGGTTGGAGCTACCAGGCTGAGTTTGCTGGGGCGTCGTTTAAGACACTGAACCACTGGCTTCTTAATACAGGGGAGATCATAAACGAGAAGCTCAACACGCCTCCTATCGGGTACAAAAACATACAAGGAATCCTTGGTGGCATTATTCATCTGTTACAGGCTGTAGGCGGTATCTATGGTAAGACTGGGTCTGTGTCCATAAAGGGCACAAACGTATTCTTTTCGCTAGCCGAGCTCCGACTACACCTGTCACAGATAATGGCCATCCCTGCTGACTCTACCCCCACGAAGCTTCTTAGTAAGAAGGGATTCGGCAGCATCTGGAACAAGAACATCCGTGGTTTAGGTCGGCAATTCAATTTCCGTAGAGCGATATTGGCGTTGATGCAGTATATCTTTTACGAGGTATACCCGAACCCGGTATGCATGAAGACGCTGGCTGACTCTTCGGCATTAGAAGAGCCGGGGGCTATGCGGCTGGCCGATCATTACTTATGGAAGTTCGCTATTGAAGGAGTACGTGGTTTTATCAACTCGTTAGTAGATTATCGAGTAGACTTGATTGCTGCGGATGACATGGACGATACCACTCGGGCTATAAAGATGTCTGAGATGGTTGAAGGACTAAAGTATATAGAGGAACGGCTCAAAGCTATAGCAGAGGCTTTTAAGGATCCGGCGCCAAGTAGCACAGACCTACCGGTTAAGAGCAAAGGTATAAAGAAAGCTCATGGTAGGATTGTTGAGGGTGCCAAGCGTGTTAGGGAAGCGCGCAAGGCTTGTCGGAAGGGTAAATCCGGTAAGGGAAAGTACCTATCGGAACTGCCTAACCACCGCAAGTCTAATGGTAAGCTGGGGTGGAAGAACAAGCAGATCCGTAACAAGTTGGACAAGGCCGAGAAGAAGTTGCGCTCTGTTCTTGATCTCACTCTAAAAGGTAAGATGGGCGACACGTTAGAGATACCTTCTCGGATAAACAATCAGATCTTTCGACCAGACGTTTGGTTTGTGGCTCCTCCACGCTGTAACATCATCTTCCCTGATCAGTACATGAGCGTTAGCTACAACCGTAATTTCCTAAATGAGGTTACGAGGTTACTGTTGAGGACAGGTAGCTCGTTTGGCGGTTACGAGATGATGTTCGACAACTTCTTTTATGCTCCGCATGCCCAAGGCATCAAGAAGGGCGGAGACGTAGCGTACGGTACAGCGAAAGAGGTCGGCATCGGGTACATGGTAGCCAACCGGGATATCATGGAGCACGAGCTCTACACAGGCATCGTTCCTAATTTCCAGAAGGCTCGTGGACTGAAGATCTACGGTATTCGTAGTGGTAAGGTGGTAGCAGGGGATAAAAGCGCCAAGGTAGACTATGCTCAGCGCCTTGCCAACTTTATGTTTTTCAAGATGCGCTATGTAGGACGAGTTACTAACGTACGTATGATTTTTAGTCCCTACTTAGTTTGTGGGTTTCCTGCTCTTGTTATTGATAGGCACGTCACGCATAAGCGAGCCAAAGAGATTACTGCAGCGTTGGATAAGGAGAATGGAGATCTAAAAGCTATACAAGGTATGACGGGTACACATATATTAGGGATGATCATATCTATGACACACGCTATATCTCAGAACTCTGCGACAACCGATGTGCAGTTGGGCTACTCCAGAACACATAGGGAGCATGTAGATCCGCTCGGCGCCGACCAAGTTACCACAAAGGTCATAAAGGGCGGTAAGAAGAAAGACTATTATGTCTGCGCTACTACTGACTATGCGCCGCAGGTAGGTAAGGATCACGGCCTGTTTGGTGGGGTGGTTACAGCGTCTTCTGTTGTACCGGGGGATACGGGAACTCATGCTTTGTGGGGGTCCCCACAGGGAAGGAAAAAGGGTAGCGTTCTAACCGTTGTACAGGGTAACACAGCTAAGCCTGCTAAGGAGCACGGCCCAGAGGTAGTGTCTCTTGTTGGGTCTAGAGACGCATCTACTACATTTAATGTTTACCATGTAGAGGAAGAGAGCGTTAAAACCGAGAAGCGCGTAGTTGACTTGCCTTTCGAGGATATTGTACGCCCTGCTTGGTACGGGGATATCTGGCAAAACCGAATGGTTGGGGGTTCCGTGTACCAACCTATATTAGGTACAGGCGCGATCACGGACCCGATTGTTGTGAGAGACCAAGATAGGACGTACTCGTTAGCGGACCCTGATACTGTTGTGGAGCTGAGCGAGGCCTCTGCGGAGTCTACGGAAGAAGAGGCCTCCCGGATTGTTATTAGTGACCTTGAAGATGACGCAACGGTAGAGAACGCTATCGACTTTTTAGTTTACACGTATAGTCAGATAGCGCTCAAGAACTATGACATAGACAGCTTTATAAAGGCTTACTCGTGGCGCCCGGTAGCCTCTATGTATGATATGTTTGGGAGCGACGACCTAGAGTTTAACCAGAAGGGCGAAGTGTTATCGGGTGTTGAAGGTTTTCACTCCAAGGCATTTGGACAGTATGAGAACTTGTTCGCTTTTGTTAATGATAACATACATGACATTTTAGGTATTTCTAGGGGCGAGACGGCTAGGTATATAGTTGATGGTAAAGAGTATTCCTCATGGGAAGACGTGCCCATATCTGCCAGGTTAGACGTCCGTGAGATTAGACAGGACGCAGTGTTAGCTTATATAGAAGAACTCTCCTCAAAGGGCATCCTCGGATAGGGTAAAATTTAGCTGTTCCTCTGTTATAAGATTAGCGTAATCATACTAGGAGGAATGCTCAGAACATGCAGATTGCAGTCAAAGCCGATGAGGTTCCTTCTGCTGTCCGTTTGGGTGGCAAGAGTGGCTTAGAGATTGACGAGGACGGCTTTGCTGTCATTGACGCGTCTCAGCTCATTCGCGCTATCGAGAAGGCCCCGAAGGGCCGCGGAAAGCAGAAGACGTTTTACGCGCTGGGTAAGGCCGGCGAGCGAAAGGGTTCCCCTGTCGCTAAGTTCTTTTCCGTGTCTGTGGAGAACATAGAGCACGAGAACATCGCCTCGTACGTCAACTACTTCAAGAAGATCGCAGCAAGACTACAGCGGGATCTTGTGTTGCACGCAAGGCCCGAGGCGGTAGAGCCTCCTCGTAAGGACGGTCGGAACCTTCATGTGTTCCCGTTTGCCGCCCCTGGTTATACAAGCCAGATTCTGTCGGATGTGTTCGACGGGGAGCCGACAGATTCGCAGCTGTCTGTAGACTTTCTGCAGCCAGCGTTCTTGGGCGAGGTGTTCGGAGACAGGGATGGGCTGGCTCTAGCCGAGTGGCACGACAACAACCTGTATGTGCTCTGGGACTTTTGCCTCTTCCCGTTTTCGGAGCCTGCGGAGAAGATGCTCGACCGCATTTTCAACGGTACCTTGAGCAAGCTGGACAAGCCGGACTTGTTCGACGAGGCCGCCGTGAGGCAGAGTCTCAAGACGGTCATGGAGTCAGACACGCGTAACTACAAGCAAGAGCGCGATAACCAGATTGCCGCTGCTCGTCAATACGAAGCCAACCACCGGCGTGCGTGGGCAGAGGTTGTTCGTTTGAACCAGCTTCTGAACGGCTCCGAGGATGTTGTAGCTAAGCGTGTAGATGCGGCTGTTCATGATCTTCGTGCCGTCCATTCGCTCAATGGCGTTTGCAACGCCGAGTTTAAGGATGGTGTTCTCGAGGTTACGACGTACCCCGTGATCATCCAAGATCGAGACCTTGGCGGGTTCAAGATTAAGATCACGACGGATCAGATCACGTTCCACAGCTTGAAAGGTAACTCTAGGTCTCACCCCCACCTCGGTTCTTGTGGAGCCCCGTGCTTCGGCAACGTGGGCCCTCAGATCAATAAGCTCTTGGTGGAGAAGGAGTACCTGGCGCTGGTAACCTTCTTGATCGAGTATATCCACTCGTACAACTCCGGCGATGCGTATCGGCAGCTGGAAGAGTGCGGTACTAAGTATACGGGATCCGGCGAGACTCTAGGCGTCATCGAAGATGCCATCGATCCTAGCCAGGAGATCCTGTTAGGGGATATCCTCGAGGCCCTGGACGAGGATGGGTAAGAAGCGCAGGCGCGAGAACAAGCGTATAGCGGTCCCGTCCAAGAAGGGCGGTAAGGACACCCCGGCTAAAAAGGTTGAGCAAACCAAGCCTGCGAGCGTTCGGCCCCCATCGTTGTATATGGAGGCCGAAGCGTACAAACGCATGCGGGCTTATGTGGACAACTGCGTAGACGAGATTACGGGATTTGGTACTTGCTCAGTAGACAAAGACCGTAATATTGTCAAAGTCCACAAGGTTTTCATACTGACGCAAGAGGTGACTTCTGCATCGGCCGAGATTGAAGAAGAAGACATCGCTAAGCTTCTCATCTATGCCGTGGAGAAGGGGATCGATCCAGAAACTATCAAGTTCTGGTGGCATTCGCATGTTCACATGGAGTCCTTTTGGTCTGGAACGGACACCTCTACCATCAACTTGTTTCAGAACAAGTGGATGGTCAGCTTGGTAACCAATAAGCGAGTAGAGGACAAGGTACGCCTAGATATCTACTCGCCGTTTCGTACTTCGGTTGAGATGGCCAGCCCCCGCATCTTTTTCGATAAGGATGAGGAGCTAACCAAGGCCGTAAAAAAGGAGATAGATGAGAAGGTCACACGAAGGGTATCATCGACAGGCGGATATTTGGATGCCTTCGGAGGCTACCCGGAGGGCTACGGTGATTGGGGCTGGGGGAATCGGTTCCAACGCCGCTTTCACGATCGCCAGGATGGGGGTCGGTACAGTTCTGGGAGATTCTCCGGAGGATGGAACGCTGACCGTGATCGATGGGGATCAGGTCGAGGCTCACAATCTTCCCAATCAACTGTACGGGGAAAAGGATATTGGGAAGCCAAAAGTAGAGGCGCTCAAATCCTTAGTTGAGGACCAGACAGGCCTCAGCATCAATGCTATTCCACAGATGTGGGACGGCGAGAAGCTCGAAGGTCTGGTAATTTCTGGTCTCGATTCTATGGCTATCCGTAAGAGGCTTTGGGAGGAGACTATCAAGTACAACCCGAAGATACCTCTTTACGTTGATGGTCGTATGGGCGGGGAGCTGGCGTTGATCTACGCCGTAAGGCCCCTGGACCCAGAAGACGTTAAGCTCTACGAGGACGAGTTGAATACAGACGAGGATGCACCTGACCTGCCATGTACGGCACGGGCCATAATCTACAACACGAGTATGATCGGTTCTCTAATCGCGAATCTCGTGAAGAAGTGGTCCAGCAACCAGGAATTTCCTCGTGAGTTGTACTTCGACTTCGTCACTCTGAGCATAGTCGCTCGTGATGTCCGTTTGTAGTATTTAGGCGCGTAAGATAACCCTAATCTTAGAACCATGACAGGAGGAAACATGATCACTGTCAAGATCGCCAAGCTGGGTGAGCGCATCCAGGAAGTCGCCCTTTCGGAGGGCGCATCGGTTCAGCAGGCCCTCGAGGCCGCTGGGTACTTCCCGGTCCCGTCGGGGATGGCCGTCAAGCGTGGCGCGGAGCCCATCGAGCTCAGCGCTACCGTGTACGACCGTGACCTCGTCACGATCTCTCCCAAAATCTCTGCTGGCTGAGCCGGCGGTAGCCTAGGGAAGCTTCACAGCGTATAAAAGGTGCCTTCGGGCACCTTACTTTTAGTCTATAGTATGTTTGTCCTGCACAAGCCGGCGCTGTATACTAGAACTTAACTATGAGTACACTACTCAAGAGACTAGAGGACTTGTCGCGCGCTAAGTTAGCTGGTGTAACGGTATATCACGCTAACCGCCGCAGCCGTTCTACTCGTAAGCCCAGGAAAAAGAGCTATAAGATAAAGACAACAGAGGCTGTAGTAGAGCCTAAAGGCCTACCTTCGGATGTATGGGAGACCCAAGCTGGTAGGCATGTCCAAGGGGCCGCTGTGGGTGCAGGTACAGCTTCAGGGCTTGGCTGGGCCGCTGGAGGCATGCACTGGAGCGGCAAGACTCCTTTAGGTCTAACTAAAAAGCAGCGGGAGAAGGCGTATAAGTTCGCTCTTAAACGTATTAAAGATAAATCTTTAGATGCTGCTGAGAGGGCTAAGTGGAGTCGTAGGAGTCGTTGGTTAGCTCTCGCCGGTGCTGGTACTGGTGCTGCTGCTACGGCTGCGTATTCTCACGCGAAGAAAAAGCACCAAAAGCAGCTAAAAGACATGCCAAAGCAGTTGGTAGTGAAGATACCAACAAAGAACCTTGTTAAGAGTTCAGGGCTTAAGAATCCTATAAAGGACGTAGCCAACAAGCTGAAGAACATTAAGCAGCCGAAGGTACCGAAGCCCAACAAGGTGTCTATTAGTGTTAAGAAACCCCCTGGCCCGTCTCAGTTGGAGCAGGCTGTGAAAGTAACCGCGTCCCCGATCAAGAAGACTGCGGCAGAAAAAGCAACTTATATTCTCAACAGGTTGAGGAGTTTGTAATGGCAAAGATGACGCCGCACGAGTTTCTTGTTGGTCTTTCGGAGATCGACTCTGACTTAGCTAGGTGGCAGGTTAAGCTGGCTCATACCACGATCGACGAGCTTGAGGATCAGTGGCGCTCGACTCTTAAGCTCGGCTCGGTAGATGGTCCTCAAGAAGGGGCTCTCGAAGAGTGGGTTGAGTCAACGGATATGAGTGACGTTCCTCAGCATACGGTGCCTACCGCTGCGGGAAAGGCTAGCGAGCAGGCTGCCGCTGCTAAGGGCGGACCACCTAAAGGTGAGCTCCCGAAGACGGCCTCTTTGACTAGCTATAAGCAGAACACAATGGCTGGGACGTTGGTGAACTCTAATAGAGATCCAAGACAAGGAGCCAGCAACTTTTTAGCTGGGGAGTTACGGGATCGTATGTTGTCCGCAAAGGCAGAAGCCTCACATACCACGAAAGAGGCAGAGCTTGTTGAGCACATCAAGATGGCTACGAACCCTAACAGTGGGGACGCGACGTTGGTTAACATGGGTAGCTCGCCTAAGAAGACCTCGGACAGCCTTCAGTTTGGTTCCAATGTAGGGGAGAAGGTTCAGAGGGACAACGATGTTACCAAGAAGCTGTTTGGAGCCAACTCGCCTACTATGAACGCCGAGCGCCTTAGTGAAGGATCTTCGAACTCGTACAAGGTCGAGGGTGAGAGCAATACGGAGCAGGGCGAGAAGGAAGCTGGTTGGAGAGAGACTGGCGGTGCTCTTACTGGAGCCGCTATTGGCGGTGTTACACACGGACCAGTCGGTGCGGTTATCGGCGGAGTTACTGGAGTTAAGGCAGGTAAGGCGGGGAGCCGTAGAGCTAGGATCCGCCAGGAAGCTCGGGCGAAGGCTTTAAAGGCGCTTGAGGCAGAGAAGCCTGCCATTGCACGTAGGGTTAAGAAAGAGCTGGCTGCTAAGAACGCTGAGAAAAGCAAGATGCAGAAGGTATCTATTGATGCTAGTACATTAGCCGGGTATGCCAAGGCTACAGGTATTGGTGCGTTGGGCGGAGCGGCTCTTGGGGCTGGTGCGGGCGCTCTATCTACGCCTAACTACGGAGACAAGGAGCTAACGAAAAAGGAGCGGCTGCGTAGGGCCTTGATAGGCGCTGGAGTTGGGGCTGGGGTAGGTGGTGCAGCCGGCGCGGGGCTTAAAGGTGCTAAGCATCTTAAAGGTGCCAGAATCGGTAAGCTTACTGGTTTGGGGTCTGGAGAGGCTATGACCAGAGAACACGCTATGCAGGGTATGCGCGATGCGGCGCGAGCCACCAAGCAGAGTGTTGCCGGCAGGCGGGAGTCTTGGAAGGGCTTGTCTGGTTTAAGCAGGCGCATTGGTTCTACGTCCGGAAAGGGCGTCGGGGCCCAAGCTTATAGGGTGGCACAGCAAAAGGGACGAGAGATCGCTGCTAAGGTCCCACAGCATATCGATAAAGCCCGGCACCAGCTAGGCATTGGTCGTAACACCGGTGTTCGCGTAGCGCATGGGGTACCTACGCATATCCAAAAAGCTCAGCAGGTCGCTAGGGGCAAAAACATAAAGGCACTGGATATGGCTGAAGCCCTTACACGCAGGCACCCGGAGCTTATGTCCCCATGAACAGCGTGTCTCAAGAGGCATTCTTTGATGAGCTATTGAAGATTGCTATTAACCTGCCATCGGCTCGAACGATGATTGGGGCTGCTTCTGGGGCTGCTTTTGGCCCGCTTGGGATTGTTGGGGGCGCGCTGTTGGGGCGTCACTGGAATAAGGTACACAAACGTAAGCAGCAAGAAAAAAGAGAGGCCGCCTTTAATGAAGGTTACCAATCTGTAAAGCAGCCTGCTGCCCCAACGGTTTAGGTGGTTAGATGGACCAAGCCACTCAAACAGCTTTCTTTGACGAGCTAGAGAAGATAGCTGCGGACATGCCTCCTTTCTTAGATCAGGACCGGCCTAAGAAGGTCAAGGAGATCTATAAAGCGCTGAAACGGGCACACCCTGATATGCCTGCGGAGAGGAAAGCTAGGATAGCTGCAAGGCAAGGAAAGAAGGGCAAACAGCATCAGGGCCCTCCATATAAGGGACCGCTCACGAAGGAGTCTGCAAGTAAGAGCAGGGCAGCGACGACGCTCTTCCGTATGATCTCTCCCGCATCGCGTGAGGCTATGCAGACAGGGACCAAGACAGTTAAAAAGCGCGGAGGATCAGGTCTTCAGGGGCTTCTCAAGAAGCGTATAAAGGGCAAGTCGTCTGCTCCGTTTGAGTATAACCGTAGTGGCCAGATAGTAAGGGTCAATGTGTAGTGGCAACGAGATCGGATGAGGATCTTAGACTCTGGTATAAGTGGGATGCTAACGGCCGGAAGTCGAATGATCTAGAACCTTTGCTTAACCGCTTTGACGGAGCGGTTAACTATACCATCAACAAGTATAAGACTAAGGG
>Ga0180432_10011068_pt1 | contig 10686 bp, 8 predicted proteins | sample SS_ome_10_FD_132414 | JGI IMG/M metagenome (GOLD analysis project Ga0180432, IMG submission 132414) | Hypersaline lake sediment archaeal communities from the Salton Sea, California, USA - SS_1_MS_2 metaG | ecosystem: Environmental > Aquatic > Non-marine Saline and Alkaline > Hypersaline >...
ATCCGGCGAGATGGAATGTCGAGCAGCCTCTCCCGGTCGTCTCTCATACGGTAACTGCCTCCTGCAGTATGCGGTCGCGGATTCTGCTGCGCAGGCCGCGCTCGCTTACTACGTCCACCTCCCGCCCAAGCAGCTCCTCCAATTCGCGAACCATCGCCGCATGGGTCAACAGCGTTACGCCCGGCTCCAATCGCACCAGGAAATCCACGTCGCTGCCCGGCTGAGCGTCCCCACGCGCCACCGAACCGAACACGCGCACGTTATGCGCACCATACCGCGCGGTGATGCGGAGGATGTCTTCGCGCTTTTCCTTCAAGAGCGCATCAATCCCCATCCGTTGCCTCCTTCCGTTCGGACCCCTTCATGCCCACGTGGCTCTCCCACATCAAGCACATGGCCGCGATGGCACTATCCTGCAAAAGCCTTCCACACCTTGCGTCTCATTTCAACACACTGGCTCGAGGATGCTGATGGCCCGTTTGATGTCCTCGATCTGCTTCGGGCCGCTGATTTCGCGTTCGATCGCGAGTACACCGGTGAAGCCCTTCGCCTTCAGCTTCGGCACCAGCACCGGGAAATTCACGCGCCCCTCCCCCATCGGCTTTTCCTTGCCCAGCTTCACGCCATCCGTCGGATACTCCCCATCCTTGGCGTGTACGCCGCGCACGTGCTCTCCGAATACGTCGAGCGCATCAACCGGGTTTGCCTTCCCGTACATCAGCAAGTTGGCCGGGTCCAGGTTAATCCCCAGGTTGCCGGTGCCCACGTCCTCGATGAGGCGCAGCAGCACCACCGGCGTCTCCTGCCCGGTCTCGAACCAGAACTCCATGCCCTCATCTGCGCACACATTCGCGATGGACTTGACCGCCTGCATGGTGCCGAAGTAGTCCTCATCACCGGGGTACTCCGGTATGAAGCCCAGGTGGGTGGTGATTGACTTCACGCCGATAGCTCCTGCTATCTTTGCCGCTGCGATGAGTTCTGCGGTGCGCTGGCTGCGCGTAGCCGGCGGCACCAGCCCGATGGTCGTCGGGCCCTGTACGAAATCCCATACCATACGACCCGAGGGCATCGCCCAGATCGTTGCGATAAAGACCCCGTGCTTGTCGGCTGCGGCACGAAGCTCCTGTGCAGCCTCAAGTGTTCCCGGTGCCGACCAGTGCACCTGGCAGGCACTCAAACCCAAATCTGCTACCTTCTTCATTGCTTCATCCGCACTCGGTCGCGCGGATAGCATGACACCAATCTCCAGCTTCTCAGCCATCTTCACACTCTCCTCTTCTGAGAACTCACATGCGCTTGGCGACTTATCTCGCTCGTAACAATTGTCTATTCTACTTCAGGTCCGCCTCCCAAATCCGGTACTTCCATCAACTCCCCGCTGCACTTCGCCGATTCATGGGCGATCAAGCCCGGTATCAGATACCGCGCCGCTTGCCAAACGTTATTCACCGGCTGTTCATTACGCACACACGCGTTCACGAAATCGTCCACGAGGAACTGGTGCGAGCCGCGGTGCCCGTTCGGCAGTCCGATGAACTCCTTGGGCAGCCGCGCGACATCATGCATGCGACTGACGCCTTCATGCGTACCGGCAGTCTTAACTGCCGCCATTTCGTCATCCGGCTCTGCGGGCACGCCCACGGCAGCCAAGAGATCGCCAACATCGGTAGTCTCGGAAAGCTCCTTGGTGACCCACACCTTAGCTTCGGCCTGCTCCTCATAGCTCCCCTCGGTCCCGTAAAGACTCATCCCGACCCTGCCCGGATGCCCGATGCGCCGAAACTCATTTATCCGCATCATCGAGTCATCCGACATCTTGAACAGCGCGCTCTCATTGCTGAAGCAGTTGTGCCAGATATTGACGTCCGGATTATAGATGCCATCCTCATGCTCGTCGGTGAAACCGAAGCCCGACACATGCGTCGCATAGGCTCCGGTCACCGACACGATCATGCCCACTGAATGAGTCGGATAGTGCATTGGAGGGCCTCCCGCCGTCTCTAGCCAATTGTCTCCCCCACGCCACTTCATCACATCGTAGAGCCCATGATCCCAGTCATGGTAGTACTCGCCCTCGCCATAGACTATTCTGCCGAAGGCGCCTTGGCGAAACCGCTCCCGGCAGTACAGCGCCGTGGGGTGGTAGTAGCTGGTCTCACCGATCATATAGATGAGCCCGGTGTCCTCGACGGTCTGAACCAGCTCAGTTATCTCATCCATGCTTATCGCCGAGGGCACCGCCGAGTACACGTGCTTGCCGGAGCGCAGCGCCTGTACTGCCTGGGGGCCGTGCAGCCAGTTCTGCGTGATGACCACGATCGCATCCACATCAGTCTCGCACAGCTCGTCCAGTGACGGGCACGTATCAGGGACCTCAAAGCGCTCGGATTTCTCTCTCAGCTTCTCCGCATTCAGATCGCAGAGGATTACCCGCTCCACCAGCGGATGTGCCTTGAACAGCGGGATAAAGCTATTGGCGAAGGAGCCAACTCCGCAAATACCCACTTTGATACTCACTGGAATTCACCTTTCCTTGTTTCGGTCATATGATGATGGCCGGGATTGGCACCTACTTGTCCGGCTTCGCTACCGTCAGTGTCGCGTCGCCTGTCGTTTCCACGGAGTAACAGCCGTCACTCTGCCGCAACACGCGCACACCGTGCGGGATGATGAACGCAGACCCCTCCGCGAAGTTGTAGACGTAACCCTTCGAGTAGTCCTTTCCATCCGCGTATCCGCGGACGAAGGTCACGTCGCCTAACGAGAGCCTGTATAGATCGCCCTCGCGTTCCACGCTTTCGATCTTGTAACACGCATTCCGCACGCGGTCATTTTCAATGATTATCTCTCGTCCCACCAGCGTCTCATCTGTCGGCAGCGCGCAATTCACCCACACGTGGCCCTTCCCCGCCATGTCTTTGTCCATCTTGGTGATGATGCCCTTGTAGCCGGGTCCATCCAGAGTGATACCAAAGTCCCCCAACGCCAGCTTCGTCCCACGTATCAAACCGGCCTCTTGCACCTGCCCATTACGCACTCTCAGCCACCCGATAGCGCCCGCGAACTCCAGCCCATCCCCGACTCTGACCACCGCATCATCACTGGCGCTGGACACCAGGTAGTCCACCGCTCCGTCGGCAAGCATGACTTTCACTGCCGCAGGCTGGGATGCGGGCGGCGCCTCACTTATCTCAAGCCGCTCCACTGACCCGACATTTGGCTCATCAGTGTACGGCTCGATGATCCCCACAAAAGTGCTCTCCAGGTTCTCCCCGGTGCGATGAGCCAACAGGTAACGCAGCCACTTGGGGTTCCCCGTCTTATTCTGCGGTGGCTCGACATCGCCGAGCGCCACGTCATCCACCTGTGTTAGGCAGTGATAGCGCAGGTGGATACCGTCTTTGTCCGTGATGCCCCGCCAGCCTGCCTCGCCCTTCCAGTCCACGCAGAAGCTGCTGGGCGGTTGCTCGTCGCGCTCGACATTACCTATCCACGAATAGCCATGCTTCTCCGCCCCTTTAGTTTGCTCCTTGAACGGGGTATCCGGCCCATAGTAGCTACCCGTCTTCTGCTGAACAAGCTCTAAGCCGCTACCGCTGACTTCACCTGGCGGCCCGTGGAACGAATACACGTGGTCATTCCCGCCACGCACGCGGAATACGTCGAGCGCGTATCCCTCACCATCGCCAAGCTTCACAAATGCCACGGTGCGCTGATACATCTCCACCCCATCATAGACTTCCGGGCTGTCCACGCGCACCGCCCCGAAGTCCTCAAACTGGCAGAAGAGCTCCGGGTGCCCGACCCAGTTGAAGCTCTGCTGTATCTGGTTCACCAGCACCGTGTTATGCGAAATGGTATTGCGGTTCGAGTACATCCGCTTCGGCCAGTGGCTGCAGAACTCCGGATAGCCCAGCTCAGGCATCATCGTGACGCCCTTGTAGTACATCCCCATGTTCAGCCGGTCCTGATGGCCGTGACCGCCATTGCGTCCGTAGTACATCCACAGACCGATCCCCGGTGCTCCCCATCCGTACTCAAGCGAGGCCAGCCCGTAGCCTGTCATGTTATGTCCGCCCTCAAACGGGTTCCTCTCAGCCTTTGCCGCAATCTCGGCAATGTCCTTGGCCACCCAGTCCGGATCGGGGCTGTAGATGTCCCGCGCTATAGTCCTCGCGCTCTGCCTCCCGGCATAGTGCGCCGCCAGCCCGATAGTCGGGTCCTTGAGGTACTTGTAGCCCCGCGCTATATACTCCGCCCCGGCTACCACCTTCCCCGTGCTCCCACAGCTTCCACAGTCCCCTATATTCGGTGTCGCATACCCCATCACCACGATATTGAAGCCGCCCAGAAACGTGGCCTTGAACTGCGGGAAATCCCGATACACATCGTGCTTCGTGTACCCGTCATAGTCTGCCACCAGGTCCGCAACCTTGCCGATATTCCCGCCCCAGGACATCGAGTAACCCGGCGCCGCCTCTGCACCTACGCCGTCGCGGTCTATGGCTCCCACGATGACGCCCGGTATGTTCCCACCATCTGCCGCAAAAACCCAGTCCAGCCACTCCTCGGTCTCCGGATTCTGATCCAGAGCCAGCGCACAGAACGTAATTGCCCTCTGGTGCATGCCCTGATTCCCCCGCGCATCCCCACTCATCACCGCCTTGGCTCCCTCGCGCAGAATCCCGTCATCCAGGTTCTGCACCAGCAACTCCCGCGTCCCCTTCTCCCCTATCTTGTATTCCTTGGCCTTCTCCGCCAAAAACTCATACGTCTCCGTAGCGTCCCTCGTCCCGGAAAGCACCATGCCCACGGAACCGGCCAGAGATGACACCACGCTACATTCCCAGATGTTACCCTCCACCTTCCCCGCATGACCGCCCGAGTGGTAGTAGTGCAACTTCGTGTACGGACGGATGTCGTAGTCCGGGTACACGTCGGCGATCCGGTCCAGCATCAACAGCGCCTTGTGCGCGTACTTCTGCTCCCCAGTGTACAGGTAGCCATTCGCATAGACCGACACCAGCTTCCGGATGAACCCCCACTGCCTCCAGTTATAGTACCCAATGAACAAAAAGCGATTGCCGTCTTCGTCGAAATAGCCGAACCCGTCATCCACTCCATACTTGTGCAGCGGATCATTGGGATCCGGGTGTTCTGCATTAAAAAGCAAGCTGTGGTCCGCTTTCTCAGGATCGAAAGCTCCCGTCTCATCAATCCCGCTATCGTAGTACTTGGCGAAATCATTGGTCGGAAAGACGGCGCCGCATGACGGGCAGGTCAGCTTCCAGGGCTTGTCCAGGATGTCGGGGTTGTACGGGTACCCGCCGAACCGGTCAATGTCATGCCCGCAGTTAAGGCATCCGGGCCGCACCTGGATACCGTCAATCTTGTTCATACTCACATCAATGGCGCGCGGCAGCTTCTGCCCCGGGATCAGCTTCCAGAGGAAATCATCACTCAAATACATGTGCGCCTCTGCCGTAGCTGCGGCTGCGTCCCGCTGTGCCTTGGCCCAGTCGTACTTCTCACAGTTGGCCCGCAGGTTCGCTATCCTCTCCCCCGTGTACCAGCCGCCGTAGTCACGCACCGCGTGTGCCGGCATATTCGCCGCTGCAATCAGCAGTCCCACCGTCACCATCGCGCAGAGTACTCCCACATGCCTCATGCTCTCGACCTCCACAACAATCACCTTCCTGCCTTCGCCCTGCAATATTGCATCGTCTTTTCCCTATTCCCCACGTCGTGAACCGCCACCTTGCCCCCCCCAACACCTGGCAGCTCTCGCCCACTTCAAGACTACTTCCAGTTCGCCCTCACACACGAGTCGCTGCTTCTTGCTCAGCTCCCGTTGACCTCAAGCCGGTTTAGTCCGTGCGCCAGTACCAGCTTCTCGCCTATGACCAGATCGCTGTTCGCATGATGCGCAAACTGCAACTCTCTGGTTTCCCCAGTAGCCGCCGCAAACGTCACCGAACTCACACTCGCCCCTCCGAACCGTGTAACAAATTTCTCCACATCCACAGCATCTTCCCGCATATTGACAATATCTATCTCCAGCCCGACCACATCGTTGACTCTGCGCACCGTCTCATAGCGCATCATCCCATATAGAAGCGGCGAGAAGATCGGGGCCTCCAGCGGATCCAGATTCGGCTTCACCACCATTAGCCCCTCGGCTGCATCGAATGCAATACCCTCTGCTGCCAGCAGTATCGTCCACACATTCAGATTATCTATGTAGTGCCTCCCGTAGAAGTTCTCTCCGGTGTCGGGATCGAATAGCAGCAGTGACTGCCAGGGATCGCGGGCCCCCTCGAGCAGGAAGCGCTGGAATTTCTCCACCAGCCCGAATCCCACTTCGGCCTCATCGTGATACAGGGACGCGGCCGCAAATTCGAATATCTCCGTGGGCGTAACACAGTGGCTTTGCGCGTTTCGCGTTGAGCTCAAATCCCGCGAGCCGTCGGGCTTCACACCGGTCGTCGCCCCCAGAGACGTGTCCGCGATATTCAGTCTCTTGATGCTGTGGATTGCCGATGTCACCCGCTCCGTTGGCAGTATCTCGCCCAGCTTCAGCAGACGCCCCAGCAACTGCCCATAAAGCTGCCCGATAAAACACGTTGACGAAAAGTCCCCGAGCTTGCTGTCCCGAAACAGCGCGTAGTACTCACCCGTCCACAGCTGCTCCTCGAAGTTCGTGGCCGCTGCATCGCCCCACTCCCGGCAGCGGGCCGCAAATTCCTCATCGCCCATCACCCGCGCCATCTTCTCGCCGGCTTTTAGCGCCGGCAGCGTGAACTGCGCCACATACACTGCCGTCCCACGTACCGGCCACGTGTCCCACGCCGTATCATATATCCCGTTGCAGTTAGGCAGACAGTCACCATCCGTATCCAGCGTCATCGCGAACTCGACTGCCTTTTTCGCCGCCGCATACATCCGCTGCAGGTATTCCTTTCCCCCGTACCACAAATAGTCTAGATAGACGTTCATCACGAACGAGACGGAATTCTGTTGCCGGAAGGCCACGTAGTGCGGAGTGTCCATGCTTCTGTTCCCCAGTCCGGTCGGTATCTCGCCCGACTCGCGCTGTCCGGCGGCAAGCAGCTCAGTCGCGTGATGAGCAAGCTCGGGAAACAGCATCGGGCACGCGAACATATCATACGGCCGCAGCGCCGCCATTTCCATTAGCCAGCCCGGCGTCTCCCCGAGCGCGAAACGCCCATCCCGCACCCACCATGAGGCCAGCGCCAGTACATAGGTGTTCGCAATCAGCGCCTGCTTCACGGAATCAGGTAGATTGCTCGTTGCCACCAGCGACTGCCATTCCCCGCTCTTCTCCCGCAGGTAGCTGCACTTCTCCCCAACATACTCCGCCACATCCCAGGCCCCGTCGAACCAGTTCGCATACATGTGCCCCACAAATACGCCGTTCACGTCATAGTGGTTCGGCATATACCACGCCAGGACGAAACTAACTTCCCGCTCTTCACCCGCCGCAAGCTCCACCTTTGCCGCCACCGCACCCGTCGGCGCCACCCTCGACGCGCTCCTCAGGTCCCTCGTTGTATCCAGCGGCCCCGCAGCTTCATGCAGCCGCCCCTCCTCCCTGAAAGGCCCCCAGAAGTCACCCCAATTGGTCTCAGCGTTGTACTCGGGCAGCACACTCGCTTCCACTCCCTTCGCTCCCAACACTGTGATGGCATACTCATGCCCGGCAACGGTGTCCTCTCTCCGCGTGCCCATGACCACGCCCGTGAGCCCCGCGCTCTGCCGCGCCGCGTTGCAGTTGTTGATGATCTCTCCTGCCGGTGCACCGATGTCATTACACCACGATACCGCCACACTGCACGCCACTGGTCTTTCCGTAGGATTGGCTAACTTGAAGGTCAATATGATGGCGGGAATCGCCGAGTTCTTCGCATCATAGGGGATGAATGGACATAGTGCCTCCAAACTCACCTCCACCGGCAACGCTGCATCATCATACGCAATATCCACGAACGGATAGCGGCCGGTGTATGTCAGGTCAGCTATGGCCGCAATGCCCGCGGGTGTCTCGGCCTGCAGCATCCGCGCACACCGCCGTCCCGATGAATCCCATGCGCTCACCGCCAGGAAACTGCCCGGCAGCAGCATCTCCATTTCCGGTAGCCAGTTATTCTGCAGGCTGCTCTGCGCGAAGGCCCCATCCGTCGCCAGTTGCAGCCCCCCCGTCCCCAAACCGCACAGCACCACCCCGTTTTGAGCCTCGCCCATCCCGTAGGTTATCCCGCAAGTCATTGCGCCACCTCATTTCGAAGGATTCGGTCTGTTCTATCCCCTCACCACCCCATTTCTCCACCCGGATCTCCTCTGACCTGCTTCTTTCACGGCAGAAGTGGCCTCCCGGCATACATTCCCATACATGAAGGAATCCCTGCCGGCTTTGCGGAAGAGGACACTGTAGCACGACAGCCATCAGGGGAGGAACCGAAATGAATCTGCAGACTGTAGCCATTTTCGGGGGCAGCGGCAAGGTCGGTAGCCGCATCATTGACATATTGGTGGACAAGGGCATCGCCGTCCGTGCCCTCATCCATCGCACTCCCATCACCACTCCCGGCGTCGAGAGCATAACCGGCAGCATCGCCGCGCCCGAGACCGTCGCCGAAGTCGTCAGGGGCGCTGATGCCGTCATCCATCTCGCCACCATGAAAGAGGACCCGCACAGATTCTTTGATGTCAGCATCCGTGGCACTTTCAACGTCCTGGAGGCCTGCCGCAACGAGCAGGTCCGCCAACTCATCCTCTTCAGCGGGGACGCCGCCCAGGGCATCTGGTTCTACCCCCAGCCCATACCCATCAATGAAACCCACCCCAAGGCGGCCTACCCGGGATACTACGCCTTCAGCAAAGTCATCGAGGAAGTTATGGCCGAGCAGTACGCCATCCAATACGGCGTCCCCGTCTCGATTCTGCGCTGCTCATGGATCTTCGAAAAAGACGACCTGCTCGGACATTTCTCCCTGCTCGACAACGTCAATCCCGCCGAGCCCGGCCATGGCTTCGGCGCTGTTGGCGACGAAATTATGGCCCTCGTCAAAGCCGGCAAAGAGCATGTCGCTCTCCAGGTCAACGGCGACGGTGAGTACTACTACCGCCACATCGTCCACCTAGATGACGTCATGCAGGCCTTCGACAAGATCCTCGGCAACCCCACCGCTCTCGGCGAGGACTTCAATATCGCCAGCCCGGCCCCGTTCGAGTACAGCGTCGCCGGCGCCTACCTTGCCAACAAGCTCGACCTGCCCACCATTGACATCCCCTGCCCTGACTATCATTCATTCGCCATTGACATTTCCAAGGCCCGCTCCGTACTCGGCTATGCACCACAGAACGACATCTTCACCATGATCGATCGCGCGATCACCTATCGTGAGCAAAACGCCTAATCACCTGCTGCTGTCCTGAGCAATCAAAGAAAGGAAGACTAAATCATGCGTAAGTTCCATCACATGGGTCTGCCCACCGATGACAAGCAACCGGGCGAGTGGTACGTCGAGGAGACCAAGGTCTGGGTGACCAACCCGGAGGACCATCCGTACAAGGTCGAGTTCCTGCGCTACGAGCCCGACAGCCCGGTGACCGGGCCCATCCGCGACCTGCCGCACATGTGCTTCGAGACCGACGACTACCAGCGCGAGATCGAGGGCAAGGAGGTCATCCTTGGCCCCTTCCGCCCTGACGACACGCGCACGGTGGTCTTCGTCATCGAGGACGGCGTGGCGGTCGAGTATATGCAGTACGATACGCCGACCTGGGAGCAGAGCTAGGTCGGGCGCGGCGGCCCTCAGGGGTGGAGATCATGAAGTGGGAGAAGCTCAAGCATACGCCGCACTACGGCAACGTCTACCGGGCCGAGGTCCCGGGTGGATGGCTCGTGCTCGCCGACACCTGGGCCAAGGACGATGAAGACAACTACGATTCCGCCGGCGTCGGCATCACCTTCTACCCCGACGCCTGGCATGAGTGGTCGATCGAGGAAGACGACGCCGCGAAGGAGTGAGGTCGCATGTCCATCGAGGGCAAGGCCAGCGCGGCCAAGCGCGCGAGGAGGTGAACCGGCATGAACCGACTTAAGCGCCTGCGTGTGGAGGGCTTCAAGTCCTTCCGCGAGGCGGAGCTTGAGTTCGGCAACCTGACGGTGCTCATCGGGGCCAACGGCGCCGGGAAGTCCAACCTGGTCTCGCTGTTCCGGATGCTTGCCGCAAGCATGGACGAGAAGCTGCAGTTGTGGATCGGGCAGCAGGGGGGGGCGAACACCGTTCTCCACTACGGTGCCCGCACGACGCCGTGGATGAGCTTCGAGCTCGAGTATGATACCGACATCGATGTGGAGTACTATGCCGCCCGCCTGATGCAGGCCGCACCTGACAAGCTCGTGTACGACGGCGAGAGTCTGATGTTCGTGTCTTCTCCCGGGGTCCCGGAGCCGCGCGTGATCAAGACGCACGACAGTGGCTACGAGGAAGCAGCTGTCCTTTCGGACGACGCGGAAGAATGCCGGGCCCGCTTTGGGGCCCGAGCGGACATAGGGCAATGGCGAGCCTACCACTTCCACGACACCTCACTGCTGGCCCGCGTCCGCAAGCAGCAGTACAAGCATGACAACGAGTACCTGTACGAGGACGGGGCCAA
>Ga0180432_10011069_pt1 | contig 10686 bp, 9 predicted proteins | sample SS_ome_10_FD_132414 | JGI IMG/M metagenome (GOLD analysis project Ga0180432, IMG submission 132414) | Hypersaline lake sediment archaeal communities from the Salton Sea, California, USA - SS_1_MS_2 metaG | ecosystem: Environmental > Aquatic > Non-marine Saline and Alkaline > Hypersaline >...
CGTGGTGCGTGTTTCGTATTGCGTATTACGCCTCACGCCTCACGCCTCCACTTCCCCATCAGACAGCGTAATGGTCCGGGTCGCCCGCCCCGCGATGTCCCAGTCGTGCGTCACGAGCACGACCGTCTTGCCCTGGTCGACCAGTTCCTCGAACACCCGCAGGACCGCGTCCGCCGTCACCGAATCGAGGCTGCCCGTGGGCTCATCGGCGACCAGGATGGGCGGGTCATTCGCCATAGCGCGGGCGATAGCGACGCGCTGCTGTTGCCCACCCGATACACCCGAGGGCAGCTTGTGCGCGTGCTCCCCGATCTCCATCTGCTCAAGCAGATGCATCGCCCGCTCGCGCCGTCGCCGGATCGAATACCGGCCCGCAAAATCCATCGGCAAGGTCACGTTCTGCAGCACCGTCAGCGTGGGCAGGAGCTCAAAGGACTGGAAGACAACGCCCACGTTCTGGCCGCGCCACCGGGCGGTCCTTTCCGGTCCCATCCCGTGCACCGGGCTGCCCGAAACCCAGATCTCCCCCTCCGTCGAGCGATCCAGCCCGGTGATCATGTTGACGAGCGTCGTCTTGCCAGCGCCCGACTTGCCGGTGATGACAAGGAATTCCCCCGCGTCCACCTGCAGGTCGATGCCCTTGAGCGCCACGACCGCGCCCGCGAGCCCCTCATACTTTTTCACCACCCGTCGCAGCTCGATCACCGGCCCATCACCCTGGCTCTTGTCTCCATTCGCCGTCAATCCGAACATAAGCATCTCCTCACATCGCTCGCGCCAAAAGACCGAAAAAGTTTCGGCTTCCGCTCCAGTCACAAATGCACGACCAATCTCCAATCTCCAGTCTCTGTTCTCTATTCTTCAATCTCTATTCTCTATTCTCCAATCGCCAACCGCTGCCCTACCGATTCACCCGCTCATCCACAATCTCCCCATCAGCCAGCACGAGCGTGAACTGGGCCCGCCCGGCCAGGTCGTTATCGTGGGTGACCATCAGGATCGTCTTGCCGCCGCTCGCCAGATCCTCAAAGAGCCGAAAGACCGAGGCGGCTGTCCTCGAATCCAGGTTGCCCGTGGGCTCATCTGCGGCCAGGATCGGCGGATCGTTGGCCAGGGCGCGGGCAATTGCGACGCTCTGCTGCTGCCCGCCCGAGAGCGCCGCGGGCAGTTCGTGCGCATAGTCGGCCATTCCCACCTGTTCCAGCAGGTGCATCGCCCGCCCGGCCCGCTCGCCCGGGGAATATCGCCGGCAATAGTCCATCGGCAGTATGACGTTCTCGACCGCCGTCAGCGTGGGCAGCAGTTGGAAGAACTGAAAGATGACGCCCACGGTGCGGCCGCGCCACACGGCGATCTGCTCCTCGGTGAGCGTGTGTACTGCCGTGCTGCCTACGACTATCTGGCCCGCCGTCGGTCGATCGATGCCGGTGACCATGTTGATCAACGTCGATTTGCCGCTGCCCGACTTGCCGATGATAGACATGAACTGGCCGGCATTCACCTGCAGGTCTATGCCTTTGAGCGCCGTAAAGCTGCCCGCCGCGCTCCTGTACGTCTTTATTACCTGTTGCAGGTCCACCAGGTGCGCACGGCCGTTTCCACCGTGCCCGTTCGATCTCTGCGATCCGTTGCGCTTGAGACTGATTCCAAACATCGTCACCTCTGGCTGATCTTGGATTTTCGTCGCCCGTCCGGGGCGCACGGGAACATCGCACCCAGGTCCAGATCGCAGCGGCTCACCGAGAGCAGCGGCAGACCTAGGTCGCGGAGTTTTGCGAGCACCCCGTGCAGGGCGGCCTGGTCCACGATGGGTCCGGAAAGGAACATCTCTCCGTCCTCTCCTGGAATCAAGGCCAGGTCCTCGAACCACTCAGACCAGGAACCTTGAAGGTGGCCCTTGACCCTGATTTGATAGTATGCACGTCCCAGAAGGCTGTCCTCCAGGAAGCGCGCCTCCCACTCCGCCACCAGGCGCCCCTGGCTCAGCACCGCCACGCGGTCGCACAGCCCTCGCGCCACGTCCAGGCATCGCGTGGCCAGGACGACCGTCGTGCCGTGCTCGCAGGCCAGCGTCCTCAGCCGGTCTTTGAGCCCCAGCGGGTCCTGACCCAGCGCTGGCTCGTCGAGAAGGAGGATGGGCTTTGCCAGGAGGGCGCGCGTGGTCAGGCCGGGATTCCCCTCCAGGGCCACGTGGACCTGGAGACGGGCCGCGCCCCGCTCGCACACGACGTCGCGGCCATTCACGAGCACACGACCAGCGGTCGGCTTGAGCATGCCGCCGATCACCTTGAGCGTGGTCGTCTTGCCCGCGCCCGCGTGGCCGAGCAGGCCCAATACCTGCCCAGCCCGAACGGACAGCCACAGACAGGTCACCGCAGCCACGGCCGGCCTGCCGCCTCTGCGGCGGTACGTCTTGCTCAACCCATCCAGCTTGATGGCGACGGACATAACCTTACCCTGCCTCCCATGTGTCTGAACTCGAATACGCGTTCAGTATAGCAGGGGAACGGGTGTACTGTCATGTACCGGTCGAGACATTTTGGGGATGATTCTGAGGAAATGGTTGGGGGTGTAGCGCTATGTATCGAAAGGTGTATCAGAGCAGGCGCAGTTCTCGAGCCCGGGCCACGGCCTGCACACGGTTGTGTACGTCCAGCTTGGCATAGATATTGCTGGCGTGCCGCTTGGCGGTCCCGACCACGATGGTGAGCCTGTCGGCGATCTCACGGTTCGACAGGCCGTCGGCGATCAACCGCAGCACTTCCATCTCGCGCTCGCTGAGTGGCTCAAGGAGAGTTTCAGGTTTCAAGGTTTCAGGTCTCAGGTTGGAGGCTGGCGTGACTGTTGACCTGGAACCAGAAACCCGAGACCTGGAACGGTCTTGTTCGAACGCCGCCAGGATCTCACGCACGTAGCCCACTGCAATCCCTCTACTCGCCGCCAGCCGCAGCAATTCCGCCATCGGAGCGCCCTCGTCAACAAAGACGCGGACATAGCCCTCAGGCTCAGCCAGCGACAGCGTGCGCCGGAACACGGCGAGCGCCTCGTTGATCTTGCCCTGGCCCTGGAGCACCGATGCCTGGAGTACCAGGAGCTCGATGGCGACACCCGTCCACCCGGCAGCCTCCACGCCCTGGAGCAGCGGCGTCAGGACGTCCATGGCCACGTCGAACTCGTGCCGGGCGATCAAAAGCCGCACCAATGTAGATCGCTCGACCACACGCACGTATAGGGCGATCTGCCCGCTGGCACCACCTTCTGCTTTCTGGACCTGCCCCAGCGAGCCGGCCCAGCGTGCGGCGGCCTCCAGATTGCCCTCTGCCACCCACAGACGGGCGCGATGGGCATGCACCTGGCGGGTCGTCAGCGGAGAAACCCGGTTGTCGAGTGAGAGCCGCTCAGCCTTGCGGAAGAGCGCGTGTGCAGCGCCGATATCACCCAGGGCCCGTTTTGCCCGCGCAGCGAAGACATAGCTATCAGAAAGCATCTCTGCGTTTCCCCACTGCTCGCCCAGTACGACACTGTCAGTCAGGTAACGGTCGGCGTTTTCCAGGTCGTTTTGCTCGCGCAAAACCTCGCCCAACCCCTGGTAGACCAGACTAATGCCCAGGGGAGGACGTTCGCCCTCGCTCACATCTGGCCGCCGTTCGTCCACTCGGGCAAGGTGCAGACTTTTCAGAAAGACATCTTTTGCCTGCCGAAGGTGTCCCTGCATCACGTGCAAGTACCCGAACGTAAAGGTGGACAGCATGGTCATGAACGTGCTGCCGGCCGCCTCGCTGAGTTCCAGCATCTCGCTAAAGGCCCGTGTAGCTGCGGTCACGCCTTCGTCAAAGTACTGGGTGAATCCCAGGAGCCATGCGACCATCGTGCGGGCGAACACGTTGCCCTCCGGCAGGTACTCGAACGCCTGGCGTGCAAGCTTAGTGGCGCGGGGCAGATCTGCCTCTAAGATGGCCTGGTAGGCACGAATGGCGGCGATTTGGCCCAAAAGGTCACGGTTGTCGGTCGTGGGGTGGCCCAACTGCATGCCGCGCTCGACGTCTTGAAGGACCGTCTCGATGGCATCCACTTGCCCTGCGATGGTCAGGGCCTCGGCGCGGAAGATACCCAGTTGGGGCCGGGAGCGGACCAACCCGGCGGGCAGTGCGTCCAGCCAGGCCAACACCCGGGTCACCTCGCCGTGCATCAGAGCCATCGGTGCCAACTGCTCGATCAGGCGCGCTGCCCACTCGAAATCTCCGGCGTCCAACAGGTGGTTCACAGCCTGGTCCGCCATGCCGTTGCGCTCGTACCACTCGGCCGCCCAGCAGTGCAGGTCAACCACTCGATCGGGCATATCGTGTTGCAGGTGATTCTGTAAAAAGTCGGCAAAGAGGCGGTGGTAGCGATACCACTCTCGCTGGTCGTCGAGGGGGATCAGGAACAAGTTGTCCTGTTCCAACTGCCTCAAAACCGCATCGCTATCGCCACGCCCGGTCACGGCATCACAAAGCGGAGCGGTCAGCCGGTCCAGGATGGCGGTCTGGCACAAAAAGTCGTGGATCTCTTCAGGCTGCTGCGCCAAAACCTCCTCGGCCAGGTAGTCGATCACGTGGCGATTGCTGCCGCTGAAGGCGGTAATGAAATCGGCCACGCGCTCCGTGGCCTTGCCGCGCATGGACAGAGCGGCCAGTTGCAGCCCGGCGATCCAGCCCTCGGTCCGGGCCTCCAGCGCGGCGACGTCCTCCGTCGAGAGGTTGAGGCCCATGGCATCGTTGAAGAACACGGCCGCTTCATCCGGGGTAAAGCGCAGGTCGGCGGCGCGGAGCTCGGTGAGCTGCCCGCGGGTGCGCAGACGGGCCAACGACCAGGGAGGATCGGTACGGCTGACGATGACCAGGTGCGCGTGCGGTGGCAGGTGATCCACCAGAAACAGGAGCGCATCGTGGATGGACCGCTGCTCGATGACGTGGTAGTCGTCCAACACCAGCAGTAGGTCGGCAGGATGGGCGGCCAGGCTGTTGACCAGCGCCGTGAGGGCGGAACTCTGTGATGGAGACTGGGACGATTGAGACAGCGCACGAGCGTCGAAGCTGACATGGACGTTCACGGTTTCCAGCGCACCGGTCAGGTACGTGAAAAAGCGCGCCGGATCGTTATCTTCGTCGTCGAGCGAGAGCCAGGCAAAAGCCGGTGCTTGCTCAGCGCGTGCGCTGCGGACAGCGCGTAAGCTGTCCGCAGGCTGGACCCCGTCGCCGGCTGGTCCTGTCTCAGCGCCGGCCCGCCGGCGCTGCACCCACTCGGCCACCAGCATGGTCTTGCCGAATCCAGCCGGAGCAGAGACGAGCAACAGCCGGCAGCCCGGGCGCAGCCCCTCGTCCAAGCGTTGGATCAGGCAGGGCCGGGACACCAAGTTGGGGTGAGCGGCCGGTATGTACAATTTGGTCGCCAGGAGCGGAACGCCCTGCGCATCAAGGGAAGACAGTGCAGTCATTGTACCCCTTGGGATGAGGACACAACGGTAGGCCCTAGTCCAATAACTTGGACGTTATAGCAATAACTACCGTTAATCTACCCCGGTTCATCCGCTTTGTCAAGCGCAAACCTCCGAGGTTTGGCCCTGTTCACTGTCCGTCGAAAACCTCGGAGGTCCGATAGGACCACTCCGCCACGCTAGGTCTGTGGCAGGATCACTCCCTTGATAAAGCCCCGCGGCTTTTCCCGCATGGCCTTGAAGGCATCGTCCACACCCTCCAGCGGGTAAGTGTGGGTCACGAGCGAGGCCATGTCCAGCTTCCCACTGCCGATCAGGTCGAGTCCTGCCTTCATGCACCGGGTCAGGTACTCGTTGCGGCTCTCGCGGGCGTTGATCACGTTGATCGCCTTCCAGTTCCACTGTCCTACGTCTATCGTGCGCAGGCCATCCGCGTGATAGCCCACGATGGAGAGGGTGCCGTGTGCCTTGACCATCTCGCCGGCCAGCGAAAGCCCACCTGGAGGGATACGCGCTTGCCTCTTGCTCTGCGTGCCAACTGTGAAACTCGGAGAATCAGACACCAGAGGCCTCGACCCGCACGAGCACGTCGTTTTCGCCTACGGGAGGGACGGGGACCTCCCTGATCTCAGACCTCTCAGGACCCACCAGAACGCTGGCTCTTATGAACGCTCCTCCTCGAGAGAGGATCGCGCATATTCTACCGTACACAGCCCAGGAGGGCAACAGCACCCAAACCACCGATCAGCGCCGGGCACTTGACGGGGCAAACTGGGATAGGATTCGGCGCATTCAAGGTGCAACGCACCTGACAGGTGCGTTGCACCTTCCCTGGTGTCCGATTTTAAGGTTGCCCCCCTTGACAAACTCCGATTTCTGGGTATAATTATGGCACAGTGCTTTATGCTGTAAAGTACTGTACAGTACAGAATACTTTATAATATCAAGGAGGTTGCTCATGTCGGAACGTATCAGCCTGAAGGAACTGGAACGAAAGGCCTGGAGGTCGTTCTTCCAGGATGGCCTGTGGGATATCTATCTGGGCCTCTTGCTCCTGGGAATGGGCAGCGGCAGGCTGGCCAGTTACATTGGCCTGCCGGAAGAATCGGGGTGGAGTCTCCTCCCCAATCTGGCAATGTCAATCGTATCCATGATCTTATTGTGGGCCGGAAAGAGATTCATCACCGTCCCTCGGATGGGCCGGGTCAAGGTGGGCCAGAAAGGGAAGGCGAGGAAGAGGAAGGCCAGGATGCTGGTCACGGCTTCCGTCCTCGTGGAGGTCGTGCTGTTCGTCATCGAGCTGGTTGCGTATAGGAATCCACCCCGTCGGCTGAACCTGACGACCGTCTTCCCCGCAGTCTATGTGCTCAACATGTTGGTCATATTCAGCCTGGGGGCCCACTTTCTGGACTTTTCCCGGCTGTACCTGATTGGTGTGATGTACGCCCTTCCGGTGCCGCTGGACATTGCGCTCGACGAGTTCGCCGGCATCGACATCGGGTTCGCCGCATTCGCCGCCCCGGCGGCCGTCATCCTGCTCATCGGGACGGCCCTGTTCATCCGTTTCCTGCACGACTACCCGGTGCCGGTGGAGGGCCCAGTCATCGAAGGGGTACGTGATGGCAACCGCTGAAGCTGCCACCGCTGACCTGCAGACTATCGCGGACATCGACCGCATCATCCACGAGCCGGCTCGGCTCATGATCCTGGCCCTCCTGTATGTAGTCGAAAGCGGGGATTTTACCTTCCTGATGCGCCAGACCGGGCTGACGTGGGGTAACCTGTCCTCGCACCTGAGCAAGCTGGAGGAGGCGGGCTATGTCGAGGTCGAAAAAGAGTTCATCGGCAAAAAGCCACATACCATGCTCCACCTTACCGGCGATGGGCGGCTGGCGTTCCGCGAGTACCGGCAGCGCATAAAGCACGTGCTCGACGACTTGCCGGACTGAGGGTATCCATTTCTACTATACGGCCTCCAGCCCTCCCCCCATCATTACGAGGCGCGCAGCGCAAGAGCAATCCCCGGCCTGGAAGACAGGAGATTGCCTCACTGCGCCCGCAATGACAGCTGCGTGCCCACACGCCCCCCCTGTCATTACGAGACCGCTCGCAATGACAACCGCTTGATCGCTGCGATGCCCAACTCCTACATACCGACTTGCAGCGGCGGGCGGGGTAGGGTAGAATCAAGCACCAGCTCAGATCAGGAGGTTTCAAGGTGCGTGAAGAGTCCCCGATCCCCAATCCCTATCGAGAGAGCTTCCCGGCCCTGTTGGGCCTGGTTGCCCTGACCCTCATTCTGGCCGTTGGCGGCGGCATCATGGTCGCGCTCGGCAAGTGGGATGCCGGCCTCATCGTGCCCGTTTCCATCCCGTTGGCCCTGTTTGGACTGCTGCTGCTGATCGTCTGGCTTCTGGGCGAGGTCCGGCGGCGGCGGGCCGCAGATTTTCTCGCCAGTGATCGCCCGCTGGTACACTGGACGTATGCCCCTCAGGAATGGCAAGAGATCATGGGCGAAAAGTGGGAGGAGGCAAAGGGCGACTGGAAGTTGACGGCGGGCTGTCTGACCGGCCTGTTTGGGCTGGTCGGCTTACTGGTCGGACTGATGATCATGGCCGATGACATGTCGTCCCATCAACCATTCCTGGAGACGGCCATCGAACTGATCTCCGGTGGGCTCATCGGGACAGCGCTGGGGGCACTTGCGGGCGCGCTCATCGGACTGCCGGTGGCCAGGGGTAACTATCTGGCCGCTCGCAAGCTGTATCGCCGTTCTCTCCCGGGCCAAGTGGCGGTGGCCGCAACAGAGTTCTACGTCAATGGCCACTACTTTGATGCAAACGGAGCAACCATCCAGGGCGTTGACTTTCAGCCGGGCACCCCAGCGACACTGACGATCAGCACATATTACTGGCGCTTTAGGAGGCCGCCGGAGGATGAATGGGTGATCGTCGTGCCCCGCAGAATGGTGGAACAGGTCGAGGAGGTTATCCCACAGATCGTCGTGTCAGAGCCGGATAGGGAGGAGGAGTGACGTGGCATCTAACCTGTCGCTCGAGGATGTCGCCCGGCGACTGGACCAGGCCGGGATCGCGTGGGCAGTGTTCGCCGGGGCGGCGGCCTCTGCCTACGGCGCGACCCGACCGTTGACCGACGTGGATATCCTGATAGCATCCACCGATGGGGAACGGGTGGCGACCCTTTTCCCCAAAGGCGAGGTCAGGCAGAGGGAGGATGGCTCCGTCCACATCGTGCAGCTACCCGGCTTTGACCTGGTGGCGGGGTTGGCCTGGCACCAGGCAGATGCTACCTATGTCTTTGACCTGGACGATGCAATGGCAGCACGGCTGCAACGCCACGAAATCGCCGGCGTCCCCGCGCCGGTCATCCCTCCCGAGGACAACATCCTGTTCAAGGCCATTGCCGGGCGCGGTCCGGAGGTGGGCAAGCACGACTGGGAGGACGTGCAGGCGATGATGGCACACCTGCCAGCGCTCGACTGGGAATACCTGCGCTGGCGGGCGGAGGCTGGCGGATCGGGGAGACGCGTGCAGCAGGCGTTGGCACGGCTGGAGGCATTGAGGAGTGGGATGGAGAGTGGAGAATGGAGAATGGAGAATGGAGACTAGAGATTGGAGGCTGGGGATGGGAGGACCAGAGAGTGAGAAGCCAGGGGTGACGCCGAGGGGGCGGATTTGAGGCAACGGGAGCTGACCGGGGCGTATGCGCGAGGGCTGTACCACGCCTGCGGGTTCGACGACGTGGAGGGCAGACCCCTCGTCGGCATCGCCAACTCGTGGAACGAGGCCGTCCCGGGGCACGTACACCTGGACCGGGTGGCGCAGGCGGTGAAGGCGGGCGTGCGCGGGGCAGGGGCTATCCCGCTAGAGTTCAACACGATCGCGCTGTGCGACGGAATTTGCCAGGGCCGGGGGATGCACGCCATCCTGCCCAGCCGCGACGTGATCGCCGCCTCGGTCGAGCTGACGGCGCGGGCCTACGGATTCGACGGGCTGGTGTGTTTGGCCTCGTGCGACAAGATCGTGCCGGGAATGCTGATGGCGGCCGCCCGGCTCGGTCTGCCAACCGTTTTCGTCACCGGCGGGCTGATGGCCGAGGGAGAGTGGCAGGGCGAGCGCATTGTCACCTGCGACGTCAAGGAAGCGATCGGCCGCACGCGCCAGGGCGAGATCACGGTCGATGAGTTGCACGAGATCGAGCGCGCGGCCTGTCCGGGGCCTGGTGTGTGCAACATGATGGGCACGGCCAACACGATGTGCGCCGTCGTGGAGGCGGCCGGGCTGAGCTTGCCGGGCAACGCGACGGTGCCCGCGTCCGCTGCACTGGGATCTGGCGGGAACGGTCACGTCAACCCCGACCTGTTGCGGCTGGCGACTGCGGCGGGGAGGCACGTGGTCGAATCAGTGGCGGCCGGCGTGACATTCCGCGACGTGGTGACACCGGCGACGCTGCGCAACCTGGTGGCCGTGGTGCAGGCCATCGGCGGCTCGACCAACCTGGTATTGCACCTGGGGGCACTGGCGACAGAGCTGGGCTATGATCTCACGCTCGCCGATTGGGACCGCATTGGGCGGGAGATCCCGCTCCTGGCCAGGTTCACGCCCTCGTCGCGCCTCACCGTGTCCGATTTTGGGCGCGCTGGCGGCGTATCCGCCCTGCTCAAGACGCTCGCGCCGCTGCTCGACCTGGAGGCGCCCACCGCCTACGGCTCCCGGCTGGCGCAGGTCGCCGCCGTGGCTGAGGTGCGCGACCCCCAGATCATCCGGCCGCTGGAAGATCCCCTCGCGCCAGGCGGCGGCATTGTCGTGCTCCACGGCAACCTGGCCCCTGAGGGGGCAGTCGTCAAGGCCAGCGGCGTCCATCCGGCCATGATGCGCCACACCGGCCCGGCGCGGGTCTTTGACTGCGAGGATGCGGTGCAAGAGTGCCTGCTGGGCGGCCGGGTTCAACCCGGCGACGTGCTGGTCGTGCGCTACGAGGGGCCGCGCGGCGGCCCGGGGATGCGGGAGCTATCGCTGCCGGCCGCGATCCTGGTGGGGATGGGGCTGGCGGACTCGGTCGCCATGGTGACCGACGGGCGCTTTTCTGGCGCTACCCGCGGGCCGTGCGTGGGACACGTCTGCCCGGAGGCGGCGGCCGGCGGGCCGCTGGCCGCCCTGCGCGATGGCGACGTGATCGAGATCGATATC
>Ga0180432_10011070_pt1 | contig 10685 bp, 9 predicted proteins | sample SS_ome_10_FD_132414 | JGI IMG/M metagenome (GOLD analysis project Ga0180432, IMG submission 132414) | Hypersaline lake sediment archaeal communities from the Salton Sea, California, USA - SS_1_MS_2 metaG | ecosystem: Environmental > Aquatic > Non-marine Saline and Alkaline > Hypersaline >...
CTGTTTGAGGCATCAAGGTGACCGGCACTTCCACAACTGCTCTCAGAAACGCCCCTTTTGGTGGTAACCAGATGCCATTTCCATCAAGATTGGTACACAAGTGCCGGTCACCTGAGTAAATACTTGATCTTGACCTATCCATCCGCTGCACTCCAAGCAACCTCCGTCTCATTGCCAGGCTTTCAGATCAAGATACCGGACTCTTCGACAAATTGCCGTAGACGCTGCATCTGTTCCCCAACAAAGCCGGACTCAAGAAGCTGAGTGCCAAGTCGCAACGGCAAGGTTGCACAATTGCCACCCAGAAAACAGAGCTGGCGAAGTACCAACATGCCAGCAAGGCTCTCTGGCAACGTCCCTGGAAGTGACCGGATCGATTCGTAGCCTCGAAGAAAGGCCTTCCACAATCCCTCTTGATTGTCTTGGGTTCGACTCCTCAAACTCCAATGGACAATGGCCAACTCCAGTGTCCGCCACGTTTTCATTGCGTTACCGAAGTCAAACAGAACGATCGTTCCTTCTGTGCCAAGCCGTACATTCGATATGACCAGGTCTCCATGGCATAAGCCAAACTCAGGTAGCTGGCGAGACTGTCTCTCGAGAAAACTCTCAAGGTGTGACGCAACATCTCGAAGATATGCGCTCTCCAGATTCGAAAGAAACTGACTTGAATGGAATACCTGTTCCTGCAGACATGACTTGACGTCCAGTTCGGGCACACCGAAATCAGTATCAAACTCATCTGCAGCGCTGTGTACCGAAGCGACTCTCTCGCCAATCCGCGACAGCAATTCCTCATCAAGTCTCGACGGAAGAGCAGGGGGAGCTTGTTCGAACAGCAACATCGTTCGGACTCCCTCCGGTGCAGTCACTCGGCACGCAAAACTACCATCTATCCTCCGCACAGGTTTAACGACTGGAATGCCGGACGTGGACAATGCCCACACAAACGATGCCTCCGCTTCCGTCCGTTCCAGTGATTGCGGTGGTCGATAGGCTTTCAGATAGAAATGCCCGGCTGCCGTTTTGACTCGATATACGTCTGCATCTCCGCGATCGAGAAAACGGCACGATTCTGGTTCTGGAATGCAGTAATCTCCAACAACCTGGGAAAGCAGCGCCCGCTCATCAAGTACCGAAGACTGAATTGGGAAGAACCTCGTACCCGTATAAGTGAACTCCTGTTCATGCATATCCACCCCCATAAGTCACGCACCCCAGCTTGGACAAAAGAGGATTCCGCAAAGCCCTGGCCCAAGCAGTCATTAGGCCGACGATTCTCCATCTAGCTCCCTTTGGGCCAACATGCTATCCGAGCAAAAACACAAAGCGCCCACCTACACCGTGATCGTGTGGGCGGGCTGTGTGTTCGTGCAGTATCTACCTCCAAAGCGCTCGTGCTGCCTAGGCCAATGTGGTTACGTGTACATATTCTATTGCCAAGCTGTGTGGATGTCAAGCGGGAGTGTGGGGTTGGCGTATAAGGATGGCAGGCCGGTCGTCGCCGCTTCTGCCACGGTCAGAACCGCCTCATCTTCCATTGACACCGCGATTTGACACGTCAGGGCGTTTGCACTACACTTGCGGGCAGGAGAGGCGGGACGGGCAATTTCAGTCACACAGGATGAGGGACGTGCATACCGTAGAGACGCAAGATTAGAGACGCAAGATTTTGCGTCTACACCGTGGACGCCCGAATTGCGCCAGTGCATCGGCGAGACGTGCATACCGTAGAGACGCAAGATTAGAGACGCAAGATTTTGCGTCTACACCGCGGACGCCCGAACTGCGCCAGCGCATCAGCGAGACCTGCATACCGTAGAGACGCAAGATTTTGCGTCTCTACCGTGGACGCCCGAACTGCGCCAGCGCATCGGTGAGACGTGCATACCGTAGAGACGCAAGATTAGAGACGCAAGATTTTGCGTCTGTACCGTGCACACCCGAACTGCGCCAGCGCATCGGTGAGACGTGCATACCGTAGAGACGCAAGATTTTGCGTCTACACCGCGGACGCCCGAACTGCGCCAGCGCATCGGTGAGACGTGCATACCGTAGAGACGCAAGATTAGAGACGCAAGATTTTGCGTCTCTACCGTGGACGCCCGAATTGCGCCAGCGCATCGGTGAGACGTGCGTACCGTAGAGACGCAAGATTAGAGACGCAAGATTTTGCGTCTACACCGTGGACGCCCGAATTGCGCCAGCGCATCGGTGAGACGTGCATACCGTAGAGACGCAAGATTTTGCGTCTGTAGAGAGACGCAAGATTTTGCGTCTCTACCGGAAGTCGAAGAAGATCGGAGAGGCAAATGACCATCCTGATCGGAACGAGCGGATTCAGCTACAAGGACTGGGTGGGGCCGGTGTACCCCGAGGGGCTGGCCAAGTCGGAATGGCTGGCCTATTACGCCGGCGAGTTCCGCACGAACGAGCTGAACTTCAGCTACTACCGCATCCCCAACGCGCGCACGCTGGATCGCATGGCGGCCAAGGTGCCGGAGGGCTTTCTGTTCACGCTCAAGGCCTACAAGGGCATCACGCACGAGCGGGAGGAGCCCGAGCCGCACATGAGTCAGTTCACGGCGGCGCTGGCCCCGCTGATCGACGCGGAGAAGTTCGCGTGCGTGCTGGCCCAGTTCCCGCACTCCTTCCACGCCAATCGGGCCAACCGCGATTACCTCAAGCGGGTGCGCGAGGGCTTCGGCGAGCTGCCGGTGGTGGTGGAGTTTCGGTCGCGCGAGTGGATCGACGAGCAGACCTTCGAGGAGCTGCGGAAGCTCAACTTCGGCTTCTGCTGCGTGGATCAGCCGCGCTTCAAGAGCCTGGTGCCGCCGGTGGCGGTGGCCACGGGGCCGGTGGCCTACGTGCGCTTTCACGGGCGCAACTACGACAAATGGTGGCAGCACGACGAGGCCTGGGAGCGGTACAACTACTCCTACAGCGACGAGGAATTGGCGGAGTGGATACCGAAGATCAAGCAGTTGGACGAGGAAGCGCCGCTGACGCTGGTGTATATGAACAACCACTGGCAGGGGCAGGCGGTGGGCACGGCGCGGCAGTTGAGGATGTTGATGGAAGAGTGAAAAGAGAACCTATTGCCCCAGCCAGTCTTCTATTTCAGCCAATACCTGGCTCAGGCTTGGCTGGTCGGCTGGGGTCAACCGGTCAGCAGGTCCAATGTGTTTGTGATGAGGATGCGTGACAATCTTGGGGTGATGGGGAGCATTGTCGTAGCGAAACACGCGCTGTCCTTCGCGGATGTAGGTATAGGCGTAATGCACCCGGACAGGGTGTCCTAGTTCAGTGCTCACAACTTCATAGAGGTCGAGGTAGGACTCGTCCCAGAAGACAACCCGGCATCGGATGAGTCCATTGTAGTCATCCGACGCCAGGCAGGTGATTGGCTCCTCGATTCTGCCAATCTGGACGTTCTGCCGCAGGCCACGTTCAATAGCCGCAAAATAGTCGTCAATGATCACGCCGGTATCGGCTTTTTCTGCATAAATTGGCGGACGGGGAGCGAGGTCAAGTAGAGATGATACAAACCAGCCCACATCAACAGATCATCGTCGTCGCCCAGTTCGCCACTTTCGAAGCGGCGATAGAATTCAATCGTCGAGTAGCCGTACCTGTCTTCGTACACACGTAGGCGCTCGCTCAGTTCATCAAACGTCAAGCGTTGTGGTTTGAACATGACTCTCACTCCCTACAAGCGCGCTTTCGATCCAGACCTATCACCCAGCAGGTATCAGGGTCACCGCAAGTATACCATTTCTGTGCTTTTTCGGCAATGGCCGATCTGAAACAAGGAACAAACGACTAGCGCAGGGAAGACCACTCCTCGCCCTGGGTCGAAGGCCACGCCGCTTAGGATTCAAAGAGGGATGAAAACCCGATGGAAGCACACCCGAACCCACGTGCAGCCCTAGAAAGACAGGGGAGACTTCTCCTCGTGTTCATGGTGATCATAGGATACGTCGTCACCTTTGTCATTAACTACGGGGAATATGGAAGAAGGTTCACGTTTCAAGAGCTCTTCTGGGGGTTGTCTTTCGGCGTCATCTACCTGTTCCTGGCGCTGAACGACGAAGTGATCTTCGATCGTCTCCCGGCTGGCTGGGCGGAAGCGCTGTTCTTCTCCGTGCAGTGCGCGCTGGTTCTCGGCATCGGGTGGGTGCTGGGGAGTGGTGGCAACTGGCTCATTGGCGTGCCGCTTGCATCATTCGCAGTGGAGCGGCTCGCACCCCGGCGGCGGTGGCCGGTGTATCTTGCGCTGATCGCCACGGTCATTCTGCCCATTGCAGTGCGTCAAACAAGCTGGACCGACGCGCTGGTCAACGTGCCAATCAACAGCGCCATCGCAGCCTCCGTGGTTTTCTTCGTGGCCACGTTTGCCCAGATGCGCTTAAACGAGGAGCAGGCTCGCGAGAACGCAGAGCGGCTGATGGCGGAACTGGAGGAAGCGAACGTGCAGCTTGCCGCTTACGCCACTCAGGCCGAGGAACTCGCGATCACGCAGGAACGCAATCGCCTGGCCAGGGAGATTCACGACAATCTGGGCCATTATCTCACGACCGTAAACGTGCAGATCGAGGCCGCCAAAGTGGTGATGGATTCCGACGCGGAGCGCGCTTTGGACGCGATGAACAAAGCGCAGGAACTGACCCAGAAGGGGCTGGCCCGGGTTCGGGAGTCTGTGGCGGCTCTGAGGGAATCCCCGGTCAGCAACCGGCCGCTACGCGAAGCCATCGCGTCCCTGGTCGAGGACGCACAGAGCACCGGTATCGTCACAGAATTCAGGGTGGTTGGCGAACCACAAACGCTGGAGCACAAGGTCGCGCTGGCGCTCTATCGGGCCGCTCAGGAAGGGCTGACCAACGTGCGCAAACACGCGCGCGCCTCCCGGGTTGACGTCGTGCTGGACTTCCAGCCCGGCGAAGTGAGACTGGAGGTGAGGGACAACGGCGTGGGCACCGCGGAGACGAGCGGGGGATTCGGGTTGGTGGGGATCCGGGAACGGATGCAGTTGCTGGGTGGCAGGCTGGAGATCAGTACGGGCGTGGGGAAGGGATTTCGCCTGACGGCCAGCGTGCCGGTGCCGCAAGCGGGCAGATCGCTACAGCCAGAGGAATGAGAAGCCGCATGGCCATCCGTGTATTGCTCGTGGACGACCAGGCCCTCTTTCGAGAGGGATTGGAGACGCTGCTCTCTGTCCATACGGACATTCAGGTCGTCGGACAGGCCGGCAACGGGCAGGAAGCGGTCGAGGTTGCAGCCAGTGTCCGCCCGGACGTGGTTCTGATGGACGTGCGCATGCCGATACTGGATGGCGTTGGGGCTACACGCCGGCTGAAGAAAGCCCTGCCCCAATGCAGGGTGATCGTGCTCACGACTTTCGACGACGATGAATACATATTCGACGCGCTGCGGGCTGGCGCGGTGGGGTACCTGCTGAAAGACGTGGATTCCGCGCAGTTGGTCGCGGCGATCCACGCCACGGCCCGGGGCGAATCGATCCTCCAACCATCGGTGGCTGCGAAAGTGATCACCGAATTCACCCGGGTTTCGAGCATGGTACCGGCGGCGCAAATGGAGCCGTTGATCGAGCCGTTGTCTGAGCGCGAATCGGAGATCCTGGCATTGATCGCCACGGGAGCCAGCAACCGAGAGATCGCCGAGCAGCTCTTCATCGCAGAAGGCACGGTGAAGAATCACGTGACGCACATCCTGGGGAAACTGGGCGTGCGCGACCGGACGCAAGCGGCCCTGAAGGCCAGGGAGATGGGCCTGCTGTAACCTGAGCACCTGTGCCGTCCCGCACCGGCCTGAAAGAGCCGGTGTTGGCCGGTTCTTCCCTCCAGCTCCGCCACCGGCCTGAAAGAGCCGGTGTTGGTCGACTCTTCCCTCCAGCTCCGCCACCGGCCTGAAAGAGCCGGTGTTGGTCGACTCTTCCCTCCAGCTCCGCCACCGGCCTGAAAGAGCCGGTGTTGGCCGGTTTCCCTCCAGCTCCGCCACCGGCCTGAAAGAGCCGGTGTTGGCCGGTTTCCCTCCAGCTCCGCCACCGGCCTGAAAGAGCCGGTGTTGGCCGGTTCTTCCCTCCAGCTCCGCCTGTTCTACGGCGGTGCGGCCAACAACCCGTACCAGACTGGGCAGCTACGTGCACGTCACACATCCGAATGTGACCCGGTCACAGCGGGTAATGTGACCTGGGCGATGACCTCCCGCACATCACAAAACCTTCATCGGCTGCTATAGTGGTGCTGCTTGGATCAAGTACAGTGAACTGCAAAAAGAAAGAAGGAGGTTTGTCATGTCGTTCGATTTCTCTACGATCAAATGGAGTTGGGTGGTCATCGGTGCTATCGTCGCTGCTGTCCTCGCTTTTGTGCTCACACTGGCTGTTCAGTTCGGCTATGGCCTCGTGATCGGCTTCCAGCTTCGGGGGACGCCCCCGCAGGAGATGCTGATCGAGGCGTTCATAAGCACACCGTTCATCATCGTGGGCATCGTCATCACGGCCATTGGCGCCGTGATCGGAGGCCGCATGGCCGCCCGGCGGTCGGAGGACAATCCCCAGTTGGCGGGCCTCGTCGCCGGCGTTCTGGCTGCGGCACTCGTGCTGGCGCTCAGAGCCTGGCAGTGGGGCGTGGTGGATGTGTGGACTCTGGCCAGCGTCATCGTGGCCGTGCTCGGCGGCTGGGTGGGCGGTAGGCTTGCCGGCAGGCGCAGCCAAACCAGCTTGTAGCGCGCCAACCGTCAAGTGCCACGTGCCGCGCGCGACGGGCACCTGGCACTTGACGCCTGATAGTTCTCAGGAGGGTATTCAGGATGATCGGGAATCGAAATGAGCAAGCAGCAACAGAAGCGACGGCAACCGGCCACTACCGAAACGGCAACAGTCACCTCATCGAGCTGCAACAAGTGGTGAAAACCTATCGCAGCGCCGCGGGTGATTTCACGGCGCTCGAGAACGTGGATTTGCAGATAGACGGCGGTGAGTTCGTGGCCGTGATCGGCAAGTCAGGCAGCGGCAAATCAACCCTCATCAATATGATCACCGGCATCGACCGGCCTACATCGGGCGACGTGCTGGTGGGGGACACGGCCGTCCACACGCTCAGCGAGGGAAAGCTGGCGGAGTGGCGCGGGCGCAACATCGGCGTCATCTTCCAGTTCTTCCAGCTCCTGCCCACACTCACCGTCATCGAGAACCTGATGCTGCCGATGGACTTCTGCCACATGTACTCCAGGCGCCAGCGCCGGGAGCGGGCGATGCACCTTCTGGAGCAGGTGGAGTTGGCCGACCACGCCCACAAGCTGCCCTCGGCTCTGTCCGGCGGCCAGCAACAGCGCGTCGCCATCGCCCGAGCGCTGGCCAACGATCCGCCCATCCTCGTGGCCGACGAGCCCACGGGCAACCTGGACTCCAAGACGGCGGAGTCGATCTTCCGGCTGTTTGAGAACCTGGTAGACCAGGGGAAGACGATCTTGATGGTGACCCACGACCAGGATCTGGCCGAGCGGGTGACGCGCACGGTCATCATCGCCGATGGCGAGATCATCGAGGAGTACCTGGCCGACGTCTTCCCGGCGCTGAGCGAACAGGAACTGATTGACGCCACTCGCTCGCTGGAACATCTCAAGTTCCCGCCCGGGGCCACGATCATCCAGGAAGGCGCCCCGCCTGAGAACTTCTACATCATCACCAAGGGACAGGTGGAGGTGCACTTGAAGGCATCGAACGGCCAGGAGTTCACCATCGCCCGCCTGGGCCCCGGCCAATACGTGGGCGAGATCGCGCTGCTGCGCGGCGGCAACAGCATCGCTACGGTGCGCGCCTGTGTCGAAGAAGGCGCCGAGGTCGCCGCCCTGGACCCGGAGGAGTTCGCGGACCTGATCGCCAAGTCCGAGGCTGCGAAGGCAGCAATCAGCCAGGTAGCGCAAGATCGCCTGGCCGAAAGCACCGCCCGCAAGGAGGGAGCAGAGAATGGGTAACATACGGTGGCGCAAAGTCTTGCGCGATATCTGGGGAAACAAGCGGCGCACGCTTCTGGTGGTGCTTTCCATCGCGGTCGGCGTCTTCGCCGTGGGCACGGTGGCACAGATGCAGGCGATCGTATCGGACGACATGATGGAGAGCCACGAAGCCGCCCATCCCGCCAGCGCCACCATCTACACCGACCAACCCTTCGACGACGATCTGGTCGAGGTGGTGCGACGCATGCCGGAGGTGGCCGAAGCGGAGGGCCGGCGCAGCGTCGTGGTCCGGTTTCAGCACCCGCAGGACGATTCCTGGTATCCGCTGCGCCTGATCGCCGTCTCGGATTACGACGACATGCGCATCAACATCATCCAGCCGGAAATCGAGTTTGGCCCTGATCCCGTGAGGTGGCCCAACCCCAGCACCTTTCCCCCACCCGGCAAGGAGGTGCTGATCGAACGCACGTCGTTGTTGATGGCCAGCCACGGCCTGGCCCCGAACGCTGCTCTGGGCGATAGCCTGTTGATCGAGACGCCCAGCGGCAAGCGGCGGGAGATGCGCATGGCCGGACTGGTCTACGACATCGCCACCGGCTCCGCCCCGTGGACGGGCTCGGCCTACGGCTACGTCACTCTCGACACGATGGAATGGCTGGACCTGCCCCGCACCTACACGGCGCTGCATCTCCTGGTCGCCGGTGACCGGCACGACGTGGCCCACATCGAGCGGGTAGCGCGCGAGGTCGAGGATCGGGTCGAGCGCAACGGCCTGGAGGTCGTTCGCACCGACATCCCCGCGCCAGGCAAGTTGCCGCAGGATTCCACGTACCGGACGCTGGTGATGCTGCTGAGCGCGCTGGGGGCCTGCTCCCTGGCGGTGAGCGTCTTCCTGTTGATCAACACTGTGTCGGCGCTGTTGGTACAGCAAGTGCGCCAGATCGGCGTCATGAAGGCAATAGGCGCTCGGACAAGCCAGATCGTGCGCATGTACCTGGGCATGGTTATGGCGTTCGGGGTGCTCTCGTTCATCATCGCCGCGCCGGTGGGGGCCTGGGCCGCCCGCTGGATCATCGGTTTCATGGCCTATTTCATCAACTTCAATCTGGGCGAGTTCAGCATCCCGCCGCACGTGCTGGTTCAGGAAGCGGGCATGGCGCTGCTGGTGCCGCTGCTGGCGGGGTTGTACCCGATCCTGGCCGGCACCCGCATCAGCGTGCGCGAGGCAATCAGCAGCTATGGGTTGGGCCAAGGGTTTGGCGGCAGCGCCATCGACCGGCTGATCGAGCGCGTGCGCGGTCTCCCCCGGCCCGTCATGTTGTCGCTCCGCAACACGTTCCGGCGCAAGGGGCGGCTGATCCTGACACTCGGCACACTGACACTGGCCGGGACCATATTCATCGCCGTCGTCAGCGTGCGGGCCTCTCTGCTGCTCACGGTGGACGAGATATTCGAGTATATGAACTACGATGCCGAGGTCCAACTCAACCGCGCCTACCGGATGGATCGCCTGGAGCAGGAGGTGGTGAGCGTGCCGGGCGTCGTGGCCGTGGAAAGCTGGGGCTCGGCTGCCACGTATCGCGTGCGCCCGGATGGCAGCGAGGGTGAGGACATCTATCTGTCCGCTCTCCCGGCGGACACGGACATGCTGAACCCCACGATGCTGGATGGACGCTGGCTGCTGCCGGAGGACGAGAACGCCATCGTCGTCAGCACCAACCTGCTGCTGGAGGAACCCGACCTGGGCGTGGGCGACGAGGTCGTGCTGAAAATCGAAGAGCGTGACACGACCTGGCGCATCGTCGGCGTCGCCCGCATCGCCCAACCGGTCTCCCTCGCCTACGTGAACTCTGACTACTTCGCCCGCTTGATCTGCAACGTGGGCCGGGTCGACGTCATCTCGATCACCACGGAGCGGCACGACGAGGCGTTCCAGGTCCGAGTTGCCGAAGCCCTGGAGGCACATCTCGATGGCGTGGGCCTGGACGTGCGCTCTGTACAGACCAGATCCCAAATGCGGGCAGCCGTCGACGTGCTGTTCAACATCGTCACTATGTTCCTCATGAGCATGGCCATCTTGCTGGCCATCGTCGGCGGCATCGGCCTCACGGGCACGATGAGCCTCAGCGTGCTGGAGCGGATCCGGGAGGTCGGCGTCATGCGGGCGATTGGAGCGTCGAACGGGGCCGTGATGCAGGTCATCATCGTCGAGGGCGTGGTCATCGGCCTCATAAGTTGGCTCTTTGGCGCGCTGCTGGCTCTGCCGGTCGGCAAAGTGCTCAGCGACGCGGTGGGCATGCAGACCATCAACACCACTCTCAGCTACACCGTGCCCCCGATTGGCGTCTTGCTCTGGCTCGGCCTGGCGGTGGTGCTATCCGGTTTGGCCAGCTACATCCCGGCCCAAAGCGCCGCGAGTCTGAGCGTGCGCGAAGTGCTGGCGTATGAGCAATGAAAAAGACCCTAAGGGTTTCCACAAGTGAAACTCGGCCAAAGAGGCCACATTGTCGCCCCAGAAGGGTTGTTCACAGGCAGGCTCCCGAAACCCTTAGGGTCTCAATCAATGAATGGCAGAAGAGACCCTAAGGGTTCGTAAGAGAACAAGTTCCCGCACTTCACCCTGTTTCTCCAATCAGATGCGGGAGATGGTTCAGGAATGACTTGACACTTTCCCACACCCGCCCGGACATGAAGTGTCCGGTCTA